>Ga0172370_10007401_pt1 | contig 13473 bp, 11 predicted proteins | sample LakKiv5m_FD_114538 | JGI IMG/M metagenome (GOLD analysis project Ga0172370, IMG submission 114538) | Freshwater microbial communities from Kabuno Bay, South-Kivu, Congo - kab_022012_11.5m | ecosystem: Environmental > Aquatic > Freshwater > Lake | place: Democratic Republic of the Congo...
CACTCCTGACATCATTTGATTTTTTGTTCTTTCCTGATGAAATGGGCAAAATTTTGCCCGCACCAAAATTTTGCCAGCGCTTCTCAAGCATTATTCGGGAGAGGCTTTGTTTGCCGCGTCCGTGGGATTTTTAGAGTGTTGTAGCGGCAAAAGCGGCCAATCGCTCATTATTAACGAAGTTGATTTGGACGCTGCGGCTTTTGGCTGGGCGGCGGCAGCCAAAAGCCGCAGCAAAGCCGCACACGCATTGAATTTGCAAGAAGCGAGCGGCCAAGCGAGCGCCAAAGGAGGCCTTGCCCCAGCAAGGCCGACTGATGCACGGGGCACAACACAGCGCCCCAAGGCGCGGAAAAGATAGATTACTTTTGAAAAATAGTTCGAATGGTGCGGTAAACGCACCGCCAATTAGGAAAGGGTGCTGCTTCAAAGAGAGGACGGAAGGTACCTTCCGTCGGAAAATTGAGGCGGCGCTCTTTTAAAATAAAGTTCTTCACCAATCTTTTGTGGTTTTCATTTTGGGTAATTAAGGCCCAAAGTAAAAACCACTGATTCTAAATTTCCTTCCCAATGAAAGGAGCTTTGCCCTATGAGATACTTTATCTATGCCCGCAAGTCCACAGATGACGAAGATAGACAAGTCCTCTCTATTGAAGCACAGCTTAAGGAGTTGCGCGAATACGCTCAGCGCGAGAATATTCTTATTATTAAGGAAATTATCGAAGCCAAGACCGCTAAGAAGCCGGGGCGCCCACTGTTCAATGATATGATTCTTGCTGTTGAGCGTGGACTTGCTGACGGCATCCTTGCCTGGCATCCCGACCGCTTAGCGAGAAACTCTGTTGACGGCGGCCGGATAATCTACCTTGTAGATCAAAAGGTGATTAAGGACCTGCGTTTCCCTACTCTGCGCTTTGATAACAACGCCCAGGGCAAGTTTATGCTCTCCATCGTCTTCGGCCAGAGTAAGTATTATATAGACGCGCTCTCTGAGAATATCCGCAGAGGGATAAGGTTGAAGTTATCGAAAGGTATCTGGCCGCAGTGGGCGCCCATCGGCTACCTCAACGACAGAAAGACACGCACGATTATTATTGACGAGGGCAAAGCTCCTTTCATAAAGAGGGTTTTTGAGCTTTACTCTACTGGCGAATATTCACTCCAAGAGATACGAAACAAAATAAATCCTCTCGGGCTTACTGGAAGAAAAGATAAACCGCTAAGCATAAGCCAGTATCAAACAATGCTCAAAAACCCTCTTTACTACGGCGTATTCCGCTACAAGGGAGAAGTTTACGAGGGTACTCATCAGCCGATCATCACAAAGAAACTTTTTGATAAGTGCCAGGAAGTTATGCGCTTGCGCGGCAAGCATAAGGAGCCGCAAAAGACAAGGTTTATTTTTAGAGGATTAATGAAATGTGGTGAGTGCGGACGCTCAATAACCGCAGAATTACAGAAAGGCCATGTTTATTACCGTTGTACTAAGAGATTAACAAACTGTAATCAAAAGTATGTCCGTGAAGAGGAGCTTGCCGCGCAAATCGCTAAGTTTATTCAAAAAGTTTCTTTGTCTGATAAATGGACAAAGAAGATTATTGAAGAGCTTGAGCGAGACCGAAACTCCTCCCTCCTATCCACGCAGTCCCAGCAGCAAAATCTTGAAGTTAAGGTTAAAGGAATTGACGCTAAGATTAGTAAGCTTATAGACGTTTACCTTGAAGGCAGTTTGACGCTTGAAGAATATCAAGCCAAGAAGGAAGCTTTTATCAACGAAAAGAAGAAATTACAGGAATCTATGAAGGATTTTGCTGCGGAAGGCTCTAATCGGTTCGAACCGGCTCGCGAATTCGTAACCTCTTTGAATAGAGCCCGTTGCGCGATTGAAGAGGGAAATTTAGAATCCCAGAAGGTATTTCTGGAAAAGATTGGTTCGAACTTTATTTTAAAAGAGCGCCGCCTCAATTTTCCGACGGAAGGTACCTTCCGTCCTCTCTTTGAAGCAGCACCCTTTCCTAATTGGCGGAGAGGCTGGGATTCGAACCCAGGGACCCAGTTGCCCAGGTCAACTCATTAGCAGTGAGTTGCTTTCGACCACTCAGCCACCTCTCCAATACTTATGATTTTTTTCTTTTTTTTCTGAAGAAATCTTTCAGCAAAGAGCCGCACTCGGCTTCAAGAATGCCCCTGGTTACTTTTATACGGTGGTTTAATTTCTTATGGTTTGCGATATCAATGATTGAACCGCAGGCGCCGGTTTTAGGGTCGCTTGCGCCAAAACATAAGCTCTTTACGCGCGCCAGGACCATCGCCCCAGCGCACATACTGCATGGTTCAATTGTAACATAGAGGCTGGAGCCGTTCAACCACTTTGTCCCCAGGTAATTCGCCGCGCTGGTAATGGCGATTATCTCGGCATGGGCCGTAGGGTCTTTCAGGCGTTCAATCTGGTTATGGCCGCGGGCAATAATCCTGCCCTCATGGACGATTACCGCTCCTACCGGCACTTCATCTTCATCAAATGCCTTTTGCGCTTCTTTTAAGGCCTCTGACATGAAAAACTTCTCAATCTTTTCCATATTAATTGCGCCCAGCAGGAATCGAACCTGCAACAACTTGCTCCGTAGGCAAGTGCTCTATCCAATTGAGCTATGGGCGCATTATATCTATCCTCCCGTTATCTGATCGCTCGCCAATATTCTAATCCGCTCGCAGATAACAGAATTATACTTGCCCGCTCCGCGGTCAAGTACTTCGCTGGATAAAAACTTAAGGTGCTTGATTCACGCAATAACTTACGTTGCGCTTCGCGCTTCCGTAAGTTATGCGTTCATTAAAGCTATGGGCGCGAGAGATAATATCTTACCACGTTAAAAAGATAAATCTATATGGTTTTTAAGCGATTTTCCAAATAAGGCTCTTGTACTGATCAAGCATCCGATAGGTATTAAATTGTGACGCAGCGCGAATACATTCTATCATCATGTCTATCCATGCGGAAGAAACATCTACCTTGCCATGCTGGTTAGTTTTATAATACAGGCGCACCAGCCCGCTTAACGTACTATATAATTCTTCAGAATCTTCATTCATATGTAAATCATATTCATTGCCTACGCTGCCTTCGCTATTCTTGTATCCAAAAAATGCGCCAATCGGCCTGTCCGTGGCTTCCGCTACCCAGCCGTCAACCGTGCTCATCTGCAAAACCCCGTTTAAAATCGCTTTCATCCCGCTTGTACCTGAAGCCTCAAAAGGAGGCAGGGGGTTATTCAGCCAGACATCAACGCTGGAGGTAAGCAGCTTGCCCAGGGATATATCGTAATTTTCCAGGACAATAATCTTTAACTTATTATAATCTTCGTTCAACCTATCAACTTTATCCAACATTTCATTGATATAAGTAAAACCCAAATTGTCGTTAGGATGCGCTTTGCCTGCCAGGATAATCTGTAAAGGCCCGACTTCCTCCGCGATACGCATCAACCTGCCGATATCATGCAAGATGAGGCTTGGCCTTTTATACGCGGCCACCCTTCTGGCCCAGCAAATCGTAAAGACGTCTTTATCCAGCCTCCACTTATCCAGGAACTTGCATAAATCAGCTTTATTAGATTGGTGCGCCTGCCATAGCCGGCTACGGAAATCGGAATCCGGTTTAAGCCCTGCTGCCTTTGATAAAATCATTGGGTTACTTTTGAAATCAGGAAAGGCCGAGGGGAATTGCTCAAAAAGTTCTTTAAATTTCTGCGACATCCAGGTATAAGGATGAACGCCGTTGGTAACATATTGTATTTGATCCTTGTATTTGGGAAATTGAAGATGCATTACTTTCTGATGATTATGAGAAACCGCGTTAATCGCCGAGGAAATATTCATAGAAAGCAATGTAAGGTTGGCTAAACCGGATCGCTCCTTGCCGAATCTCTCGATAATACCGGTATCTTCGTCTTTAAGCACTTTATTTAAATCATCCATATAAAACCTGTCATGCCCGGCTTCCACAGGGGTGTGGCATGTATAAACAAACTTTCCTTTAAGCTTCTCTACTTCATCATTTGCCAGCCCCCTGGCTTTAGCGACAAAAGCAAAGACGGCATGGCCTTCATTAAGATGGTACGTATTGATATTATATTCCAGTTCTTTTAAAGCGCTTATCCCGCCAAAACCAAGTATTACCCTTTGCAGCAATTTTAAAATCACGTTATCGCTGCGATAAAGCTGATCGGTTAAATTCCTGGAGCTGGCGCTGTTAGGCTCGATGTTGGAATCCAGTAATATCAACGGCACTACGGCATCATGTTTATAGCTATAAACATAATACTTCCAAAGCCTAAGGTATACATCTTCCTGCTTAAGGGAAATTTTAATCCTGTTTTTCAGGGGGATTAAACCGGGATAGGTATGCGGGTCCCAGCGCATCTTCTCCGGGGCCTGGCCATATTTAAACCAGAACTTCTGCCTGAAATAACCGGAATTCCAGAGTATCCCTATTGCCGCTGCCGGAAGCTTATAATCAGCCATGGTCTTTACCGTATCCCCCGCCAAAACACCCAAGCCGCCGCTGTAAATAGGCAAATCTAAAATATTGTCGGAGCGCAGAACAAAGAAATAATCCGCTACGCGGAAATTGGAGAAGACTGCGTTCTCCGGGAGCTGATTACTGGCGCTTAATGGAAACTGGCTGGAGAATTTATTATAACAGCTGGTAGCCAGGCCATATTCCATAGAAAAATAAGCAATGCCGCGCTCTCCGGGTGAACGCAAGCGTTTTTCCGCGGCAACAATTTTCTCCAGGGGCATGCCAAAATAAGTGCCATCTTTTATATCTTTGGCATAATGGCCGTCGTAATCATCCACCTGTACCAGCGAATAAAATTCATCAAGAAGGTTGATATTCTTTGCCATAATTTTTACTATTTCCACCTAAAATGCAGATAAATCCTTCCCCAGCCTTTATCGGTCTTTTCTAACCTGGAGTAAAACTGGCGGATTTCTTTTTTGTTCAGGAAATTAAGAATACGTTTCTTCACGCTACCGGCGGCTGTCCCGTAAGCAATCTCCACTATACTGGCCCGGCCGTCCACCGCCTTTTGAATAATTTCAGCCATCTTCTCTTCCATGTCCGGGACAACAGGGAAAAGGTTAAGTTTTAATTTCATTTCTTATGCCTGGCTAAATTTTCTCTTCTTACGCGAGGATTAACTTCACCTTGAGGCTTCCGGGAAGAAACGGCCCATCTTGGTTTTTTACGCCAGCGCATAGGATTCACTTTAAATTTACGTTCGGGGACAGGATCGGTGATCCCGACAGCTGTACGCTTTTTAATATAATTTATTGAACGCCTGCCCTCCTTGTACCTTCCAGTTCTTATAAGAGAAGGCTTCCGCCTGCTGCCATAGATAGCAGGCGGTTGAGGTTTTTCTCTTCTATCAGGGCGCTCGCTACGCTCGCTTTTTGATTTCTTAGGCAAAGAAACCATGACATTAACCGGCCTGCCTAATATCTCCTTGCCATTCAAAACAGCAATGGCAGATAAAGCTTTCTGCTCATCCGGCATTTCAACAAACCCAAAACCACGGGATTTCCTGCCTTTTTTCTCCATTACAATTGTAACATTGGTAACCGCGCCAAAACCGGCAAAAGCCCTATAGACATCCTCTTCTTTGGCGGAAAAAGCTAAGTTACCTACGAATATATTCATTTGTCCCCCTGCGATATCTTACTAACCGCAAAATTTAATCTGCTAACTACCATATCATAACTGTCTATCCATCACAAGCTTTTTAAACTACGCTAATTTATTCATACCTTAATGCCTCAATTGGATCAAGCTGGGAAGCTTTCCTGGCAGGCCAAAGCCCGAATACCACTCCTACTGCCAATGAAAAAGTAGTGGCAAGAATTACGGAAGACAGAGAAACCCTCACTGTCCAGCCGGCGAGAATATTTATCAGTGTAGCTATGCCCCAGCCCAAAGAAACACCGGACAGGCCTCCGATAAACGACATTAATATTGCCTCGATAAGAAATTGCACCATAATATCTTTATTGCTTGCTCCTATTGCTTTGCGCAGCCCGATTTCACGCGTCCTTTCCGTAACCGAAACAAGCATTATATTCATAATTCCTATACCTCCGACTAAAAGCGATATCGCGGCGATTGAACCCAATAACACAGACATTGTTTTAGTGGTAGCTTCAAGCGTATTCTTGATATCGGCCATATTGCGGATCTGGAAAGAATCTTCATTGTCTTTATTCAAACGGTGTTGTTTAATAACCGTCCTGGATACTTCTTCCTGCGCCGCGTCCAGCAAATCCGGGCTATTTACTTCTACAGAAATGCTATCGATATATTGTTTCCCGAAAACCCTGTACATAGCGGTGGTAATAGGGATGACTACCGTATCGTCCTGGTCATGCCAGGAGCTGCCTCCTTTTTCAGGGAGTATTCCGATTACTTTAAAATTGATAAGATTTATCTTTATATTTTGCCCCACCGGATTGGAATCAGCGAATAGTTCTTTAACCACGGTCATGCCCAGAACAGCCACTTTATCTCTCATCCTGACCTCTTGCTCAGTAAAGAATCTTCCAACAGTAGGAACAGCTGCGCGCATTTGCGCATAATCTACGCTTGAGCCCTCCACCTGGGTATTCCAATTCTTATTAGCGTAAACAATTTGTCCGCGGCCGGTTACCGAAGGACAAACTCTTGCTACAAAATCAGTAAGCTTGGCAAATGCAGCTACATCTTGAAATGTAAAACGGGTAACTGTGCCTGCCTCTAAAGCTACCCCGTGGGATCTTTCCGAACCCGGCCTGATCATAAGCAGGTTAGACCCCAAAGAAGCCAGCTGCTTCTCGATAGATTCTTTCGCGCCCTGGCCTAAGGCCAACATGGCAATAACTGCCGCTACTCCGATTAGAATACCTAAAATCGATAGAAATGAACGCATCTTATGTGAAAGCATCGCAAAACCCGCCTGGCGCAGATAATCCAGGAATTTCGTCTCGCCGGAAAGCTTATGCGGATTCGATAAAATAGAATCGGCAAAGTCATTCCCCGGGGCAAATACCTGCGGAGTTACTTTAGCTGTCTGAAGAGACTCATCCGAAATAATCCGTCCATCGCGCATATGGATTATCCTGCGCGCATGGGCAGCGACCTCCTGCTCATGGGTTACGATTACAACGGTTTTGCCCTCCTGGTTGAGTTGTTTCAGGATTAAGATTATTTCTTCTTTGCTCTTTGAATCCAGATTTCCTGTCGGCTCATCAGCGAATATCACAACCGGCTCATTAACCAGCGCCCTGGCTATTGCTACCCTTTGCTGCTGGCCTCCGGACATCTCATTAGGCCTATGCAGCATACGATCTTTTAATCCGACCTTTTCAATCTCCTGTTTCGCTTTTTCTTTTAAATGCCTCTTGCCGGCATAAATCAAAGGAAGCTCCGCATTCTCCAACGCCGTCATCCTGGGCAATAAATGGAACTGCTGAAAAACAAAACCTACAATTTTGTTCCTTAATATGGCTAATTTATCATCGGTAAGCTTGCTTATATCCTTGCCGCCTAAATAATAGGCTCCTGAATCCGGCCTGTCCAGCAATCCCAAAATATGCATAAGCGTGGATTTCCCGGAACCGGAAGCCCCCATAATAGCGACAAACTCCCCGGAGGATATTTTTAGCGAAACACCGCAAAGGGCCTTAACCTCCACCTTGCCCATAAGATAAGTTTTATGAACATCTTTTAGCTCTATCATATCTTCTTATTACTGGCTCTTTGTTTCCTTTTTCCTTCGGCTTGGCATAAAAGGATTGGTCCCCGCGCTGCTTTTCGGCAAGACATATTTTTTCTCTTTTATCAGCACTTTATCATTTACGCTTATCCCGGAAAGAATCTCCACATTCTTGTCATCGGCAATACCCACCTGCACCGGCTGTTTAACTTCTTCCTGGCCTGCGGTTTTGAGCATCACAAAGCTATCGTCCTTCTCCTTATGCACCGCTGCAAGAGGGACAAGCAGAGTATTTTCGCTGCTGTGCTCTATAAAGTTTATGGTCGCGTTCATCCCGGAACGAAAAAACTCCGGGACATTTTCTGGCAATAAATCCGCTTTATATATAGTAACATTGTTGACTGTCTCCGACTCATAATAAATATGTTCAACTACGGCTTTTATTTTTGTATCCGGATAAGCATCAAGATAGACAACCGCGCTTTGGCCCTCCTTAATCTTGCCGATATCGGTTTCATCCACCTGTGCCCGAATGATTAGATGATCAGACAATACTACCACCGCGTCATTGGTAGTAATGGTCTGGCCCGGCTGGGTAGTTGCCACAATAACCTCCCCGTCAATCGGCGCTAGTAATGCTATCGGCTTATAAGCTTGCTGCCAATATTTTAATTTTTCCGGACCCTGCCCCTGGGCAGCATCCAAAAGAGCAGCCCTTTCGGTAGAGCTCATCCAGGCTAAAGTATCGCCCGCCTTAACCATCTGGCCCTCTTTAACCAAAACACTTTCTACCCGGCCATTAACCGGCGGTTTTATCTCAAGCCGGTTTTTAGGAAGAATGGTGCCGGTTGTCGATATAATTGTCTGGATGGAACCAAGGGTGGGGCTTATTTCTACGAGGATCTCCCCGGAATCAACTTTTGGCCAAAGTTTCATAACCAGCAAGATTGCAGCCGCTAAGAATAACGGCACGATAAAATAAAATTTGGTTTTTTTATTCATATTCTAAAGTTTCTCCTTTCGCCTTAATCCAGCCTGCCTGCGCGTATAATTTATCTGCCTGGGCATTTAAGAAATCCTTCTTGGCGCTTACCAGGTTATTTTCAATAATTATCCAGTTATCAAACGTAATAAACCCGGTTGAATATTGTGCCTGGGCTATTTTAGAGCGCTCTTCAGTGGCGTTTAACGATTTATTCTGCACTCCGACATTCTCTATCGCATCCTGCAGGGCTGCCCAGGTTTCCTCTAAATCCAGGACAGCAGAGTCTTTTGCGCTTCTCTCGTTTTCTTCAAGCTGTCTCAACAAGGCTTTTGCCTGGGAGACCTGCGCGATCCTTGAGCCTCCTTCGAATATCGGCATGGATAAAACAAGACCGAGGTTCCATTGATTACCCCTCGGGGTCCAATGCGAACCATTCTTATTCGCCCCGGCTGTTCCGGAAAGAGACGGAGAAAAGTTCGCGTAAGCCGATTTAAGGCTGAAATCCGCCGCGTTCTTCTGAGCTTCGAGTTGACGGACCGAAGGGTTATTTTTAGCTATAGCCTCAAAATCAGGCTTAATCTTTTCGGAATCAACTATTTCAAAATCACCCTTTACCGTTATTTGAGTCAATTTAGACCTGCCCATTTCTTTTACCAGCGCCCTGCGGGCAACTTCAACTTTCCTCTCTGCCTGGGAAATATCGTAAATTGCCGCGGCTAAATCCGCCTCAGAGGTCAATAACGCGCCTTTATGCTCTAAACCGGACTCATAACGCAGAGTAATTAACTCCAGGTTTTCCCTTCTGATATTGTAAATCTCGTTAGTAATCCGGAGCAATTCCTGGGCTTTTAATAAATCGATAAAAGCCGTGCGCAGCCTGAGCCTTACCGCGGTTGAAGTAAACCTGAAGTTTTGCTTTGACGCGTTTATAGTTTCAGAGGCGCTTTTTACATTATTGATTGTTTTGGCGCCGTCAAAAATTAATTGAGTCGCGCTGACCCCATAGTTATATGAATCCCCCTTAGAACCTTTACCGGGCGAGCTTTCTGTCTGCGCGGTTGAGGCGTCCACATTAGCGTCTACTTGCGGGAAAAGAGCGCTTGCGGTTATCTTTTTACCGGCTTCGGATTGTTTTATTTCCTCTCCTGCCGCGATTAAATCCGGGTGGTTCTTTGCCGCCTCCTTAATACAATCATGCCAGCTAAGGATATCTTCTGCTTTTACCGCGCTGACAATACAGAAGAAAAATACCGCCGCCATTAAATTAATTTTAAAATAACTAAGCATAGTTGGCTATTTGATTAAATCATCAACCCGAACATTGAATAAACTTGCGATCTTGGATAAAGTTATTATAGTAGGATTCTTATTCTTTCCCGCCTCAATCTTTACTATGGTATTTAAAGAAAGGTCTGTAAGCTTGGAAAGACGGTCCTGGGAGATCCCCTTTCTTATCCGCAGCTCCTTGATCTTTTCAGATATAGTGTTATTCATTACAGGCTTGGTCATATATTTAGATAGCTGTATTATTATACTACTATTATAATAGTAGAGGAAAAACAAAAAAAATCAAGCAAAATAAGGCTTTTAGTTATTCCGTTTTAATAATGGAGCGTAGCCTGCGCGTAGACCCAATCCGCGTCATCGTTGGGCCCACTGTCTTTTACATACCCCCCGGTAAAGAAATGGGCATAACCGGATTCCAATTTTATATTCCGGTTAACTTCATAACCAGCCCGCAGAGAAACCTCCTGGCCGACATAATGGCTCCTGAGCCCGCTGTTATCGGTACGCAGGGCCGCCCCGGTAGAATCATACCAGGAATCGTTAGTACTCATTAACCAGAAAAAATTCATCTGGGGGATTAATTTTAGTTTATTAGTAATGGACAGATTGACATTCAGGGAAATTTCACGCATATTTTCCCAACGGAAGAAATCCATTATGCCATAAGGCTCATGGGTAGTTTGATAAAGGGGGACAAAAGTGTTGTTGACGCTGTCGTTTGGGTCTTTGTCCCCGGATGCCTGATTATATTCAAGCGCCAGCTTAGGCTCCCAAAGCACCTCCTGGAAAGCACGCGATAAATCAGCGTGGAAAGCATAAGCCTTTATTGATTTCTGATTTACCTTTCCAAATTGATAGGGCAATTCAATGTCATACAATATCTTACCTGGGGCCTCACCTTGCAGCCTGGCTCCTGCTGTATAGCGGGTTGATTTGGTTGTTGTATTGTTTATACGTTGAGGTAAGAAATAAAACTCGAACTTGGCTGAATTCTTGTTCTTCTGGTAACCTCCATATATCCCCATTATTTTTTCTTTATGCTGGATATAGTTAAAATTATTATCGTCGTATTTCACATCGGCGCCAAAGAAAAGATCGGCATATAGTTCTTGCGGGTGGTAACGCAATACAACCGCGTCAAAAGAACGGATCCTGTTAGACCAGGTTGGCGCGGCAATTAAGCGGCCGGCTCCATATTTAAGCTCCTGCCTGCCTACCCTGAAATCAAGAGCAGAATCCAGTATATTATAAAAATCCAGATAGGCTTGATGTAGATCAAAACTGTCTTTCTGGTTTTTCACCGGCTTAAGCTGATATCCCCCCACCTGCGCATCAAGCCCTTCAATAAATATGCCTATTTTATTCTTGCCCTGGCCATCGCTTAAAGTTGCCCGGGCGTTAACTATAACACGGTTAAATAATAAACTTCCGTTATCTTTAGTACTCTTATTAAAATCAAAATCGTGCCTGTATTCATAACGGAAACGTTCATTGACCCCGGCCTTAAACCCCCAGTTGCCGATTGTAACTTTTCCGAATTCTTCCGCTAAGGCAGGCGGACGGAACACAGATAAGCCTAAAACAACTAAATAGAATGACTTTTGCCAGGCAGGAAATTTCATTATTTTCCTATATTGCCTTAAGATAAACAAACCTTAAAATAAAAAGCGAAGCCAATAAATAAACCAGCCAGGAAACCTCTTTTCCGCGGCCGCTTAATAATTTTAACGCCGCGTAACTTACAAAACCCATGGCAATGCCGGTAGCAATGCTGAAAGTCAAAGGCATCATGAGTATTACTATAAAAGCCGGAATTGATTCACTGTAATCCTTCCAGTCTATTTTAGTTATGGAATGCAGCATCATGCTCCCGACGATAATCAGGGCCGGGGAGGTAACCGGATGGAAAATAAAGCCATCAGCCGACTGATAACCGCCTCCGATCATTTTTATCAGCGGAAAAAAGAACAGCGCGCCCAAAAACGCTGCTCCCGTAATGACACTGGCAAGCCCCGAGCGGCCGCCGCTGGCAATTCCGGAAGCGCTCTCAATGTAAGCGGTAACCGTAGGCGTGCCGCAGGCCGCGCCCACGCAGGTGCCTACCGCATCTGTCAACATTGCTTTGCCCGCGCGCGGAAGTTTTCCGTTCTTCATAAACCCGCCCATTTCCCCTACACCTGCCAGAGTGCCGACCGTATCAAATAAATCCATAAACAAGAATATAAATATAATAGATACCAACCCCAGGTTAAAGGCCCCCTTTATATCCAGCTTCATAAATGTGGCTGCCATTGATGGAGGCGTAGATACCAAACCCTGGAATTTAACCACGCCCAGGAAAATACCAACCATAGCCGTAATTAACATCCCCCAAAGTATCGCTCCCCTGATTTTTTTAACCAACAGCACGCCGGTTATTATCAAACCAAGTACCGCTACTATTGCCGGCGGGCTGATTATATCCCCTAACGTAACCAACGTCGCGGGATGTCCGACAACAAAACCGGCATCAATAAGGCCGACAAAGGCGATAAGCAGTCCTATACCGCAGGCAGTGGCGTATCTGATCGATGCCGGGATGACATCAATAAGTTTTTGCCTGAACTTAGTTAAGGTTAAGATAACAAAAATGATGCCTTCGATAAAAACGCAGCCCAGGGCGACCTGCCAGCTTATGCCCATCGTAAAACAGACCGTATAAGTGAAAAACGCGTTTTCCCCCATCCCGGCGGCAAGGGCTATCGGGTAATTAACGTATAAGCCCATCATAATTGTTGCGGCAGCCGCGGAAACACAAGTTGCTGTCATCGCGCTTCCGAAATCAATACCTGTCCGGGAGATCATCGCCGGGTTTACAAAGATAATATAGGCCATGGTCATAAAAGTAGTAAGGCCGGCAATTACCTCTGTGCGGATACCGGTATTTAATTCTTTGAGCTTGAAAAACTTTTCGATCTGATAGCGAAGTTTAGGCATAACAGCAGTCATAAAAAACCAGGCTTGTGCCTGGCGTATAATTGTTTTAAGTTTTTTTAAACTCAACCCCATCCTGGTTTCCTTAGTAATTTTTCTTATTGTACTTCCTCAATGGCGTTTTTGTCAATGACTGATTCTGCGTCACAACAAAACTGGATGGGCAGCAACCAAGCCGGAGGGGAATTCTATATCAGATTGCAAGGAAGGCACGTTTAAACAAGCTTCTGTTCCCGTAACAAGCTCAGAGATCAAGTCTTTAACTGAAACTATCTTATTAATCCGATAAGCATTACTGCCGCACATGGCAAACCCCTTATCCAGTTCTCCCCTGTAAGCATTCAACAGAGCCTTGGCAATGCAATAATTAACTTTCTTGGTATCGCAAGTATACAAACATTTATATTCACAACCAAAAGCCACATGCTCACCCTCGGTAACCTTCTTCACAAATTCATTACGGATAACCCTTCCCGGCATCCC
>Ga0172370_10007402_pt1 | contig 13472 bp, 7 predicted proteins | sample LakKiv5m_FD_114538 | JGI IMG/M metagenome (GOLD analysis project Ga0172370, IMG submission 114538) | Freshwater microbial communities from Kabuno Bay, South-Kivu, Congo - kab_022012_11.5m | ecosystem: Environmental > Aquatic > Freshwater > Lake | place: Democratic Republic of the Congo...
ATGAGACGGACGCGGTACAGGTTCGACGAGAAGAGCGCGACGAGGATGCGCTGCTGCGACGTGAGGATGATCTCCTCGAGGGCCTTCCCGACGCTCAGCTCAGTCTGCGGGCGTCCGGGGATCTCGGCGTTCGTCGAGTCGCTCATCAGCAGCAACACGCCCTCGTCACCGAGCCTCTTGAAGCCCGCGCGATCGAACTGCTGCCCGTCGATCGGCTCGTCGTCGATCTTGAAGTCCCCGGTGAACACGACGCGCCCGATGGGAGTTTGGATCGCGAGCGACACGCAGTCAGGGATCGAGTGCGTCACGCGCACGAACTCGAACCCGAAGGGGCCGACTTCGACCTTCGCGCCAGGTCGAATCGTGTGCAGCACGGCCGAGCGCACCATCTCGTGCTCGAGCAGCTTCTCGCGCACGAGGCCGAGCGTAAAGCGCGTGCCGTACACCGGCACGTCGACCATCTTGAGCACGTGCGGGAGTGCGCCGATATGGTCCTCGTGGCCGTGCGTGAGCACGATGCCGCGGATGCGATCGCGGTACACGCCGATGGCCTTGAGGCTCGGGAGGATGAGGTCGACGCCCACCATGCCGGCGTCGGGAAACATGACGCCGCAGTCGAGCAGGACGTAGTCGTCCCCCCAACCGATCAGCATCGCGTTCATGCCGATGGCGCCGACGCCACCGAGTGGGATGAGGTGCAGCAGGTCGTCGCTCATAGGTTCCATTGGCCGCCGGCCGTTCGCTGTGAAGCGCGTCGTCGCGCGGACCGGCGGCTTCTAGCAAAACGCCGCGCGCCGGTCCATTGCGACCTCTCGCACGCGCGGCTAGATTCCGTTACGCCCCGCGGCCGCACAGGAGACTCCATGATCACCACCGACTTCACGCGCTCCATCCCGATCGGCGGAAACGCCCTTCCCTTCTCGCTCCGCGGCACGGACGGCCGCGATTGGACGCTCGACGACTTCGCCGACGCGAAGGTCCTCGTCGTCTTCTTTACCTGCAACCACTGTCCCTACGTCGTGGGCTGGGAAGGCCGCGTCCACGATCTCGTGACGCGCTTCATCACATCGGGCGTGCGCTTCGTGGGCATCAACGCCAACGACGCCGTCACCTATCCGACCGACTCCTTCGAGCACATGAGGCGCCGCGCCGCCGAGCAACACCTGCCCTACCCCTACGTGCACGACGCGACACAGGAGGTCGCGCGCGCATGGGGCGCGCAGGTCACGCCGGAGTTCTACGTCTTCGACGCCGAGCGGACGCTGCGCTTCCACGGTCGCCTCGACGATCGCCACGACAGCGCCGCCGGCGCGGGCACCCCCTACCTCGCCGACGCGATCGCCGCTGTGTTGGACGGTCGATCACCCGACACGCGAGAGGTCGGCGTGCAGGGCTGTTCGATCAAGTGGTCCTAGGCAAGTGGTCCTAGGCAAGTGGTCCTAGGCAAGTGGTCCTAGGCAAGTGGTCCTAGGCAAGTGGTCGTACGGCAATGGAACTGCGGGCTCGCGACTAGCCGCCAGGGCTGAAGACGAACGGCCACTGCACGACACACACACCCGCATCCGGCTTGGCGAAGCGCATGCGGCGGATCGTGCGGAGCACGCAATCCTCGACCGACGGATTGCCGAGGCTGGAGTTCTGGAGCGACGCATCGCCGACGCCGCCTTCGCTGTCGATGGTCCAGCGCGCGGTGACCTTTCCGGCGAGGTCGGGCTTCGACAGGAGCTGCGTCTCGTAGCACGCGCGGATGCCCGTGGCGCGGGAACGAACGACCTGCGAGATATTGCTCTTGTCGCAGCCACCCGTGGACGAGCCGGCGCCGACAGCGAATTTCGAGACCTTCTTCGCGGCCTTCTTGCCGAGGCCGATGTTCGCGCGCGAGCCCGTGCCGCCGCCCGTGTCGATAGCACCCAGGCCGTGGATTCGACCGTAACCGCCCGTGCCGCCGCCGCCCGAGCCCGTGCCGCGGAAGCCCATTCCGCCCGAGCCGTGACCGATGACGAGCTCCGATCCCGAGCCGCTCATCGCGACGGCCATCTTCGACGACAGCGCGCCGGTGTCACCTGCCATGATCGAGCCGAGCGCGCCCGTCAGCGCCTGCTTGCCACCGAGCACCTTGTTGATGCCGATGTTCTTCACGTCGATCTTGTCGACCATCCTCCCGTCCATCTTCGGGACCTTCGACTCCTTCTTCGGGTCGATGTCGGGATCTCCGAACTTGCCCTCCTCGCCGCCGGCCTTCTTGCCGGTCGTGTCGTCTTCGTCGCCGACGGGCTCGGGCTCCTTCTCTTCCGGCGGCTTGTCCTCGAGCGTGAGCGCGATGACCTCCTGCTGCTTCTTCTCGAGCGACTCCTGCATGCCCTCCCGGCGCTTGTCCTTCGCCGTGAGCAGCGCGGAGATGAGCAAGACGAACGCGAGCGCGCCGACGGTCGAGAACGACGTCGCGAGAGGCGTGTCCACGACGAGGCCGCCTTCGCTCGGCGCGTGCGCGATGGGCTCCATGAACGAGAAGACGAGCTGCACATCGTTGTCGAAGTGCAGGAAGCCCCAGTCCTTGACGCCGATCACGGCACCGTCTCCGGTCTTCTCGTTCTTCTCCTCGCCACCGATGCTGAGGTGTGCGTCGATGCCCTTGGGGATGTTGATCTTGAACGCGTGCTCCCCGGCGGGCGTGAACAGCTCGTGCGACGCGCTGTCGGCGGCGGGTAGCTGGAAGGTGACGCCTGCCGCGTCGCCGATGGTGATCGGCGCGGCCTTGTACGCCACGTGCTCCGCGACGATCGTGCCGTCCCAGACGAGCGTGACGCGCAGGAAGCGATCGGTCTCGTCGTACTCCGCATACGAACCCCAGGCGATGAGGCCGCCGAACAGGGACAGGGTCGCCCCGAAGCCGGTCAGCACGTAGCCCCAGTCGAGTGTGACGAGCGTCTCTTCGACCAGCCCCGTGAGCGACCAGACGTTCGCGTAGGTCACGCCCATGACGGCGTACATGGCGAGCGACAGGGTCGCCACGACCGCGCCGAAGTCGTTGTGCCGCTTCTTGTAGATGTAGACCGACAGCGCGATGATCGCAGCCGCCATCAGCACCGACACGATGCCAGTCGAGACGCTGAAGGCGCGGAGCACCTCTTCCGACTCGTCCACGGTGATGAAGGGCAGCAGGATCGGCCCGAGGAGGGCCAGGATGCCGCCGATGATTGCCAGGATACTTCCGCCGCTCATGTCGCTCCTGATCGTGCGCGGTTCCGTGCGCTCGCCTGCGCGGGTTCCTTCGGAGCCGCTCCGGCGGGAGAGTACCCACCGAGGGCGGTGATGCTATGCATGCGATCGAAAACCGTCAACCCTGCGCTCTCATTCACGGGTGCGCGAGCGCACCACGCCTCACGATGACGTTGGACGTTCGGCGGGTCTTGCCGATCTACAGCGCGCGCGTTTTTCCGCGCGACCGCCTGTCCTTCCTGATATCAACATCTTGTGGCGTCGCGTGCCACGCAAACTTGCCAGTCTCCGGGCCCAGGCCGGATGATGGCGGGGTGGCCCGCCGATGCGCCAGGCCCGAGGTTCCCATGCACTTCCCCCGCTCCGCAGGCATCCTCTTGCACGTCTCGAGCCTGCCGGGGCCACACGGCATCGGCGACCTCGGGGAAGGCGCGGACGCCTTCGTCGACTACCTCCAGCAGGCAGGCCAGCGTTGGTGGCAGGTCCTTCCGCTCGGACCAAGCGATGATGGCAACCCCTATGTGGCGCAGTCCTCGTGGGCCGGATCGCCGTTCTTCATCAGCCTGCACGCGCTCGTCGCGGCCGGCGACTTGCGCGCGGACGAGGTCGCCCGTGCGTCCTCCGCTCCCTCGGATCGCGTGGACTGGGGCTCCGTGGCGCGCACGCGGGCGTCGCTCCTGCCGCTCGCCGCCGAGCGCTTCTTCGCCCGGGCGAGGGGCGACGAGCGGGCCCGGTTCGACGCGTTCGCCAGCGCCGAGGCGGGCTGGCTCGAGGACTGGGCCCTCTTCGCGGCGATCCGGCGTAGCCTCGACGGGCAGCCGTGGTGGCTCTGGAGTCGCGGCCTCGCGCTGCGAGAATCCTCCGCATTGAGCGACGCGCGACGGGCGCTCCACGACAGCATCGACGCGGCGCGCTACGTCCAGTTCCGCTTCTTCGAGCAGTGGGGGCGCGTCAGAGAGCGGTGCGCGTCCGCCGGGATCGGCCTGCTCGGCGACCTGCCCATCTACTGCGCGCGCGATAGCGCGGACGTTTGGTCCGCCCGGTCCCGCTTCCTGCTCGACGAGGATGCCAACCCGACGGTCGTCTCGGGTGTGCCGCCGGACTATTTCGCGGCAGACGGGCAGCTCTGGGGCACGCCCGTCTACGACTGGGACGCCAATGCGAACGAAGGATTCGCCTGGTGGATCGGTCGCTTGCGTGGCGTGCTGCGCATGGCCAACGCCGTTCGCGTCGATCACTTCCGCGCCTTCGAGAAGTACTGGGCCGTTCCCGCCGGCGCCGAGACCGCGCGCGCGGGTCGATGGATGGAGGGGCCCGGCGACCTCTTCTTCGAGGCGGTGCGCGACGCGCTCCCCGACGCACCGTTCATCGCCGAAGACCTCGGCGTCATCACGAAGCCGGTGCGCGACCTGCGCGATCGCTGGGATCTTCCGGGCATGCGCGTCCTGCAGTTCGCGTTCGGCGAGGGGTCGGCGAGCCCGCACCTGCCCTACCACCACGTTCGTCACTCGGTGGTCTACACCGGCACGCACGACAACGACACCAGCGTCGGTTGGTACGCCACGGCACCGGAGAAGGAGCGCGATCTCTTCCGCCGTCTCACCTCGTCCGATGGCTCCGGACCGCACTACCACATGATCCGCACGGCCTACGCGTCGGTGGCCGACCTCGCGGTGATCCCCATGCAGGACGCGCTCGGTCTCGACGCTTCGGCGCGCATGAACGTCCCCGGCACGGTGATGGGCAACTGGGGCTGGCGCTTGTTGCCACATCAGATCGACCTCGGCAATGCGCGCTGGATCCGAGGTCTCGCCGAGACCTTCGGCCGCGGACCGGATCAGGCGCGGCAGCTTGCCAGGGGGCGCGGCGAGCTGCCCGACGAGGCACCGGACAACGAGCCGCCGGCGAGCTGATCACACTCTGAAATAGCGCGCCGCGGGGTGATGCAGGACCAGCGCGGTCGTCGATTGCTCCGGCTCCCACTGGTGCGTCTCGCCGAGCGTGAGGCCAATCTCTTGCGTGCCAAGCAGCGTAACGATCTTGGCCTGCTCCGCGAGATCGGGACACGCCGGATAGCCGAACGAGTAGCGCGCGCCGCGGTAGTGCATGCGCACGAGGCGCGACGGATCGGGGTCGTCCTCGCCGCCGATGCCGAGCGCAGCGCGCAGCTCCACGTGGGCCAATTCCGCGAGTGCCTCCGCCGCCTCGACGCTGAGGCCGTGCAGGTAGAAGTACTCTGCGTACTCCCCGGCGTCGTAGAGCGCCTTGCAGACCGCCGTCGCGCGCGGCCCGACCGTGACGGCCTGCAAGCCAATCCAATCGACGGGCCGCCCCTCCAGGAGCGGCGCAACGTAGTCCGCCAGACACACCTGCGGCGCCTTGCTGCGACGTGGAAACACGAAGCGCGCGACCTCGCTCCGACCCTCGGGATCGAAGACGCGCAGCGCGTCACCTTCACGCCCGGCGGGAAACAGACCGAGCACCATCTTCGGCTCCAGGATCCCCTCGTGCTCGCACCGCGCCTTCAAGCGCGCGAGCGCCGGCCTCGCCTTGTCCTCGATCGAACGCTGCCAATCGGCGTCTTCGAGACCACGTCGCTTGAACTGCCATTGCGCGCGCAAGAGCGACGTCTCGTTGAGCAGCCGCCACACGTCGGAGAGCGGCACATCCGCCCGCAGCCTGCGTCCGCGCCATGTCGGTCGCGGCAGCGAAGCGACGGGGAGCCGCGCAATTCCCGAGTCGATCTCGACCTCGATCCCGCCCGCCGCTTCGAGCTCTGCGCGCCCATCGAACGCGCCGAGCGGATCGCCGACACCGGGCGCGATCACGGTCTCGACCTGCCGCTGCGCTGCGTAGCGACCCGTGAGCTTGTTGTCGATCGCGTGACCGCACAGCTCGTCCATGAGGTGCAGGCCGTCGAACGCGTCGCCCGCGTAGTAGACCTGCCCCTTGTAGAGCGCGCGCAGATCGCGCTCGACGTAGCGCCGCGTGAGCGCTGCCCCCCCAAGGATCACCGGGTATTTCCATAGTCCGCGGGCGTTGAGCTCCTCGAGGTCCTCGCGCATGATGACCGTCGACTTTACGAGCAGACCGCTCAGACCGATGGCGTTCGCACTCTGCGCCTCGGCCGCGTGGATCACCTCCGAGATCGGCACCTTGATGCCCAGGTTCGTGACCTCATAGCCGTTGTTCGTGAGCAGGATGTCGACCAGATTCTTCCCGATATCATGGACATCACCACGCACGGTCGCGAGCACCATGCGCCCCTTGCCGCCTCCGTCCGACCTCGGCATGTGCGGTTCGAGGTGGCGCACCGCGGCCTTCATCGTCTCCGCGCTCTGCAGCACGAACGGCAGCTGCATCTGCCCCGCGCCGAAGAGCTCGCCCACCTGCCGCATGCCTTCCAGTAGGAATTGATTGATGATTTCGAGCGGCGCGTAGCGTGTCATCGCCCGATCCAGCAGCCCACCGAGCTCCTTCTTGTCGCCATCGAGGATGCGACGCACGAGCTCCTCTTCGAGCGGTAGCGCCTCCCGCACGACCGTCTTCTTCGCGCTCGATCCGGCGTAGCGATCCATCAAGGCGTGCAGCGGATCGTAGCCCTCCGCGCGCCGGTCATGGACGATATCCTCACAGATTTTACGAACTTCCGGGTCGATCTGGAAGAGCGGCCGGATCTTTGCCGCGTGCACGATCGCCGCATCGAGCCCTGCGTCGACGGCATGCGCGAGGAATACGGAGTTGAGCGCATGGCGCGCCGACGGCTGCAAGCCGAACGAGATGTTCGACACACCGAGCACGGTGTGGACCCCCGGAAGCGACGTCTTGATGCGCCGTATCGCCTCGATCGTCTCGCTGCCGGCTCGCCGGAATTCTTCGTCGCCCGACCCGAGCGTGAAGGTCAGCGCGTCAAAGAGCAGCGACTCTGGCGGCAGGCCGTACTCGCCCACCACGATGTCGTGGATGCGCCGCGCGATGGCGACCTTGCGCTCGGCTGTCTTGGCCATGCCCTCTTCGTCGATCGTCAGCGCGACGAGCGCCGCGCCGTGCTCCACCGCGATCGGCAGCACCGCCCGCAGCCTCGCGCCGCCGTCCTCCAAGTTGATGCTATTGATGATCGCGCGGCCCGCGAGCCTCTCCAGCGCGGCGCGAATCACTGGTGCTTCGGTGGAGTCGATCATGAAGGGCAGCGTCACCGTCGTCGCCATCTTGTCCAGCACGCACACGATGTCGCGCACCTCGTCGCGACCCACGTAGGCCACGCAGAGATCGACCGCGTGTGCGCCCTCCCCGCTCGCCTCGCGCCCCATCGCAGCGCAAGCGTCCCAGTCCTCGCTGAGCAGGTTGTCACGAAATGCCTTGGATCCATTGGCATTTGTACGCTCGTGGATCAGAAACGGCGCTGGCTCCTGCCGCAGGTTCATGGCCTGATAGAGCGACGCGACCTGCGCGGGTCGCACGGGCACGCGCGGCGCCGGCTTCACGCCGCTCAACGTGCGCGCGACCGCAGCGATATGCGCCGGCGTCGTACCGCAACACCCGCCGACGAGGTTGACGCCCCACTCGCGAACGAAGCGCGCGTGATGCTGCGCGAGCTCCTCCGGCTTCAGATGATAACACGCCGTACCACCGACATTCTCCGGTATCCCCGCGTTGGGCAGCACAGACACGTTGCGGCGCGTCGTCTCGCAGAGCGTCCGAACGTGCGCGAGCATCTCTTCGGGACCCGTCGCGCAGTTGATGCCGATGATGTCGACCTCGGGATAGGCCTCGATGGTCGCTATCGCCGCGCCGATCTCGGTCCCGAGCAACATCGTGCCCGTCCGCTCGAACGTGAACTGCACCGCGAGCGGCACGCGCGTCCCCGTCTGCCGCATCGCTTCGCGCGCGGCCACGACCGCGCAGCGCGCTTGCAGCAGGTCCTGGCACGTCTCGATCTGCACGAGATCCACGCCACCGCGTATCAAGGCCGCGATCTGGCGCACGTACGCCGCCTTCATCTCGGCCCAACCGATATGCCCGAGGCTCGGCAGCTTGGTCGTCGGCCCCACCGATCCCGAGACGAAACGCGGCCAATCCGGCGTCGAGAAGCGCTCCGCTGCTCGCCGCGCGAGCCGCGCCGCCGCCTCGTTCAACGCCTCCGTCTGGTCGGCGAGGTCGTACTCGGCCAGCACAATCGGAGACGATCCGAACGTGTCGGTCTCGACGATGTCGGCCCCCGCCTCGAAATACGCCGCGTGGATCCCCTCGATGACGTCGGGCCGCGCCAGCACGAGGTTCTCGTTGCAGCCCTCGAGCGTCGCCAACCCTGGTCGCGGCCCGTCCGGCCCCTCGAAGTCCGCCGCCACGAGCCCGCTCGCCTGGATGAGCGAGCCCATCCCGCCATCGAAGACGAGCACGCGCTCACGCAGGACGTCGAGCAGGTGCGGGCGGGTCGTGTTCATGCGGAGGGCTCCCCTGAGAAGGCCAATGAGGGTAGGGGCGGGCGCCGGGGGATGCAAGGTGGTAACGAGCCACGGGCACGGTGCCCCTTGGCTAACCCCCTGCTCCGGTCTACAACGCTCTCGCTGCGGCGTCCTCCTCGCCGTCACGTGCTCATGCCCGCCCGCCTCCTGACCGCCTGTGTCGTCCTCGCGTTCGCGCCTGCCAACGCGCTCGCGTCGGAGGTGGACCGCTTCTCGCCGGGTGCGGGTGCCGTAGGCTCGGGCGGCCTCTCGCTGCTCTCGGCGGATCCGGCGGTGCTCGCGACGAACCCGGCCGCTGCGGCGCGGTTGCCCTCGGGCGCGAGCTTCGGCCTCGATCTGGCGTGGCCCAACGCGACCATCACGCTCGGCGCGCGACCCGCGGGCGTGGACGTCCTGCCCTCGACCCTGGTCGCGGAGCCCATCGGTGGCTGGCCGGCGGGTGCCGTGCGACCTCTGGCCACGAGCTCGCTCGTGCCCCGCGCGAACACGACCGGCGTCGCGCCCTCGCACACGCTGCTCTTCGCCGCGACCGCGCACTTCTTCAGCGACCGCGGCGCGCTCGGCGTTGCGTTGCAGGCCCCGATCTCGGCCATCCAGGCGCAACAGAGCTTCTACACCGACGAGCGCGAGCAGTTCTTCACGAACCGCCTGCACTGGATGGCGCTCGGCGGCGATCAACGGCAGCTGGCCGTCAGCGCCAGCGCGGCCTGGCGCGTCACGGACGGCGTGGCGATCGGCATCGGCGCGTTCTTCGACCAGGTGATCGGCTCGGACGCGCGCGTCTACATGCCCCGCGCGCTGTCCAGCTCGGACGGCCAGATGAACATCGCGAACCAGGTGCTGCTCTCCAGCGCGCCGACGGCGGGCGCGTCGCTCGGACCCTGGAATGGGGCCCGCCTGGAGGTGGCCTGGCACGGCGCGCGCGAGACGCGCATCGACGTCGACAGCCTCACGCGCCTGCGCGGCCTCGACAACGACGGCAGCGACTCGACCACGCTCAGCACGCGCTTCCGGCTCGCACAGATCCCACAGCAGGCGGTCTTCGAGGCGAGTTGGACGGACGCCTCGGACGTCTGGTCGCTCGGCGCCGGCGCCCGCTGGCAGCGCTGGTCGGCGACCACCACGGCACACGACGAGCCCATCCCGGGCGGCCTCTCCGACGTCGTGGATCTCCACGCGGGCGCGCGCTGGCGCTTGCCCAACGGCATGTGGTTGCGCGCGGGCGGCGCGTTTACGCCCTCTCCGGTGCCCGAGCAGACCGGCCGCGCCAACGTCGTGGACAACGATCGCGTCACGGGCACGGCCGGCTTCGGCTTCACGACGAGCGTCGACCTCGGACGCCTCGACGTGGAGCTGGCAGGCCGCCTCGTGCGCTTGATCGCGCGTCACAACACCAAGATGGCCGACGCCGCCAGCCCCGTCTACGACGAGCTGCCCGCCGGAACGAGCCCCAAGACCGGCCAGATCGTCCCCGAAACCCGCGGCTTCCAGACCAACAACCCCGGCTTCCCCGGCTTTGGCTCGGGCGGCTGGCTCGGTGCGCTGACCCTCTCGGTCGCGCTCAGGCGCTAGCGATGCTCGCGCGGCTCCTGCCCACGTCGCTCGCCGTCCTGACGCTGGTCGCGGCGTGCTCGTCGGCTCCCGGGACCGGCGGCACACAGCCCTTCGACCCAGACGTGCTCGCCCACTGGGCCGATCCCGACATGGGGGGAAGCGACACCGCAGCACCCGGGGTGGCGGCCGATGTCAGTGAAACCATGGATAATACGCCCGTTCCGGCGACGTTTTTCGCGCCGGGACGCTACGCGCGGCGGGAGATCCTGACGATCAACGCGCTGGCTCCCGTGCTGAACACGCAGACCGTCGTGTCGGTCTCGACGTACGTGCTGTGCGAGGTCACACACGAGGCGGGCGGCGTGCAGGTCGTGTCGCAGGTGTGCGACATCACGCAGCCGCAGCAGATGGGCGTCGACACGATCTACCCTGACGCGTTCTTCGCGCACCTGCCGGCCTTCACGCAACAGGCCACGGGCGTCGGTCCCGCGGGCGGGCCTTGGACGCTCGCGCTCTCGGAGACCGTCTACGTGATGGGCGCCAAGCTGACGAATCCCTTCAAGGATTCGCTGCCCGACGAGGCCGCCGACCCGCGCATCGAGGACTCCGACGAGGACGGCAAGCCGGGGATCACGATCAAGCTGACTGGCCTGCTCAACGCAGAGCTCTACTTCGTACAGCGCAACTACAAGTCGCTCTCGGGCACGCTGACCGCCGACGGCAAGGTGGCGGGCCTGCTGCACGACCACATCAACCAGACGCAGATCGGGACGAACGACGCGCTCTTCGAGGGCCCGGGACCGCAGCCGAAGGTGGATCCCGACCCCTCCAAGAGCACGTTCGTGATGTTGCCCGTGGCGGCGGGCACGACGTGCAAGGACCTGCTCGCGCAGGAGAATACCCTCTTCCCCGCGCCCTGAGCGCGTCAACTTGCGGTCCGGCGCGCGCACGGTAGTCTTCGGGTCTCGGCTCCCCCGGGCCGCCGTGTCGACGATGCGAATCCGTGCACTCCCCGCCCCGATGCTCCTCCTCGCGCTGTGCGGTGCGGTGGGATGCGCCGATGGGCGCGTACCCTTCGGCGGCGCCTGCACGCTGAGCGTCGACTGCGCGAGCGGCTACTGCCTCGACGGACGCTGCACACGGACCTGCAAGTCGAACCAGGAGTGCGCCAGCTCGCCCTGCCAGGCCGGCCTCTGTGCCACCCCGGCGCTCGGCGGCGCGGACACGACGGGCGGGGACATGGGCGGAGCGGCGACCTGCCCGGGCGGCTGCGACGACGGCAACGCCTGCACGGACGACGGCTGCGACCCTGTGTTCGGCTGCATGCACGCCGCGTTCGACGGCCTGTGCGACGACGGCGACGCGTGCACCGCCGGCGACGCGTGCGTGCTGGGCCAGTGCGCACCCGGCAAGGCGCTCGACTGCTCGGACGGCGACGCATGCACGAGCGACGCCTGTGCGGCGGGCAAGTGCCAGCACACACCCATCGACTGCGACGACGGCAACCCCTGCACGAAGGACGTCTGCTCCGCCGCGGGGGCGTGCGCGCACACGAACCTCGACGCCGCGCCCTGCGACGACGGCGACCTCTGCACCGGGGCCGGCACGTGCTCGTCCGGCGCGTGCGTCAAGGGCGCACCGAAGAGCTGCGACGACAAGAACCCCTGCACGGACGACCAGTGCGACCCGCTCTTCGGCTGCAATCCCGTGCCGAACAACGTGGGCTGCGACGACGGCAACGCGTGCACGACGGGGGAAACCTGCGCGCTCGGCGCCTGCACGGGCGGCCAGCCCATCGCGTGCGAAGACGACGGCGACGCCTGCACCGCCCCGATCTGCGATCCGAAGCTCGGCTGCGTGCACCTCCCTGGGGCGCTCACCTGCGACGACGGCGTCGGCTGCACGAGCGACGCGTGCGACCCCAAGCTCGGCTGCGTCCACCTGCCCGACGCAGCGACCTGCGACGACGCGAACGCGTGCAGCGACGACGCGTGCGACCCGCTCCTCGGCTGCGTCCACCTGCCGGGCACGGTCACCTGCGAGGACGGCAACGCCTGCACCCAGGCCGATCACTGCGGGTTGACCGATGCCGGCGTGGCCTGCGTGGCCGGCGCGCCGCTCGACTGCGACGACGCCAACGTATGCACATCGGACAGCTGCCACGCCAAGCTCGCCTGCGTCTACCTGCCCGCCAGCGTGACCTGTGAGGTCGCCGAGACCTGTGCGGCTGGCCAGTGCGACGCGGGCGTGTGCCTCCCGTTGGAGGTCACCCCCTGCGTGGACGGCAACCCCTGCACGGATGATGCCTGCACGCCCTTCGTCGGCTGCGTCCACCTGCCGAGCAGCGTCACCTGCGACGACGGGGATCCCTGCACGGTCGGCGACCTCTGCGGCGAAGGCGCCTGCCTGCCCGGCGCGCTCGACACCTGCAACGACGGCCTCGCGTGCACGATCGACGCCTGCGCGCCGGGACTGGGCTGCACGCACACGAACGAGCCCGACGGAACGGCTTGCGGAGATGGGTCGACCTGCCTCGTGGGTGTGTGCGGCTGAGTGGGTGGTTATTTTAAGAACTAGCATCATTGTCAAGCGTTTCAGGGGCGGTTGGTTTCTGACCGGCGCTCAAGGGCGTAGGTCGTTTGTTGCAGGAGGTTGGTTGGCGTAGTCAAATTATCGTGGCGCGCCAAGTTGTTTGTTGTGGGAAGTTTGTTATAATAATTCGACTTCCGATATGCACCCACCCAAGTCCCTTTGCTTGCTGTTTTACTGGCTGGGACACGGCGCGGAACGAACCCTGTCCGGTTTTCGTACAGGAGCGCGGCGACCGGGGCGCAACTTACGTACCTTGCTGATCTGCTTGCAGTTGTTCCCGCGCCGCTCCGCCTCTGACGTCACGCGCACAACGCCTGCGCCCTGAGAGGCCACCGCCTGAACGCGCGCGTATTCAGCCACGCCGGCTGGCCTCGCCGCGCACTCCGCGGGCCCTGACCAGACCGAGGATCTCCCGCCGGGGCCTGTCCAAAACTACGCCTGCCGGCGCCGCACCACGAGCGCCACGAGCGCCGCCGCCAGGACCGCGAAGACGGTCGACTCGGGGTTTGGCGACGCGGTGGTCGAGCAACCGCCGCTCGATCCGCCTCCCCCCCCCCCCCCCCCCCCACCCCCCCCCGCCCGGCGCCCCCCGCCCGTGGCCCCTGCACCCGCCACCGCCCCTGCACCCCTCCCACCCCCCAG
>Ga0172370_10007403_pt1 | contig 13472 bp, 13 predicted proteins | sample LakKiv5m_FD_114538 | JGI IMG/M metagenome (GOLD analysis project Ga0172370, IMG submission 114538) | Freshwater microbial communities from Kabuno Bay, South-Kivu, Congo - kab_022012_11.5m | ecosystem: Environmental > Aquatic > Freshwater > Lake | place: Democratic Republic of the Congo...
ATCTCGGGCCTTGATTTCATTATCATTATTGAGTATATTACGCATTGCACCTTAATTTATAGGTGAGATAAACATCACAAGGAAGGACCTTGAATTTAGCTAGTCATCCCTAGTCTGAGATTTTCTTCAACTATCGACATTATAGATTACCACAATTGCGTGGTCATAAAATCTAAACAAACGATCAGGTTGAATGAGATCAAATCGGATTAATGATGAACTTGATATTCAAGCATAACAGCCCGCATGTAAGCGGATTCTCTCAATTACAAAAGGAGAAGTTATGAACAATTTTGGTCCTGGAGGGAAAAATCCTCCTGATGGTTGCGGTGAAAATCGCACCACTCGTCCGGATGGAACCGTGCATGTGACTCGATGGTCTCCTGATTTTCGCCGTTCGGTGGATATCAAACCTGACGGATCGTTGGAAAACGACCATATCGGACCCAATGCGGGAATGGGGAACGATCGTGTTCCTTTTAATTCCCCGTATGATCAGTGGGATCCTCGCGGCGGTGATTAACCATCAATAACTAAATAGGATGGAGAGAGATTTCTTTCTAATAAAAAGAATAATTCTCTCCATCCATCTTTACAATAAATATGAATAAAAAATATTATTTAGATAACACTAAACTAACTGAATCAAAACAAACATCATTTTTACTTCACTATGTGGAGGAGGGGTTTAGAGGGACAAACACAAAAATAGAAATTATAAAAAAGTCTTTTATTTTGCTTCTTGCTGACTTTTTTAACTCAGAATTAAAAGAAAAACCGGATTTGTATGTATTAGAAGCATTCTCTAGTAACATGCTTTACGTTGTAAATACACCAGATGAAATCAAAAAAGCAGATAAGGAATTGGTAGAGGTGTTGGACGTGGCGGCTGACATTACATTTTATTTTACTAAAGGTGAAAAAGCAGGCAATTTAGAAGAGTTCAATAAATTAATTGACGTTTTAAAAAAGTACTATTTATTGGAAACATCACGTCCACCCGGAGATTGTAAATAAAATTAAGGAAATTGGTATAATTAATCACACATGAGGAAACTTGTACTCTTTGACATTGATGGTGTTATTTATGACGGTCACACTATTTTTGACCAGATTCAGGATCAAGAAAAAAGAGGGGTTATAGCTTCTGGGACTTGGGGAAAAATAGAGATTGAGCTTAACAATTACAAGTCCGGTAAGAAAAACTATGCTGAAACTGCCAATGCCATGCTTACTATTTCAGCGGATTCTATTAAAGGGAAAGACTATAACTTCATCTTGAATGATACTTATGAATATATGTTGCAGAGAAAAAATAATTTTTTCCCATATTTTAGTCAACTGATTCCGGAATTGAGTAAAACTTATGATATTTTCTTTGTGACCACTAATTTTCAGATGATCCCGGAGGCGATTGGGAAGATTTTCAATGTTCCGAATAATATTTCTTCGATTGCTGAGGTCGTAAACGGAAAGTTTACTGGCAAAGTGTCGCTAAGCCTTGCAGGCAATAAAGGCATAGTCTCGGGTTTAATTGATAAATATGGCAAAGAGGGTTCCATTGCAGTTGGAGACTCGGAAAATGATGCAGATATGTTGAATAAAGTTGAATTACCACTAGTCATGGAGCCTAATTCTAAACTTGAATTAATAGCAAAAGAAAAAGGATGGCAAATTGTGAATAGGGAAAATATTGCTGGTATAATTACGTCTTATGTTGACAAAAAATAAATCATTTTTTCCCAAAGGCACAGTAATTCCAAATCATATTGCCATAATTCTTGACGGAAACAGGCGTTGGGCCAGAAGTCGTGGACTTCCAACATTGGCAGGCCACAAAGCCGGGTTTGAGGCGGGCCTGGAAATTGCCAGAGCCGCCAGAAAATGGGGTGTTAATACATTTACAATCTGGGGTTTTTCAACTGAAAATTGGGACAGAGGCCCCGAGGAAATTTCTTATTTATTCAAGTTATTCAAAAAAATGGTGGGTGTTATCGAAAATGAAGCCAAAAAAGACAATATCCGTTTTATCCATTTGGGCAGAAAAGATAAGCTTCCGGAAGAATTAATTAAATATATCAAAAAAGTGGAGGAATCAACCAAAAATAACAAAAAACATGTATTTAATGTTGCTTTGGATTATGGTGGACACGATGAAATATTACGAGCTACTCAAAAATTAATTAATGACAAAATTCCTGCCGAAAAAGTTACTGATAAACTTTTTACTTCGTATCTTGATACAATAGATCAGCCTTTTCCTTATGTTGACCTTTTTATCCGTACTTCAGGCGAACAGCGCACAAGCGGGTTTTTGCCTTGGCAGTTAAATTACGCCGAATATGTTTGGGAAACTGTAAATCTTCCCGATATGACGCCAAAACGTCTTTGGAATGACATTTTGGATTATTCAAGAAGAAGGAGAAGGTTTGGTGGAAATGATACAGTCAATCACTTTGTTTTTGATCCAAAACTTACGGCAAAATTAGAACTTTCCTGGTGGAGGTTAAGTAAAATTCCTGAAGGGGTTAGGATTCGTGATTACGTAATTAAACATTTAAAGGAACAATTCGGATTGTCTAGCCGTCTAGCTGTTCAAGCTGCAAAGTTGTTGATTGAAGCAATTGTGGAGGAAAATGACAAAAAATGGGACAAAGCAAAATTAAAAATGAAAAAGTTTTATGAATTAATAAAAAGTGAAATAAAATTGGCTTTTGAACCAAAAGTTGTGGCTTCAATGGAAGTCGATTTTAATCAGATGATGACTGGAAAAGACAATGTAAAAGGAACTTCCGAGGCGGAGGATTTGGCAGTAAATCAATTGGCGGAAGTGTATAGGATTTCACTTCTTCAGGCGGCAAAAGCGGCAAAATTTAGAGTTTTGGCAAGTGTGGAAAAAAATTTAGCCCTGGCTTCTAATGGCGAGGAACATTGGACCAGAGCCGAGGATTATCTTCAAAAGTATTACAGCGCTTTAAAGGAACGTGTGGCGTGACATACGCTAAGACCACGTCTTTGCGTCGTATATAGTATATTGATTATTCTAACTTCAGGCTTTCTAGTATATCTGAATTTTCATCTAGATAGTTCTCAACGAAATCTTTATAAGTATTGGTATTTTTGAATTCAGGTGAATTTTTATTGTTTTCAAAATACGACAATATCAAATCAGTATTTATCCATGATGTGTTGCGAATCTTTAAATATTCACCGTAGGAAGAATAGGCATTCACCAAATCTTTTGTATATTCATAAGGATTAATGTGAATATAACGAGATAAATGAAGTAGATAAACTTCATCCATCACAATTACGGCTTTATATCTATCTTGAAAAAGTTTGCCAACCCTGTTGTATTTTTTATTAAAATACATGGAATATCTTAATAAAAGAGAATGTGTGAGTTCTTTTAATGCATTTTTATCGGCGCATTGTCTAATAATTAAATGGAAGTGATTGGGCATTAATCCATAAACAAGTAATTCGACTTTCCCAAAATAGTTATTAGGAGTCCGTTTGATAGACGCAAAGACGTGGTCTTGTACGTTGACGATTCTAATTTGGGGTATGTCTGGTTTGGGTGGTGGGGAGAGATATTCTTTTAAATAGCCCAAAAAAACTTTGTAATCCTGTTCGTCTTCAAAGATAATTCTTTTTTCTACACCACGATTGTATACATGATAAATGGTATTTTCTGCATATGTTTTAACTGAATTTTTAGAAGCCATAACTAGTGATGTACTTTTATACTATCTTGTAAGAAGCGATCTTGCAAGTATACGCAAAGACGTGGTCTTAGCGTCGTATATAGTATATTAATTTATTGGGTTGGAGTTGTGGAAGGTTCAACTACTATTTCTGCTGGTTTGGCCGATTGTTTGGGCAAAACCGGAACTTGAGTTTCGGCGGCATTTGGTGCCGCAGATGGGGCTGGTGATCCACTAACTGGTGAAACATTTACGATTTTATTAGTGCTTGTTCTGTAAAGAATGGCCAAACCTGCTTTTTGATAAATTAATACTTTATCTCCGTTTTTGGCATCTTTAAAGAAAGGTTGATCTTTTAATTTTTCTATATCAAGCACTGTTGCAACGTTTGGAGTTTCTCCTGCTGGAAGATTGTAAAATTTAGAAATTTTGCTGGTTAATTTTTTGGCTTCTTCGGCATTAACTCCTTCCGGATTAGTCAAAATTTTATTTGTTTTTTGATATTTATTAAAATAAAATCCTGCAACACCAAGTGCAACAATTGTTAAAATTCCTAAAGCGATGGTCAAAACCGGTTTTTTACCTTTTTCCGTTTTGGTTACTTCTTCCATATAAAGGCTATATTAATAAATTTTTTTGATAATATCAATTGCCAATTTACCACGAAATTCTTTTATATATAGGACCAATGGCTATATGAGTACTTGACAGAATGATTATTTTTATACACACTTTATAGTGTAACTAATAAGATGAAATTAAAAGTCTGCCTATATATTTTCTTGGTTGTAGTGATTATTGCTGTTGTTGCGGCCCCAAAAACATTGGCTCAAATTAATTCTCAGGGAGTTGCTGTTTCTATGCCGGTGGTTGGTGAAACTTTTAATGGCGCTGTGGTTTGTGCGGATACTTCAAATGTTTATTCACTTTGTGCCAGAGGTTATGATCCAAACATGTCAGGTGTAGTTGTAACTTCGCCAAGCATTTCTTTTAATACCGGTGGTAGTAGTGGAGTTTCTGTAATTTCCAACGGTAACGCATTGGTTGCAGTAACTTCCGCTAATGGTAATATTAAAAAAGGGGATTATATAACCAGCAGTAAAACTCCGGGAGTTGGGGAGTTAGCCAAAAAAAGCGGATATGTGTTAGGAACCGCACTTGAAGATTGGAGTAGCACAGATATTAATTCCAAAGGCTTAGTGTTAATTAACATAACAACGCGTCCTGCAGTACTCACAAACGGTGCAGGAAATAATTTAGTTCAGTTAATGCAAGAGGGTGTAAACGGAGCCTTTGAAAGTCCACTTGCTGCGTTGCGATATGTTGTTGCTGGTATTTTGGTGGTATTAAGTTTTATATTTGGATTTATGCATTTTGGAAAAATGGCTAAAAGCGGAGTAGAAGCCTTAGGTAGAAATCCGTTAGCGGCAAAAACAATTCAATTCGGTATTGTACTTAATGTTGTAATTGCCATCGTTATAATGGGAGTTGGACTTGGAATTTCGTATTTAGTGCTTGTTATTTAATTTAAAAACATGATTCATAGTTATAATTTTGCCAAAGAAAAAATAGCAGATATAGGAAAAGTTTCCAAAGTTCATGGCGGATTGGTACAAGTAACCGGCATGATTGGCGGAAATTCCGGCGAGGGAGTCAGTTTTGAAAACGGTGCACACGGAATTATTATGTCAATTTTCCCCGAGTCAACCGAAATTATGGTTTTGGACAAACATCCTTTAGAAATCGGCACAATGGCGGCCAGAACAGGAGAAGCTTTAAGTATTTCCGTTGGTGATGGACTTTTAACTCACGTTATTAATCCAATGGGATATGTGATTGATGAAAGAAGAAACGAAAGCAAAAATTCCGAGCTTCGTCCGATTGACACCTCTCCATTAGGAATTGATAAACGGGTAAAAATAAATAAATTCCTAAAAACCGGTGTTTCAATTGTTGACATGATGGTTCCAATCGGGGAAGGTCAAAGAGAATTGGTCATTGGAAACCGAAAAAGCGGTAAAAGTTTTTTTATTCTTTCAACTGTCATTAGTCAGGCAAAATTAGGCAAAATTTGTGTTTTGGCAATGATTGGTAAAAGAAAAAGCGAAATTAAAGCAACTGAGAGCCTTTTGGAAAAGGAAGGCGTAATAGACAAATGTGTAATTGTAGCTTCCACTCCGGATCACTCAGCCGGTGAAATATTCTTAACTCCCTATACAGCCATGACAATTGCCGAATATTTTAGAGATTTAGGACAAGACACCTTAGTCATCTTGGACGACATGACAAATCACGCCAAACATTATCGCGAACTTTCCTTAATTGCAGGCAGATTTCCAGGAAGGGAAAGTTATCCTGGTGATATTTTTCATATTCAATCCAAAATTGTTGAACGCGCCGGAAACTTTTTGGTTCCAAAAAGTTCTGAATCAAAAAATTGTTGTGAAGTTTCCATTACTTGTTTGCCCATAGCCGAAACCGCTGAAGCCGACATGACCGGATACATTCAAACAAATTTAATGGGTATGACCGACGGTCACATATTTTTTGACAGCGACCTATTTTTTAAAGGCATTAGACCTGCTGTAAATATTTTTCTTTCAGTAACCCGTGTGGGCCACCAAGTTCAACCTGCCGAACTCAAAAAAGTTTCTCAGGATGTACTTAAACTCCTAAAAAGAGTGGGGGATTTGGAAAGATTTTTGCGATTTGGGCCGGAAGTAACCGATCAAGTCAAAGATGTCTTAGATAAAGGTAAAGCTGTTTGGGACTTTTTTAGGCAAAATGAATTTAAGTCCGTGAGTGTTGAAACACAAATTACAACCGTAAAAGGAATATTGGGCAATAATCAAATACAATAATTTATGCAAAGCATTAAAGATATTAACATCGAAATCAAAAGTACATTTGAAGTAAAAGGATTAATTCAAGTATACGAAGAAATAGCGGCCACCAAAATGCAAAAAATCAGAAATTCGGTAACCGCCTCAAGTGATTATTTTAAAGGTTTGGCCTCGCTTTCCGATGAAGTGGCATTGGACTTGGCCGCAGGATTTGGTAATTCCGGAAGTAAATTTGCCGCTGTTTTCCTTTCTGCCGACACCGGGCTTTACGGGGACATAATCGACAAAATAATGGTTTCTTTTGTCGATTTTATTAAAAAAGAAAAAGTTGATGCGTTTGTTGCCGGAAGTTTGGGCCAATCGCTTTTGAATTCTTATGCACCGGAATTAAAAGTTCCGCTACTTCCTTTTTTGGCAGACAAAGAAGATTTGGATGAAAATGATTTAAGCGTTTTAATGCAAACTCTTAATCCTTATACAAAAATATATTTATTCCACGGAAAATTTGAAAGTATGGCCAGACAAAATGTCTTAGACTCGGTTATTTCCGGGCCTGACATTAGTAAATATGGACTTGACGGCAAAAGCAAAAAAGAAATTGAAGAAAGGCGTTTTATAAATATTTATGAACCGGATGTAAATAAAGTCGGACAAAAATTTGCTCATGAAATTTCGGCGTCGGTCTTGGATGCTTCCATTAAAGAAAACCAATTGGCCAAATATGCGGCCAGATTAATGCATTTGGATAGTGCTGTTAACAATATTGATGAAAAACTTGATAAACTAGATGGAGACAAAAAAAGAATGAAAAAGAAGATTGAAGCCAAAAAACAAACAGAAAGGACAGCCAGATGGCACAAGGTATAGTCAAATCGGTTGTAGGGTCGGTTATTGAAGCGGTTTTTGAAAACCAAAAACCGATGATCCATGAAGTTGTAAAGATTGATGGCGGTACAGGGTACGTTTATGCAACATCGGCTTCTATAAATGGATTTTACATTTTTATGCTCCGTGGGGAAAGTAAAATCAGCCGAGGTATGGAAGTTAACTCAATGGGTAAGGTGATGTCCATTAAAGTTGGGGATGAAATATTGGGCCGTGTTATTGATATATTTGGCGAGACAGTCGATGGAGGCAAGAAAATTTCTCCACAAGATGAAAAAGATATTTTTAACTATCACATTGATTACAGTGTCATTTCCACCAAAAAAGAAATTTGGGAAACCGGCATAAAAGTAATCGACTTTTTTTCGCCATTAGTTAAAGGGGGTAAAACCGGTATTTTTGGAGGAGCGGGAGTAGGAAAAACTATTCTTTTAACCGAAATAATGCATAATATTTTTTCTTCTGCTAGTGCCGATGGGGCAAGGGACGCGATTTCTGTTTTTGCAGGAGTTGGAGAGCGTATTCGGGAAGGTCAGGAACTTTACCGTGAACTTGGAGAAAAAGGAGTTTTAAATAAAACCGCTATCATTTACGGATTAATGGGAGAAAACGCGGCTGTCAGGATGCTTACAGCCAAAGCCGCCGCGGCGATAGCTGAATATTTTAGGGATGAAAAAGAAAAAGATGTTTTATTCTTTATCGATAACATTTTCCGTTTTGCCCAGGCCGGGAGTGAACTTTCTACTTTAACTGCTAATACTCCTTCGGAAGATGGTTATCCGCCAACCCTTGCCTCAGACATGGCTTCTTTCCAGGAAAGATTAGCATCAACAAATAAAGGCGATATTAGTGCCATAGAGGCCATTTACGTGCCGTCTGATGATACTCTGGATTACGGTGTCCAATCAATTTATCCATATTTGGACTCAGTCGTTACACTTTCCAGGGACATTTATCAAGAAGGCAGATTTCCGGCAGTTGATATACTTTCATCCAACTCGTCTGTTTTGGGTATAAACGAAGTCGGGGAAAAACACTACAAAGCGGCGCTGGAAGCCCAGGCTGTTTTAAAGAAAGCCTCGGAATTAGAAAGAATGGTAGCTTTGGTTGGAGAAGGGGAATTATCCCCCGAAAATCAGGTAGCCTACAAACGGGCAAAAATGATCAAAAATTACATGACCCAACCGTTTTTTGTGGTAAGTGCGCAAACAAGTAAAGAAGGCAAATTTGTAGCATTAGCAGATACTGTTAACGATATTACCGATATTTTAGGCGGCAAATACGACAGACTTAACGCCGACGAGCTTTTATTTATAGGTAAAATTGGGGAATTTGGCAATAAATAATTAATGCCCAAAATAAATGTAATTGTCAGAAAAAGAGAGGGGGTTGAATTTGAAGGCGAGGTCTTTGCTATTTCTTCAATTAATGAAATTGGTCCATTTGATATCTTGCAAGATCATGCTAATTTTATTTGTACAATCAAAGATAATTTAACAATTCATCACACGGAGGCCAAAAAACAGGATATTAAATTGGAAAACGGAGTATTGCGTGCCAAGGGGAATAAAATTGAAGTTTTTGTTGGAATTTAACTATTGACACCCTTGTACCCTTTCGATATATTCTGATTGTGAACGATACAAAGAAAAAAATAAAACTTCAGGACTTACCCGACTTACTAACCGTTCGTGAAGTGAGTGAGCTTCTTAGGGTTTCCCCACTTACAATTAAGCGTTGGGGAAAACGTGGCAAACTGCCTGCAATCCGTATTAACAGTAGAGGGGACAGGCGATACAAAAAGGAGGCAGTACTTTGGATGTTGGGAATGCAACCGGGGGAATAATCTTCAAATTTTTTTAAAAAAACTTCAGTGAGGCAATATCTTTATAAAAAAATCATCTTGCGATGAATAGATATCTACCTCACTGAATTTATAAATCATATTTTATGGTTTGGGAAGCGGTGACTTACCTTTTTTGATCTCATTGCTGCCGCAATAGTAGCACTCTTTGGGTTTGTTGTAACCCGAGAGTGGCCTTCCACATTTGCAGCAGGTCCACGGGTGATCACGTATAAATTTTTCAACGTCTTTATCTGGATTCATCTTTTTCTCCTCTTTAATGTAAGGTGATATTTTGCCAGTAGGCCACAATAAAAGGCATTACCAGATTGGTAATGATGTACAGCAAGGCCACCATGAATACGATTAATAAAAAATCCCAAATGGGATTTTTCTTTTTGCCTCTTTCAATTTGTACGTTGAAATGGAACATTCTTCCTCCTTTTAGGAAATTAAATATGATTTAGTTAAAGAACTACCCATAATTATACACCTATAGTCTGTTAAAATCAAGTTAATCTAGCTTAACTTGCAAGTTCCAGAAGTGGGAATAGAGGCTATTTTTGTCGTCCAACAAACTTTGGTGAGTTCCAATTTCTTTGATTTTCCCGCGCTCCATAACCACGATTTTATCTGCTCTCATAATGGTAGAAAGTCTATGAGCTACAATTATGGTAGTTTTGCCGGCCCTGGCCTTCCAAAAAGCATCCTGAATTAGTTTTTCACTTTCAGAATCCAGTTGGCTGGTGGCCTCATCAAAAATAACAATATCAGGGTTACTTAGTATCATTCTGGCAATTGCTAACCTTTGTTTTTGGCCGCCGGAAAGTTTGACTCCGCGTTCACCAACGTTACTTTTATACTTATTTGGCAATTTTTCTATAAACTCATTAATATTTGCTAGTTTTGCCGCAGTGCGAACTTCTACTAAGGTCGAACCTTTTATGGGCCCATTTGATAAGGTTCGACCTTTTGCAAACCATTTTGTTCCATACCCAATATTGTATTCAATAGTGTTATTAAAAAGCACTGGTTCCTGAGGGACAATACCAAAAAATCCTCTAAGATTTGTTTTTGTAAACTTTTTAATATTAATTCCGTCAATCTTGACAGTTCCTTTATTGGGGTCAAAAAACCTCATCAACAGTTTGGTAATGGTCGTTTTGCCACTACCGCTTGGACCCACAAAAGCAACCGATTCGCCGGGAGAAATAGTTAAATTAAAATTATTAATGGCGTTTTTGGTTCCGTTTTTGTAGGAATGAAAAATATTATTAAATTCAATTTTGCCTTTAACGTGTTTTTTGACAATTGGATTAACAGGGTCAAGGACTTCAATTTGGTAGTCCAAAAGTCCAAAATATTTATCGATATCGGCATAATTTTTGGCTAAGTCACGAGTTGACCAAACCAAATCCCACAATTTGGGGTAAAATCCACCCAAAAAGCCGGTTATAAGTACAAAATCTCCAATATTAAGTTTTAAGTTAACCGCTTGCCCGATGCTTAAATATAAAATAAAAAACATACTGATGGTGATTAATGTGCCCATTGTGACGTCAATCACTCTAAAAGTGTTGGCATAGCCCCAAAGCGTTTTTGTCCAAGGGGCAAAAGAAGCTCTTAATCTATCGGCTTCCCATTTTTCTTTTGCAAAGACTTTATCAGTTGCAAAATTAATTAAATTATCGGTAATAATTCCGGAAATAGCATCTTCCTCTTTGTTAAAAATTTTTCTTTTAACTACATTATTCGCCACCAAAAATTTAGCGGCAATGACAGTTAGAATAAGTGAAATAGTAACCAAAATTACTATCATGGGGTCGAGTTTAATTAAGAAAAAAAGCATGACAACAAAACCTATAAATACAGAAAATACGCGGGCATGAATGTCATGGAAAAAAGAAAAAAAGGCTCCGTCACCGCGTTTGAAGGCAGAAATTAAGCTTCCAGTGGACTTTTCGGTATGAAATGCAAAATCCAAATTGGAAACATGTTCAAAAATTTCCACCCGGGCGTTTTTTGCTCCTTCAAAAAGAACGATATCTCCAATTATAAAAGCAATTACATCCAAAATTACCCCCAGTATTCTAACAGCAATAAACACTGCCAATATTGTTAATAAGTAGTTTTGATTTAAAGAGGGGATTGCCTCCACAAAAAGTCTGTAGAAATATGGGCTTAAATTAAAGGCAACTCCGCTTAAAATAACCAGCAAAATAAACAGGCTAAAAAGCCACTTATTATTCAATATATAGTGATAGTATTTTCTAAAGACTTTTGACATTTTGCTTTAACGCCAAGCGCAACTTTCCGAGGCAAAAACCTGGGGAACGAAACGCCACCCCATGAGGGGACAAATTTTGGCGGCATATGTATTGTACAGGATCCAATTCACTTTTAGCAAATCTCCACAAATCGTATCTAAGTCACGTTTTTAGCCTCACTACACCCCCGGGGTGTAGATTCAGGTGTGCAGGTGGCGCAAAAGACGTTCAGTTTTGGTATAATATAAGTACCTCAATAATAATTTTTAAAGAGGAATTCACCAATGCGAAGAACTATCTTTCTAATATCTTTTGTGGCTTTGGTAGCTAGTTTATTTTGTGTGCCAAATATCAAGCCTATTTGCGCTCAAAATTCCACTGCTTCATCTGTTTTGTCAACAATAGACGTAGCTTTAACAGCCTCACCTGAGGCTAGTTTGACCACCCCCGAGCCTCCACGAGTAGACATTACCCAAAAAAGCGTCGAAAGCCTTGGACCTTTGGAAAAACTCCTAAATGACCAGCAAATTAATTCCGTCTGGCCATTTAATCCTGTAAAATCGGCCATCCGAGGAGCGGTAGCGGCAGGAGTCCCCACAAATACAATAGTTTTACTATTGCTTTTGCCAATCGTAGCCTTTGTTATAGCCTTTACCAGAAATGTAGTTGGAATTAGGGGTTTTGGAATATTTTTGCCCGCTGCTCTTTCCGTTGTTTTTGTGGCTACGGGCCCGTTTGTAGGTATAGGACTATTTTTAGCAATTGTGGCAGTTTCCACCACCATCCGCCTAATTTTGAGAAAATTAAAGTTAAAACTTCAATATCTTCCCAGAATGGCCTTTATTTTGTGGGGAGTGGTGCTTGGAGTTTTGGGAGTTTTGTTTTTGGCCCCAATCATCAAGTTCCCCGACTTAGCCAATGTGTCGATTTTTGCTGTTTTAATTCTTGTTCTTTTGGCGGAGGATTTTATCCGTGTTCAGCTTGGAAAAAGTATAAAAACAGCCATGAGCTTAACTTTTGAAACACTAATTTTGGCATTTATTTCTTACATTTTTTTGACCTTTAAACCCATGCAGGCAAATGTTTTATTAAATCCAGAGGTTTCTCTAATTCTTGTTGCTGTAGCTGATCTTCTTTTGGGCAAATATACAGGTCTTAGAGTGATGGAATTTTATAGATTCAGAAAACTAATTAAGTCTTAATAAATTTGTTTAATTATGAAAATATCTTCTATTCTTGGCCTAAACGCGCGCACGGTAGCTTTTGCGTATAAATACAACACCAAACGCGGCAAAAACATTGCCGACTCCAAAATTCAAACAGCAAGAGTACTAAAAAAAGCAAAAGTTGCCCATCCTAAGATTTATAAAAAATTTAAAAATCCGGAAGACGCTTTGGATTTTGACTGGGGGAGTTTGCCCGATAAATTTGCTCTAAAGCCAAGCCGGGGAATGGGTGGAGGAGGGATTGTTGTTGTTAAGAGAAGACTCAAAAATAAAGCGGGTGGTGCGAAAACGGGGGGCACCACGGAAGGGGCCCCGATCTTGTTAGCCGGTGGAATGGCCGTGGGGCTGTTGAGCGACAGGACCCGCGATCAGGCGGTTTGGCTTACTACAAACAAAGAAAGAATTACCTCGGATGACTTGAAGCTTCACACTCTTGATATTTTGGAAGGCGCTTTTTCCATGGGAAATGTGCCGGACGTTGCCTTTGTGCAGGAGTATGTTGGACGGGCTAAAGTTTTTAGAAAATGGGCTTATAGGGGAACCCCCGACATTAGAATTATAGTTTTTAATAAAGTTCCGATTATGGCAATGCTTAGGCTTCCCACAAAAGAATCCGGCGGACGGGCTAATCTGCATCAAGGTGCGTTGGGAGTTGGGGTGGACATCGCAACAGGAATTACCACAAAAGCCATTTGGCATAG
>Ga0172370_10007404_pt1 | contig 13470 bp, 12 predicted proteins | sample LakKiv5m_FD_114538 | JGI IMG/M metagenome (GOLD analysis project Ga0172370, IMG submission 114538) | Freshwater microbial communities from Kabuno Bay, South-Kivu, Congo - kab_022012_11.5m | ecosystem: Environmental > Aquatic > Freshwater > Lake | place: Democratic Republic of the Congo...
GCGATCCCAATCAACGCTTTAACGAAGACGAGCTTCGTTTGTTGCGGGCAATCCGCTTTGCGACTGAATTAAATTTCACTATTGAACCGGCAACCGCTGAAGCGATTCAAAAAAATTCCGATAAATTGCAACTCATTGCCAAAGAAAGAATCCGCGACGAATTTTCCAAAATAATCCTCTCTGACCGAGCCAAAGAAGGTGTTGAGCTTCTGGAAAAATATAACCTGCTCCAACATATAATCCCGGAATTGCGGGAAGGTATCGGCTGCAGCCAGAATCTCCATCATATTTATACTGTCTGGGAACATAATCTGCGGGCCCTGGATTACGCGGTCCAAAAAAAATATCCATTAACAATCCGCCTAGCTGCCCTCTTTCATGACGTTGGTAAACCTCAGACAAAAAAGGGAGATGGCCGTTATGCCACTTTTTATAATCATGAATATGTCGGTGCTAAAATGACCAGGGAAATAATGAAACGCCTCGTTTTCCCTAAGGAAACCGCTGATCAAGTCATTCATCTCGTCCGCTCCCATCTCTTTTATTACAATGTCGGCGAGGTGACTGAAGCCGGTGTCCGGCGCTTCCTCCAGCGCGTCGGACCGGAAAATGTCCCTGATCTGATAAAAATCAGGGAAGCGGACCGGATCGGTTCCGGCGTTCCCAAAGCCGTTCCTTATAAAATCCGCCATCTTCTTTTTATGATCGAAAAAGTCAAAAAGGATCCGATTGATCCAAAGATGCTGAAAATCAATGGCGCCGATTTAATGGCTTTGCTGAAGTTGAATCCCGGTCCGCGAATCGGCGCCCTTCTTGGTATTCTTCTGGAAGAAGTGCTTGACGACCCCAAGAAAAACCTTAAAACTTATCTCAAGAAACGTTCAATTGAACTCAATCGCTTGTCTGATGCTCAATTGAAAGAATTGGCAATTGGAGCAAGGGCCAAAAAAAACGAATTTGAATCCAATCAAGAAGAGGAAATAAGGGAAAAATATTGGGTATAATCAATATATGAAAAGCAACTACGCATTTTTCGTCGTTATTATCCTGGTTTTCGGCTTGATCATATATTTCATGTTCGCTTCTCCCGGCCTGACTGAATTCTTCAAAGCCAAACTCAACAGCACCAGTTCATTGGCCGGCGGCAACGCCTCCTCCTCTTCGTTTTTTTCCTTCGGCGTCCAATCGCCGATCAGGCAAAGCCTGCCTAATCTCGGCCCCGGACCTCGTTCGCCTTATTACGAAAAAAATTATGGCGCTCTCAGCAATGGCCGGATTTTCAGCAATTCTGCCCAAAGCTCCAACAACCAAGGCGGCAATGCCTCGCAGATAACGCCGCCGGACGGATTCACTCGGGAGCAGATATCGCCCTACTATGGAAAAATCGCAATTTCTTCGATCAGCTTTCCTTCTTTATACAGTCCTTACAGCCGCATCGCCGTCACTTCAAGAACCAATGACCGGATCAACGTTTCCGGCTGGCTGATCCAGAGCAAATGGACTACTTTGCCGGAAATTCCGATGGCCATTGACGACTATCAGGCAATCGGCGCCAATTTCAAAAATAATATCGTTCTAAAAGCCAACGAAACAGTCAATATTTACAGCAACCGCAGCCCAGTCGGCCAAAATTTCCGTCTGAACAAATGCACGGGCTATCTCAATAATTATTACAATTTCCAGCCGGCCCTGCCGAAATCCTGCCCGGCCTTAGATAAGGGAGAATCATATCTCTTCTCCAGCGCCTGTCAAAATTTTGTTCGTTCGATCAGCGGCTGCCGCGTGCCGACCGCCAATGAAATCAATAGATTCTCGGCGCCCGGCGACAGCCTTTGCCGCGCTTTTCTCGACAAAATAAATTACGGCGGCTGCTACCAAGAAAACCGCTCCGACCCGGACTTTTTCGGTCGGGAATGGCGGGTTTGGCTCGGCCAAAATTTCGATTTTGACCGCCGGCATGACCGATTGTTTCTTTTTGACGAAAATAATCTCTTGGTGGACGAATACTCTTATTAAGTCAAAATTAAAAAGTTAAAATTCAGAATTGTAAGCTAAAAGTTTTTAATTAATAGCTTAGTTCCGATTGCTCCGTAATTTTTTAAGAACTTCCAGATCGCCGGCCTGATCGCCCCGTTCGTCATCCGGGGTTTCGGCAATCATGTTGATATTTTTCAGACGCGGCTCATTGATCAGCGCCCGGAATCCATTTAAACCGATATGACCTTGGCCGATGTGCTCATGCCGATCCACTCGCTTATTGAACTCCGCTTTAGAATCGTTGACATGGATCATTTTCAGATATCCCAAACCGATAATCCTATCGAATTCGTCCAATGTTTTTTTGATATTTTCGGCTGTCCGCAAATCATAGCCGGAAGCGAAAGCATGGCAGGTATCAAGGCAAACGCCGCAGACATCCCGGCTTGAGCCAGAAATGTCCTCTAAAATCTCCTTTAATTCCTCAAAACTGTTGCCGACGACATCGCCAGAACCGGCGGAATTCTCCAAAAGAAAAAGCGCGGCGCCGGAATAGCCATCCAAAATTTTCCTGATGCCAGCCCTTACAGTTCCGATTGCCGACGACCGCTCTATCCCTTTGGCGCTGCCCAAGTGCGTCATTATGCATTTAACGCCAAGAATACTGGCTCGCTCCAATTCTTCCCGGATAATTCTAATTGAAGTATTGCGGATTTTATCATCAGCTGAAGCTAAATTAATGTAATAAGGCGTATGGATATAGGCCTCGGCCTGGCTATTGGCTTTCATTTCGGTTTGAAATGCCGCAACAATTTCCTTAGTCAAAACCGGCGCCGGGCCGCCGCGTGGACTGCGTGAAAACATTTGAAAAACCTCACAGCCGATCTCTTGGGCATTGGCCGGCGCCTTCTGGACGCCGCCGGCAATGGAAACATGAACGCCAAATAACATGTTTTCATTATACTCCGATGATTATGAATTTGAGAAAAAACAAACCCGATGATAGAATGACTAAATAAAAATTATTGCGTCCAATGGCCAAGCAAATTTCCGCCGGCATCGTCATTTACCGTCGCGACAAAGACGGCATTAAATTCCTTCTCCTGTACCATGGCGGCCGCTATTGGAATTTTGCCAAAGGCAAACTGGAAGAAACTGAAAGGAGTTTCGAGGCGGCCATCCGGGAAGTCAAAGAAGAAACCGGAATTCAAAAACAGGATCTTATTTTCAAGAATTATTTCCGGGTTAACGACCAATTTACTTTCACTAAAGAAAAACAGCGGATTTTTAAGGTTGTCATTTATTATTTGGCGGAAACCAACAAAAAAGAGGTGGTTATTTCTGATGAACACCAGGGATTTGCCTGGCTGCCTTATGAAGAAGCCCGTCGCTTATTGATATATCCGCAACTGAAGAATATTTTAAAAAAAGCTTATGACACAATCAATGAACAAAAAGGTTTTCCAAATAATCAAAAGGATTCCCGCCGGCCGCGTCACTACCTACAAAACCGTCGCCCGGCTCGCCGGCCGGCCCAAAGCTTTCCGAGCCATCGGCCAAATCCTCCACAACAATCCTCATCCAATCATCGTTCCCTGCCATCGAATCATTAACGCCAACGGCCGTCTCGGCGGTTATGCCGGCGGTTTGGCTAAGAAAATCTTTTTATTGAAAAAAGAAGGGGTAAAAATTCATAAAGGAAGAATTGATTTGAAAAAATTCGGATGGCCGAAAAGTCGGTAGCCATCTAAAATAAACGGCTCATCGGTTGAGCCGTTTATTTTTTTCTACAAATATCGATTTATTTCGCTAAAGCGACGATTTTCTCAAAAATCTTCGGTTCAGTTCTGGCCAATTCGCTCAAAATTTTCCGATCAATTTTAATATTGGCTTTTTTCAAGCCGTCAATAAATCGGCTGTAAGTCAAACCTTGCTCGCGGACGGCCGCATTGATTTGCGTCTGCCACAAACTCCGATTGACTCGCTTTTTCTCTTTGCGGCCGCTGAAAGACCGACGCAAAGAATGAAGCAATGCTTCTTTAGCCGCCCGCTCTTTGGATTTCCGGCTCCACCGGAACCCTTTGGTCAATTTCAGGATTTTCTTTCTTTTTTTATTGGCGTTGACGCCTCGTTTAACTCTGGCCATGGTTGTTAGATATACTTTTTAACTGTTTTCAGGGGCATTTTCAAGCCCCGGGCTTTTTTCCGATTCAAAACCACTGATCGTTTGCTGGCCGAACGGTTATGGCCCAAAGCCATTGATCGCCGCTGAATCTTCCCCCGGCGGGTGATTTTAATGCGATCTGACACGCTATTCCTTGTTTTGGTTTTTATTTTCATGATTATTTTTTGATGATTTGAGCGATGAATCCCCGGCCGCCCTCGCGGATCGGCAAAGTGATCTGGCACGGAATCGTTATTGTTTTTAAAAATTCAGAAAATCTTTCCGCTGCCCAGCCCTTTTTGCCTTTTTCCCGGCCCCGCAAGGAAAGAACAAATTTGACTTCATGGCCTTCATTCAGGAATTTTTCCGCCCGTTGGCGCTTCATCGCCAGATCATGGTCGGCTTCCCGCGGACTGATCTGGACAGTTTTCAAATCCTTTGTTTTCTGTTTCTGGACCAAACGTTGCTTCTTCTCTTTTTTCTCCTCTTCGTAACGGAATTTATCGAAGCTCATTATCCGGGCCACCGGCGGATTAGCCGCCTCCGTCACCACAATCAGATCTAAGTTCTTTGCTTGCGCCAAACGCAAAGCTTCTCCGGTTTTGATAACACCAAGATTTTGGCCGGAATCATCGATCACCCGCAATTCAGGCGCCGTGATCTGGTCGTTAATCTTGTTTCGGATGACTGGCCGGTAAATCGGCCGAAAACTTCTGTTAAACAAAGGGTATTATTATATTAAATTCCGCTTGACCTGCTCCGACATTGCGCCGAAGTTTATGAGAAAATAATAGCATTATTCTTGAAAAAAGCAAGCCGCGCCAATCAAAAGAAAGGCGCGGCGGCGATCCCGGAACACGGGGATGGGTTCTTGTTCTGTCCTTGGCCGGATTAGCGGCGAGGTGCAATTACCCCTTTAGAGAGCCTTGGGCTCTACCCTGGTTTTCCGCGATTAGGACTTCGACGAGAAGAATTCATCCACCATCTCTTCAACGAGAGGTTGGAAAAATTCCTTGAGTTCTTGAGATTTGATGCCAAGCTTTTTGGCAACGTTCCCAAGATCCCTTATTGTTTCCTCAGAGAAACGGATGCCTTGCTTGCGCATGGCATACTTCACGACGAGGACAGCAATCTCGCCCTGACGAATCTTGTCCATTACTGGACTCCTTTCTTAAGGAACTCTGCGATAAATTCCCGCAGTGGAATCCCTAATCAGTCATTGATCAGGAGTATTTTGATTATACCATTAAATAAGTAATTGTCAAATGTGGGCGTAAGAGATTCTCCGCCCGAGGCGGATGAGCCTCGGGCTCAGAACCCCTTCTATGTCCCGCCAGCGGTGGGCGCACCAGGATTTTCACCCCGTTAGATTCTTGTGGGCACTGAGAGGATTGAACTCCCGACATTCTCGGTGTAAACGAGACGCTCTACCACTGAGCTAAGTGCCCTATATCAGTATAAATCTGCCAAAATCCGCATCAATCAACGTTCTTAAAAAATTCCTGACTAAAAGCCAAGCCGCGTTCGACATTGGCGATTTTAATGTTCTCTTGGACGGCGTGCATCGCGCAATCCTCATTGGCCAATGGCGTCACCACTTGCGCCACTTTCAGGACATTATTGAAAAGCGTCACAATCGGCAGGCCGCCGCCAACGTATTTGAAAAGCGGTTTTTTGCCGGCGACTTTTTCCCAGACGCCGACCGCTTTTTTCACGTATTCATTTTCCGTATTCAATTTGATGCCATTATAAGGATCTTTGACTTGGAAATCATATTCAACATAAGACGGCAAAGCGGTTTTTAAATAATTCCGAAAAATTTCCACGACTTTCAAAGGATCCTGGCTTTTCACCAAACGGAAATTAAGTTTGACGAAAGCGGTGGCCGGAATGCCATTGCGATAGCCGTCGCCGAGATAACCAGAAACCAAGGTTGTCGCCTGAATCGTTGGCCGCAGACCGGTCTGGCTATAAAAATTCATCTCTGGTTCCATCAGCAGGGTTTTGCAGCCAGTGATTTTTTCGTATTCCTTTTGATCGAAAGGCAAGGATTTATTGCTTTCCGCCGTTGCCTCATCGATCGGATCGACGCCGTCGTAAAAACCCGGCACCGCCACTTCATTTTTATCATTAAAAAGATTGGCAACGAATTTAGCCAGGACATGAGCCGCGCTCGGCGCCACGCCGCCGTACAATCCGGAATGCAAATCCATCGCAGCTGTCCGGACCGTCAGAGTCGAATTGAAGCCGCCGCGAAAACCGGTTTCAATCACCGGCCAATCGCCCACCACTTCGCCATCGGAAACCATCGCTAAATCCGCGGCCAGAAGTTTTTGGTTATCAGTTATCAGTTTTTCGAGGAACGGCGACCCAGTTTCCTCATCGCCTTCCAGCATGAATTTTATATTGCAGCCAAGCTGTTTTTTCTCCAGTAAATCAAAAATCGAAGCGACATGGATCAGAAATTGGCCCTTATTGTCGGTTGAACCCCGGCCGTAAATCCGGCCATCCCGTTCATTCAATTCAAACGGTTCGCTCAGCCAGCCTTCCTCCAAACTAGCTGGCTGGACATCATAATGGCCATAAATCAGACAAGTTTTAAAACTCGGATCGACAACCAACGATGCCACCACTATGGGATTGCCATAACCTTCGAGGATATTAACTTGAAATCCCTTGGCTTCAAAAATGCCTTTCAGCCATTGGCTGGCGGCCGCCATTTCGCCTTTGGCCGTCGGATCAGTCGAAATGCTCCGGAATTTTATCAGTTCGCCAAGCAGTTTTTTGTAGTTTTCCATAATAGAAATATTATAAACCAAATCCCCGAAAACCAATAAGGGGGCCGATGACTGACGCCACCTGCCCCCTGATCCTGTTCATGATTACTATCGCCCATTTCCGTGCTGACGGGCAAGGAAATCAGCGCCTTTGCCGACTTCAGTGTTGATCGGCACGCCGTCCCGGCATAAAGGACATTCGTCCTCGTTCCAGTTGTCGAGTTTGACGCTCGCCAACGTGAAGAGTTTCGGCACATCGCCGATCATCTCCGCCGTCACGCCACCACGATTGATCAAGGCCCCGACACCGACGACTTCGCCGCCGATCGCCCGGACCGCTTCGACCGTCTCAAGAACCGAACCGCCGGTATTGAGAATGTCTTCGGCGACGAGAATTCTCTTGCCCGAAACGATCTTATCGGCGCCGCCGCGTTTGATGACGAATCCGCCGCCATCCTTCTTCTCGGCATAGAAAGCCAGCACTTCCCGATTTTCCAAGTCGCAGAGATGCGCCGCTATCAGCTGGGAAAGGATGATCCCGCCTTTTTCCGGAGCGATCACCGCATCCACATCGTGGCCCTTGAAGGCGAAGGCGATCGCCCCACAGAGAATGGTCGTCTGCACGGGATGAGGATAGAGACGATCCTTGTCCACATAAGCCGACCCGTGGCCGCCTTTTGTGTAAACGATATGACTGCCGGTGATCACGGCGCCGACGCTGGCAAGAATCGCCAAGACCTCCTCTTCGGTGAACGAAGGATTCAGTATGGGACCAATCCGACGCTGGAAATCGTAGATATCTTGATTGATCGCCTTTGGATCAGTTTCAGGCTCCTTGCCCTCAGCAAGCGCCCACAAGGCATCAGCAGCCTGAAGCGCTAACTTCAGAAGCCCTCTGAAAGGGTTTTCATAACTGATCTTGAACGTCACGCTCCTTGCTCCTTTCCGCTTCGGCATGATTTTTCTTGCAGCCGAAGCAATTTGACTTGTCAGCCTCATCCGGCCCGACCCATTGATTGCCGGGCGGAAATTCTTTGATAGTCCTGACGAAGCCGCAAAACGGCTGTCCGGCCAAGACTATATGGATAAGCGGCGTGTCATGACCTTGATTCACGCCGCCTCCGTCAGCGCGCGTTGGATTTCCTCATGGATTTCCTTGGCCTTAGCGCCCGCTGCTTCCGCGAAATTCGGACCGTCCGAAGCATAGATGATGTCGCGAGAGGAATTGATAACGAAGCCGTTGCCGACACTATTGACCGCATTGCGCACGACTTCACTGACAATGCCTCCTTGTTTCCTGATGCCGGGAACCAAGAATGGAACATCGTCGCCGACGATATCGCGGACGATCTTGAGCTCGTTCGGCGTCAAAGCGCCGACCACAAGCCCGCAGTTGCCGTTCTTGTTCCATCGGTAGATGCATTTACGAGCGACCAACTGATACAGCGGAACGTGCTCGCCGGGCTGAAAATTCCAGTCTCGACATTCTTCATCGGTAAGAGCGACCATTCGATCCTGAAACTCACCGGATTCGGCGCCGGTTGTGCGACAGAGCACAAAGACGCCTTTGTCGGTCCGTTTCAGGAACGGCTCGAGTGACCCGCCACCGAAATACGGATTGACCGTCACGACATCGGCTTTGTTCTGATCGAATAGTTCCGTGGCATAAGCATCATTCGTGTTGCCTATGTCAGCCCTCTTCCCGTCGAGGATCAGAACGGCGCCGGTTTCCTCCACCATCTTGATCGTCTTTTCTAGGCCATACCAGCCCGCTGGGCCGTATTGGCCATAGAATGCCAGATTTGGCTTGTAGGCCGCGGCGTAGCGCGCTGTCGCTTCGATAATCGCCTGATTGAAAAGGCCGATCTGATCGGAAATCAGAGCGTTTGGATGCTTCAGGCTCGAGGGCATCTTATCAATCGCCACGTCAAGTCCGACGCAGAGGAATTTCCCCTGTTTCCATTGCTCTTCGAGTTTCTCTCGAAAATTCATAGCAATCTCCTATTGTTAAATGACCGAGTTTCGCCCAATCGGACGATTTTCAACCTCTGTCAATGCTGGGCTCACAATAAAACAAATAAAGATTATCGTCAAACAAAATCACTCGAGAAAACCGATGGCTTGCCGCTGCCATAATTTAGCGTAAAGTCCGTCTTTTTTCTTGAACAAAAAGCTATGGGAGCCTTCTTCAACTATTTTTCCTTTATCCAAAACCACAATTCGATCCATCTGCATAATCGTCGACAAACGATGAGCCACGACAATCACTGTCTTGTCGGCCATCAGCCGGCTCAAAGCTTCTTGGATCAATCTTTCCGATTCGGAATCCAAACTCGAAGTGGCTTCATCCAAAATCAGAATCGGCGCGTTTTTTAGGATCGCCCGCGCAATCGCCACTCGCTGCCGCTCGCCGCCAGAGAGCTTAACGCCTCGCTCGCCAACAAAAGTCTGATAACCATCAGGAAAAGCGGAGATGAAATCGTGGCAGTTGGCTAATTTAGCGGCCGCAAAAACTTCTTCGTCGGAAGCTTCCGGCCGGCCATAACGGATATTTTCCAGCAAGGTCCGATGAAATAAAATTGAATCTTGCGGCACCAAAGAAACCGCCGCCCATAAACTGTTCAAAGTCGCCCGATTGATTTTTTGACCATCGATTAAAATCGCGCCATTTTCCAAATCAAAGTTCCGCAGAAGCAGATTGATAATCGTCGATTTGCCGGCGCCGGATGGACCAACCAGGCCGACTTTCTCATGGGCAGCGATTTTCAGATTGAAATGGCTTAAAATTTGCCGCGTTTGGTTATAAGCAAAGGTAACATCGTTGAAAACAATCTCACCTTTTTTGACTGATAAAGGTTCTGCTGTTTTTACTTCTATGATTTCGTGAGGCTTTTCTAAAATTTCCGTCATTTCGGCGGCATCCGCGACATTTTCATAATATCGCCGGATCAAGCGGCCTAAATTCCAGAACCGGTCAAAAATCGTTATCAAATAGGCCTGCACCAAAACAAAATCTCCGATAGTAACACTGCCTTTTTGCCAGAATCGAATCATTAAATAAAAGATTCCTAATTCCAAACCAATAATGAGAACGCCTTGGACAGCTTCAAAAGCCTGGCTGATGTCCCAAGTGAATTTTCGCAACCGCCGCCAATCACTAATGGCTTCGGCAAAATATTTTCTTTCCCGGCCATAAGCAGAGAAAAACTTGATGTTCTGATGATTGGTGATAGTGTCCGCCAAAACTCCTGTTACCCGGGTATCGGCTTTATTCCGCTCCAAATCATATTTCAATTTATAGCGGCTGAAAAAATAATTGATTAAAGCAAAAACAATCATCCAAAGGACAACGGCGGCGCCAAGCAACCAACTGTGGAGAAAAAGAACAACGGAAATAAAAACCGCGTTGACCAAGAGAGGCATAAATTCCCAAAGGAACATATCCGTCAAAGAAATGAAGGCGGCTGGAAAACGATTGACTCTTTTCACCAAAGAACCGACAAAATTATTATTGAAGAAAGAAACGGAATGGCGATGGAGATAGGCAAAACAAGTGTTATAGATATCGGCCGCCACCCAAGATTGAAAATGAGAAGCGGCAAAAGTGGCAATCCGCCAGCCCAGCCAACCAAAAAAATAAACGATCAATAGTTTGCCGAGAATGGAAAACAAAATAACGCCAGTTGCGACCGAATCATTGCCGGAAGCCAAAGCATCAAAAAAATCTTTGTAGAAAAACGGGCCCAAAATAAAAGAGCCGGAACCTAAAATAGCCCCGCTTAAAGCCAGCCAAAAACTCGGCTGCCGTCGGGCCAAATGCCGCCAAAATATGGCGAAAGTCTTGCGATTATAGTTTTTATCCATAAAAAGCGCGAAAAGGGGCTAAAAGCCCTCATGTATTAAAACGAAAAAACAGCGTTTTTGTGACAAATTTGTGTCGGGCCGCCGAGAATCGAACTCGGTCTACCTGTTCCCAAAACAGGCGTACCACCATCATACGCCGGCCCGCATTTTAATTGGAAAGATCAGTGCCCCCGGCAGGAGTCGAACCCGCATTAGAAAGGTAGAAGCTTTCCGTTCTGTCCGTTGAACTACAGGGGCTGGAACGGTTTTATTGTAGCCGATTTTGCGATTTTGGGAAATCGTCGGATTTTTTTTGTTATAATGAAAGTATGAAAAAAGGCCTTATTATTTTAATAATCGTAATCGTCTCGGCGATCGCCAGCTGGTATTTCTTCCTGCGGCAACCAGCCGAACCGGCGCCAGTTGCCGTTGAACCGGCAACGGCGCTGCAAGAAGCCGCTGAAAGCGTCACAAATTCAATCGCTTCAAGTGTTTCGGCGGTAACAGTCCCGAACGCAACGGAAAAAATCGCCAATGAAACCAATCCGGTCGAAAAAACCAATCCCTTTTCCGATTTAAAGGTCAATCCTTTCGAATAAAAATAATCCCGTTAGAGACAACCTAAACGGGAACTTGAATAAGAAATAATAAATATGATTAAAAAAAGAATAAAAGGTCTAATAAATAAATCACGGTCATCTTTGATGACCTGTCTCTAACGGGATGAAGAAAGAAAAAATAATCGGGTTGGCAATTTTGACAGGCGGCGCCTTAGTGGCCGCTTTTTTGTTATTTAATGCCGCCAGCGCTCAAGAAGCTTCAATCGCCTATCCGGTCGCCGAACTGGGAAATTGCGGCAGCAAGACTGAATGCAAAACCTATTGCGACGATCCTGGCCACTTGGAGGCCTGCTTGAATTTTGCCGAAAAGAACAACTTAATGGCCAAAGAAGAGATTGATCGCGGCCGGCAATTCGCCAAAGCCGGCGGCAAAGGCCCGGGCGGCTGTTCCAATAAAGAAGCCTGCGAGAACTACTGCAATGATATGAATAAAATAAACGAATGCGTGGCTTTCGCGGAAAAAAACAATATAGTGCCGCCTGCGGAATTGGCGGAAATGAAAAAAGTGCAGACGGCGATCAATCAAGGCATCAAGCCGCCGGCTTGCCGCAATAAGCAGGAATGCGACAGCTATTGTTCGGCACCGGAACACATGGAAGAATGCATCACTTTCGCCCAAGCGGCCGGCATGATGCCGAAAGACGAAGGAGAAAAAGTTCTTAACGCCCTGCGTCAGGGCATCAAGCCGCCGGCCTGCCGCGGCCAGGAAGAATGCGATCAATACTGTTCGAGTGACGAGCATTTCGAAGAATGCCTGAAATTCTCAGAAGCGGCCGGAATGATGAAGCCGGAAGACGCGGCGATGGCCCGCAAGACCGGCGGCAAAGGCCCAGGCGGCTGCCGCGGCCGGGAATGCGAAACTTTCTGCCAAAAGCCGGAAAATCAGGAAACCTGCTTCAACTTCGCCAAAGAAAACGGCTTAATGAAGCCGGAAGAGCTGCAAAACATCGAAAATCAAAAACAGATGATGGTTCAGCAACTTCAGCAGACGCCTCCGGAAATAATCTCCTGCCTGGAACAGAATCTGGGCGCCGATAAAATCAATCAATTAAAATCCGGCCAAGGCATGCCGACCAGAGAAATGGGCGAACAGATGCGAACTTGCTTTGAACAGAACAAAGACAAAATGGGTCCGCCAGCTGACGGAGCGCCCGGCCAAGAGGGGCAATTCCGGCCCTGCACAAATCCGGAAGAATGCAAGAATTTCGGGCCAGCTAACGGCCAAGGCCAGCCGCCGACGATGAATCAGAATCAGCCGCCGCAAGGAGAATTCCGCGGCGGACCGGGCGGCTGCCAATCTCCGGAAGAATGTCAGAATTTCTGCCAGAGCAATCCCGATGCTTGCGTTCCGCCAGATGGCGGATTAGGCCAACAGCAGGGCGGACAGCCGAACGGCCCGCAACAAATGATGGAACAACGGCCGCTAGAAGGACAAATGATCAACGGCGAAAGATTTGAATTTCCAAATCAGCAGCAAATGCAGGAAATGATCCAACGGCGCGAGGGCGAGAATACACAGCCGCAAGGCCAGATGATGCCGCAACAGGGACAAATGCCGCCCGAAGGCTTTCAGAATTTCCAGGGCGATCCCAATCAATTCCGTCAGATGATGAATCCGCCAGCTGGCGGACAACAGCCGCCAGAAGGTTTCCAGCAGAATTTTCAGCCCGACCAACAGCAAATGATGAATTTTCAGCAGCAACCGCCGCAGGATATAATGCAACAGCAACCGATGATGGAACAACGGCCGCCAGATGGCGGACAGCAAATGGGACCGCCGCCCGGCGGACAGCCGGCGCCGGAAAATCAGCCGCAAGGCGTTCGACCAACCGGCAATTTCTTTAGTCAAATCCTCGGAGTTTTTATGAATATCTTAAAAACGACAAGATAAATGCGAAATTAGCATAACAAAAATCCCCTTTTGGGGATTTTTGTTTCTGTGCCGCGGGGGTGAATCGAACACCCGACACGTCGCTCTTCAGGCGACTGCTCTACCACTGAGCTACCACGGCATCTTATTTAACGTTTCTATTTTAATATATTTCCCTTTCTGAAACAAGATATTTAATTGCCATTTTCCGCAAAACAA
>Ga0172370_10007405_pt1 | contig 13467 bp, 10 predicted proteins | sample LakKiv5m_FD_114538 | JGI IMG/M metagenome (GOLD analysis project Ga0172370, IMG submission 114538) | Freshwater microbial communities from Kabuno Bay, South-Kivu, Congo - kab_022012_11.5m | ecosystem: Environmental > Aquatic > Freshwater > Lake | place: Democratic Republic of the Congo...
AGTGCTGGAATATGAGCAGATTGCCGGCCTGAAAAAAGGCGAGAAGCACGACATCGACGTGGTGATCGACCGTCTGAAGGTGCGCCCCGAACCCACCGATGCGTTGGCCGACCGCACTGCCTTCGTCAACCTGCGTCAGCGTCTGGCCGAGAGTTTTGAGGCGGCGCTGCACCTGGCCGACGGCCGTGTGGTGGTGCAGCCGATGGACGACGGTGCGCCCGAGCAATGGTTCAACGCGCGCTTCGCCTGCCCGGTCTGCAACCATTCCATCACCGAACTGGAGCCGCGGCTGTTTTCGTTCAATTCACCGCTGGGTGCCTGCCCGACGTGCGACGGCCTGGGCCAGCAGGAATTTTTTGACCCGGCGCGCGTGGTGGCTTTCCCCGGCCTGAGCTTGGCCAGCGGTGCCATCAAGGGCTGGGACCGGCGCAACGCCAGTTATTTCGCCCTGCTGGAAAGCCTGGCCGAGCATTTGCACTTCGATCTGGAACAGCCGTTTGAAGATTTGCCCGCGCCGGTGCGCCGGGTGCTGTTGCACGGTTCGGGTGATGAAGTCATGGCGTTTCGCTACGCGCTGGACGGCGGTAAGCGCGTCATCAAGAAACACCCGTATGAAGGCATCCTGCCCAACCTGGCGCGGCGCTGGCGCGACACCGACTCTGCGGTGGTGCGCGAAGACCTGGCGCGGCTGCGCAGCGTGCAACCTTGCCCGGACTGCGGCGGCAGCCGCCTGCGCGAAGAGGCGCGTTGCGTCAAAGTGGGCGACGGGCCGCAGGCGCGCACCCTGCACCAGCTCAGCCGTCTGAACCTGGCGCAGTGCCTGGACTATTTTTCGCAGTTGCACCTGAGCGGCGCCAAGGCCGACATTGCGGCGCGCATCGTGCAGGAAATCCGCGCCCGGCTGAAGTTTCTCAACGACGTGGGGCTGACCTACCTCAGCCTGGAGCGCAGCGCTGAAACCTTGAGCGGCGGCGAGAGCCAGCGCATCCGGCTGGCCAGCCAGATCGGCTCGGGCCTGTCGGGGGTGATGTACGTGCTGGACGAGCCCAGCATCGGCCTGCATCAGCGCGACAACGAACGGCTGATCGGCACCCTGCAGCACTTGCGCGACATCGGCAACAGCGTGCTGGTGGTGGAGCACGACGAAGACATGATGCGCGCGGCCGACCACATCATCGACCTGGGGCCAGGTGCGGGCGTGCACGGGGGACGCGTCATGGCGCAGGGCGACTTTGCCGCCATTCAGGCCGCGCCCGATTCGCTGACCGGGCAATACCTCAGCGGCCGGCTGACCATAGCCGTGCCGCAGCGCAAACCGGTGGCCGCACCCGGTGCACGGCCCGAGCTGAAAGTGCTGGGTGCGCGTGGCAACAACCTGCAGGCGGTGGATGTGGGCTTTCCGGTGGGGCGCTTCACCTGCGTCACCGGGGTGTCGGGTTCGGGCAAATCAACCTTGGTCAACGACACCTTGTACAAGGCCGTGGCGCGCAGCCTGTACCGCGCGCACGACGAGCCCGCGGCGCACGACGGCATCGAGGGGCTGGACCACTTCGACAAGGTCATCAGTGTCGATCAAAGCCCGATTGGCCGCACCCCGCGCAGCAACCCGGCCACCTATACCGGCGTCTTTGCGCCGATACGCGAGCTGATGGCCGACATGCCGCTGGCGCGCGAACGCGGCTACGGCCCGGGGCGCTTCTCCTTCAACGTGGCCGGTGGCCGCTGCGAAGCCTGCCAGGGCGACGGCGTGGTCAAGGTCGAGATGCATTTCTTGCCCGACGTCTACGTGCCGTGCGACGTCTGCTCCGGCAAGCGCTACAACCGCGAGACGCTGGAAGTGCTCTACAAGGGCCACAACATCGCGCAGATTCTGGCGCTGACGGTGGAGGCTGCACACGACTTTTTCAGCAGCGTGCCGGCCATCGAGCGCAAACTGCGCACCCTGCTCGACGTCGGCCTGTCTTACCTGCAACTGGGTCAGGCCGCCACCACCTTGTCCGGCGGCGAGGCGCAGCGCGTGAAGCTGGCGCTGGAGCTGTCCAAGCGCGACACCGGGCGCACGCTTTACATCCTGGACGAGCCCACCACCGGCCTGCACTTTGCCGACGTGGCCCTGCTGCTCAAAGTGCTGCACCAGTTGCGCGATGCCGGCAACACGATTGTGGTGATCGAGCACAACCTGGACGTGATCAAAACCGCCGACTGGTTGATCGACATGGGCCCCGAGGGCGGCGCCGGTGGCGGTACGGTGGTGGCACAAGGCACGCCCGAAGCGGTGGCCGCCTGCGCGGCCAGCCACACGGGGCGGTATCTGGCTAGGGTGCTGCGACGTTGAGCACGTTCACCGTCTGAACAGGCGGTTGTATTCAAACTTTCGAAGTGCTCTCGCACTGATCCCGGCGGCCAGAGGATGGGTTGGGTTAATCAGCGCGATGAACTCCTCGGGGACGATCACCGAGGGCACCATAAGAAGCGCAGATCTGCATCCTGCAAGCCACTTGGAACCAACGGTTGCGCTCGCATGGCCCGCCGGGATCGCGTCCCACAGCGGTGGCAGACGGGTCGCGGCCAAAGTGATGCGGGTTTTCCAGACGGGTGCAGGGACTTCAATTTCAATCAAATATCGGTTCAGGGGAAGGCCGGCGTCGTCGATGTGGGACGCCGTTTCCAGCACGGCTAAAGCCACCGTCGGTGCGCAATACACCACAGCTTCTGCTTCCTGGTTCCAGCGACCTGGACTGACCGCTGCACCTTTGCCGCTCAGGTCGGTCGCCGCATAACTGCGTGTTTCTGCCGCAATGCGCCAGAGCTTCACTGATACGCCCCGCTGCGAATGGCCCCCAGCAGCTTGGTGACCATGGCAATGCCGGTCGGCGTGTCCAGCAACTCAGCGGGTTTGCGTCCCCCAAGTGCGGGTTGGGATCGATCGAGCCACTGACCGAGCCACTTGGCTGTGTCAAAAGTTTTTTTGGCTTGGGGTGCCGTGCTGTCGGCAACCATGTCGGCGGCGATGGCGAGCAAGCGGGCCAGTGCGATGGCGGCCGCACCGTCGATCTTTTCGTTTTTGACGAGCTTGCGTGCCGCAGTTGCCTTGGGAATACCCACGGTTTCTGCCAGTTGAGAGTAAGAGATGTCCATGCGCTTGGCCATATCTCCCAAGAGGGCCGCATCCACCCCCTTTCGTTCGGTCTCCAGCAACTGCATCGGCGCCGCGACATGCACGATGCGCACAAAATCGTCAAGCTTGGTCGGCGTGGACTTCACAACACTCTGTACGGCTGGAACCGCTTTGCGCAGCTTGCCATTGGCTTTAGCGGAAGGCACTACATCCTGGACAGTCATCGTTTGCTCCTGGCAATATGAAACTCGAAAAGTCTCATTTGGTGCGAAGGATACCGTATCTGTGCAAAGGGTTCAAAAGCTAAGCTTCATTACCAAGTGGGAGCCACCGTCAGCGTCCGGCCTGTGCCGCATGGCACGCGCCGTTGAGCAGGTCGCGGGTCCTGATGGCTTCCAGCCGTGCGGCGGCGGCAAAGTCGTCGTTGGCCGACGCGTACAGAATGGCACGCGACGAGTTGACGATGACAGGCGCCGTGGTGTGCCGGTTGCCGCGGGCGTCGATGCTGCCGCGCCAGCCCGCCTTGATGGTGGCCGCCGCGTCACCGCCTTGTGCACCCACACCCGGAATCAGCAGTGGCAGCGTGGGCGCCAGCTGGCGCACCTTGTCAATTTCTGCCGGGTAGGTTGCGCCCACCACCAGCCCAAGCTGACCGTTCAGATTCCACGCCCGCTGCGCCAGGCCGGCCAGGTATTCGTACAGCATGGGCTGCCCAATGACGCTGGCCAGGCGTTGCGCTTGCAGGTCGCCACCCCCTTCGTTGGAGGTGCGGCACAGCAAAAAAGCGCCTTTGTTGTGGCGCTTGAGGTAGGGCTCCAGCGAGTCTTTGCCCATGAAGGGCGACAGCGTGACCGCGTCGGCGCCGTAGCGCTCGAACGCCTCCACCGCATAGAGCTCTGCGGTGCTGCCGATATCGCCGCGCTTGGCGTCCAGAATCACCGGCACAAAGGCCGCCGTCTTGCGGATGTGGGCGATCAGTTTTTCCAGCTGGTCTTCGGCGCGGTGCGCGGCAAAGTAGGCAATCTGTGGTTTGAAGGCAATGGCCAGGTCGCGCGTGGCGTCGACAATGCCCGCGCAAAAGTCAAAAATCTTACTGGTGTCGTTTTTGAAACGACCTGGGAAACGCGCCGGGTCAGGGTCCAGCCCCACGCACAGTAGCGAATCGTTCTGGCGTTCTGCCAAGCCGAGCAGTTCGAGGAATTTCATGGCGGGATTGTAGAAATACAAATCTGCGAAACTCTGGCCCATGATGAAAGTTGTCATCGTTGACGACGTGCAGCTCAATGTGAGCTTGCTCAAGGCGCTGGTAGCGCGCCTGCCAGGTACTGAACCGGTGTGTTTTACCGATCCGCAACAGGCGCTGGATTGGTCGCTGGCCAACGACCCTGACCTGCTGATTGTCGACTTCATGATGCCGGGCCTGAGCGGTACCGAACTCACGCAGCGCTTTCGCCAGCGTCACCCTGACACGCCGGTGCTGATGGTTACGGCCAATCACGAAATGGAGTTGCGCTACGACGCGCTCAACAAAGGCGTTACCGACTTTTTGAACAAGCCCATCAACAGTACCGAGTTGCTGGCGCGTGCCAAAAACATGTTGGCCCTGAACCGCAGTCACAAGCATCTGGCCGAAGAGGTGCGCAAGGCCACCAAGCAGCTTTTGTCGCAAGAGCGCGAGACCATCTTTTGCCTGTCCAGAGCCGCTGAGTACCGCGACCCGGAAACCGTCGCGCACATTTTGCGCATGGCCCATTACTCCAAACAAATCGCTCTGCATCTGGGCTTGCCTGAAGACCAGCAGAATTTGTTGCTGCAAGCTGCGCCCATGCACGACATCGGCAAAGTCGGCATTCCGGACATGATTCTGCTCAAACCCGGCCGACTCACCCCAGAAGAGTTTGCGGTGATGAAGCAACACGCCACCATCGGTTATGAAATTCTCAACGCCAACAGCGCGCCCTTGCTCAAGGTGGCCGCTGAAATTGCCTACACGCATCATGAAAAGTATGACGGCAGCGGCTATCCGCGAGGCCTGAAGGGCATAGACATTGCGTTGTTTGGACGTATCGTTGCCGTAGCGGATGTGTTTGACGCGCTGACCTCGGAGCGGCCGTACAAAAAAGCCTGGAGCATCGAAGACGCCAGCCAGCTGCTGCGTGAGGGTGCCGGCGCGCACTTCGACCCAACCTGTGTGCAAGCCTTCTTTGCCGATTTTTCAGAGATTCTGGCCATTAAGAGCCGGTTCCTTGATGAAGACACTATTGCAGCAGCCCTTGACTGAAAAGCGTCTGGACCGCCAGACGGTTGCCCTGCTTGCGATGGGGGTGATGTTGGGGGTGTCGGCGTTGTGGTTTGCCTTTGTGGACCGGCCAGCGCAGTCGGTGCGGCCGGGGGCGAGCGTGTTGCCCTCTTCGGTGAACTTTGCTTTCACCCAGGCCTTGCCGCAAGCCGTTGCCCTGGATGCGCGCAAGGTGACGCTGGGCCAACGCCTGTTTCACGACGCCCGTTTGTCGCGTGACGACACCATCAGTTGCGCCAGTTGCCACAGTCTGGGCACGGGCGGGGTTGACAACCGCGCGCGGTCGGTAGGTGTGGGCGGCGGCGTGGGCACTGTCAACGCGCCTACGGTATTCAATAGCGGGCTCAACTTTGTGCAGTTCTGGGATGGCCGTGCGCCCAGTCTGGAGTCGCAGATCGACGGCCCGATCTACCATCCGCAAGAAATGGCCTCGGACTGGACACAGGTGCTGACCAAGTTGCGTGCTGATGCCAGCTACCCGGCGCTGTTTGCCGCGCTGTATCCGCAGGGTATCAGTGTTGAGTCGGTGAAAGACGCACTTGCCACGTTCGAGCGCTCTCTGGTCACCCCCAATTCGCGCTTTGACCAGTACCTGGCGGGTGACGTGCAGGCACTCTCAGCGCAAGAGCTGAGTGGCTATGAACTGTTTCAGTCCTACGGCTGTTCGAGCTGCCACCAGGGGCAGAACCTGGGTGGCAACATGTTTGAAAAAATGGGACTGATGGGCGATTATTTTGCCGATCGTGGCGACGGCGTCACCACCGCAGACCAGGGGCGCTTCAACGTCACGGGCCAACCCCAGAATCTGCATGAGTTCAGGGTGCCGCCCCTGCGCAACGTGGCGCTGACGGCACCGTACTTTCATGACGGATACGCTCAGACGTTGGAGCAGGCCGTGGTCCTGATGGCCAGATACCAGCTGGGCCGCTCCATGCCCGCAGATGACCTGGCCGACGTGGTAGCCTTTTTGCGCAGTCTGACGGGTCAGTTTCAGGGTCAGCCACTGTGAACCAAGCGCTGTTGCGCGCACTGGCCTGGCCGCTGGTTTTGCTGCTGCTGGCCTGGCTGTACTTGCAGTCGTCGCAGGTGGATTCAAGTCTTCACGTGCGCACCGTGGGGCACTTTGAGCAACTGCGCCAGCAGGATGCGCGCCTGAACCAGTTTGTACAGCAAGCGCGCTTTAACCTGCTACGCAACTACGACCCGTTGGTGGCCACGCAGCGCAACATCGAGCAGCTGCTGCAGGCGCTGCAACACGACAAGCCGGACTATTTCAGCGCGGGGGATACGCCAGTGCAGCGCGAGTTCATGCGTTACAGCGCGCTCTTTGACGCGAAATTTGCGCTGGTGGAAGACTTCAAGTCGCACAACGCGGTGCTGCGCAATTCGTTGCAATATTTTCCGCTGGCGGTGCAAGAATTATTGAACCGTGCCCCAGTGTCTGCGCAGCGCAATGCCCTGCTGCACGATCTGCTGGAAAGCGTGTTGCTGTACGACGCCAGCGCGCAACCCCAGCGGCGCGCTCACATTGAATCGGTGGTGCAGCAGTTGCAAAAGACCTCTGTGCAGCTGGGTCCAGAGCTGGCGCAGCTGGAACGCCACGTCAGGATCATCATGGACTATCAGCATGAGGTGGACCAGCTCACCCGTGACATCACCCAGTCTGAAAGTGTGTATGAGGCCGATGCGTTGTTTGCCGCCTACGGCGCGTTGTACGACCAGCGTCAGCGCCTGGCTGACCGCTACCGGTTGGCGCTGGCGCTGGCCGCTGTGGCGATTCTGGCGTATGTGGCGTGGACGCTGACGGCGTTACAGCGCGCCCGGCGCACGCTCACGCGCTCGTTGCGCGAGCTCGAGTTCCAGAAATTTGCGCTCGATGCGCATTCCATCGTCAGTGTCGCCGATCGCAGCGGCAAGATCATCGACATCAATGACAAGTTCACCGAAATCAGCCAATACTCTCGCGACGAGCTTGTCGGTCAGGACCACCGTGTGCTCAACTCGGGCTACCACCCGCATGAATTTTTCAAGGACATGTGGGCCACCATCGGTCACGGCCAGGTCTGGCGTGGCCTGGTGCGCAACCGACGCAAGAATGGCGATTTTTATTGGGTCGATTCGACCATCGTGCCGTTTCTGGATGATGACGGCAAGGTGCTGCGCTATGTGTCGATCCGCACCGACGTGACCGACAAAGTGGCAGCCGACCAGCGGCTGGACGCCCAGCGCGCTTTTTACGAAAAGATTACCGAGACACTGGGCGAAGGCCTGTACGTGCAAGACGCGCAGGGGCAGTGCATTTACGCCAACGCTGAGGCTGAACATCTGCTGGGATGGACGCGCGATGCCTTGCTGGGCAAAAAGCTGCATCCGATCATCCATCATCAGCGCCCGGATGGCAGCCCATTGCCGGAGCGCGACTGTCCGATCACCTTGGCCGTGCTTTCAAACGGCCACGCCAGCATGGACGACCAGGTCTTTGTGCGCCGCGATGGCAGCACTTTCCCGGTGGCCTTATCGAGTCGCGCCATTTTGGATGAGGACGGACGCATCACATCCGTGGTGGTGGCGTTTACCGATATTTCCTTGCGCAAGCAGGCCGAGCAAGAGATGCTGCTCGCGAGGCAGGCCGCAGAACGCGCAGCCCAGGTCAAGAGCGACTTTCTGGCCAACATGAGTCATGAAATTCGCACGCCCATGAACGGCATCATTGGCATGACTGAACTGGCACTGGAGACGCACCTGCAGCCGGATCAGCGTGAATACATTGGCCTGGTCAAGTCCTCCGCAGATGCCCTGCTGACCATCATCAACGACATCCTGGACTATTCCAAGATCGAGTCGGGCAAGCTGTCGATCGAGGTCATCGAGTTTTCGCTGGAATCGATGTTGCGCGACACGCTCAAGACCCTGGCCTCGCGTGCCCACGAGAAAGGGCTGGAGCTGTTGCTGCACATCGCACCCGACGTGCCCGAGCGGGTGCAGGGCGATCCGGGCCGGTTGCGCCAGGTGATGGTCAACCTGGTGGGAAACGCCATCAAGTTCACCGAACGCGGTGAGGTGGAACTGTCGGTGCTGCGCGTGCCCGGCGCACCGTCAGACCAGGTGCGTTTGCGCTTTGCGGTGCGTGACACTGGCATTGGCATTCCCGCGGACAAGTTTGAAACGATCTTTGATTCGTTCTCGCAGGCGGATACCAGCACCACGCGCAAATACGGTGGCACGGGCTTAGGGTTAACCATTTCAGCGCAACTGGTGTCACTGATGGGGGGCAAGATTGCGCTGGACAGCACGGTTGGGCAGGGCAGTGAATTTCATTTCAACCTGGACATGCCCCTGGGCAAAGCCAACGCGGCAGCGGTCTATCAGCGCACCGGGCGCACCACCGGGTTGCCCGTGTTGGTGGTGGACGACAACGAGAGCAATCGGCGCTTGCTGGTCGAGCTGTTGCAGCACTGGAAGATGCGACCGACCGCGGTAGCCAACGCGCGTCAGGCGCTGGCAGAGGTGGACCGTGCCACGCAGATTGGTGCACCCTACGCCATGGCTTTGCTTGACGTGCAGATGCCTGATATCGATGGGTTTACGTTGGCCAAGATGATCCGGGACGGTGACAGCAAGGTCGCGTCGATCATGATGGTTACATCGCAGGGGCAGCGCGGCGACGCACAGCGCTGTCGCGAGCTTGGCTTGGCGGCGTACCTGACCAAACCGGTGGTGGCCTCTGACTTGCTTGACGCCATCATGACCACGCTGGGTGAGCCCGGGCCGAACGCAAGTGAGCTGGTCACGCGCCACACCTTGCGTGAAGACCGGCAACACCCGCAGGACGGTCAACGCGCCTTGACCGTGTTGCTGGCTGAAGATAACGCCGTCAATCAGCGCCTGGCCAGCATCTTGCTGGGCAAGCAAGGGCACCAGCTGCGCATCGCCAACAACGGGCAGGAGGCGGTGGAGTTGTGGCAGCAGCAGCGCTTTGACGCCATCTTGATGGACGTGGACATGCCGGTGATGAACGGTTATGAGGCCACCGAGCGTATTCGTGCGCTGGAGCAGGAGCGTGGCAGCCATACCCCCATCGTCGCCATGACCGCGCACGCCATGGAGGGTGCGCGCGACGTTTGCCTGGCGCACGGCATGGACGGCTATGTGTCCAAACCAATTGAGCTGGTAGCCTTGTGGCGTGAGTTGAACGAACTGTTGCCGCAAGATGCCACGTCACCGTCGCCCACCACCACGGTTGCAATGTCGGCATTGGCGGTGGCCGACTTTGACGTACTGCGCCAGACCATTGGTGACGACCGCGCGTTGTACGACGAGCTGGTGGGCCTGAACCGCCGTGATGCACCGCTGCAGTTGCAACGTATCCGCGACGCTATCGCGAATGACGACGCTGCTGCGGTACGCCGTGGTGCGCATGCCTTGCGTGGCATGGTCGGGGTCTTTGCTGCCGCTAGAACCATGGCTGCCGCCCAGCAGCTGGAAGACCAACCCGATGGCCCGCAGCGGGCGCAGGCGCTGCAAGCGCTGGAAGAAGCGCTGGCGCAGCTGGACCAGGCATTGGCGGAGCACCCCTGGCCCTGAGAAAATGCGATCATGAACCCCGACGATTTTTCTGACGACAGCCACGACGGTGCCTTCACGGTCGCAGAACGTGCGCGCGCAGCGTCACGCAGCACCTGGGTGAGCGTGGTGGTCAACGTGATCTTGTCCAGCGCGCAGATTGCCGTGGGCGTGGTCAGCAAGTCGCAGGCGTTGATTGCCGACGGCATTCACTCTCTGTCTGATCTGGTGGCCGACTTTGTCGTGCTGCTGGCTAACCGCCACAGCCAGAAAGACGCCGACGCGGATCATCCGTATGGACACCAACGCTATGAAACCGCGGCTTCATTGGTGCTGGGACTGTTGTTGCTGGCGGTGGGCGTGGGCATGCTATGGGCGGCGGCGCACAAGCTGCAGGCGCCCGAGCTGATTCCTACTGTGCATGTGACCGCATTGTGGGTGGCGGGCAGCGCGCTGGTAGCCAAGGAGCTGTTGTTCAGGTACATGGTGGCGGTGGCCAAGCGGGTGAAAAGCAGCATGCTGGTGGCCAACGCGTGGCATGCGCGCTCTGACGCAGCCTCGTCGCTGGTGGTGGGGGTGGGCATCATCGGCAACCTGCTGGGTTATCCGATTCTGGACCCGATTGCGGCGGCCATTGTGGGCTTCATGATTACGCGCATGGGCTGGAGTTTTGGCTGGGACGCCATGCACGACCTGATGGACCGCGCCGCCGACGATGCCGAAGTGCAGGCCATTCGCCAGACGCTGCTGGCCACCCCGGGGGTCAGCGGCGTGCACGACGTGCGCACCCGCAAGATGGGCGACCTGATCGTGGTGGATGCCCACCTGGAAGTGCAGGCCACGCTGAGCGTGGAGCAAGGTCACGACATCGCCGTGCTGGCGCGCCAGCGCGTGATGCAGCACCACCGGGTGCTCAACCTGATGACGCACGTGGACCCGTTCAAGCGACCCGATCTGGATCATGCGGCGGTGCCGCGGGCTTGAGTGATGCCGACAGGCTGTCGGCGGCCAGGCACAGGTCTTGCCAGGCCAGCGCTTTGTCCTGGCCGTTGCGCAGCAGGTACGTGGGCGGATACGTCACCACCACCGGCACACCCTGGTAGTGCCAGAGCCGGCCGCGCAGCTGACCCAGCGGCAATTGAATGTCTTGCGGGTGCTCCTGGCTGAGCAGCACCTGCATGGCCAGCCGCCCCATGGCCAGCATCACCTTGGGTTGGGTCAGAGCGATCTCGCGCTGCAGGTGTTGCGCGCACGCTTGCAGCGCTGCCGCATCGGGTGCGCGCGGCACCGTGGGGCGGCATTTCAGCGCCAGACTGAGGTGGGCGCGATGGGCTGCGGTGTCGGCCTGGGGCACACCGGCGCGGTAAACGCCAACGGCGCGCAGCATCTGATCCAGCAGCAGACCCGCATCGCCGGCAAACGGGTGACCGGCGCGTTCCTGCGCATCGTCCGGGGCATCGCCCAGCACCAGCCAGTCGGCGTGCTGGTCGGAATTGAGTGTGGCCAGCACGCAGCCCAGGCGACCACGACTCATGGGGCAGGCCTGGCAGGTGTTGACCGCATCGCGCAGGGCTGACCAGTCGGCGCTGTCGGTGGGGGCAGGCAAGTTGCTGCGAGTGGTGGTGGGGGCGGGGCTGCGCGCGGCCGCATTCGCCATCGTCCCGGCTGAGGCAGCGGGCACCGCTGCGGGGTCGGTGATGGCCGTGGCGGCGACGGGCATGGCTGCCTGCTCTGGGGGCGCAGTGGTCGCCGGGTTGAGCGCAGAGGGGTGTGCAGGCGTGTGCGCTGGGGCGTGGGGTTGGCGTGACGGTTCCGCGCGGGGGGCAGGTGTGGCCGCGGCAGTGCTGGTGTGTTCGGTGGCCGTGTCAGCCAGCGGCAGCCAGACGTGCACGCCCATTTCGGCCAGCATGGCGCGTTGACGGCGGTCCAGATCCAGACTCATGGCGGAATTGTCACAGTTTGCGGCTCATCACCAGCGCGTCTTCGCGCGCGCCCTGCGCCAGCGGGTAATACGCCTTGCGCCGGCCCACACAGCGAAAGCCATTGGCCTTGTACACGTGTTGGGCGCGGGTGTTGCTGGCGCGCACTTCCAGCCAGAGCCAGGGCTTGCCCTGACCGCGCGCCCACAGCGCCAGCGCGTCGAGCATGATGCGCGACCACCCCTGGCGCTGGTAAGCGGGGGCCACCGTCAAATTGAGCAGGTGCACCTCTTCAAAACCTTGCATGGCGACAAAGTAACCCAGCAGCGTGGGGCCGGCCAGCAGCAACTGGGCCTGATAACCCGCGCTCAGGCAGTCGGCAAAGTGCGCGCGCTGCCACGGGTGCGGGTAAGCCTGCACCTCGACGGTCAGCACCGCATCCAGCGTGAGCTCGGTCATGGGCTCGAACCGGGCCTCCAGTGCGGTGGCAGTGCATGGCGCGGCAGAGGGCATGGCCGGTGGGCAAACGGGGGTTACGTTGCAGCGCCGGCGCGCTGCGCCAGCCGCTCCTGGGTGGTCTGCGCCACCTTGTCGCGGATGTAGATTGGCAGGGCCTGCGCGGCGTCGACGCCGCCGCCTGCGGCCAGCGCTGCCGGGGCCAGCCGCAGCATGGCACAGGCGCTGGGCCGGACCTCCACCCGTTGCGCCGCGGCGGGCAGACGCGTGCCATAGGGGGTGAACACGTTGCCCGCCAGTACGTCGCCGGGGGGGCAGTGCAGCGCTTCGGGCTTGATCAACTGTGGCTCTTCGGTGCGCTGCCAGCGGCCTTGGTCGAACTGATAGCGGGCGGCGTACAACTCGTCCATGCGGGCGTCCAGCAGCGCGGTGACCGCCAGCGACCCGTCCGTGGCCAGTTGCGCGCGGGCCTGTTCGGCCAGTGTCAGCAGGGTATCGAGCGGCAGCACGGTGAGCCGGGCACCGAAAGCCAGGCCCTGGGCAACGGCGCAGGCGGTGCGCAGACCGGTGAAGGCGCCGGGCCCGGCGCCGAAGACGATGGCGTCGAGCTGGTTGAAACGCAACCCGGCCTGCGCCATCAGCTGCTGAATGTCGTCGATGAGACGGGCCGAGCTTTGCGCGCCCCCTGCCGCCTCCAGATGCCAGGGCTGCGCCACGCCCCGGCGTTGCACCGCGATCGACAGCCATTCGGTACTGGTATCAAGCGCCAGCAGATTCATGTGCCACTCCAGAGGCGGGGCGTGCCGGTGCGGCCGCCAGCACGCCAAACAGAATGCCGGCGGTGACCGCCAGCAGGCCCAGCGCCAGGTTCCAGTGCATCGGCTCGCCCAGCAGCGCCACTGCGCCCAGTGCCGACAGACCGGGCACCAGCGCGGTGATCATGGTCGAACGCACTGGGCCAAAGAAACGGATCATCTGGGTGAAGGTGATGCCCGAGATCACCACCGAACCCCAACCCTGAAACGCCGCCTGAAACAGCAGGTCGCGCCAGGGCGCGTCAAACAGTTTGGCCTGCACCACGCCCATCAGCGCCAGCGCGGTGTAGATGGGCA
>Ga0172370_10007413_pt1 | contig 13460 bp, 15 predicted proteins | sample LakKiv5m_FD_114538 | JGI IMG/M metagenome (GOLD analysis project Ga0172370, IMG submission 114538) | Freshwater microbial communities from Kabuno Bay, South-Kivu, Congo - kab_022012_11.5m | ecosystem: Environmental > Aquatic > Freshwater > Lake | place: Democratic Republic of the Congo...
ATATATATATCGCCATGAAAAAATTCTCTTTAAAAACACTCTTGGGAACTCTTGTTTCTGTTCTTGCTGTGGTGGTATTATGGAATCATGGTGCGCAAGTTTTTGCGTACGATAGTCTATACTACACAGGTAATTTTACACCAACAAGTTGTAATCCCAACACCATGAATGTGATCAATCTTTCCGGTTGAACATTTACATGAGGCACTTTGTCCGCCAATACGATCTATGTATTCGAGGCAGGAAATTATTCTATCCCAGTAGGGAACATCACGCTCAATGGTGATTGTATCACTATGGTAGCCAATGGAGACACTCCAGGAAATGTTGTGTTCAATTTTGCCGGTGGCGGATATATTACCAGCAATGGATTCAATAATCTCATGATCGCCGGATTCGACGCTACGCACATGATCACTTCAGATTTTCTTTGGAGTTCGTTTTTGGGAATCTATCTCAGGAACTGATCTAACGCCACCATCAGATATGTATCTATAAACAACACAGTAACCAACGGAGCGGGAATCGCAATCGATACGTTCAGCGGAAGCAATATATCGAATAATACCCTTTCTGGACATCGTTCATTGGGATTGGTATTGTACAGTTCTTCCAATATCACTATCGCAAACAATACGATTGTGGGAAATAAAGTCTGACTTTCATTGCAGACCACTTCGATAAACAATACTATCAGTAACAATTCCGTAAACAACAATACCGACAAGGGTATCCGGTTGCAAGCGGGATCAAACAACAATATACTTTCCAATAACACGACAAATGCAAATACCAATTATTGAATGCTTCTGGAAGGAGTGACCGGATGTACGGTTTCTAACAATACGATCAGCAATCAATCATTAGGAATAGGCTTAGCGTTGTCGTCAAATACGAATATGAACAACACTGTTTCATCGAATACGATCACCGCTAATTTCATCGGTGTCTATGTCGATGCAGCCAAGAGCAATGTATTTTCAAACAATACTATCTCATCAAATGCAAACCGGGGACTTAACCTAGTCAATGCAGCCACAGGAAACACCTTCACTGCTGACACCATCTCATCAAATACGAATGAGAATATAGATATCTCCAACGCGCACAACAATCAATTCACCAATACGACCGTACAAAGTTCTGCATTAGGAATCAATCTTACTAACGCGAATTATAATAGTTTTTCCGGAGTGAATGTAGCGAGCAATACGAATGGCGTCGTTCTCACCACTTCGAGCAATAATACATTTAAACTGGTAAATAACACGAACGGCATCGAATTGTATTCTGCATCGAACAATAATACTATTACCAACACACAAGTCGTAGGACAAAATAATATCACGCTCGTCAACGGCGCTAATAATACCATCACTGGTTGAGTTTTCGGCGCAAGTTCAACTACAAGCACTGCAGTGAATATCACTTTGAAGAACAATCAATGAAGCCCGACCTATGATGTAACAGGAGCTTGAATAAGCGGTTCTTATGCTGGTCTTATGACAGGTGCGACACAGACGCTTACTATCAATCTCACTTCCGCTCTTTGAACGAAAGATATTCTTGTGACATACAATAACGGAAATAAATATTACGATACTATCACTCTAAGCGCCACTCCTCCAAGCTGAGGATGAGGTTGAGGCGGTGGTTGAGGTTGAGGCGGAGGAACTCCGATATGCACAAACGCCAATCTCGTATGCACTAACGGCGTACGAACACTCATAACCGGATCAATCTGTATGTGAGGAAATCTTGGACATGTATGTACTGTCGGATGAACAGGAACACTTCCTGTAGGAAGTATCGTAGGATCAACATATTCTACAGAACTCAATGAGGCATATCTTTGGGCGTATGCTCATGGTATCACCACAATGAACACTATCCAAAAAGCGAATATGTGAGGAACGCTTATTAGATCTCATATGGCCAAGATGATCAGCAATTTTGCTATCACGCTCGGCGGATTCACCCCAGACACCATCAAACAATGCACATTCGACGATATTGCAAATCAAAGTGCAGAATTAAAATTCTATATTAAGATCTCTTGCCAGCTCGGACTCATGGGAATAGGTATGACTAGCTTCGATCCTAACGGCGAAGTGACAAGAGCACAATTTGGCACCATCCTTTCGAGAGTAATCCGAGGATCTACCTACAACGGTGGAATCCCATATTATACCTCACATCTCAATGCGCTTAAACTTGCAGGAATTATGACACAAATATCCAATCCTAGCATGAAAGAATTGAGAGGATATGTCATGCTTATGATGAAAAGAACATACGAAGGATGATTTATAGGCGACTAATAACTAGCATTGAATTTTACATTATAAAGAAAAGGAGTGGACAGAAATGTCTGCTCTTTTTATATTGTCCTTCAAAAATATTTTTTATTTTTGGTTGAACAATTTGAATATTTCATAAAAAATATTATTTTTTTTAAAAATAATTTTACTGATTTCTTCTACGGTTTATATTTTGAACATATAAACGAGACGCAACAATACTCCGATATTATTTTGAGAAGCGTTAAAAGTCGAGTTTATATGTATGATTTTAGATACTTATATTTCAAAAAAAAACAGAAATTCACGATAGCTAAAAAAGTCATAGGTAAACAATTTTTTTGTTTTTTTTCTCGAAATTTTTGGAGAGTAATAATATTACAAACACAGCTATCCAAGCTATCTCTTGCCACCATATCACCTATCGTCTTTTCTTGCTATTTTCTTGTAATTTCACTTGACAAACAATAGGAAATGTTTATAAACATCGCAATGCGGATAAGTGTATCTGCAGATACGATAGCTAGCAAACGATATTTCGCTAGATGATCATTAACAAAATTACTAACCAAAAAAAATAGAAAGGAGTAAAAACATGACTCTACATTTTTTGGTTGATAGCAAGCAAATTTCCAAGATCAAAAATAAAATCCTTTTGTTGAATCATAGAAAGATTTACACAGAAGATTCTGTTTTTAGTTCGGGATGAATTTGTGCTGTTGACCAGCGATATAGGCTTTCTGGATATTGCCTGCTTGTGTGTGAATACATGCGAGCGAAAAAAATTCTGTATTCTATTTGAAATAAAAAATTAAAAAAAATTACGAACATGAAAAAGATTGTTTATTTGATTGTGTTGATGATCAGTATGATCTCAACTCAACTGGTTACTGCGCAAAGCGTAACCATAACCTCAAATCCTAATCCGGCAGACATCTGCGCTGGACAAGGTACGATTGTGTCGCTTACCGCTAACCCTGTCGGTGGACCGGTGATCGGATATGCATGGAGCAACGGTGGCAACACCCAAGCGATAAATGTGTCTCCTCTTGCTACTACCACATATACGGTTACGGTCACCTTTTTGGGTGGCGTTACTGCAAACGCTTCACAAACCGTAAATGTTTTTCCCGCACCGGCTCAAGCTACGATTACTCCCGTAGGACCTACAACGGTCTGCACAGGAAATACCGTACAACTTGATGCGAATCTTATGGCCACCTGGCAATGGTACTTCAATGGGAACATCATCCCTGGAGCTACTAGTCAGACCTATTTCGCTGCCGCTACCGGAGATTACACGGTACTCGGAACCAACGGCAACTGCAATGTTCCGATGTCCGCTATAACCACGATAAATATTATTCCTTTGCCTACTGCGAATGTCACCCCTGCGGGTCCATTGACCGCATGCTTTGGAAATAGTATTACATTGACTGCTGATCCTGTAATTGGTGCAAGCTATCAATGGTGGTATAGTCCCACAGGCCTTAGCGGCTCATGGTCATTGATCATGGGAGCTACAGGGCAAACCTACGATGCCAACACCACTGGATACAACGGAGTCCAGGTTACTGTCGGCGGTTGCACCAACCGAAGTTTTATTCCGTAATTATTCATTAATTATTAACAAGAAAAAAACATTTGAATATGAAAAAAATTTTTATTATTTGTTGCTTGATCGCGACTTCGCTGATCGCAACGCAGTCAATGGCTCAGACAGGCATTCACATCACCGTTTGGCCACAGTTATTCTCTGGAACTCTTTCCAGCGGACCTACCACGCTTTGCTATGGCGGAGCTGCTGGTCTCATCACCGGCACCGCTGCAACAGGCGGACAGGGCGTATACACCTATCAATGGCAGCAGTCATTGGACGGTGGCACTACCTGGAATGATATCCTAGGCGCTACGGGTATAAATTACGATCCTGGCGTATTATTTGCAAACACAGCTTTCCAACGAAACGATAACGATTCTTGCGGAACAGTAACTACAAATATGATAGCATTCACCGTGTATGCACAGTTCTTAGCTGGCGTAACTACTGGTGGAACTACTCCTTTGTGTAATGGCGGAAACGGCGGATTGTTAACTTCTACAGCAGAAAGCGGAGGCGCCCCTGGAACTACCTATCAATGGCAGTCGAGCATCGATGGCGGAATCACCTGGAATGATATCCTGGGACAGACCGCTTTGACTTATAATATCGGACCATTGGTACAGACCACCGGCTTTAGAGAAAAATTCATTAATCCAAGTTGTGGTATAGTGTATGGTAATGTAACAACGATTACCGTATACTCGGTATTTGCTACAGGAACAGTGACTGGTGGCAACACCCCTATCTGCTGGAATACTGATGGCGGAATATTGACAAGCACAGCACCTGTAGGAGGCGCCCCTGGAACTACCTTGCAATGGGAAAGTTCGATAGACGGCATCACCTACAACGATATGCTTGGACAGACAACGCTCACTACCTCTTTAGGAAGTTTGACCCAGAACATGTGGTATCGTTTACGCTACACCAATACCTGCGGCGTTGTTTATAGTAATATAATCAATATCGTGGTATACAACCAATTCGTAGCCGGCACTATCTCATTGATGGGCACAACCCCTATATGTAACAACACTGATCCTGGATCATTCAATGGCGTTGCTCCTACCGGAGGCGCCCCTGGAACTACCTATCAATGGCAGCAATCCATCGATGGCGGCACTACTTGGACTAATATCCTTGGAGAGACCGCTTTGACCTATGATCCACCCGCACTGACAGCAACCACTTCGTACAGAAGGCAGGAAACCAACAGTTGTGCAATACTCTATTCAAACATGATTACTATCACCGTATTCCCTGCATTCGATCCTGGCGTTATCGGAATAGCGCAATCGATTTGTTATGGCAACACACCGACATCGTTAAATTTCACCACTGCCCCAACAGGCGGAGATGGAACATATACATATCAGTGGGAATCAAGTCCTAACGGTCTTGCACCTTGGACACCGATTCCTGGAGCTACAACAAACAGCTATCAGTCGCCATCATTGACAGCTGGTATATGGTATCATGTTATCGTCACCTCAGGCTCAGGCTGCGGAGCAGCCCCAGCTTTACCGTAATTGTTATTATAAACAAAAAATTAATAAAAATTGTATGATGAAAAAAATCATCCAAAACCTGTTGTGCGTTGCCGTATTTTTCACGGCAACCACAGTGGGGCTCTCGCAACAAACGGGAGTTCAAATAACAATAAGCCCGTCCCCTACGCTGTATAGCGTGATGGGGGGTGGATCGTATTGTGCTGGACAACCAGGGGTAAGCGTATCACTTTCGGGTTCGGAAGTTGGCGTTGATTATCAACTGGTGGTAAATGGCACAAATACAGGTCTTCCTGTAGCGGGCAATGGAGGCGGACTCAACTTTGGCACACAGAGTATGAGCGGGATATATACAGTTGTCGCTACCAATATCAACACAGGTTGTTCTATACAGATGAGCAATTCGGCAATTGTACAGATTAATCCGATTCCTTCCATTTCCATCACAACATCCGGACCTGTAATTTTCTGCGGTTCAGGAACAGTCACGCTGACGGCATCTGTTGTAGGCGGTGGCTGTACCTACCAATGGGAACATAACGGGACACCGATTCCTGGAGCTAATTTAAATCAATATGTAGCCAATCAAACAGGTATGTTCACTGTAATCGCCACAAACGGCAACGGGTGTTCCAACGCCCACGATACCATGGTCATGGTCAATCCTTTACCTCAGCAGTTTACTGTATCTGGCAGCGCTCCAACATTCTGTCAGGGCAGCACTGGTGTCACTATCGATCAAGTTTCTTCGCAAACGAATATCAATTATCAGCTTATGTTGAATGGTATTCCTAGCGGAGTTCCTGTTGGTGGGACAGGTCTTGCTTTAGCATGGCCAAACCAAGCTGTTGCTGGTATATACAGTGTTGTAGCAACGGATAATACGACAGCATGCACGAATGTGATGAACGGAAGTGCTGTAGTCGCTATGGATCCATTGCCAAGCGCCGCTTCTACAATCACGGGAGCTGCTACTGTATGTCAGGGAACGACCTCTGCATTTTCTACTAACGCTATCTTGGACGCTACCAGCTATGTATGGTCAGTACCTACCGGAGCGACTATCACTTCGGGCCAGGGAACGACTATGATACAAGTTGACTTTACCGGCGCATCCAGTGGAAACATTGGAGTATTCGGTCAAAATACTTGTGGATCTGGACAAGCTTCGACATTAGCGATTATGGTTAATGTAGCTCCGACGCTTACGGTCACTGCTACCGGGACAGACATTTGTACTGGCGCAAGCACAAACCTGACAGCTAACGGAAGTGGAACCAGCTTTGTTTGGAGCGGTGGAGGAAATACACAAACAATCTCAGTTAATCCTACAGTAACAACACCATACACAGTTACCGTAACCGGAAGCAATTCTTGTACCGCTACTGGAAACATAACTATAAATGTTCACGCATTGCCGTCTGTCACTTTACTATTGGCTCAGGATAATTTCTGTACTGATGTGAATACAGCGCAATTGAGTGGAGCAACACCTTCGGGTGGTGTGTGGTCAGGACCTGCCGTTTTCAGCCCCAATGGAGATATTTATCCTCCAGTAAGCGGTCCAGGAACTTCGACAGTTACATATACATATGTGGATAGTTGGGGATGTAGCAATTCTGCGACAGACAATTTGACCATCAATCCGATTCCTGCAGTGATGTTTACCAATGTTGTTGGTACCATTCTTACTAATACACCAGCATTCAGTTTAGCTGGCAATGTTAGTCCAAGCGGTGGAATCTTCACTGGTCCAGGAATGGTTGGTGATATGTTTGATCCAGCAACCGCTGGACCGGGAAATCACATGATTACTTATACCTATACTCACCCGGTGACTGGATGCAGCGCAAGCCAAATCCAGTACATCAATGTCGGTGTTGTAGGTATCGAGGAAATCTCTGCCGCAGCAGACATGATAAGCATCTTCCCAAACCCAGCTATTACTAAGGTAAATTTATCGGGTATAAATACGAAGGAAATCAGCTCTTTGAAAATCATGAATGCTGTTGGTCAGGTAGTTTACTCTACTGAAATCAATGATATCAACATGGTGATCGATGTAGCAGATTTTGCTTCTGGTACATATATTATTTCTTTCATAAACGCTGATGGTTTATCCAAAGGCAGAATGTTTATGAAAACCGAATAATATTCTACTATTATTAAATGCGGCGATTTTTTATCGCCGCATTTTTTTATTTTAAAAATTATTTTGTCATCCTGAATATAATGAAGGATATATGTAATCACTATATTCTTCGTTACCCTAAGACTTAGCTTAGGATAAGTACTCAGAATGATGATGGTTTTGAGAAAAATCCTGATGGAAAAAATCTTGTCGCTGAAAAAAATCAGATATATAATTTTTTCTGCCAGAAAAATGAACAATTTTTATCCAAAAGTCTATTTTGTCTATTCCTTGAAATAGGGATATATTTAGTCAATTTTGTGTTGATTTTGCATATATTTTCCCTATATTCATGGACACGTAAATTTTTTATTTACTTTGAATTTTTGAAATCCCAGTAACTACCAGAGCAAATTTAAAATTTAAAATTTAAAATTTAAAATTATTTGAAAGATGCCTACTATTAATCAATTAATCAAAAGTTGAAGAAAGCAAAAGACTTACAAGTCAAAAGCTCCTGCTTTGCAGTTTGGAATCAACAAACTCGATAACAATAAAAAAATCGAAAGACCAGCTCCATTCAAAAGATGAGTTTGTCTCAAAGTTTCTGTTATGGGCCCAAAGAAACCGAATTCAGCGCAAAGAAAATTTGCAAAAGTAAGATTGTCCAACTGAGCTGAAATACTTGCATATATCCCAGGTGAATCTCATACACTCCAAGAACACAGTGTAGTACTTGTAAGATGATGAAGAGTAAAAGATCTTCCAGGTGTGAGATATCATATTGTCAGAGGAAAATACGATGCTAATCCTGTAGATAAAAGAAGACAATCTAGATCTCTCTACGGAGCAAAAAAACCAAAAGCCGCTAAAGCATAACATTAGCAAAAAAAGCTAAAAGCTAAAAGCTAAATATATAACAATCAAGCATTTTAACATTTTATCATCATAATATGTCAAAATTAGTTGTCGGTAATATGGCAAATCCAAAGATCGAAAAGATTATCAACTACATCATGAAAAATGGAAAGAAAAGTGTAGCAAAGAGAATCTATCACGATATGCTCCAAGAGATCAAATCAAATGGACACATGAATCCAGAAATTGTATTGGAAACCGCTATAGAAAATGCTTCTCCTAGTTTGATGATCAAATCCAAAAGAATGGGATGATCAGTCTATCAAGTTCCTGTAGAAGTGAAACAAGACAAGAAGTTATTTTTTGCATTTAAATGGATTCTTGCTGGTACTACTTCAAAAACAGGGAAACCTATGTACAAAAAACTAGCTGAAGAAATATTGGCTGCATACGGTAACCAAGGATACGCAGTAAAGAAAAAAGAAGAAACACATAAAATGGCTGAAGCAAACAAAGCTTTTGCATACATGGCTAAATACGTTAATTAATTCAGAGTTTAGAATTCAGAATACAGAAAACATTAATTCTGAATTATACATTTTACATTCTACATTCAATTAAAAATGGGAAATACCAGTGGAGCAAAATATAAGCATATGATGTATAACGTCACTCGATCAAGCCAAAAATCTGGAAAAAAACTAGAAAAGGCTATCGCGCGATATGTTGATCTTATGAAAAAAGAAGCTGATCAAGGAGAAACGAAACGGATTTACAAGACTAAAATAAGAGCAGAAGCTAGATTGAAAAAATTTGGTGTTACTCAAACTATGATTGACGCTGCTTTGGCAAAGAAATGACTAACCAAATAAATTTGGATGCTAAGCGGTAAATGCTACATATTAAATAAAAGGAATTCTTTTTATTTAGCGCTTAAGACTTAGAACTTAGCACAACATTTTAATTATATTTGTTTAATAGTATGACAAGATTAAAAACCAACGCAAAAAGAAAACTCAATAAGGCACTATTCAGAGTTGAAAAGGTAGTTATCATGGATGTGAGAAGAAATCTCGAACAACAGAAAAAATGGAAAGCTAAAGTAATGAACAAAAAGGCTAAATAACTCGTCTCAACGACAATTAATTTGTTATATAATTACGAATTTCGAATTACGAATTTTGCCTGGAGTAGGCAGAGTAAAAACAATGTGCAATCCGCAATCAAGTAATCATTTAATTTATATTTAAAAGACAAGATGAATTTTAACAGACTCAAAGACTTCTACGATAAAAATGGAAGCAAAATCCTTGATATCAAACCGGGAATGTATATTGAAATCCACGAAAAAGACATAGAAACAAACAGAATTTGGAGATTCAAATGCCTTGTTATCAAGACCAAAAAAACTGGTCATGCTGATGGAACATTTACTGTTAGAGGAATGGTAGCTTGAGTAGAAATAGAAAAAATCTATCCACTTTCATTCAATAACTTTGATAAAATCATTCTCTTGGATGAATACCAAGTCAGAAGAGCCAAACTTTACTATATCAGAGAAAAAGTAGGTAAAGATGCTAGATTTAAATCTAAAATCACTGCTGAAAAGAGAGACATCAATCTTCTCGATAAGGAAGCTGGTAAAGTAAAAGAAAATAAAGGAAAGAAAAAAAGAAAGAAATAAACCATAATTTGCCTACGGCGTAATTAGTAATTTGCTTCGTGTAATGTACAACCAATAACGAACGAAGTTCAAATTACATTCCAGAGAAATATATTATATACGAAGTATAATACACAATTCATTTATATAGTAAATTAGTTTAATGAAACTTACGGTAACATCTCGCCAAAATAAGAAAGCTAAAGAGCTTAGAAAAGAAGGGTTAATTCCTGGTATTATCTATGGGAAACACCTTACTACACCTCTTACTGTAGCGTGTAAAAGAAACGATCTTATCAAAAAATATAAGGAAGCTGGATATTCTACTCCACTCACTATCACTGGTGATGGTATAGATCAACTTGTTTTGATACAAGATATTCAAGTAGATCCTGTCAGTGATATACTTATCCATATCGATTTTTTGGCGGTTAATAAAGATGAAAAAGTTACTACAGAAATCCCTGTAAAAATGGTTGGTGAATCAATGGTTGAAAAATTGTGAGAAGGAAAAATACAACTTTTGAAAGATTTTATCGAAGTTGAAGCATTCCCACAAGATTTACCACATGATATCACTGTCGATATATCCGTTATCAAAAATATAAATGATGTTATCGTTGTTGGAGATTTGAAATTCTCTGATAAGGTAGAAGTTCTTGATGATCCTGAACAAGCTATCGTTACGGTTCTTATCATGACTGAAGAAGTAGAAGAAGCTCCTGTTGCTGCTGTTGAAGCTGTCGCTCCTGGTGCTGAAGGTGCTGCTGCTCCTGCTGGCGCTGCTGCTCCTGCAAAAGACGAAAAGAAAGAAGAAAAGAAATAATATCAATTCAAAATTCAGAGTTCAGAATGCAGAATAAAAATATATTTAATTCTGAATTCTACATTTTACATTCTACATTCGATTACCATGGCAAGAGTATGTGATTTTACTGGAAGATGAACTCAATCTGGAAATATGAGATCTCACTCTATGAGATCAAGTAAAAGAACTTTCAAAGTTAATTTGATTGAAAAAAAAGTGAAACTTGAAGATGGTTCTACACTAAAAGTTAAAGTCAGCTCAAAGGTATACAAGAAACTTAAAGGATTTATCTAGAAATCTTTTACTATATTTCATCGACATGGGGCGGTAGCTCAGTCCCCCGTAGCTTTTTGCGGGGCTTCACTTCGTTTCGGTCCGAGCAATCCTAATATCATACAACAATATATATTTCATCGACATGGGGCGGTAGCTCAGTCGGTAGAGCAATGGCCTTTTAAGCCAGTGGTCCAGGGTTCGATCCCCTGCCGCCCTAGATGAAATACAAATTCTTACATATACGAAAGTACCTGAATGATTAGGTATTTTTTTGTTTTTTCGGTTGAAATACGGACTAAATACAGTACATAAGAGTATTGTATTTTAGTTATTTTCAATGTATTTATCCTGATATATTGTTTCTATGAAAAACTTAGTGATTGTTGAGTCTCCAGCGAAATCTGCAACTATCAAAAAATTCCTCGGTGAAGGATTTGAAGTAAAAGCATCGTTTGGACATGTAGTAGATCTTCCTCAGAAAGAACTCTGAGTAGATGTGAAAAATAATTTTGAACCAAAATATCAGGTTTCTCCCGACAAGACCAAAGTCGTCAGCGAACTCAAAGCATTGGCAAAAAAAGCTGATAAAGTCTGGATTGCAACGGATGAAGACCGTGAGGGGGAAGCTATTGGACGACATGTAGCGAACGCGCTATGATTGGATATCAAAAAAACTGCGAGAATCGTGTTTCACGAAATCACGAAACAAGCTATTGAGACTGCCGTAAAAAATCCGAGAACGATAGATATGAATCTCGTAGATGCTCAGCAAGCGAGAAGAGTCCTCGACAGATTGGTAGGATTTGAATTGTCGCCTGTCCTATGGAAAAAAATTAAAATGGGATTGAGTGCAGGAAGAGTACAATCCGTCGCTGTAAGGTTGATCGTCGAAAGAGAAAGAGAAATACAAAAATTTGAGTCAGCGAGTTTTTTCAAAGTCATAGGAAATTTTGTAGGAGATGCAAAAAAAGAATTTAAGGCTGAACTTTCCAAAGATTTGCCTACTACCGACGAAGCGAAAAAATTCCTCGAATTGTGTAAAGATGCGAAATATATGATAGAAAATGTGGAAGTGAAACCAGGAAAAAGATCTCCTTCTGCGCCATTTACGACCTCTACCCTTCAACAGGAAGCGAGCAGAAAATTGGGATTCTCCGTAGCGAGAACAATGCAAGTAGCTCAAAAATTATATGAATGAGGATTTATCACCTACATGAGAACGGACTCCGTAAACATGTCAGATTTTGCGGTAAAAGCTGCTCAAGACGAGATCACCAAAAGATATGGAAAGGATTATTCTCATCCTACGAAATATGTAACTAAAAGTAAATGATCGCAAGAAGCGCACGAATGTATCAGACCAGCACATATGGAAAATAATATCGCCGGAGGCGATGCTTCTGAAAAGAAGTTGTATGAATTGATCCGAAAGAGAACCATAGCATCACAGATGGCACCAGCTGAAGTAGAGAAGACGAAAGCAACGATAAGCATTTCGACAAACAACAAATTCAATTTCATCGCAAGCGGTGAAGTCGTGAAGTTTGATGGATTTTTGAAAGTCTATTTTGAATCCAAAGATGAAGATGACGAGTGAGAACAAGAAGGTATGCTGCCTAAACTTACAAAATGAGAACTCCTTACTATACAACAAATACTCGCTGGCGAAAGATTCAAAAATCATCCACCGAGATATACAGAAGCGTCATTGGTAAAGAAGTTGGAGGAATTGGGAATCGGACGTCCGTCAACCTATGCACCAACAATTTCCACCGTACAAAAAAGAGGATATGTCCTCAAAGAAGATAGAAATGGTAGCGAAAGAAGTTATCAAGAAATGACACTCAGACTCGGCGTCATCAAGACAGAAGTCAAAAAACAAAATACTGGTGCTGAGAAACAAAAGCTCTTCCCGACTGATATCTGAATGGTAGTAAACGATTTTTTGTGTGTAAATTTCAAAGATATTTTGGATTATAATTTTACGGCAAGTGTGGAAGAAGAATTTGATGAAGTCGCTGAAGGTAAGATCCAATGGCCGGAAATGATGAAAGAATTCTACGGACCATTTCACAAAGAAGTAGCCAAGACGATAGAATTCGCCGATAAGCAAACCGGAGAAAAAGATCTTGGAATCGATCCAAATACAGGAAAGAAAGTCGTCGCAAGAATCGGAAGATTCGGACCTATGGTACAAGTAGGTACTGCTCAAGATACCGAAAAACCAAAATTTGCTTCGCTCAGACCAGGACAGACGATCGAGATGCTTACCTTGGAAGATGCATTGGCATTGTTCGCATTGCCAAGAATCGC
>Ga0172370_10007417_pt1 | contig 13450 bp, 7 predicted proteins | sample LakKiv5m_FD_114538 | JGI IMG/M metagenome (GOLD analysis project Ga0172370, IMG submission 114538) | Freshwater microbial communities from Kabuno Bay, South-Kivu, Congo - kab_022012_11.5m | ecosystem: Environmental > Aquatic > Freshwater > Lake | place: Democratic Republic of the Congo...
GAGGGCGGGGGGAATGGGGGAGGAAAAATCGTGAGGGGGTTTTGAAGGGGTTTCGGGGGTGGGGAAATGTGGGTGGGGGGGGGGGGGGGGTAAGTGTCTGATAGATAACTCATAACGCAATAATTAAATAAAACAGGTTGGTGCATTTTGTACGTTAAAGGTATCATTTGTTTAATTCTTATGAAGTAAAAATATAAAATTTATTCCATCGCAATGCTGGGACTGAAAAATATTTTTAACAAGCTAAGGTTACCGGCATAATCCAAGCAATATTATCATCATTTCCTTGCATCAATAAAAGTAACCGGTTTCCGGCTCATTTCCTGCGTAGTCAAGGCGGTGATCTCTTCCGGGGTCATCACCTTCACGTCAGGCGCTACCCTCAGCTTTGCCCTGAAATGATCCTTGATGATCTTTTCATATTGCTCGTCCTGCTGCATGCATCCCACTTTCACCAGGATTTCATCTGTTCCAAGCTCGCCTGTATAAACCTCGATCAGGTAATTTTCCACAAAAGTGATTTCGTTCAGAATGTCGTATATGGCAGGCGGGAAAAGAGTTGTGCCTTTGTATTTCAGCATCTGTTTTTTTCTGCCGATCACCGGTCCGATCCTCATTGTATTCCTGCCGCAGGCACAGGGTCCGGTATGATGGTAGCAGATGTCGCCGGTTTTAAACCGCAGAAGCGGCATACCTTCGACACCAAGGGTCGTAATGGTGACTTCGCCGGGTTCGTTTTCACCGACAGGCATGTTTTGGTCATCCAGAAATTCTACGATGATGAGTTCGGGGTGGTGGTGCCCGCCAAGTCCGTGAACGCAATCGTTAAAAGCGGCGCCCATTTCGGTGGAGGCATAGGTAGAGTACAGGCTGATATTCCATTTCTCGGTGATCCGTTTGCCAAGGGTATTCAGCGAAAAATCATTATTGCGGATCGGTTCGCCGATACAAACGGCTTTCTTAACTGTGGTCTGATTAATATCGAGACCATTTTTTTCGGCAAATTCGATGAGCTTTACAAGATACGACGGAACGGTGATCAGGGCTGTCGGGCGGATACGGCTGAAGGTGTCGAACTGAAGCTCGGTATTTCCGGGACCAACCCTCACCACTCCCGCGCCCAGCTTACGGAGTCCTAAAAAATAGGCAATGCCTGCCATGAACCTGCGATCAATCGTAACCATCATCTGGAAAATATCTTCAGCGCTGCCGTCGCTGCAACTCAGCGAAAGGTATTCGTTGTAAGCAAGACGTTCGAGATCGTTCTCGGTAAGTACAAAGGTTACCGGCTCGCCGAGTGTTCCCGATGTGGTGTTGTAGTCAATGATTTTTTGAGGCTCAACACAGATAAAATTGCGGGTTCGCCGCTGCAGGTCTTCCTTGGTGGTCACGGGAATCCGCGCCAGATCCTCAAGGGTTTTAACAGTACCGATGTCAATGTTGTTTTCCCTGAATTTCCCGGAATAGAATTTTGAATGACCGGATAAATAGGTCAGGAGTTCCGGAAGTCTCGATTCCTGGTACGCCTTTATTTCTTCTTTACTGCGTTTTTCGATGTCGGGTATCACTCTTCAGCTTGCTTAATTTATTCATGATCCTGTTGCGCTCTGAGGCTGACGAAACCTCTTTTGAAAGGGCAAAATTATAAAAATACGCAGACCGGTCTTTGTCGCCCAACCGGTCATAAAAATCCCCGGAAAGTTCGTAAGTATAATAGAATTCGGCATTCAGCGGAATCAGACTGTCAATGGCTGCGGTTGTAAATGCTTCCGGATTTTTATTAACCGAAAGAGCTTCTTTTCTGAATTTGGTATATTGCTGATATTCCCTGGAAAAGAGAAACGTATCGGAAAAAATGGTCAGCGAATCGTTAGAGATCTCACCGGTTATATCAGCATTAGCAGCTTCACTGAAAATCTTTTCCAGATCGTAGCAAACATATTGTCCAAGCTGGTAGGGAGAAGTGGAAACCCACATCAGCTTTGCTTCGGGTTGAAAGATCACGGAGTGATGGCAAATCAACTGGTTAATTGCTTTTTCATTTCCCATGCCGATATTTCTGTCATGCAATCCTTTCTGATCGCGCAAAACAGAAGCTATGTTTTGATAACTGAACTTCCCGGTTTCTTCAATTAATTCCTTCACCCTGTTATAGCGGTAAACAGAAGTTTCGTTCTTTATGTTTTCGATGTTTTCCCCCTGGTTTTCAAATGCAGGATGCTGGAGATGATTGGTAGCAATAAGGTAATGTTCGGGGCTTTTAAAAAGAACCGTCGTATCAGGTGTTTTTTCGATGAGCGCAGCAAAGCCGTCCTTTGCCGAACCGATCAGAAAGGTCTCACAGACAAAGGTCTCCAGCGAGGAGGCAATATTGCAAGCTTCATCAATATTTGAAGCATACTGAAGAATCCTTCTGGCAACGATGGAAACCGGCGTCCTTGCACTATAGGGAATGGCCGATTTCGCAGCATTGAGAGTAACGGTCAGTCCTTCCCGGTTCATACCCGAAACCACTCCGGTCATTCCACCCCAGGTGATCATGGCAAAATCGAAACCGGTTTCAGGATGGTAAAAAGCAACGATCTTGTTTTCGGCAAATTCATCGCCGGCATAGAAATCGAAATTGCGCCCGATGAGGAGGGAACTGTCTGTTGTAAATTCATCCCACACCCCGAACGATGTACAGCCCACCAGGTTCAGGTTTTGCATGGCATGACCGATGTCGTGGGCGGCATGGTAATTTAATATCCGTTCGTAATTATCGCCTATGAAATCAAATGCCGGATCTGCGCTTTGGGAAATCCCGAAAATCTCCTGCTGGTTTTCGATGGGTACAAACTTGTCCAAATTCCGGTTAAACCACGCTACCGCATATTTCAAAAACCTGAGATATCCTTCCGATGGGATCAGTTCTTTGATCCGGTTCACAAATGCTTTTTCCTGGTAAGAGATCAGTTCACTGTTGAGGATGCCGTTTTTCAGACCGAGTTCATAAGGATTCCCCGAAAGATACATTTCCCACAATCCCGTTTTGTTTTTGCGAACCCAGTTATCACCGATTTTATAGGCATTTTCACCGACGGTTATTCTGTCAAAATCCTTAATGCTGATATCCGGGACGTCAGGAAGACTGATCCGGACAATGACCTTGAAGGTGATCTGAAGGATCAGGATAACCATCAGTAAGCCCGCGACAGTGTAGAATGTTCTTCGGATGTATTTCCGTTTTCTTTCAGCCTGCATCCCTGATCTTTTGAATGATGTGATTAATATCGAGAATATTCGAAAGCGTGATCAGCGATCCGGTTGAAACGCCAAGCATTCCATGCGCATTGGTGTTCTGACCGGTAAGAAACAGATTCGGAATGCGGGTTTTCGGCAGCACGTGCGATTTTATGGGTTCTTCGCTGTCTTTGATCAGTCCGTAAGCCGAACCTTCTGGTGAACCGGTATAGTCGATCTGGGTAAGCGGTGTGGAGCAGTAATAACTTTCCATCGAAGATTTTAATTCCGGGAATTGAACGAAAACCTTCGACAATAATTCTTCAGCCAATGAGGTCTTTAAATCTTCGTATTCATCGCCGCGGCTTTCTGTTCCGGTTCCTGACCATTTTCTGAACCTTTTAAATCCGATGGGAGATAAAACAGTGACTGCTTTGGCATGACCACCCGGCTGACTGGTAGCCGGTGTTTCGAACCAGTAGCTGTTTGGCCAGTGCGAACCGGGATCCCGGTTTTGCCAGATATCGTCGGTAAGTGCGCAGGTGTAATTGTAGTTCAGGTAAGGAAATGAATCGGGTTTCAGCACAATATAGAGTGTGAACATCCCGCTGCTGTTTTCGAGGCTGGTAATCCTGTCAGCATAAGTTTTTCGTACAGAGCCGGCAGGCAGGAGACTGATGGTGGAAGCCGGATGAATGCCGGAAATGAACCGTTTGCCTTTGATTTCCATGCCCTGGTTGGTTTTAAGCGAATGAACTGAACCGCCATCATCCAATTGGAACCCGGTAACTTTATTTCCGGTAATGACTTCACCACCGTTTGCCGAAATGACCGCAGCAAGATTTTCAGCAAGTTGAGAGGAACCGTCAACAAATCGCCACGCGCTCTGGATAAATGTATAATAGATCATTCCCATAATGTACATGTTGATCTTCTCTTTTGGACCGCCCAGCAAATCATTCAAGCCCGCAAGCACATTCCGGAGATCATTATTCTCAGTGATCGAACCGATAAAACGATATGCATTCAGCGACCGAAGGGGATTGAAGATGAGAGGATGTTCATGGGTGGAGTTTGTCATTAAATTGAAGTACTGCCCAGACTGCCCTACCTGGCGGATTTTCGCCACGAACGATTGAATGGCATGGCATTCATCCGGAAATCTTTCATGGAGTTTCAGGCTGAAATTTTCGAAACCCTGGGCAAGCGGGTATTCCTTGTCACGAAAATTTATCACATCAAAACGGTCAATATCGAGCTGCCTCAGCCTGAGCTTATCGTATATTTCAAGATAATGAAACAGCTTGTAAATAAACTGATCTTTATCAGCGCTTCCGAAATAATGCAAACCTGTATTGAAAATCACCCCATCCCGCTCAAACGATTGTAGGTTTCCTCCGATGGTTTTGTTTTTTTCCAACACGCAAACATCATAACCTTCCTTGCTGAGGATGGCGCCGCACAGAAGTCCGCCCAATCCACTGCCGATGACGACTATGTCGTATTTTATCATTGGCAATGTGTATTATGAAATGATCTCAATATCAAAGTATGATGTTGTTAATCAAAAAGCGATTTTTGTTTAATAGCCGGATTTATAATTGTGAATCGTAATGGTCTCTTATTAATGGTTTTAACTTCTTTCTTCGCCTTAAGAAAATCTCTGAGTTGTTTCTCCTTCCAGTCCAATTGAATCTTTTGCAAAATATCTTTTACTGCGTATTCGCCGGTTTTAAGAAGTTCAATGATTTTATATTCATAATTGATTTCGGGTTCCTGCACGAAAGAAATCACCTTTTGTTTATCATCGGTTTTAAACTCCCGTATGGGTATTCCATTAAAATCAACCGCAATTGCACCCTTTTTAATTAAAAGATGATTCGCATTATTTTCATTTGGTTCCGGGTTCCTTACATAAATTTTCCTGTTTTTCCTTAATCCGTCTGTTACGCCTGACCAGGTGCCTCCTTTATCTGAAGATTCAGCAACGTATATTTCAGAAGCAAGCCCATAAATAATAGGATTTCGGGCCATTGCCAATTCTGCTTTCCAGGGCGCTTTTGGAAAAAATACACTTAAAACCAGAACATCACCATCAACAATCTGCTTATAATAAGTTTTATATCCCGAACCGAATGTCATGATGCCCTGAGGTAAAACAATTATACTCTGTCCTTTATATTTAATTGCTGAATCTAACGCCTGCTTATCAACTCCTTTGGCAAAACCACTTACAATAACCTTATATTCTTTACTTGCCAGTTTCGCTATATTATCAGTAAACTGAAGTGAAAAATCTGAGGCGTTTCTGGAGCCAACAATCGCGATGGATTTTTCTGTCATGATCTGCTTATTACCTTTCACATAAAGTAATGCAGGTGAATAGGCAGTTTTTAAATTTTCTTTTAAAGTTTTTGAATATTCCGGTGAGGTAACAGGGATCAATTCATAGCCTTCATTATATAATGATTCTGCTAAGAATGCGTTGTTCGACAGTTCTGATTTTGCTTTTTTTAAATCTTCTATTTCCTTGTAACCGAGCCCGTACTTATTTCTCCATTCGGTTTCCGATAACATGAAAAAGTTTTCGGGTGAAAGTTTATTCTCATGATAAAACTTTATAATTAGGTTATTTATTTTCAAATAACCCCATCGTGGTAAATGTGCCAAAGCAATCCAAAATGCTGCATCTTTAATCATATCAAATCTCCTCCAACTGTTTTTGCAATAACCAGAGGCGCTATTTTTGAAGCTCCTAATTTAGTTAAATATTTTCCTATCTCCTTAACGGTAGCGCTACTGTCGAAAATATCATCAATAAGCAATATAATTTTCCCTTGTATTTCATCGGGAATCTTGTAAATAAATGCTTCACTAACATTATCAGCTTTCAAATAAGCATTTTCAAAAACTTTCTGTTCTTTGGTAATCCGCTGTTTGGTCAAATTATTAGAAATAGGAATGTTTAATACATGAGAAACTTTTGTAGCAAAATTTTTGACAAGATCGCCTGATTTTGTTGGAGGAACATAAACAATCATATCAAATTTCTCTTGTCCGAATTGTTTTCGAAATGCTTTCAAAGTCAGTTTGAGTAAAAAGTCCGGGAAGTCTCCACCATTTTCATATTTACTCCTGTGAAGGGCGGCGCCAACGTTTGAAAATCCATAAAATGAAGCGGCTACCCCATTTACTAAATTTGTTCCTTTTGTTTCAACTTCAAGAACAGGGAAATAATCTTCACGGAAATCCTGCAACTTTTGAGTCCATTCGGGGGTAGAAATTACTTTAATCTTTTTTAAACCGGTGTTATCGCAGTTATTAAATGAATAGGCTGCCTGGTCCCCAAGATAATCACATAAATATTTCATTCGTGACTGAGTGGTTTCAACATATCCAATCATTTTTTCCAAATCCCTTGTCTTACTTGCGCGCAATTCTTCAAATACTTTTGTATTAAGCTGAGGTGCATGTGTGATGTACTCGAATTTTTTACTTCTGCCAATCGTAACTTCACGAATAATTTTTTGCTCAATAAGATCAGCTTTTATTACTCTGATTTGAGTTTGTTTCAGGTTAGTCCTTCTCATTAAATCCCTTTCACCGAGCATTTCGTTTTTTATTGCATTTATTACTTTTTCATATTTGGCTATAGCAGGCCTGCCTCCCTCAATGAATGCTTCAGGCAATTTTCGATCTTCAGGATGATAAAACAGAATAGTATAAGCGGGCTCACCATCTCTTCCGGCTCTGCCAATTTCCTGGTAATAATGAATTGGCGATTGTGGTATTTGCGTGTGTATAATAAACCGGATATCTGGTTTGTCAATTCCCATACCTAACGCATTTGTTGAAATGACACATTTCCATTGATTGTTCATCAATCCATTTTCAATTTCAATCCTCGATTCAGGTTCGAGTCCGGCGTTGTAACCAACAGTCGGTATTTTCAAATGTTCAAACCATTTCGAATAAACCTCAGTATCCACACGAGTCCCTGTATACAGGACACCGGAGCCGGGCAATTTATCCAGATTTTTCCCAAGCCAAATCATTTTTTCATCTTCAGAGGAAACCCTAATAACAAATAGTTTAAAATTGTCCCGCATCAGGTTTCCCCTGATTATAGTCAGGTTACCACCCATTTGCTTTGCTATGTCGGCTTCAACTTTTTTTGTTGCCGTTGCTGTTGTAGCAAGTACCGGTAATCCTATGGGTAATAAATTAACCAGGTTAACAATTCTTTTGAACGCCGGTCTGAAATCGTGGCCCCAAACAGAAATACAATGTGCCTCGTCAACCACCACCATTGACAGATTCATGTAACGGGTAGCTTCTATCCATTCTGAATTTTCCTGCCTTTCCGGTGCAATATAAAGAATTTTTATTTCCCCCGCCTTAGCATCGGTAATTATTTGAGTGTTTTCTTCATTTGATTGTTCACTATTTACACATTTTGCAGAAATCCCAAGGCTATTCAGTTTTTTAACCTGATCTCTCATTAAAGCAATAAGTGGTGAAAAGATTACTGTTATTCCTTTATGCAGTATTGCAGGAAACTGAAAGCATAACGATTTTCCAAAACCTGTTTTTTCAATAAGCAGCACTCTTTCTCCTTTCAATATTTTTTCAATGGTTGTCCACTGTTCATCATAAAAGTGAGAGAGCTTGAATTTTTTTTGAAGTATTGCTTCTGCTTCCTGTCTGGACATTATTCAAGGATATGATCTATTTATATGTCAAAAATAGCATTTCATTTTGAATCAGATTTTGTTTTTAAACCGATCATATTTTCCATCAGACAGATCAACTTTTCTCAAAATATAAATCAAATTGGAAGTGAATTTAGTGTTATCAATTACTTTAACATTGAATCCATATTCTATCGCAACCGTCCTGATCCGTTGCCCTGATACAAACCTAAGCGTTTCCTCTTTTTTATTAAATCCCGAACGCGTTGAAAAAAACTCTGTGATCTTTGTGCCGGTGGTTCGTTTCTTCAGGTCGGCATCTGCATCCCGCACTACGATAATCCCATTCGGATTCAGTGATTCAAAACACCTTTTCAATAAGGTTATCTGCTTGTCTTCCGACATGTAATGCAAAACATCCATCAGCAGGAAAACATCGCTTGCCGGCAATTGTAGCCCTGTGATATCGCCCTGAACAAATTTCAGATTTGTCAGATCCTCGGTGCAATTTTGGGCTGTGATGATCTTATCTTCATCATAGTCGAAACCGGTAATCAGTCTTTGATCAGAAGTGAGGGCAAGCATCACCGACATAAAGCCATAACCGCATCCGATATCCGTAATCGTGCCCTTTCCCGGAACAATTTCATGGATCAGGCTATAATTTTTTTCCAGCCGTAGTTTGACCCGCAGATACCATTCGAGTACCGGACCGCGGTAAATATACCGGTTTACCAGGTCAATTTTCATCCGTTCGGGAGTTTCAACGCTTTTTCTTATTTCCCCGAATTCGGAACGCATCAGGGTTACCATACTCTTTGCCTGTTCCAGGTATTCACTGCCGGATTTACCCTGTTTCAGGTTTATCCTTTCGAGGAATTTAAGAGTAATCTTTCCTCTCCGGAGGAAAAACTCAGATTTGTTCAGCGCCTGGCAGGCACCATGAATTACGATAGGCTGAATCTCAAGATTTAACTGGTCGGCAAGATAGAATGCCCCTTTATGGAACCGCTTGATCCTGCAATCTACAGACCTTGTACCCTCCGGGAAGATGATGATGGAATAGCCTTCTTTCACCCTTTGCCTGATCGAATCAATGGCTTCTTCAAGCCCCTTGTCGCTCCTGATAAAACCGGCAAAACGAATGATCCTTCCGTAGAAAGGATTGTTCCATGAGCGGGTATTTGCAAGGATGACCAGTTTAGGGTGCAGCATCAGCAGCAGAACCAAATCAAGGGATGACTGATGGTTCGAAATAATGATCTTTGGTTTTTTAAAAAGATCCGAAGGTTTGTTGATCAGAATTTTCGGGACGTGAAAATTCAGGTAAGTAACGGTTTTTGCAAAGAACCAGATGACGCAATGCAGCACATATCTGCGGGATTTCAAAGGACCTGGCAATATTTTTAAAACCGTGATCAAAACCGCCCCGGTGAGTGCGGCTACAAAAAAGTAGGCCAGTGATAGGATTGAAAAAAAATGATTCAGGAGTGTTACAGGCAGTATTCTTTTTCTTCCCTGGTAGTGGGTCAAAAAATTGATCAGCACGGGCTGAAGTATAAAAGTAATGAGGACTGCCGAAGTAATTCCAATTACGGTAACCAGTGCAATTGATTTAAGCGCCGGATGGCCTGCGAATAATAGTACTCCTATCCCGATCACTGTGGTCAGAGCCGAAAGGATAACCGACCGTCTGAATGTTTGGATATTGTCCCGCTTGTATTGCAGTTTATGAAGATGGCCTTCTGTCATAAAAATACTGTAATCATCGCCGAGGCCAAAAATGAAGGTGGAGATCATCAGATTAAAAAAGTTGAACCGGATATCAAAAATTCCCATGATGCCTATCGTCCAAATCCAGCTAAGGATCAAAGGAATGAATGTCACTAGAGCAAGTTCGATCCTTCCGAAAGAGATCAATAAAAGCATAAAAACAAGGATGGAGGAGTACCAGAGCAGTTGATTGAATTGGGATTTGATAAGTCCGAACATCCGTTCCGAAAATTCCTGCCTGTCGAAATAATATGTCCCCTCTGATCCCGAAACACTTTCCCTGACCAGCGCTTTATTGTCTTTTTCCGTTTTAACTAAAGTGATAACCGCCGACTGATCTTTGTTTTCAATCAGATAATCCTGAAGGAACAACCTGCCTATTTCTTTAAAGCTTTCAGCCTGAAGTGGCATATATTCCTTATTAACCATTTTAAAAAACCCGCCGAATGATTCTGGTTTAAATCCAATGGCCTGACCTTCGCGGATCAGGGCCTGAGTTAGATTTTCTTTTCGGGGTTCCCAGAATTTATTCCATAATTTAATTTTCTCCCTTTGCTGATCCTGTGATGGCATCAGTTCGTTCACATTGAAATACTCTTTGATTATACCTGCCTGCTTTAATTGAATGAGGGTATCAGTAATTTTCTCGTTATTGGCCAATGCCTCATTCAGGCTCTTACCTGTTGTAACCATGAAAACTGATGAGGAGGTGAAAGTAGTTTTCTGACTGATTTTTGCTTCGGCCTTTTTCAGTTTTTCAGTCATGTAGTTCATATCCATAAGGTTTCCGTTGAAAGTAACCTTGCTGCCGGTAAAGAAAAAAACGATAGTGAGAATAAGGATCGCCAAAACCAGGTATTTGTTTTTATGGTAATCATAGGAGGTGACATAACCGGCAATAAAAACGGGCTGTTTCCCACTACTATTCTTAAAAACCGGAATCATAATGAGGGGTAGGAAAATCAGTGTTGCCAGGGCAGTTGAAAGGACGCTGAGTGCAGCAAATAATCCAAAATCCTGTAAACCCGGCGACCGGATCAGAAACAGGCACATAAAAGCCGATGCGGTTGTGATGGCTCCGACAACAATGGGTTTTGACAAGTCACTGAATAATTCATTTACCGATCCGGTTTGCTTAAAATGTGCAAAAAAATGAAGTGAAAAGTCAATCCCGATACCAAGCAATACCGAGCCCATGCCCAGTGAAATAGCAGAAATCTCACCTTTTATCAGGTAAAGTAAAGCCAGAGCCAGCGCTCCACCTGCAGCAACCGGAATAAGCAAAACCACCGGGGCTAAAATATTCCTGAAATAATATCCTAACAGCAGAAGCAGAATGATTATACTCAAACTCAATGTAAGCATTAAATCTTTCCTGATACGCTCAGCGTTGGCTTCAGAAATAACAGGGGTGCCAAAATAGTTTACCTCAATATCAGGATTACCGATCGTTTGGATGGCTTTCTCAAAGCCTGCCACCATTTTTTTCATGGAGCGCGTATCACCTGAATTTTTTATGGTGATAAAAAGAAAGAGGTCATTTTTATCTGTCGAGAAAATCCTGTTCTTTTCAAAAGCAAATTGCTCACCAGTTTGTATCCGGTTCAATTTTTCATAAGCAGATGCCGTCAGATGCAATGGGTCATTCATGAGGAATTGTTTCAGCACAATTCCTATTGGCGAAACCAGAGACTGATAATTGTTCAGAAGGGTTTTCCTTACGGCCGAATCGGAAACTTTATCTTCAATTATTTTATAATCCCGTTCATCAAGAAATAATGGAAGGTTCTCAAATAAAAAATCATAAACTGATTTCATATCCCCGGTTTCCAATACATATTTCATTTCACGTATCTGATCCTCAAATGCGAACCGGATGGAATCAGTAAAAGCGTCCGCATATTTTATCAGACTGTCAGTCTTTGAGGGATTTGTACTGTCGACCGTCGAAAAATAGACGATGATCTTATTGGAGGCAGATGAGTTTTTTAAGAGGAAATTGAATTTTTCCGAATCCTGCTCCTGAGGGAAAATGGAGGTATAATCTTCATTTATTTTCAGCCGCGAAACCGATATCGCAACCAGTCCAAGAAATAAGAGGATAAAGAGGAACAGAAATAATTTTCTTCGGGTCAGTAATTTATAAAAGCTGTAAAAAAACTGTTTCATCCCTTCTTATTTGTTTTGTAATTTTCCAGTTGTGATTACTTTCCTGGTAAAAGCCAGAATAATATATGCGATTACACCGGAAATGAAAAATGAAAATGCTGCGAATATCACACTACCAATTAAGTAAACAAATAAGAGTGATTTTATGAGGCTAAATGAAATGCCGGTACTGTAACTCAGGTTGAGGTCGCTTTGGGTAATGAATTCACCGGTTTTGAGCGACAGGAATAAAATCACCGGAATCATCGGTGGAATGCTGATATTAGCGCTGATTGCCACGATGACTTTATTAAGTTTCAGGAGGTAGGCCAGAAAAATTGCAGTCACAAGCTGATAGCCCCAAATCGGAACAATGCCCATAAAAATCCCAAATGCTATCGACAGCGCAAGGTTCATATTCGAAAATTTTGGGTTGGAAATCTGCTCCCGGAAATGCTGTTTAAGTGATTTGCTCAATATTTTCCTGGTTATATCGCGGGGTTTGATCCAGAGAAATGCCCAAAATACCAGGCAGGTATTTAAAATGCTGATCCTGGTAAAATCAACAAAGGGCCTGAAATGTGAAATCCGTTCTTCCTTTTTTTGATAATGGACATCCACAGGCACTGAGGTGATCTTAACTCCTTTCCAGGCCAGTTTTACGATGATTTCAATTTCAAACTCAAATCTTCCTGTCAGGAATTTTTCACGATTGATAAACTTCAAAGGATACATTCTGAAGCCGGATTGCGTGTCGGGATGATGAATACCCGTTTCGACCCAAAACCAGAAATTCGAGAACTTCATCCCGAAGCTGCTTTTGCCCGGAACTCCTTCCTTTTCCATATTCCGGCTACCGATAATGACGACTTCGGGTTCTTCTTTCAGCTTTTTAGCAAATACAGGAAGGTCATCCGCCGAATGCTGACCGTCGGAATCAATGGTGATCGCATAGTCATAGCCTATTTCCTTTGCAAGTGCAAAACCCTTTTTCAGGGCATAGCCTTTGCCTTTATTTTTTGGGTACGAGATGATTTCAAGATTCGGATAAGCAATAAGAACCCCGCTTGTGTTATCGGTTGATCCGTCATTGACAACAATGATGTTCTTTGAGTATTTAAGCACATCCCCGATCACTTTTTTTAAAGTGCCTGCATTATTGTAAGTGGGAATGACAATGCATACCTTACAACCATTGAATATGTCGGAACCGGTATTTTCCAAACCGCTAAATTAATCTTAAAGATTGTCCGAAAAATGCCGGATTCTTTACCCTCACGTTTCGGCTGCTGAGAGCAAAATTATTGAAAATAAATTATTGCCGATTCGGTTGACAAAATGGATAGGGCTAAATTATTTTTTGATGTACCAGACAGAAAGTAATCCTGAAAACTCATGTCCCCAAAATTCGATGAAATACATTCTTATTTTCCTACGAGAATGGAAATTGTATATTGTTTAGCCCGTAGGGCTTCAAGATCAATAGGAATAGTTAGTCTATGGCGCTATATTGTCCGTAGGACATTAACAAATTAATAAACATGGCAAATACTTACACCCAGTTATTCGTGCATTATATTTTTGCTGTTCAGAACCGATTGTGTCTGATCAAGGAA
>Ga0172370_10007419_pt1 | contig 13449 bp, 10 predicted proteins | sample LakKiv5m_FD_114538 | JGI IMG/M metagenome (GOLD analysis project Ga0172370, IMG submission 114538) | Freshwater microbial communities from Kabuno Bay, South-Kivu, Congo - kab_022012_11.5m | ecosystem: Environmental > Aquatic > Freshwater > Lake | place: Democratic Republic of the Congo...
AACTCTTCCGGAAGCACAAAAGCCAAAAGAAGAAACTCCCGCAGCAGCTAAGGACAGCTTAAGGCTGGTTATCAAGAGTTTGAAAGTAAGGAGCGGTGAGATATATTTCCTTGATCATACCGCAGATTCGCGTAATGTCACAGTAATGATTAAAAACATAGACATTAATTTAAATAATTTATATACTTATCCTGTTAATGTGGTGGTTGATTTTAATCTGATCGGCCGGCTGCCCTGGAAATCAGGCGAGCCTGATGGTAAAATTTACCTCGAAGGCTGGGTGAATCCTTACAAAAAAGATATGCTCGCTAATTTAACAATAGAAGATATAGATGCCATTGCTTTTTATCCGTATTATTCGACCTGGGTTGATTTGGAGAAGGCGCGTATTAATAAGGCTAAGCTTAACTTCAGCAGTAAAATTAAAGGAGAAAACAATGATATATCCGCGCAGTGCCATTTGGAATTAGTGGATATTGTGCGTAAGGCTCGTCTTCCTGAAGAACCCCAGCAGAAGGCAGAGAGGCTTACCGATGCGGTGCTGGATATGTTTAAGGCTATGAATCAGGGGAAGGTAATCTTAGATTTTACTTTACACACAAAAATGGACCACCCGCAATTTGGCTTTGAGAATATCAAATCGGCATTTGAAGGTAAGCTCATGGAGGCTAGAACTAATTCTGGGCTAAGGCCTCAAGATATGCTATTATGGCCGGGTAAATTGCTGCAAGGCGGGATTAAAAACGGCTCGGATTTAACTAAGGCCGCGGTTGACGGCATATTTGCTTTAGGTAATGGATTAAAGAAGTTTTTTGAAGACGCAATGAACAGGCAGTCTTCAGAGGATGATTAGTTCTTATTGGATTTATGGTGGCTATAGCTCAACTGGTTAGAGCGATAGACTGTGAACTAGATTGTTATATTGACAGTCTCATTGTTCTTTGATATGATTTATTTATGCCAAATCAAAAATGTAGAATTTGCGGCGGAGAATTTTATATAAAACCTTTTCATGCCAAAAAAGGCTGGGGTAAATATTGTTCTATAAAATGTCGAACTAAGGCCCAGTTTACAGGCAAATGGGTCGAATGTGCTTATTGCGGTAAGAAAATTTGGAGAACGCCAAAAGATTTTAAAAGATCAAAAAGAAATAAGTTTTTTTGCAGCGTAGCTTGTCATTGTTCTTGGGAGAATAAAAATGTCCGTTTTGGTATTAATGCTCCCAACTGGGTTTCCGGGGAGACTGCTTATCGCGATTTAATGCGAAGATTTAATATCCCATTTAAATGCGCAAGGTGTGGGATTTCCGACAAAAGAGTATTGGTTGTTCATCACAAAGATGGCAACAGGAGAAATAACAATATTGATAATTTAGAAAGAATATGCTGTAATTGTCACGCTATTCTTCATGCATAAATAGTAGTTATGGTGGCTGTAGCTCAACTGGTCAGAGCGCTAGACTGTGGCTCTAGAGGTTTTGCGGGTTCGATCCCCGTCAGCCACCCCATTGATTGTAAGTAATTGAGAGGCAATGACTTACGACTAATCCCCGACGGAGAATATCTGTCGGGGATTTTTTATGTAGCGACACCCCTAGGAGTTAGGGCATTTTCTCCGTCGGAGAAATCAGAAATATTTGAAAATAAGATCTCCGCCCGACGAGAGAGGATTTAGGCTTTGAAATATTGGCGAAATTGGCCAAATCCTCTCGTAGTTTATGGTCGCTAGTTTATGCCTATTTGCGTAATTGGCGAATATTTGGCTAATTGAAATATGCCATAAACTAGGAATTAGGCCTAAAACTGAGGCATAAACTAGAGAGGTTTTTGCTCACTTGGTGTGGATTATTGCGCAGTTCCTGCCACATTTTCGGTTGCCCCTAGCCTACCTTAGAAATAATAAGCTTTTAATCCGGCTTCAGAATTTCCATTGACAGCTAGAATATATTGTGTAAACTATATGTATATAACATATAGGTGTAATATATTAATATGGAGGATAATCTCATGTTTGAAGGAAGCCCATTAGCAAAAAAATATAAGATTAAGAAATGCGAATGCCCAAGTGGGAAGATGACGCGTTTCGTTGAACCATGTCTTTTATTTTTTCTCTCGCAAAAAGCTTCTTACGGTTACGAGTTAATGGCAAAATTAGACAGTTTTGGATTCCCTAAAGCCAAGCCTGATCCAGCAATGGTCTATCGAACGCTTCGCTATTTAGAGGAAGAAGGGTTTGTTTTGTCAAAATGGAACACAAAAAGCTCTGGTCCGGCAAAAAGAACTTACGAATTAACGAAAAAAGGGTTAGGATTGCTTCATCTTTGGGCAGAAAGCATCGCTACGAGGAAGGAGATCTTAGGAAAGTTCCTGACTCTATACGGGGCGCGTTTTAAAGGCAGGAGGTAACTAGGATTATGAAAAGAGAAAAGTTAGAAGAGACACTCACGATGCTTGCTGGACGGGGCAGCATAGTTGTTTTCTTTATTATGGCTTTTGAGGTCATGATCATGATAAGCCCGTTTGCCTTTTTCTTTTATTCGGTGTTTAATCCTATTTTCAAATGGCTTGATCAATATGCGGCTACACGGTGGCTGACTAGCTTCTTTTTACCGCACATGATCTTACCGCCAACGTTATTCCTTAAATCCGTTCGTATTCTTGGTTCCGCATTTTTTATCATCGGTGCGTTATCCTTTATTATTTGTGCGTTACAAGTATATCTAGGCAAGATATTCAAGTGGGGCATAGCAAGCAAGGGTTTATACAGCTATATTCGCCATCCGCAGTACTTAAGCCTTGGACTATGGGGCATTGGCATGAGTATCCTATGGCCAAGATTTATAGTATTGGCGAGCTTATCCTTAATGTTTATCCTATATTATTTCCTGGCTAAGGATGAAGAGCAAAGGATGCTTCGCCATTATGGGAAGTCGTATGAGCAATACATAAATAGAACGGGCATGTTTTCCCCAAAATTTCTTGAGAGTCATCTTAACTTGCGAATAAAACCGCTAATTATGCCATTGATAATTGTAACCGTGGTTATAGGAGCAGGGTTTCTTCTTAGGGCGATTACTTTAAATTCGCTTCCTTTTGCGGCTAAAGATAATATTACGCTCGTGTCTATGCTGCCCGAAGATAATAAATTAAGCGCGCCAGCGCTAAACGGTATTATCAAAGTTCGCGCAGAAGGGAAGCTTAAGATTTTAAAGCCCGATAAAGATTATCTGGGTTATTTAATGTATCCCGATTACATCATGCAAGGCATGATCGCCAATACTGGAGGCGAGTTTCATCTCTATAAACAGCATCATACTGTTTCCATGATTTCCGATTGGGTGTTGCATCCTTTCCAGCATTTACGCAGTTCACCGTCTTTACATATGGCGAAGATACATAATGTTGATCCGGCAATTGCCAGAAGACATCACTGCCCATTGGGCATAAACGATCCAAATCTGACTTGCGAAACCTGCCCCTATAGGCGAGTCATCGTTGTTGAGGTGGATAACGGTTATGGCAGGCATCTTTCCGGCAAACAATTATTATCATTCAATACTAGGAGAATGCCGATTTGTTCCATAGATATAAATACCCAAACAGGAGAAATTATAAACATCAAAGAAGTTGAAGAGGCAACAGCATGGAAGGACGTTCCTACGCCTGCCATTTAATTAGGATGAGATAGAATGATTCTTCTTAGACTATTTATAGTTTTTGTCAAGGTAGGCCTTTTTACAATAGGCAGCGGATATTCAATGCTGGTTTTAGCCCAGCGATATATCGTTGATACCTATCATTGGCTGACCCTGCAGGAATTTACCGATTTAGTAGCCATCTCAGAGATCACGCCGGGACCGATAATGATTAAACTGGCGACATTCGTCGGAACAAAGACAGCTGGGATTAAGGGGGCGATTTTTGCTACCTTGGGTTTGGTTGTTATCCCATTCATTGCGCTTTATATCATCGCTTTAAATTACGCTCAATTCAAGAATTATCCCATTATTCAAAACCTGCTTAAGATTATCAGGCCAATGGCAATCGGGTTTATCGCGGTGGCAATATTAAAACTGTTTAAGACTTCGATTACGGATTGGCAGACAGCCTTTGTCGCGATCGTGGTGATTTTGCTGACGACGGTATTCAAAGTCAATCCTATTTGGACAGTTATCGGAGGAATAGTTTTTGGGATATTTGTCAAACTGTAAGAAAGGAGTTGGTCATGAAGATATGTATTCCGACTGAAACGAACAAAGGAAAAGAAGCAGAGGTTTACGGTCATTTCGGGAGCGCGCCGTATTTTACGATTTATGACACCGAAAAAGACTCAGTAGAAATAATTGACAATGCAAATCAGCATCATTCGCACGGCATGTGCCAACCGATGAGCGCATTAACAAATAAGAAAATCGACGCCGTTGTCTGCGGTGGCATGGGCGCTCGTGCAGTACAGAAACTTAATGAAGGCGGTATTAAGGCATACAGGGCTATTCCGGGGAAGGTCGCAGATATCGCAGGCCAATTTCTCAAGAGCGGGCTTGAAGAGATAACAGTGACCAATGCCTGCGCCCAGCACGGCTGTCATTGAGGGGGTGCTGAATGAAGATTGGAGTAATAATTTCAAGTAATGATGCGGAAACTTCCTGGAATGCGTTTCGCTACGCTAATTTCGCTGTTGGCCAGAAAGATGAGGTCAAAGTGTTTTTGACAGGCAAAGGCGTGGAATACCAGAAGATTAAGACCGATAAGTTTAATACCGTTGAGCAGGCCGAGAAGTTTCTGCAGAGTGGAGGCAAAATCTTCGCCTGTGGGACCTGTATTAAGTCGCGCAATCAAGAAGGTACCGAGATGTGCCCGATCAACACCATGAAAGATATGTATGAGATAATCAAGGAAAGCGATAAAGTTGTGACATTTTAAATAATAGTTCGATTCCCTTGAGGGAGGGGTTGAGAGGTTTGACCTATTGTGAGTTCGGGACCCGTCAGGAACCCCAATTATCGTAACTCATCGATAGGTAATGAGTTACAACATATCCCCGACGGAGACGATCCGTCGGGGATTTTTTATCTCGCGATTTCCCTAGGACTTGGGGCAATAGTTTCATGTAAGTTGCCAGGATAATTTTCTATTATGTCGCGCGTATATATAAGAGGCATAAATATAGGTTATTCTCCGTCGGGAAAGTCGATTTCCTATCTTATATAATGCGCGCTATATAATGAGATTATAGAGCATATTTTGAGCATAAATCGCTTCCAATAATTTCATTATATAAGAGCATAGGAGATGCCCCCGGCGAATGAGCGGGGAGGCAGTTAGATATGCCTGGGGGCACTCCCCAGGTTTCAGCGCGAAGCTTAAAACATAGTGTTTTATTAAGAATTTGCTATAATAATAACGAGTTAAAAATTTATTAAGAAATTTCAGAGGTAATTTAGACATGACATTTGAAACAATATTATTATGGGTCGCTGTTTTATTGTTCGTGAGCGTTGTCTCGAGCAAACTTTCGGATAGATTTGCTGTTCCCGTCCTGCTGTTATTTTTAGCGATCGGAATGCTCGCCGGTTCAGAAGGGCTGGGTGGTATTTACTTTGATAATACGCAATTAGCAAAATCAATCGGTATCGTAGCCCTTATTTTTATTATTTTCTCGGGCGGACTCGATACTAATTGGAAAGATACTAAATCGATAGTTGTTCCGGGAGTTATACTGTCGACGCTAGGAGTGTTGCTTACAGCGATTATTACCGGATTATTTTCAGTTTATGTATTAAAGTTTACTCTATTACAAGGTATGCTGCTTGGTTCTATCGTTTCTTCAACAGATGCCGCCGCCGTGTTCTCCGTATTAAGATCAAAACGCATCAGCCTTAAAAACCCTTTAAAGCCGTTGCTGGAGTTTGAATCCGGCAGCAATGATCCAATGGCTGTTTTTCTCACGTTAGGATTTATCAGTCTTCTGACAGTAAAGGGCTTAGGCATAGTTTCTCTGGTTCCGCGTTTTGTGTTGGATATGGGCATAGGAGCGCTTATAGGCTATTTAATGGCAAGGGCCATAGTTATTCTTGTCAAACATTTGAGGTTAGATTATGAAGGCCTTTATCCGGTAATAACCATTGCGCTAGTTCTGTTGACATATGTAATAGCTATTTTTCTCAAAGGAAATGGTATTCTCGCCGTATACCTTGCGGGTTTGGGCTTGGGACAGGAGGATTTCCCAAATAAAAAATTCATCACGAAATTCCACGATGGATTGGCCTGGATTTGTCAAATCGCCATGTTCGTAACGCTAGGATTGCTCGTTTTTCCTTCACATCTTGTTCCTTTGATGGGCGCAGGACTATTGCTGACCTTTCTTTTAATGGTAGTTGCGCGTCCTGTCAGCGTATTTTTATGTTTGCTGCCTTTTAATATGAGCATACGTAAAAAGATACTGGTTGCCTGGGTAGGGCTTAGAGGGTCGGTCCCTATTATTTTGGCTACTTTTCCTTTTACGGTAGGTATTGCGCAAGCGGACACTTATTTCAATATTGTATTCTTCGTTGTTATTGCTTCAGTTTTCATTCAAGGAACGTCAATCCCTTTTGTTTCAAAATTATTAAAATTAGATATTCCTTTAACGAATAGAAGATCCTATCCAATAGAGTTTGAAAAAGTGGAAGGAATAGATGCGGATCTAACGGATATTATAGTGCCATATAATTCGGTAGCTGTAGGCAAGACGATCCGCGAATTAAATGTTCCAGATAAATGTCTGATTATGCTCATTTCCAGAAATGAAAAGTTCGTTATTCCTTCAGGAAATACCGTTATAGAAGGCGGAGATGTGCTTTTGGTACTTGCGAATAAAACAGACCTCGCTACTTTCTCACATGCAATTCTTCAAAACAATAAAATCGGTTAGTTTTTGGCGTTAAATTTGAACCTGGGAGCGACCTATATATAGTTCGATCCCCGTCAGCCACCCATAAACCTTGTATCTCGTTGTGGCACAACGAGATACATCAATACACCGATGGGGCAACCTGTCGGTGTTTTTTTATCTAGCGATGTCCCTAGGGCTTAGGGCGTTATTCCCGTCGGAGATTTACGTAATATTTTATAACAAGATCTCCGTCGGGAAAGAGGATAAATTTTAGACAGAATTTTAAAGAAATCGGCTAAATCCTCTCGTAGTTTATGGGCGCTAGTTTATGCTGTATTCGCGCAATAACGCACTTATTTCTGCTTTGAATTTTGCCATAAACTAGAGGATTGCTGTCCCGGATATTAATCTAGGAAATACTACTTTGGATAAGGGCAGATAGATTTCCTAGTATTTTTCTTGAAAAGTAATTATAAGAGTGGTATTGTATATTTGTGAACAGTTGTTCAATGAATGGATAATAACCATAGAAAGACAATGGCCATATTAAATAGAAAAGAAAGAGACAGGCAATTACGCAAGTCGGATATTCTTAAAGCGGCAGAGCATTTGTTTGCCTTAAAGGGGTATCATCAGGCTACGATAAGAGACATCGCCAGGGAAGCCCAATATGCCAGCGGCACGGTTTACCTGCATTTTAAAGATAAAAACGACCTTTATTTCGGCTTGCTTGAAGAAAAGCTAAAGACTTTGTTCTTTAGAATTAAGGAAAGGGTAGCGCCGGTTAAAGACACAAGTAAAAAGATGGAAATCTTTGTGCAAGAGGGATTGGTTTTCTTTGAGAAAAATCAGGATTTTTTCCGCATATTTATTTCCCAGGGTAGCGAATTATTCTCGGAAAGTAAAATCAGGAAATCGCTGATCGGCCAGCAAATGCAGAAATATACCAGAAGCCTGATGAAAGAGGCGCAGGGGCAGGGGGTAGTGAGAAAAGATTTTGATGCGGGTCAGCTTGGGGAGGTATTTACGGCCATTACAAAAACAATTATCCTTGAATGGCTGCAAGAAAAAAAGAAGAAGAGCGAGAATTTAATCGATTTATCCGAAACAATCCTCAAGTTGTTCCTGAACGGCGCTGCAAGCAGATAGTTCCCGCCATAATATCAGTTTAATCCAGCTTAGGCAATCCCGATAAAATTACCTTGACAAAAGGCATTATGAATGTTATATTCTAATTGTGAACAGTTGTTCATAGAATGATGTAATGTTCACAAGAGGAGTAAGCGCTTGATTTTTATAGAAAGCCGTATAATCAGGGTGTGCCAATGAAAAAGCCTGTGTTATTTATTGTGAGTTCAACTATTATAATTGCCCTTACCTGTAATATGGTCCTGGCAGCTGAGCCTGGCCTAAGCCCTTCCTTGGAACTTAGCCTTGATGAGACTATCAAACGGGCTTTGGACACCAGCGAGGAATTAAAAATAAGAGACCAGGAGATTAACAGAAGCAGGGGAGTTTACAGGGAAACGCGTTCAGGCATGTTGCCTCATATAAGCGCGGAATCAACCTGGACCCATAATCTGGAATATCCGGATAAGGCGGCGGGCAATTATTCTGACCATGAGTTTAACACTGGAATAAGCGCTTCCCAGGTTCTTTGGTCGTTTGGAAGGATTGCTTATGCGGTTAATGCGGCTAAGAAAACAGTCGAGGCAACTAGGTTTAACCGGGAATCGGGCAGGCAGGAGATTATTTATGCCGCAAAATTAAGTTATTATGGCAGTTTGCTTGCCAGGAATGCCTTGGCTATAACCGAAAAATCATACGCGAATGTACTTGAAAATAAAAGGCTTCTGAATGAGCGTTCGTATGGTGGCCGTAGCCCTAAGTATGAGATTATCAGGATGAATGCGGAAGTGGCTTCCAGGGTTCCTACTGTGAATGAAGCCCGCACCCAGTTTGATGCGGCCACGGAAACTTTAAGGAAGGTTATTGACTTAAACCTTGATTATAAGATTGAACTTACGGGGGATTTTCAGGAGAAATACGATGATTTTGATTATGAAATCCTGGTAGTGGCAATGAACGAATATGAGCCTTCTTTGCAAAGTTTCAGCAAGGTTATCGAATCAGCCGAGGAAAAAGTAAAGAGCCGGTATGCCAGTTTTCTGCCTACCTTATCAGCTTTTGCTTCCTGGAGTTATCTTGGTGGTTCTAATGAACACCCTTTCCTGGATAATGATGAATTGGATAATTATTCATTGGTGGGTTTTAAGATGAGTATCCCGATTTGGGAGGGAGGCGAGAAACAGGCGCAGCTTAGCCAATCTAAAGCTGATAAAGAAATCGCCGTTCTTAGGAAAAAACAACTGGGGAAAAACCTGCTGTTAGAACTTAAAAAAGCCCATTTGGAATATGAACAATATAAAAATAACTTTAAGGCTAACATTGAGGCAGTCAATTTAGCCGAGGAATCATTTAAACAGACGCAGGAGATGTTCGCTTCCGGCCAATTGACCCTGACTGATTTAAATGATGCCGAGCTTCTTTTGACCAACCAGAGGCTGAATAAAGAGGCAACTCTATTCAATATTAATGTAACTTTAGCTAAAATAGAAAAGTTGATTACGGGCCAATACAATGAGCAGAAATCTCATAAAAAATCTTAGTCATAGAAGAAAAATATACCTGGCGATTATTGCTTTTAGCGTTATTGCTGTATTTGTAAGGATAGCGCTGGTAGAGTTTGATCGGAATCGGACAATCGTCAGTTTTATCGCGGAATGGTCCCGTTCCGGCAGGCCGGTTACCGTAGAAAAAATTATTCCGCAGGATGTACCTGTATATACGAAGCTGACCGTTCGCGCTGCAAGCGGCAGGCAAGCAACGGGATTTGTCACTGCGGATATCCAGAATAAGCTGCAGGCGGGCCAGGAAGTTTTTTATACTGACAAGGCAAAACCCTGCGGGAAGATCACCTCCATCGTCAGGGAGTTAGATATAGATACCGGGATGTTTCCTGTGGGTATAGAATTTAATAAAGAGATGCAGCCGGAAGAGCTTGTGGTGGTATTTGTGTGTACGCAAACAATTCCTAAGGTTTTGGTAGTTCCTAACGAGATCCTGGATTTTTCCGGTCCGCAATATTATCTCTGGAAAGTAGAGAATGGAAGAGCGAAGAAAGCCCGGGTAAAAATCGGCGCAAGCAATGGATACGGCGCGGTTATCGATGAAGGAATCAGCCCGGGTGATTTAATTGTATTTAACGGCCGCAGCATGCTTTCGGAAAATGACCTGGTACGCGTTATTTCCGATGTGCCGTTGCAGCAAACATACTCTAAAGGCAGGTTACGATGATAGAATTTTTTGTTAAACACCGTGTTACCACCATAATGTTTGTTCTGGTATTCGTGGTATTGGGTATATATAGTTATTCCAAACTTCTGGTTGAGAAAACCCCGAAGATGGATTTTCCTATTGTTACGGTATCAGTGACTTATCCGGGGGCTACGCCTCTGGAAGTGGAAACTCTGGTGGTGAAAAAGATCGAGGATGTAATTGCCGAAATATCCGAGATTAAGAAAATCAAAAGCTACGCCTATGATAGTTTAGGGTTTATTTCTATCGAGTTTTTAATTGAAGCCGATGTTAATGTCAAATCCATAGAAGTAAAAGATAAAGTTGACGCGATACTTAATGATCTCCCTGATGATATAGAAAAACCGGTAGTTGAGAAATTTGATCCCTTGCTCGTGCCGGTAATGGACCTGGTGCTTTCCAGCGACACACTTAGTGTCCGGGATCTCTATGAATACGCCGATAAGACCTTAAAAACCAAGTTTGCCTCGATTGCTGGAGTGGCCAAGGTTGATCTTTATGGCGGCAAAAAACGCCAGATTAACGTATGGCTGGATCCCATGCTGATGAAACAGCATTATATCAGTATCGGGGAAGTGATTGGCTCTATGCTGGTGAAGAATAAAAATGTTCCTGCCGGCGATCTGGAAAAAGGCTTTAATTCTCTGGGGGTTAGGTTTACCGGGGAATTTGAAAGTATTGATGAGATTGCGCAGATGAAGTTAGTCTCTTCCGACGGTTCGGAGTTTCTTCTTAAGGATATCGCCGTAGTAGAAGACGGCTATAAGAAGATTGATTCGCTTGCGCGCTATCAGGGCAGGGAGGTGGTCGGGCTCTCTATTAATAAAGCTTCCGATGGCAATGCCGTGTTTATTGCCCAGGCAATGAGGCTCCGGATGAATGAGTTCAGGGCAATCTTGCCTGAAGGGATGAAACTGGAGATTGCTACGGATACTACCACGTTTATTGTTAATGAAACTAATGATACGATGTGGAGCATCCTTATCGGGCTCCTGCTTACCGCGGCGATCCTATATTTGTTCATGGGCAGGTGGGATATTGCGGTTATTGCCTGCATTATTATTCCGACCTCAATTGTCTCGACCTTGTTCCCGATGTGGGCTTCTAAATTTTCGATCAACATGCTCACTCTGCTTGCCATTGCCTCTGTTCTGGGAACGTTGATCTCTAACGCCATCGTGATCATCGAGAATGTGTTGGTGCATCTTGAGCGGACTAATGACCCGGTCAAGGCGGCTATTGACGGGACTAAAGAAGTAATTGTGCCGGTTATCGCCGCTACCGGAACTAACCTGGTTGTTTTTATGCCGCTTTCGATGATGGGCGGGATCATCGGGGTGTTTATGAAATCTTTCGGCCTTACTGTGGTCTATGCCACTCTTTTTTCCGTATTAGCTTCCTTTTGCCTGACGCCGATGATGTGCGCGGCGATACTTAAGCCTAAAACAGAAAATAAACCTGGTACTGGCAGGCGAAATCTTTTCCTGGATAAATTATTTATCCCGCTGCGTTGGTTGCGCAAAGGCATTGATTTTAGCATGGAATTCTTGAAAAATGAATACAAGCACATCTTTGAGCTTATCTTTAAGTATCCTAAGATAACCATTGCTTCCGTAGTCCTGGTATTTATTGGTTCGCTAATGCTTGTGCCGTATCTCGAGAGTGACTTTAACCCGAAATACGATGAAAACCAGTTTACTATTAATTTGGTTCTGCCGCAGGGTTCTACTATAGAGCGGACGCTGGAAACCTGCAAGCTGGTGGAAGGTTATCTGGAGAAGATCCCGGAGAAAAAATCGTATCTGACCAATATCGGGACCAACGGGGTGGAAAATGCCAAGATTACCTTCGACCTCATACCTTTAAAAGAGCGTAAGAGGCAGGATGTGGAGATTATGGATGAACTTACTAAATTTATCGCCGCGCTTCCCGATGTTGATGCAAGTTTTGACAGGGGAGTTTCTGCCGAGGCAGGCACAGGAGATATAGCCATAGATTTATACGGTGTTGATTATGATACGATGGTCAAGCTTTCCCAGCAGATGAAGAATTTGATGCAGGAGGGCGGATATTTTCAGAGCGTAATTTTATCCTATAAGTATCCGCGTAATGAAATCCGTATGAAACCGTTGCAGGAAAAACTGGTTGAGTATGGCGTTACCGCTTCCTCCGTTGGTGCAGCTTTCCGCTCGTCGGTTTACGGCGAAGATTCTAATACCTATAAAGAAGAAGGCGAGGAATACAAGGTAAACATCGAGTTAAATGATGTTTACGCGCAGGATTTTGACGATATAAAAGTTATGTCTATACTTTCGCGCAAAGGGCTTATACCTTTGGATGAGCTCGGCACACTGACTACTGATAAAGCCATTCCGACTATCCGGCGCAGGGATAGGGTAAGAGTTATCCATCTCGACGGATTCCTTGGTAAAAGCTCACTCGGGGTTGTTTCCGGCATCCTGGATAAGAAATTTAAAGCTATAGAATTTCCTCCGGGATATGGTTATCGTTATGTAGGGAACTCGGAAAACATGGGTGAAGCCTATGGAGAACTCGGTAAGGCTTTTATTCTGGCAATTATCCTCACTTTTATGCTTTTGTGCGCGCTTATGGATTCGCTGGTGGCGTATCCTTTGGCGGTTATGGCTACCGTATTTACTTCTATTGCCGGGATGATTTTAGGGCTGTTTTTCCTGGGGCAGTCAATTAACGTCGCTTCATTAATGGGCGTAGTTATGCTTGTGGGGATGGTGGTTAATAACGCGATTCTGCTTCTTGATTACACATTGATTAAGATGAAGGAAGGGGTTCCGGTCAAGGAGGCGCTATGGCTGGGGGCTTCGGAGAAATTCCGGGCGATTATGATGACCTCCATTGCAATTATCCTGGGCGTTGTGCCGCAGCTATGGTCAGTAATGAAGGCAAAGCAGTCTATGGGTGCGGTAATGACCGGAGGAATGTTTGCTTCAATCCTGTTCACGTTTATCCTGGTCCCGGTGGTTTTCTGGTACCTGGAACCTCTGGAAAGAAAAATTTTCAAGCGTTAAAGAATATGGAAGATCTAAGGCTGCTGTTTTTGATCACCAAATTGCTGAATAAAAATAAACCGGTACTCGAGCATGGAAGGCGGGTTGCCAAGCTCGCCTGCGCTATCGGCCAGAGAATGAAATACTGCCAGGCAGGGCTTGAGCATATCCG
>Ga0172370_10007420_pt1 | contig 13448 bp, 15 predicted proteins | sample LakKiv5m_FD_114538 | JGI IMG/M metagenome (GOLD analysis project Ga0172370, IMG submission 114538) | Freshwater microbial communities from Kabuno Bay, South-Kivu, Congo - kab_022012_11.5m | ecosystem: Environmental > Aquatic > Freshwater > Lake | place: Democratic Republic of the Congo...
GGAGCGGTACGAGCGTAGGAGCGTGCTCATCACCTCCAACCTCGTCTTCTCTCAGTGGGACAAGATATTCAAAGACCCCATGACGACCGCCGCTGCCATCGACAGGATCGTCCACCATTGCACGATCCTGGAGCTTACCGGTTCCAGCTACAGGACCGACAATGCCCTCAACCAAGGGCACAAGGAAACAGTCTCCAAGGAGGGTTAAGGAACGGAGCCAGGTCACCAATATGAGACCTGGTATCAACCATCACCATGCACAAGTGTAATTGTCGTCAGTGCACAAATGTAGTTGACGTCGAGCAGCGTTTATTGCTATGTAGACAGCGAGATTACATAATGCCGTCTGGAAGACGTCTTCCAGCGACGGACCAAAGCCGGAGGAGCAAACCTTCCGGCTTTCTTTTTCCTCGTGTCTCAGCCTCTCCTTCGTATCTCTGACAAAATCGCGACATGACCCAAAATGGCTTCAAGACAGCGTACTGACGGCACGCGTCGCAGGCACAATGGTTAGGGAAGGCGGGGGGGCATCGTATCCACCGCGTCTCTTGTTTTGTCACTTGGACAACCTGCCGGAATTATTGTAGATGGTGTCTAGCCCTGACCGGATGCTGAGGTGTCCGGTCGTATCAGGAGTCGCACCCCTCTCTTTGGGGAGGCATTTCTCATGAACGTCAATCGGTTCCGGTCTGCCCTTTTCCTGTCCTTAGTCCTGGCGGCAGTCTCCACCGGCTACCCCGCCGATCTCGTCCTGACCAACGTCCCCGTCAAAGTCTTCTTCAGCCCCAACGGAGGATGCACCCAGGCGATCACTGACGAGATCAACAATGCAGAGACCGAAATCCTTGTCCAAGCATACTCCTTCACCTCCGCTCCGATTGCAAAGGCTCTTCTGGCGGCTCACAAGAGAGGCGTGAGGGTGGAAATCATCCTCGACAAGAGCCAGAGGACGGCGAGCTACTCCTCCGCCAGCTTCATTCATGGCAAATTCCGGCATTCCGACCTTCATAGACGCAGCGCACGCAATCGCCCACAACAAGGTCATCATCGTTGACGAAACGACCGTGATCGGTGGTTCGTTCAATTTTTCGAAGAAAGCTGAAGAAAAGAATGCCGAGAATCTCTTGATCGTTCGATCTGCGGGTCAGGCGAGGTTGTACAAGGATAACTGGAACAGGCACAAGGAGCATTCGGAAGTCCTGTCTCCACGGTATTAGAGGATTCACAATCGGACGACCGACTCTTCCCCACCCCAATTCCCTTGGTTCTTCTCAGGAAAGTTCTGATAGTCTCGCTCCCGGTAGCAGACCCCTCCCTTTCATGGGAGGTGCCGAGATACACTGAGTCCGTCTCGCCGATTCTATCTAGCGGCTTCCACCGCTACATGTCCAGCGAGAGTGATGACAAACGATTTGAGACTTGTAATCTCGGACAGATCCTCATAATCCCCGGTATCAATTGCGCTGCGCGGTGAGGCGATAACTGAGGCTGCAGTGTAGAGCTGCTCCTGAATGAGCTTCCGACACAGAATATTGTACCGCTCGGCGTAGGAAGCGCCTTCGAATTCGGGAAAAACAGGAAAGTGAGGAGCCTTATCACTTACCGACGAGCGAGATCCGTCGCAGTCCTCAACGAGCATCAACCACCCGACAAACGGGCGTGGGCGGTCATCTCCGAACGCTTTTTCCCGGAAGGCTGTCCATAAGTCCACAGCAGTTCCGATAGCCTCTTCAGTCCGGTTGTTGAAGTTGTTTCCGAACGATGGTCCGATCTGACTCTTGAACTCTATCGCCGCGACAAGGATCCCGTTATTCATAACAAGCATATCCCAGAGCTTGGTGGGGCGGAAGTAGCCAGGAAGTGTGAGGACTCGTCTTTCCAGGCAAATTTCCGCGTGTCCTAAGCCATTTTTCCGCACAACACGTTGTACGAGAGTCAGAAAACCATCCATATTCTTTCCAGCCGTGACCCCTGCTCGCTCCCCTTGATCTGCCTTACCATTCTCAATCTGTTTCCTCCGGGCATCTTCCCGTGTTGCCCAAAAGGCTTTGATGGCTTCCCTTGCTTGTGTTTCGTAATCAGCTAAATCAATGCCCATGCTTGTTACCTATCGCGGCTCGCTCATCTGAACTGAGCCGGTACATGTCAAATACGGCACGGTTACATGCCTGAACATCTCCTGCATTAACGGCATCAACAAGCGCCTTGCGGTACTCTTCTGGGATATTTCTCCATATCGGAATTCTGATCCGTCGCAGGTATTGGGCCTGAAACCGTAGATAGCCGCCTCGCATCCGGGTTGAGTAGATAGAGACGAAGAGCTTTGCTATGCCAGACCTAAGGAGCGCTTGAAGGCATTTCAGATCCCATTCCTCGGATGTGACAAAGTACAGATTGTGGTGAGGGTAGAAGTTGCCATCCTCATACACGATGTGCGCTTCGCCCTTAATGTCTGGAATGAGGAGCTTGGGCCGACGTGTGAGGTCTGGGTATATCCGGTCGATGGTCCGATACCATCCTCTCGGATTTCTCCTGGCACAATTACGGCTTCGGATCGTTGCGGCGTGCCGTTCCAGGTATCTTGCGAGTCTGGGATAATCCTTCAAATCCACGAGGGTGCCATCATCCTGGAACGGATTGATTACACCGAGGCCACGCCATTCAACGATCCCAGTCTCAATGTCCTTGGTTCCGACCAGCGGCAACTTTCGGTTCGGCTCTACATCCAGGTTCTCGAGCGGACCGATGAACACTCTGTCGGCCCCCGTAGCGACGCCGATCCCAACTTTGCAGCCAGCGTCCTCTAGGATTGGGAATTCGGCTTCTATGCGTCGCACAACCGCTAGCTGGTCAAAGGATTTAAGAACCCAAGGCTCACTGTCCTTGACGACCCCCGACACCTCGACCACTCCACTTCCATCTGGGATCTTTTCGGCACGCATTGCCTCAGCAAGCTTAGTGAGTGTCTCCTGGTCAACAAGTGGTTGGTGCGTAATTCGTGTGGGGCCTGGCTTTTCTCGTCTAATGATTGTGATTGCAGGGTAAGCTATTACCTCAGAGTGAAATGCAGGAGTGTCCACCATATCGACATAGTGTGCAAGATGGTAATTGCCTGCAACCATTGCACGAAGAGGTTTCCCGTATTTATTCTTCATCCATCGGTCGGCACAAATGAAACCAAGCGAACCTCCAGGTTCGAGGCTTCTTAGGCAACGCTCGATGAAGGGAACATATAAGTCTGCTCGGTCATAAATCGTGGTGTAACGCCCTCGATACTCCGCCATAAGGTCTTCTGGGACTTGTTCCTGACGAACATAAGGAGGATTTCCCACGATGTGAGTGAACTCCTGGGGCAGATCCACAAGGAGAAAATCTCCTTCAATGAGCCAAGCTTCAAGGAGTTTGGCTGCCTCTCGCCCGGATACCCCGTGCTTCTGGAGAATATCAAGGAGAGTAGCCTGTGTCCTCCTAATGCTCTCACGGTGTACCTCGACAGCCCGGATCGCTCTGGAAAGGTCTTCTACAATCCGGGAGTGCCCGGAAGCATGGCTCTCATAGGCCACTAGAAGCCGCTCCACTGCGGGCAGGAGGAAATCCCCGCCACCGAAAGATGGTTCCAGGAGCCGAAACAGGTGCAGAGGTTGGTCTTCCGTGTACCCGGCTAGGTCGAAAATAAACTCTACCACCTCGCGCTTCGTGAATACCGCACCACGTTCTTCAGTACCCATTTGTGCAAAATTCTCTACGGCTTGAGAGAGATCAAAGAGAGATAGAGACACCTGTTTTGCTGTATTTGCTCGCATATCCATGCAAATATCCTACGTATGACGTACGAAGCCGAGGGCAAGCACTCCGCAACCAAACAAGGAACCAATTAGGCGTATGGGGCGGCTGCCGTGAATTTGTCTTGGTCCCTTCCTCCCTGGGCGAGCTTCTCCGTGTCGTTGACATATATCAGGATTGTCTTCAGTGCAATCTCTTTTCTTTATGGTTTTTCGTCATTTCGACAGAGCGGGTTCGGACAGGGGGGTGTATTCAAAAATTTCGCGGGTTTTCCTATCACTACCGTCAAGGACTTGTGAAGGAATCGGGAGATTCTGTTCTTCTATGAGACGGTCTCTGGAATTCCGAGCGGTGCAAGTCGGCTTCTTGGGGACACATTGCCGGAGACGGCTGAAGGAGCCTCCTCTACCATCAACCCCTTCCGCCGGGCATTCGTGGTGCAGGTCTATAGAGATGTCTCGGCTACCGGCTGAGCGGACGAGGAGACCGCTCCTGCTGCAACCTTCAAGAAAGTCTCTCAAAAAGGCAAAGATAAGGGTCCGAATCCGGAAGCGTCCCTGTGAATACAAGCTCGTAGCCGACAAACGGATGAGCCTTTTATTCTTTCAAATAATCTACAACTTGGATGTCCGAATTGAGGAGTCCGTCAAGCCTATGATCCTTGCCTAGAAACAGAATCCCGATTTCACCTGCATGAAGAGTCGAATTGATCTGCTTCGCCATGAAGTGGTCACGTTCCGGCAGATTTAGTTCGTTGGCATAAAGTTCAGGAATCCGAAGCGGGTGACTCTCAAGGTTTTCGGTACGTACAAAACGGCAGCCGTGTGAAAACAGGTACCGCAATATACGGAAGTTGGGGGAATCTCTTTGCCTTAGCCAGTCTACCATTGCTTCCAGCAGCGGGAGCGGGCTGTTAGTTGAGATTTCGTGTACATCCTCCGGCGGGGTAAAGCCGTCCTGATAGACCTTGATTGTCCTTGTTTCACCGAAATTGCTGATAATTTCTTGGATTTTTGACCACACCATGTCCCATTCAGCATGTGTCTCAGGTCGGGTAGGCGGATGAGCAGAAAACAAGGAGGAACCATAGTAATCCTCTTTAGTATGCGTGATGCGAAAATAATGTAATATCTTTGCCATAGGCATTACTCCTCGTGACTACCTCCCCTTGAACTCTCGGACATTCAGGGCTTTCCATTCAAGACCGGGATGCTGGCTGATCCGAGCTGCAAGTCCTTCGTTACCGGTGAGCAAGGCTGGCTTGATTTCACCATAGTCCAGCAGCCTGTCCAGGAAATCTTTCTCCGAATCTGTGAATGGCAGCAACGATTCCAGAGCGTTCCTGGTCTCTTCCACGAGACCTTCAGCCCACCGAGTGATGGATTCCAATTCCTGAGCGTCTTTTCTCACCAGGGGCGTCAATTCTTTCTTCAGCTCGCTCTCGGTGAAATCCACATCGGATACCTGGACGGATCTCCAATCCTTCCGGTTTATGGCTCCATAGATGACAAAAGCCAAACGCAAACGCTGTGGATCCAGACCGCTCCCCGTCAGCAGTGCATGGACATCGAACAAGTCCCGACTGGCTCGTCGTGCGAGCAGTGCTGCCAGTTTTCCTCCCGCCAGTTCGTGGATGTCCAGGACAGGAACACCTTCTGCTTCATAGGGACCGATCCGCCGCGAGTCCATTTTGACCACTGACCAGAGTGGAACCCGGAACATAAAATTCAGGTCAACCTTCAGATCGCCGCCCTGACCAAGAACACTCTCGTAGCGAAGGAAAAAGGTGATGGCGGCATGTTCGCTCGTTACACGGCGGACACTCAAGCCTTCTCTGCTCGATACTGCCCTCACCGCCTCCTCTATTTTGGGACGCTCGGACAGCATGGTCTCTCTATCGGGAGAGCCGACGTAGTTGAGGTCAATATCCACGGAAAGTCGGGGAAGATCAAAGAGAAAGAGGTTCAGAGCCGTCCCGCCCTTGAGTGCCAGCCGGTCTTTGAGGAAGGGGTGGCTGTTGAAGGCGTTCAGCAGGCCGATAAGGTGGAAAACCTTCTCCAGAATCTCTGGACGGAAGCCGGTGGACCCTGACTCGGCAAGAAGGATTTCTTTGGAAAATTTCAAGAGATTTCCTCCCACGAACGGTCAAGGACTTGTAAGGGAACCACCAGATTCCATCCTTTCACGAGACGCCCCTTGGTATTCCGAGCCATGTACGTTGGCTGTTTTGGGATATGCTGCCGGAGACGGTCTAAATGAGTGTCGTCCGCCATCAACTCTTTCTGGTGCTGTTCCAAATAAAACCCCACCTTGGCCGATGTGGACGAATTCTCCAAGAGAGCCGTGTAGCCCAACACCTTATCCATGTCGAAGAATTCCACGGACTCCAGAGACCGCCAGATTTCTTCCCACCCTCCTCCAAGATCGGGGCGATCCAGCACGTCCACCAGGGTACGTTCAAGGCTGGTGACTCTGACCGGAAGCCCTGCCCTTTCAGGCGTATCCACGGCAAAGAATTCTTGCTCCTTTCTCACCAGAGCATTGGGAAAGCGCACCCCTCGGAACTCATAGCCGCGGAAGTTCACTGGTCGGATTGCTCTACTGGTGAGGAAGACAAACCTTTCTTGCACTGAGTGAGCCTTACCGTGGAACTCAAGAGCCGTATGGTACGCAAGCACTGCGTCCTCCGCCATCTTGCCAGCCAGAAGAAAGGTGTCTACGGGAAACGTCTCAGGGATGGCTCCAAAAGGAACCGAGGCGTATAACCCCCGTCTGACACGGAGTATGCGCCCCCTCTTCATGTGATGAGCGAGGAGGGAGTCGCGGGTCTTCACGCTTCGAGGACCATCGGCATCGAGGAAAGATGCGAACTCCTCATAGGTGAAGACCGGGTGTCGAGCGAAGAAATCCGAGAGCTTCAAGTTCATGCTCCACACTTGATATTGTCAAGCGTTACCCCTTATTGAATTAGGGGTATTGCGTCGTCAGGTCAAGCGATTTCTACGGAACACGATTCGGTCATCTCTCGAAAATCCTTGCCTCTCCCGGATTCCGGACAAGGAAGGCGCGGCAGTGACTGTGAATTCCCTTGACTTTTCCTCCTGACCGCGGATAAGAACCCCCCACAGCACCGGGTATCTTTCCCGTGAAAGGGGTCTATCATGGCGCACATCATTGCCTTTGCCAACCAGAAAGGGGGAGTGGGCAAGACTTCATCGGTAATATCTCTTTCGCACGCACTCGCCATGCGCGAAAAGAAGGTATTAGCCATAGACTTGGATCCCCAGGGCAATTCATCGCGGATTTTGGGGAAAATTCTCCCCTCGGAACAGCCCCGAACCGTCATAGATTTGTTTACCAAAAAGACTGCCATTCTTTCTAACACCTATGTTGATAGTCAGATCAAGGGAGTGAAACTGATTCCATCTTATCTCAAGCTCTTTGAGATTGAACGAACCATGAAAGAAATTGAGAGGCTTTCGACGTTACGGACGAAAGTGGATGGAACAGCTCTGGAGGAATTCGATTTTGTCTTGGTTGACACACCCCCTAACCTGGGAACGTTCCTTCTGAATGCGCTTATAATAGCTGATTATGTCATCATTCCCATTGATGCCGAGTCTATCTTTGCGGTGGAAGGTCTTGATGGCCTCTTGGAGACCATTTCGGATGTCAAATCTACCCTGAATCCGAAGCTCAAGCTGTTGAAGGTCCTACTCACGATGGTTGATGGACGCACAAACACGAGCCGTATAATTCGGGAGCAGGTGACGCGAGCCTTTGATGAGGATCAAGTGTTCAAGACTACCATTACCAAGAACACCTCTATGAATAAGGCACATCTCCAAGGCGTTACGGTTTTTCAGGACGACAGGAAAGCCCTGGCTGCAAAGGACTACATCCAAGTTGCCGAGGAACTGCTGGAATGTCTCAATTCCTCCAACAACTCCTGAACAAAGCCAAAGAAAAGGCTGACGCGCTGGAGCAGGAAGGCCCGCGTAATTCGAAGGAGAAGCAGCCCCCAGTTGATACAGCCACTGTATCTGATACAGTCGGCGGATCAGCTCCGGCAATCGCATCTCCCCTCGCCAGCGTATCTGATATCGCCACTGTATCTGATATATCAGATGGATCTGATCTCTCTGGTGTATCTGATACACTGCCGGTATCTGATCCACCGGAGAGACATTCCTCCCATGCCCTCTTCAGTGAATATGCTGCCCTCCAGTCCAAAATTCACGATTGCCTCCCTCACGTATCCCCTTCCGAACTTCGGTTGTACCTGTACTTGGTTGATCTCGCCTTCGTCAGGTTGAATGGCTCCGACGGCATTATAGAGTATAACCAGCGGGAAGTGATGAGGTCCGTAGGCTTCGGGTCGCACTCAACAGCAGTAAAGGTCATATCATCGCTGGCAGAAAAGCACCTCGTGACATGGCTTCGTAAATCGAACAAAAGGGGAGAGAGGAGTCTGTTAAGGGTAGCCTTACCCCCTGGGCTACCTGTCAAATGATTTCCATCCTTTTGATCCACCTTCTGTATCTGATCTAGTTCCTGTATCTGGTCCACTCTTTGTATCTGATCTACTTAGTGTATCTGGTTCTCCCCCCGTATCAGATACATCTTCTGTATCTTTTCACTTGTTTTTTTACTGGGTTAGGCTATTTCGCGCTTGACACGGGGACGAAACCTGATATTCATGCGCGGCACATCCCCTTGGAAGCTGGTTTTTAGGGGACAGGAGGGTTCGCCACCACCAGTTAAATCTGCCGTCAAACATCTGACGTAACACAGGCCAAGAACGGCCAAGAGCAACCCCAGGTCGCCAAACTCGGAAGTTGCTCTTGTGTATGTGATAGGTCAAACGCTGTACTTACGTCTGAAACGCCAACAGCGTCCCTACCACTGTCTGTTCTGGCTGTCAACTTCAAAAATGGGAGACAGCCGAAAAATGTCATGGACTCCTAACAGTACTCGTACGCCCAGCGATCCGTCAACGAAATTCTCCATCCTCGATCTAAAAGCTCAAGCCGTGAGACTCCCGGTCTCTAAAGGATCCCAAATCCTGCTATCCGAACTCCTCACCTGGTCCGGCGAGAAAGGCTACTGCTGGTGGTCGGTTCCCAAGATAGCCAAAGACCTTGGATGGTCTGTCTCCTCGGTCTGGCGGAGATCGGCTGAACTTCAGGCTGCCACTTTGCTTGAGGTAATACCGAGGGCTGGACGGTCGAATTATTGGGTGCCGCTGCCGGGTCGGAACAGGATGGAACGACTCAGAATTGACCTGACACCCCTCGCGGAGTCGCGAGGCCCATTCTTAAAAGAAAATGAAAAGCTAAAACGTTGTACCGTTCCCGACCTTGCTACGTGTACCGAACAGGTCCATTCTTCCCCCAGTAACGTCAACGCTATAAAAATCTGTCCTGAAGAAATCTCCTCCCTACACAGGACACCCTCAGATACGCTGCCAGAGTCCATTCAGGAACCCATCCCTGTCGTCCCACCCCCTCCTCAACCCGAACCGACCCAACACAAACCCGCTCCCCCCGTTCCGGCTCCAAAGCCCAAGACGAATCCTCCCATCTCGCCGGAGCACATTTTCCTCGTGGAAGAGATCGAGCGAGCCACAGGAGATACCTGGTCTCGTGGACATTTCATCAACCTCGTTCGTCATACCGATGAGCAGACGATATATTCAGCCCTCTCTGTCACCAGCGAGAAAAAGTCCTTGGAATCCGGCGTCAATCTCGGAGCGTATTTCACCGCCACCCTGAAAGGAATGACGGGACTCGCAAGCCTCGGAGTGAGACCAGTAGCGGATGTTATCGCCCCGTCTCCTCCCGCCTACCCCACGACCATTCCTTCGGCTCGTCCAACACCTCGCCTTCTCCATCTCACCGAGCCCGAACCTGAAACCTTCGATCCAGAGGCTCTGAAAAGGGGCTGGAGACTCCATTACAGGGGCGCAGGAGTCCAGGGTATGTTGAGGCTCGTCCAACGGTGTGTGCCTGTCTCCGTTGATGTGGGGAGGCTTTGGAGCGATGTCCGAGAGACTTTCCCTGGCATGGAGGAGGGCATTCTGATAGATAGGCTCCTGGATACGGTAGTGACGAGGACCAGGCACGCCGAGAGGATGGGGGAGGGATAAGGCATGACCGAGATCAATATTCCGAGTTTCGTTGTGTCCATCTTCGCAGCTGGGATTTCGGGCATCTCGCTATACTGGGCTTTCAAGTCATGGAAAGAGACACACCGTCCCCTGATCACGGCGAGAGTGACTACCCATCAGGAATACGATCAACTGACCGCCCTCAATCTGGCACTAACCAATACCGGCAATCGTCCAGCAATAAACGTCAGGCTGTGGATTTCCCCAGGTGATCTTGAGAGCGCATTATTCGCTAAGCCGGGCGACAAGTGGCGCACGGCGGTAGAATACTGCTTTTCTGACCCCATCACGGTGATAGAAAACGGTTCCGAGGTCTCAAATAGTTTTGGAACCTTCGCCTCAAACGACGAGAACAGGACTTGGAAAGAGCCAATCATCCTGAACATCCGCATTGAATACGAGGACTTGGACGGTAGGAAGTACAGTAACTACCAACCACTCAGGATAAGAGGGGACGAGGGGTTTGCCGGTGGATCTTGGGGGTAAACCGAGGCGGACCGACAAACTGCTCACCTCAAACTCAGCGTCGGAGGGAGACTACCAGGCACAAGTACAAGGACATGACCGGACTTCTGGACTGACGCCATCAGGTTGATTTCAGCGGCGGTCAGGGTAAGAAAGGAGACTCAGATGACCTACGAAGAGAGCATCCGAATGGATAATGAGCGGGTCTGGATGGTTGATCGAATAATGGATTCCCTGGGCTTTACCCAGCACAAGATTCACCGGTCTTCGAGGGGTCCGGGTCAGTTTACGGACCTGATCATTTACCTTGACGACGAATCTGGTGATTCTGTCTCCGTGTCCTTTCCTTATGAAAGTCAGAACGACCGAGGGCTTGAAATTACCACTCAAGCAAAATTCAACAACAAGATCAAATCACCGGAATGGCAGTCTTTGCATGAACTCCAGGATCAAATCGCCTCCTGGATCGAGGTGTGCCGCGGGAAGGAAAGACCTCATGGATAACGACAACGTAATCAGACCGCACCAAATTCGATGGATGCCTGGAGTCCGGGAGATAGATACTTATTGCCAATATCCAAGTCCCGAAAACCTTGACAGCCTGATCAGGTTTTTCAAGACCCAGGAAGGCGAAAATAACCTGGCGACGAAAATCCTTTCGGTAACCCTGCCTCTGTTCCTGAAACTTGAGCGTTTAATCCCGCATCAACTCCTGGGAGATCGAGCAAAGCAAGATCCCAGAGTCCTTCGCATTGCTCTCTTTGGCGTCTGCGGGGAGACCACCAATAGGTGGTCTGACGAACTGGTATCAATCTTCGGTAATCCTGCCCGCCTTCAGGAACTCCTGCTCCCCGCCATGAACGACAAGGGAGAAATCCGACCAAGATTGATGACATGGGAGCTGGAAGGATCACAGCTGGATTCTTACCTTGAATCACCCACAAAAGAGAATCTTGATCGCCTGCTCTACTACCTCACCGAGCAGCAGCAGGTCTTTCTCAGACTCTTTCCAGTCGCGTTTTCACATCTCGTGAACGTCCAGAATAAGGTTTTCAACTCGGTCGGCAATGAATTCCCTTCTCAGGACATAAAGCAGGTCCGTAAATGCTTTTTCGTCCTCTCTGGTGAGATGAGTAATAAATGGGCTTCAGAGTACGCGGCTCTTTGCACGAATCCGATACTGGTTTACGAAGGTCTGCGCTCCTCATTGGCAGAGGTGTTACCGCCCAAGAGTTGATGGGGAGGGAAGATCAACATGGTAATGTCAGGAATCGTTGGAGGCCTCCATGTCAGAGCTGGTTGACGAACTGCTTCACATAGACTCGGAACTCCGAGCCTTTATTGAGAAGAGCAGGGGACCGAAGATCGAGGAGCCATTAGAAAGGCTCCGGTATAATGCGGAAGAAGTCGGGAAAGCATGGAGCGGATCCTGTCTAGGCTATCATGCCAACATTTATTACGCTGATCTCAAACCTCCCCCTCCCGGTGCTCATTTCAGTGTGGAATGGGGACTCATGCCCAACCAAGTAGCTCCCGGTACGAGGGGTGATTGGCGTGAGCAGGACCCTGATGGTGTTTACAAGAGCATCCGGGAAAAAGCCGGGAACCCAGACCTAGGGCTCGCCCAGGCTCTGAAAAAAGAGGGGTGCACCCTCTTCGATGAAAAACGCCATGAAATCCTTTCGATCCTAGAAACAGCCTTGCTCAAACGACAAGATCGTTTTATCGAAAGGTTGAAAGATGAAGCTGAAAAGCAGAAAGTTTCCACATCTGCGGATTTTGTTGAAATGTATAGCGGAGGAAGGGTAGTCACTCGTGACAGACTAGCCCTTAGCCAGGGTATCCGGCTTCCAGCTCATCTCAGTGTCTTGGCAGAAGTATTCTCTCTCCAGAATCCTGCCAATAAATGCGAGTCTATCGCAGCCATAGCGAATAAGGCAGCCTCACACCTCACGCGTGTCGAGAGAAGCAGAAAACGTTCCGAGATGATCGGTACCAATGTCTTCATAGGTCACGGACACTCGCTCATCTGGAAGGACTTGAAGGACTTTGTACAGGACCGGCTGAACCTCCCCTGGGACGAATTCAATCGAATTCCCGTGGCTGGAATAACGAATATTGCCCGCTTGTCCGAGATGCTTGATGCAGCGGCAATCGCTTTTCTGGTCATGACCGGTGAAGACGAACAGACAGATGGGAAGATGAATGCTCGTATGAACGTGGTTCACGAAGCGGGGCTGTTCCAGGGACGACTCGGCTTCACACGGGCAATCGTCCTGCTTGAAGAAGGCTGTGAGGAATTCTCGAACATTCACGGGTTAGGACAGATACGGTTCCCAAAGGGGAATATCAAGGCTGTCTTTGAAGAGGTGCGACAGGTCTTGGAGCGTGAAGGGGTGATCGAGAGCTGACAGATGGAGGGCGAGACACAAACGGGGAGAAGGAGGACTCTATGGGTTCGATAATCTATGATTTCTTAACGGAAAGCCTCTTATTCGATGACAATCTCATTTCGGATGGATTCAGGAGCCTTGATGAACGACAGTTGGCAAAGTCCGTACAAGACTATCGTGAATTCGTACTCTCGTCGCTACAGGCTATGGAGGCAGAAGCCAGAGAATCAGAATCAAGCACAAAAATCTTCTCAGGATCGCAGCAGACAAGTCTGGATCAGCTCAAGCAAGCGGCTTTTTATGTCCATCAATTTGTAATTCCAGATCCCCTTTTTCCTATGACCAATGTCCCAAGTGATTTCACCGAACACATGCGAGAATACTTAAAAATGAGCAAGACGACCATTGACAGAAATCGGCTGACCTCCGCCGTTACATATCTCAAAGAACTCATCCCCGCCGTCGCTGCTAACTATGTGAAAATCGTACCTATTAGCTTAGCATTCGAGCCGCCGCAACAGATTCCTGTTCACTACTCGGAGAATCAATTTGCCGACCATTTGTCGCGGGAATTGTTGGAATACTTCCACGAGAAAGCGATTGTCAGATCTTTGACAAGATATGGGGACGGATGGATA
>Ga0172370_10007421_pt1 | contig 13447 bp, 19 predicted proteins | sample LakKiv5m_FD_114538 | JGI IMG/M metagenome (GOLD analysis project Ga0172370, IMG submission 114538) | Freshwater microbial communities from Kabuno Bay, South-Kivu, Congo - kab_022012_11.5m | ecosystem: Environmental > Aquatic > Freshwater > Lake | place: Democratic Republic of the Congo...
CGAAGTCAAAACATTTATAAATTAGTTCAGTCTTTGTTGATTATGTTAAAGAGGGAAGACAAGAAAGCGGCGATTGAAATGTCCGTCGGTACAATTGTTACAATTGTTTTGTCTATGACTTTACTTATTGGTTTACTTTTCTTCATCGGAAAAATAGTTTCTAGTGGTTCTGGAGCAATTGATTCTATCGATGCACAATTACAATCACAGATAAACAAATTAATCAGCGAGGGACAGGGAACAAAAAAAATTGTTGTTTTCCCGTCGAGTCAGGAAATAAGTTTGAAAAAAGGGGACAGCCCTAAGGGATTTGGTATTTCAATAAGCAATCGAGATTCTTCACCTTCAACTTTTTCTTACAATGTTGTTGTCAAGCAAGGCGGAGTTCCGACAAATTGTGCGATAACTACACAACAAGCAGAGTCATATATTATTCTAGGAAAATCTGAAGACGGAATTTCTTTAGGTTCTGGGGACGTTCTTGATCCTGCAAGAATTGTAAAATTTGATATTCCCGAGACAGCAGGTTTATGTACGATAAGATACACTGTCGAAGTTTCAAAAAACGGACAGCCAGGATATGCCTCAAGCACGATGGATGTAACAATCAAATAATATGATTCTTTTTTTAAGAAATAGAAAAATAAATGTTGAAGCTAAGGAGGTTTCTTTTTTTGGAAAGATTTGGGGTTTGATGTTTTCCCGAAGAGAAAGTGCTAAAAATTTAGCGTTCAATTTTTCAAAACCAGTTAATACTTCGATTCATTCCTGGTTTGTTTTTTATCCATTTTTAGCTATTTGGCTTAACGAAAAAAAAGAGATTGCCGAATATAAAATTGTAAATCCTTTCAGTTTTTCTATAAAACCCCGACAGAAATTTAAAATTTTGATTGAAATTCCAATTAACAAAAGAAACGCAAAAGTAGTGAAAATCCTCGACGGAAAAAAGACTAGTCTCGACGGGAAATAAAAAGATTTAAAAAGAAATGATTCCTGAGTATAATATCGAAAGGAAATACATGGGGATAACATAGGGGATTTTCCTTTTGGTAATATTAAAGTAAAAAGGAGGAAAAAATGGGAACGATAATACATAAGTTAGTTGTTAAGAGAAAGCCAGGTCACCTTTACTACGTTGATGGAAAAGGCAATGTATGTGAAGCTAAGATGGCTCGAGGCGGAAAGAAAAAGAAAAGAAGATAAATCCGCTTAATTTTATTTTATTTTTTTATAACTTTTTTAGATTTTTATTTTTTTGTGATTATTGGGAAGAAAGTTTTTATGTGATTAATATTTTTCTGATTCTTTCCACATTATTTCAAATTGTTTTTTTAACAAAGCGATCAATGGCTTTGAAGTTGTCCAAAGGGTTATATAATCTTCCGGCTTTGAAATTTCTGGTTTTCCGAGGGTGATTCTTGCTTCTTTATTATCAAAAATTGAAAACCTCAAAGGAAAATCTCCAAATTTTGAATTGAATTTTTTTATTTCGCAACCGACGGATTTCCATTCTTTCGCGCGTTTTTCTGTCTCGGAATTTATGATTCCGATTTGTTTTACTTTTACTCCGTGTTTTATAGCTGTCTGCATTGCTCTCAAACCCTCGCCCCAAACCTGCCAGTTTCTCTGAACTCCAAGAATTTCTTTTTTTACTTTCAAATTATTTTCAGCTATCTTATCCATAACTGCTTTTTGTCCTTTCAACAAAGAAAAAGAAAATTCATCTTCGCTGTTTTTCATTGTTTTAATTTTTTTGGAATTTTCTTTTAATGATTTTAAACACGATTCTTTTTCTGAAATTTTTCTTTGAATGAAGGTTTCCAGATTAATCAATTCATATTTTTTTGATTTTCCTGGAATTAGAGAAAGCAATCCGAGCAATTCAAATTTTTTGATTATTTGATAGAGTTTGTTTTGTGGAACCCCTGAATCGTCGCTGATTTCTTTTGCTGTTGCTTTCTGCAAATTTGAAAAAGAAGACAAAACCTTCGATTCATATTCGGAAAATCCGAGTTTGCTAAAAAATTCTTGTCTATTCATTTTATCCTCGGGAAATTTTAGTTTTTAAGGATTTGTGTACTGAATTGGTACTTAAAGTATAAATAAAGAATAAGAAAATAAGTTAAATGAAATCGCATTGGATATCTCCTAATGAAATTATTCCCAAGGAAGGAAAAAATCTTGCAGATTTTTTAAAAGATGAAGGTTACAGTTTATGTAAACGAAAATGTATAATTTATGAAGATGGAGTGAGGTTGGGAAGAATTATGAAAGATGGTTCTGTCTGTATTGATTACCACGTAACTGCGATGATAACTCCCCTTGATTTAATTAAACATTTAGAGTTAATTGAAATTATTTATGCTAATGACATTAGTTATTATGAATCTGCAAAAAGAGAAGATTTAGTGAGTAATTTAAACAATTATATTAGGCAGATAGAAATAGTAAAGAAAAGATTAAACAAAGTGCCGAGAGGAAAAGGATTTAACGAAAAATGACTAAAGATTTGAAAGAACTGGAATCATTTATATTAGAAACATTAAAAAATAAAAATCCAAAAGGAGGTATAGTTTATAATCCATATAGACATATTGAAGATAAGATAAATGTTGAATGTGGAAATTTTTATGGTAGCCCGTTGTATAGTGTAGAAGAATTCGCAAAAAGATTACAAAGAGAAGAAAAATTTTCAGGGAAAATTTTAAATTTTTTTACAGAGCGGGTTGTTAGTGACGAATATGACGACTCTGTTCAATGTGGATATTCAATTTCCCGACGCTGGAGTAAATGGAGTGGATGGTTGTTTTGGATTGCTTTTGCAGGGGGGGCATATGCATTTTTTAAAAGCCCGTTAGTAAAATGACAAAGCCAATTATCGTCGTAAATTTTCGCGTCGCTGTCAAGGCATTTATTGTCAAAGATGGAAAACTTTTTGTTGTGAAAGGGGCCAGCGACGATGTGCAAAAACCAAATGTATGGGAAATTCCCGGCGGGCGTTTGGATTTGGGAGAAGATCCTTTTCTCGGAATAATCAGAGAAATAAAAGAAGAAACCGGAATGTATATCGATGTTGTTTATCCGATGAGTGTTAGACATTTTGAACGCGACGACGGACAGATAATCACAATGATAATTTTTCTTTGCAAACCAAAAAATGATTTTGTAAAATTAAGCGAAGAACATTCCCAGTTTGAATGGGTTGAAATTGAAAATTGCAAAGAGAAACTCACAAAATTTTTTCACGAAGAGGTTGACGTCTTCAATAAACTCGGACTGAAACAACTTGTCTGAAATGCCTTCTGGAAAAACAATTTCTGATTGGGAAAAAGAAGCAAGAAAATTTGGACTTTATGATTTTGCTAATTCAATTAGCACAGACAAAAAAACAGATATGGATAATCTGGAAAAATCCGGATTGCCCTGCGACGATAGAATTTCTCTTTCTTATAAAAATTTTACAAAAGAAAATAAAGAACTAATTTCTTTTTTGGAAAATCATATTTCAGCAGGCGAAGGTTTTTGCGTGAGAGCATGTCCGAATGATGAAGGAAAAAGACAAAAATTCACAAGAGAAAACAAAAAAGATTTTTTGGATTTTGAGGGATGCAAAAAATTTCTTGAAAGCGTCGTCGGAGAAAACGGAAATTTATTTTATGTTGAAATAACAAATTGGAAACCAAATAAATATGGCGGAATAATTTTTTCGGGTTTGGAAAACGGAAGAATTTGCCGAGGGGAAATTGCAAATGATTTAGAAAAATTATCGCACGGCGAAGAAAAACCATTCGCTTCTTTTATTTATGACAGAAAAAAAGCAGGACATATCGAGAACAAAACCACATGGCTAATTTCCTACGACGAAAACGCAAAATATTTTTTATGGAAAATTTTCAGAGATTATATTGCAACAGGCGACTCTTTTAGTCCGTTTTTATGGGAAGGATATTTCGAATTTGTCGCCAGAGGTGAAGAAGTAAAATTTGTTGACTACAAAACAAACCAAGGGTATTTGAAATAATCTATTTTTTCTTTAGAGAATTTTGCAAAATTACAAATCCCAGAGAATTTTGACAAATTCTCTTTTTGAGAAGTTTGTGATTTTCGTGGAAAATCGATTTTTACAAACTTCTCTTTTCTGTAATTTTATTTAGAACATTAATTAATTTTGAAATTTCTCCTCGAGTATATCCCTGCGGATCTCCATAAAGAACTTCCCCAGTTTCAGTTTCAACTCTCATAAGTAATTCTGTTTTCTCGTCTAAAATTTCCTGAATCGTCGCTTCTCTTTCTGGTCCACGATAAAAACTTCGTCAAGGAAATCGCGCAGAACCGCGAACATTTGGACCGCGATAGCCAATTCCTAAAACCATTTCCTGAGCACGAATTCTATTTTCACAATCTTTAGGATACATAAAATAACTTGGAAAACAGAATTTATAAATAATTATATTCTAAAAAATATATGGCACTTGGACTTGGTATCGAATGTACTGCGCACACTGCCGGAATTGCTGTTGTGAAAAACGGAAAAGTTTTAGTTAATGAAAGAGATATGTATACAACTGAAATTGGGGGAATAATTCCGACAGAATCAGCAAAGCATCACGAAAGAGTTTTTCCGACGCTGTTAGAGAATGCTGTTTCAAAATCAAAAATAAATTTGAATGATTTGGATTTTATTTCTATTTCGCAAGGACCGGGTTTGAGTCCGTGTTTACTGGCTGGAATGAGATTTGCAAAACAACTTTCTAAGAAAATAAAAAAGCCAATTGTTCCGGTAAATCATTGTGTCGCGCATTTGGAAATTGGGCAAATAACAGGTGCGAAAGATCCGGTTTTACTTTATGTTTCTGGTGCGAACACACAGGTGATAGCTTTTGCGTCGGGAAAATACAGAATTTTTGGAGAAACACTGGATATTGGCGTCGGTAATTTTATTGATACATTCGGAAGATATGCTGGAATGGGTTTTCCTGCCGGACCAAAAATTCAGGAACTCGCGAAAAATGGAAAAACATTTATTGAAATTCCGTATAAAGTAAAAGGAATGGATATTGCATTGTCGGGAATTTTAACAAATCTGAAACAGAAATTAGAATCAAAAAAATATCCGATTGAGGATTTATGTTTTTCTTTACAGGAAACTGTTTTCGCGATGCTGGTTGAAACCGCAGAAAGAGCTCTCGCGCACACGGGAAAAAAAGAATTGCTTCTTGGTGGGGGAGTTGGTTGTAATTCTCGTCTGCAAGAAATGTGCAAAATAATGTGTGAAGAAAGAGGCGCAAAATTTTTCTGTCCAGAAAGACAATTCCTCGTCGACAACGCAGGTATGGTTGTTTTTCTCGGAGAGATAGAATTTAATGCAGGAATAAAAATTTTAGGAAAAGAAATTGAAAAATTAGACATTAAACCACGCGAACGAACCGATGATGTTGAAGTGAAGTGGAAATAAATTAAATTCTCCTCACAAAATCAATTTCTTCTTTTCCTGATTTTCTGAAACCCTCTCTTAAAATACTCTCGAGAATTCTCGGAACTTTTGGAGAATTTCGCAAGGCCGAAATAATTTCGTTTTTATTTCTTGCTTTGTGAACCAATTCGTGAATGTAATACTGGCTTTCTCCGCTGATATGAAAATGCGAAAGTTTATTTCTGTATAGGCCTACAAATTCTCCGACGACATTCATTGATTCATCTGCTTCAAATACATGTTGTAAATCAATCACAAATTTAAAGTTATAATCCTTAACCAATCTTTCAAAATCCGAAGGAAACCTTCCGAAATTTTTTCTTTTGTCCATATTTTCCAATGCAAATGGCAAACCGGATTTTTCCAAAATATCAAAATCATCGACGACATCAGGATGAAGAGTAATTGCTTTTATCGGAATTGTAAAACAAATTTCGCGAAGGTTGGATAAAACATTTTCTGAATCTGAGTTTTCCCCGTAACGAATTTTTTTCCATGGGGCGTGAACAGAAACAAAAGAATACCGACGAACTTTTTCTCCTAAACCACAAATAATTCCTGCTGAAAAAATATCCTCAGGTTTTGCAAAACTTAATTCAATTGCGTCTGCACCCATTTCGTTGTAAGCCGAAATTATTCCTCCTAAGGAGATGTTCTCTTTGTACAAACTTCCTGTTGTAAAACCGGTTGGAATAGTTATTTCCATAAATCAAAAAATAGAAAATGGTTTAAAAGAATTTAGATGAAATTACGCAACATGATAATATTCGTTCAAAGTTTCATTTATTCTTCTTGAATTTCTCCGAACAGCTTCGAAAGTTGAAATATCAATTCCTTTTCTTTTGCACATTCTTCTTATTTTCGGAATATCTCCTTCTGGAAATTTTAGAATTCTTTCCGGCAAACCTTCTGATGCTCTCCCCAAATTATCTAAATATTGCGCGAGTGAATTTCTGGACGCATTCGCGATTTCATATCTTCCTTTGGGAAGAAATAGTTTTTGTAATTCGCAAACAACCGCATAATTATCTCTGAAAGTTTTATTCATAGAAAAGTTAATTATTCAAAGTTTAAAAAAATTTAGGTAAAAAATTATAAACTCATTATTTAAATTAATCTGATGATTGTTTCATTAAAAGATTTAATTAAGGATGCAAATGAAAGCGGATTGCCTTCGTTGGAAGAAATTTCTAAGGGTTATAAAGCTCCGGTTATTATGAATGGAGTTTTTACTTCTCCTTGGGATTCAAGATTATTTGCTTGGAAATTTTTAACCTACACGGATTATTTGGTTGAAGCTGCAAAAGGATTTGAAGAGCAGATTGTAATTGATTTGGGTTGTGGAAAACAACTAGATAGTTTAATCATATCTTATATATCTGGAGCAAGGGGGCATATTGCAGTTGAACCATATAACATGGATTCTCTTTATAAAAAATTAAATTCAGGAAAGATTATTGGAGATGAAGAAATAAATAAAAAAGTGGAAAAATCTAAAAAATTTATGGGAACATTAAGAGGGGTATATGGAGAAGAGCAAGTTAAAAAAGTGCAGGATAGAATAGAAAAATATTTAGAAGAGGGAATCGGAAAATTGCCTATTGCTCTAATCGCAGAAGAAATGTTGTCAGCATTAAAAAGAATTCCAGATAATTCTTCAAGTTTATTAGTTTCCGGAATAGATATAGGTATTATCCCTAACGAAGAATATGCTAAACAAGTTCAACAACAAATTGTTAGAGTGCTAAGTCCAAAAGGAGTTTATTTGGGGATGTGCTCTAGATTTAAATTGGATAATCTTCAAAAAGATGAAAAGTTAAGTGATAGTTCTTTTTATAAATATACAAAATTAGCTTAAATTTTTCTCTCCGGAAAAGTTTATTGGAAAAGATTTTTAGAGAAGTTTGCAAAACTCAATTTTCCACGAAAATTGGCAAACCTCTCCGAGGAAAACTTTGCACAAAATCATGAAAAAACCAATTATGCAAAGTTCTCTTTAGGAAATCTTTCAGATAAATTCTTAAAAAATAAATCCGAAGAATTTATAAACTAATTTTTTCAATCATATTTATCCGATGAACGATTTATCGCGAGGAATTATTCTCACGAGATTGTTCTCAGACAATTAAACTATTGACGAAAAAATGGACATATACAGCATACTTGAAAAAGTGAAGAAAACGGGAAAGATCGAGAAAGGAACTAACGAAGTTACTAAAGCTATAGAAAGAGGAACGGCAAAATTTGTGGTTTACGCAAGTGATGTTGAACCAAAAGAAATTGTTGCGCATCTGCCTTTGCTTTGTAAGGAAAAAGGAATTCATTGCAAAGAAGTTGAGAGCAAACAAAAACTTGGTGTTGCTATAGGACTTCCGGTTGCTACATCTTCGGTTGCAGTTATCAACGAAGGCGAGGCAAAATCCGAATTGACTTCAGTTTTAAAGAAATAAATTCGCATTAGTGAATTGTAAAAATGGCAAAGCAGGATAATAAAAAACAGTCGAGTGGTCAGCAATTAACTGATCAGCAAAAACAGCAAAAGAAGGCTTCAGCTACAAGAATCGCAATGGGCGAGCCAGTTCCAGCGACGGTTGAAGAAATAATTGGGAGAACTGGGTTCAGAGGAGAAATTACACAGGTTAAATGTTTAATTCTTGAAGGAAGAGACAAAGGAAGAAGTATGAGAAGAAATGTCAAGGGTCCGATAAAAGTCGGCGACACATTAATGTTAAGAGAAACCGAAATCGAAGCAAGAAGAATTAAAAGTAAAGTTATCAAGGGAGCTTACACTTAAAATGGCAGAATATTTGGATGAATTAGTAAAAGCAGTGGACGAATTTTTCGAAAATGATTTTCCCGAGGTTAGTGAGTTTGTTTTAATTGGACCAAAACAGACTATGGTTGAACTTGGCGAAAGAATTAATCGAAGACATTTTCTAGGTTATACACAATCAACAATTATTTCTCGAGTTCATGACTCAAGATTAGTTCGTGACGAATATCAATTAAAAGTCGGTTTCGACAAGGATTACTAAAATGCCAAAATGTGTTTATTGCGGGAGAGAATATAGTCTTCATCAAGGTTTAACTTTGGTCGCAAACAACGGAACAATAAATTATTTGTGTTCTTCAAAGTGCAGAAAAAATATGAAGATGAAAAGACGAAAAGTTAGATGGGTTCATAAAGAAGAAGTGAAAGAAAATAAAGAAGAATAATTCTGTTTTTGAATCACAAAGATTAAAAACATTTTTGGATAAATTTAAAGATGAATGAATATACAATTTATAGTGATATGCATATTGGCGGACAGCTTGAAATAAATTCCTTTGGAGAAAAATTTGACGGCAGCAAAAATAAATTTTCAAAAAACACTATTTTTTTGGGAGATAATTTTGATTTTAGAAATGCTTTGCATAAAAATTTGAAAAAGTTGAAAAAATTAAGGGCAGAAATTAAAAGAAAAGTTGTTGATGCTGGCGGAATTTTTATCGACGGAAATCACGAAGTTTTTCCTCTGAAAAAAGAAGACTCATTTATTGTGCGCGACGGAATTTTGTTTATTCATGGAGATGTGATTGAATGGGGATTCAAAAAAGCCCATAGATACCGGAAAAAAAATTATCATGGAAAGAGTATATTTTACTGGAAGATTTTACACGCCTTCAGAAATTTGTGCGAAGGGAACAAAGATAAACTGACAAAAAAACAAATTAATCTGGCAGTTAGACTTGCAAAAGATTTTGGATGTAAAAAAATTGTAATGGGACATTTCCACCCCAAAAAAAATATTTTGATAAACAAAAATGAAATTCAAATAGTGGCAATCAAAAAAGGAATCACAAAAATTCCCCTGTAAATCCAAATTATTTTAAAATATAGTTTCCCGTCGATAAAATCACAAAAAGCTTTATAAACTCGGGTTCATTTTTCGATATAAGGTAATTGAGTTTTATCTTAAATTTTTGCAAAATGGCAGATGAAAAAAAAACAGAGTATGGTGCAGAGTCAATTAAAGTTCTCGAAGGATTGGAAGGAGTCAGGAAAAGACCGGCGATGTATATCGGCTCAACCGGAAAAGAAGGTTTGCATCATTTGGTTTATGAAATAGTAGACAACGCCGTCGATGAAGCCCTTGCCGGAGAATGTGATACAATAAAAGTTACATTAAATACTGACGGAAGTGTGACTGTTGAAGATAACGGGCGAGGGATTCCGGTAGAAATGCATCCGGTTTATAAAAAATCTGCAATGGAAGTTATTGTTACTAAATTACACGCGGGGGGAAAATTCGACAATAAAGCCTATGCGGTTTCTGGAGGACTTCACGGGGTAGGTATAAGTGTTGTTGCTGCGCTTTCAAAAAAAATGATTGCTGAAGTCAGAAAGAATGGAAATGTTTATTCTCAAACTTACAAAATTGGAGTTCCAAATGAAGCAGTAAAAATTGTTAAAAAATGTGCTCAGGAAGAAAAAGGGACTACTATAACTTTTTTTCCGGATGAAACAATTTTCTCGACGGTAAAATTTGAATTCTCAACTTTGGTCAATCGTTTCAGAGAAATTGCATTTTTGAACGCGGGATTAAAAATAATTTTTAAAGATGAGAACACAGGCAAAAAAGAAGATTTCCATTTTGAGGGTGGCCTTGTTGAATTTGTAAAATGGTTGAATAAATCAAAAGAGGCATTGCACAAACCAGTTTATTTCAAAAGAGAAATGGACGGAATAATAATGGAAGCTTCGATTCAGTATAATGAAGGTTATCAGGAAAATATTTTTGGTTTTGTGAACACAATTAATACCGTCGAGGGCGGGACACACGTCGCTGGTTTCAGAACAGCATTAACAAGAGTGATTAATGACTACGTAAAAAAGAAAGGACTTTTGAAAGATGACAGTTTGATGGGGGAAGACACAAGAGAAGGTCTGACTGCGATAGTGAGTATAAAAATTGCTCATCCGCAATTTGAAGGACAGACAAAAACAAAATTGGGAAACTCTGAGATTAAAGGTCTGGTTGATAGTGCAGTCACGGCGGCTTTGGGTGAATTTTTTGAAGAAAATCCCCCGATAGCAAAAAGGATTTGCGAGAAATCTCTCGACGCTGCGAAAGCAAGACTGGCTGCAAAAAAAGCAAAAGAGTTAGTTCGAAGAAAAAATGCTTTTTCACTCGGTGGACTTCCGGGAAAATTGGCAGATTGTGCTAGTAGAAAATTTGAAGAAACAGAATTGTATTTGGTCGAGGGAGAATCTGCTGGGGGCTGTTTTTCTGCAGATACAAAAGTCGCGCTCGCCGACGGTAGAAGCACTTCATTTAAGGATTTAGTAAGAGAATGTGGCGAAGGAAAAGAAAATTTTTGTTATACTATTTTAGAAAACGGAAGTGTTGGAATAGAAAAAATAAAAAATCCGCGCATAACAAAAAAAGACGCTGAAGTTATTAAAATTGTATTAGATAACAATCAGGAAATTATATGCACGCCAAATCATAAATTTATGCTAAGAAACGGAAACTTCAAAGAAGCCAAAGATTTGTCTAAAGAGGATTCATTAATGCCTTTTCACAAAAGATTTTCAAAAATCGGAGGAAGAATAACTATCGGGGGTTATGAAATGATTTGGGATCAAAATAAAACATGGATATTTACCCATATGCTTGCCGACAAATATAATCTTCGAAATAATATTTATTCTTCTGAACAAGGCGAGCATAAACATCATATTGATTTTAATAAACTAAATAACAATCCAACGAATATAATTCGGCTTCCAAAAGAAAATCATTTAATTCTCCATACGCAACATTTAGAAAAAACAATTCATAGAGAAGATGTAAAAGAAAAAGCAAAGATTTCTCATCAGGCAGAAGAGTATCGACAAAAAGTAAGAGAATGGGCAAATAAACCAGAAGTAAATAAAATGCTTTCTGATAACGCAAAAAAACAATGGAAAAACGAAGAATACAAAAATTTTATGATTAAAAAATTCAAAGAGTTTATCGAGAATAATCCTAAATATGCAGATAAAAACAGAAAACTTCTTAATGAAGAACAAAAGAAATACTGGGAAAATTCTGAAAATAGAAAAATAGCTTCGGAGAATGTAAAAATATTTTTTGAAAAGAATCCTGAGGCCAAAAAAAATTTGTCGAATATTTCAAAAGAACAATGGAAAGACGAAGTTCTTTTAATTTGGAGAAGGCAAAAAACAAAAGAGCAATGGACTCCGAAATTTAGAGAAAAAAGAAAAATAGCATATGATAAAACATATTATGAAAATACTATCAAACTTATGAAAAGCATTCTGGAAAAATCAGGAGATATTGATAATTTTGATATTATCCGGACAGAAAAAAATGACAAAAATGTGTTAAGCAAAAAAACATTTTGTAAAAAATTTTTTGAAAACAATAATGAAATGATGCTGGAAGCAGTAAATAATTATAATCACAAAATAAAGAGAATAGAATTTTTGAATGAAAAAATTGATGTTTATGATTTGGAAGTTCCTGGGACACACAACTTTGCGCTTGCTTCAGGAATTTTTGTTCATAATAGCGCAAAGCAATCGCGGAATAAACATAATCAGGCAATTCTTCCGTTGAAAGGAAAAATTTTGAACATTGAAAAAGCAAATATTTCAAAAGCTTTGTCGTCGGAAGAAATTGCAAACATGATCACAGTTATTGGTGCTGGAGTGGGTGAACAGTTTGATATTGAAAAATTAAGATACAATAAAATTATAATTATGACTGATGCTGATGTCGACGGAGAACATATCAAAACACTTTTGCTCACTTTCTTTTTTAGATTTATGCCAAAGCTGATTGAGAATGGAAATATTTTTGTAGCTCTGCCACCATTGTTCAGAATAAGAAAAAAAGAAGATTATTATGTTTATACTGAAGATGAATTGAAAAAAATGACTGACAAACTTGGAGCAAATTCAACAGTTACTCGGTTTAAGGGTCTTGGAGAAATGAGCTCTGATCAGTTGTGGGAGACGACGATGGATCCAAAAACAAGAAAAATCAAGAAGATTTATATTGAAGATGCGATTGAAGCGGACGCGACTTTCTCGATGCTGATGGGGGATGATGTTCAATCAAGAAAAGAGTTCATACAAGAAAATGCGAAGGAGGCAAACCTTGATATTTAAAATGAAATACATAAAAGCAATAGCAGATGAAGAAGAAATTGACGGGACAATAGAATTTGAATTAACCGACAAACAAATTGAAAATTTAATAAAAAAGTTGAGAATAATTCAAGATAAAAAATCATCTACAAGATTTGAAGTAAATAATGTTTCAGATTTGATAATTAAATGGAGAAAATGAAAAAAATCACTAAAAAATAAAAATGCCAAAAAAATCAAAAATAGCGACGCCGGATTGGATTTTGGAAGGGTTTGATTCGGAAGAAGAGTACAACAAAAAAAAAGGAATTAAAAGTCCAAAGAAAGGAAAGGGAATTTTCAAATTGCGGTTGTGTCCGAAATGCGGAAGTGATGAAGTTGTAATTGTTGTCGGAAAGGAACGGGGAAAAGAATGGGAATGTAAAAAATGTGGATGGAAAGGAATGACTGTCAAAGAAAAAGATTTGACCGAGGAAGAATTCATGGAGTATCTTGATAAGAAAAATGTCGAACTTCCCGACGAAGACGAATTAAAAAAGGACTTCAAGAAAACAATCGAAAGTTCCGACGACGAAGATTTAGGAGAGGAAGATTAAAATGACACCAATAGAATTTGAATATACTGACGACGAAGAAAAGAATGAAGAGAAAGAGATTGACGAAGATAACGAAGAAGATGAAAGTGAAGAGGAAAAGATAATTGAAGTGATTGAAACTATTTTGAACGACGAGGAAATTGATGATTTAATCATGAGATTGAAAGAATTAAAATTAACTAAGGAAAGTATTTCAGTTGAAATCGATGACGAGACGGAATTGGTTTTGCATCATGAAGA
>Ga0172370_10007427_pt1 | contig 13443 bp, 9 predicted proteins | sample LakKiv5m_FD_114538 | JGI IMG/M metagenome (GOLD analysis project Ga0172370, IMG submission 114538) | Freshwater microbial communities from Kabuno Bay, South-Kivu, Congo - kab_022012_11.5m | ecosystem: Environmental > Aquatic > Freshwater > Lake | place: Democratic Republic of the Congo...
AAGAGAATTTTTTATCCGCGGCGACAACCCCGAACCGCCGCTCATTTTAAAAATTTATAAAATGCTGACCGAGTGGCCGACCGAACCGCAAGGCAGTCTTTTGATTACCTACGCCGACCTCAAAACCCGACTCGCCGACGATGTGCCGGACATGGCCATCGGCACGGCTTTAAAAATTCTGGAAACGGCTGGCTACCTGCGCCGCTCCCGCGAACGCCTGGGCAACGCCTATTTGCGTCTCCTAACCGACGCCGCCCAAGCCGGTCTGACTTTAGGCGCTAAAGCCAAAAGTCGCCAAACCCTCTGCGATTTATTGCTCAAACGTTACGGTCGGGAATTGATCGGCGGTTGGGAAATCAACCTGGACGATTTGGCTCAGATGATCGGTGTTAAAAAATCCTCTCTCTCCGGTTTGATCAAGAAACTCTCCGCAACCGGTGCCTTGGAATATCGCCCACCCTTCAAGGGCACGGAAATTTATCTGACCAAACGCGTGGCTCCCGAGGAGGTAACTCTGGACTTTAAAGCTCTCTCCAATAAACGACGGGCGGCCTATGCCAAACTGGATGCCATGGAAGATTACATTTATCACCGGGGCTGCCGACAACAATTTATCCTGCGTTATTTCGGCGAAAACGACGCCCCGCCTTGCGGCCATTGCGATTTTTGCTTGAACGGCCCTGGCGCCGACGGCCATCGGCGCGACAAACCGGCGCCCCGGATAAAACATCGTCAACCAGCCGCTGATTTTAACGATTGGACAACGGAAGTTAAAATTGAATCGCCCCTCACCACCAAACTCACCCAACTGCAAACTTTCGAACTTTATAACCAGGGTCTGGATTTAACGGCTATCGCCGCCAAACGCCAGTTGGCCGCAAGCACCGTCACGGAGCATTTGTGCTATCTGATGGAAAAAAAATTGCCGATCGATCTTAATCGTTTAGTCAAACCGGCCACGCAAAAAAAGATCTTAGCGGCCATCCAAAATTTAGGACCTTCGCCCTTAAAACCGTTAAAAGAACTTTTGGGAACTGAAATAAGTTATGATGAAATAAGACTGGTTGTCGCCGATTATGACCGGCGCGCCGCGCGTTAAACCGGATGCTTATTGCAAATGATTTGCAATAACCGCGAACGAACGATATGGACAAAAAAACCGTCGATCACTTAATGAAAATCGTGCGCGAGGGCTATGACCGCATCGCCCCGGAATTTGACGCCGACCGGCAAAAACCGATCTGGCCGCCTTTGGCTCGCTTTTGCGCCGAAATTGACGACACCCTGAAGCGACCGAAAGTTTTGGATGTCGGCTGCGGCAACGGCCGGCTGTATCGCCTGTTTCAAGATCGCAACATCGATTACCTGGGCGCGGACAACTGCGCCGCCCTGATTGACCTGGCGACGCGCCGACACGGCCGCCACTTCGTCACGCAAGACATTTTACAACTCAACCGCCTGCCGGACATCAACTTTGATTATGCTTTGGCTATCGCCCTGCTGCATCACCTGCCCGGCTTCGCTTTGCGTCTGGAGGCCATCAAGCAACTTAAAAGCAAAGTCAGGGCCGGCGGCCTGATCATGATTACCGTTTGGAATATGTGGAGCCAAATTAAATATCGCCGTTTAATTTTAAAATACTGGCTGTTGAAAATAATGAAAAAAAACAACATGGATTTCGGCGATATTCTGTTTGACTGGCAGGCCGCCGACGGCCGCCGCGCGGCTCAACGTTATTACCACGCCTTTACCAAACGCCAACTAAGCCGTTTAGCCAAACAAGCCGATTTGACCATTAAAGAATGTTATCGAGACAAATATAATTATTATTTATTATTAAAAAAGCCTCTTAATTCCTAAGAGGCTGATAAATTAATAACGATGTCGCGCAATTTAACGGCAATATCCTTACGACTTTCACCGTTAAAATTAAAAAATGGACCAATAATCAAGCGGCTGTGATGCCGCTTTTTAAATGGCAGCGCCGGTTTTAAAAAATTATAACCAGTTTCAATCGGAAGAATCGGCCCGATGTCTTCCAAAAAAATAGGCACCACTGTTGGCCTATAGTCACTGACTACTTTAGCGACTCCAGAGTGGCACTCGCCGATTTGGCCGGTGCGGGAACGGGTGCCTTCGAAGAACAGCACTAAAGCGCCGTCTTTTAATTTTTCACCCCATTCTTTTATCTGTCCGAAGACAGAGTCTCGGCTTTGGCTGCCGCGGGTGGCCGGAATATTTTTCAGGTATTGAAAAATAAAACCCAACCATTTTTTGCTGAAAAAATTTTTTTTATCCGGCGCATTCCAGGGAATGGCTTGATAATTAAAAATAATATCGGTAAAACGCGACACAGCCACACCGATTAAAAATGAATCTATCAGCGTTTGATGATTCGCCACAAACAACAGATTTTTTTGCCTGGGAATATTTTCCCGGCCGATAATCGTCACACGATTAACGACGCGAAAAACCCACCAGCCATACAGCCAGCCAGCCATCAGGACCAACCGACAAATAACACTGTTTAATATTTTTTTCATTTTCGCCCCCGTTGTTTAAGAACTAATTAATAAAATTTAATCATATCGGCAACTTTTTGTCAACCAAATGCAAAACCGCCCCGAACTAATTGAGGCGGTTTTGCGTTTTATGATTCGAATTTATTCCTTGGTTTCTGGTTCGGCCGTGATTTCTTCGCTGGCAACTGTCGCCGGCTTAGCCGCTTCGGTTTCGGCGTCAGTTTTAGCTTTAGTCTCGGCCGCCTGAGCGTCGGCAACCTGTTTGGCCGCGGCGGCGCGAGTCTTCTTGGTCAATTTGGACACCGCCACTTTTTTGCCTTCAATCACTTTTTGGGCGATTAACAGGTTATTGATAGTGGGGGTCATTTGCGCGCCCTGGCTCAACCAATATTTAATCCGTTCGGCTTTGGCTTCCAAAACCTTGGTGTGCGGATTATAAGCGCCTAAAATTTCCAAATGATCGCCATAAGGATCGCGTGCCGCTTCGGTAATGATTAAGCGATAAACCGGATACCCTTTCTTACCTTGTCTTGATAATTTGATTTTTAACATAATAAAATTTACTTACGTTTTTGAGCATGAGAGACGGTTACCCGAACAGAGCGGGCAACGGGAATCGAACCCGTATATCTTGCTTGGAAGGCAAGCGCACGAGCCATTATGCTATGCCCGCCAAAATCCCCCATATCTTAGCATAAAGCCATAAATTTGGCAATAGCTACTTCAATCACCGCCTCACAATTTAACCATCCGCTTAATTTTAGCCACACGCTCCTTTAAGCTACCGCCGATTTCGATAAATTCAATGTTAAAACGCCGATATAACAAACGCAAACGCCAGTCAATCAACTTACGGTAAGTTTCGTCGTTTTTTCTGACGCCATCCAACTTTAAAGGAAATTCTATCGGCAAATAAAAGATATAATCATAAGCTGAAGCGTGAGCGGTGACAAAATTCTCAATTTTTTCATACCCCGGCAAACCTACGGCATAGGCCAAGGTATCATAAATCGCCCGATCACTGATAAAATTGCCGGTTTCCTTGGCCAGCTGCCGCCTGGCAATCTCCATCTGAAAGTTGAAAAATTCTTCACGACTCATGTTCTGCGGTAACTTGCCCAGCTCGGCAATCAACTGCCGCGCGACTTCTTTGATTTTTTTGTGTCCCGGTAAGTCCAGGGCTCTCAACAAGGTTGATTTACCGACGCCCTGACTGCCCGACAAAGCGATGCGCATATTAACGATTAACAATGATTATAGCTTTATCAGCGGTGGTTTGTTCCTCCACTTTCGGACCCGTCGGATAATTCCAAGCCGCCGCCATTACCGTCGCCGTCTTATAGCGATAGTCGCGGCCGCGCTTGGTGCCGGAATCATTGGTAACAAATTCATCGCTGCGAGAAATATAACCTGTAATGACCAGCATATGAGTCAATGGCCCGGGAGCGGTGTAGTGGGGGTTGGACAATTTTTGTCCATTGGCCGGCAGCAAAACCAAGTGTCCGGCTTTCAGCTCGTTGATAATTTGCTCGACGTTACTCAAAGCGGCCACGCTTATCCCCTCATAAAAAAATATCCCTTAAACAAACGATCCGCCGTATCTTGAGCGTTGGTGTTGACATACCCGCCATAACGCTCATTTTGCCAATCAGCCATGTCGATGATGGTTTTTTCCGCCGCGGCGGCCGTTAAAGTTTCCCGCCTCACCCATTTCATGGCCATTAAAACCGCCGCCTCTTCGCAACCGTCCTGCTGACGCTCGTCTTCCCAGTGACCGCTCGGCGCCTGAGCGGTAAAAGGCGTGTCCACTACAATATCTATGCGTTTGGCCCAATCCGTGGCTTGCGCCGTTACCCGACCGGCCGTATCCTTGATATCTCCCGCCACTTCAACCGGTTCGGCAATGGATGAAGCGGACGGCGCGGTCGCATCTTCTTTAATGAATTTAACCGAACCCAACGCCGCGACCAATAAAATCGCGACCAAAACCGACCAGCGCCATTTCTTAAAATAAACCATACCGGTCACTTCATTATATCATATTCCCCGAACAATTAAGTCGCGCTGTCAATCACACCCGAACCCAACAACTCCTCGCCCTGAAAAATAGCCGCCAATTGACCCGGAGTAATGGCCCGTTCAGCCCGCTTAAAAATAATTTTTAAGCCGGTTTTGGCCGAGGCCAACCGGGCCGGCGCCGGCTGATGGTGATAACGAATCACCACCTCGTAATCCCCGGGCAATTTTGGCGCGTCGCTCACCCAGCTGACCTGACTGACTATGGCGGTTTGCCGCCACAGCAGAGGGTCAAAGGGATCGGAGCTAACCACCAATTCATTCCTTTGCGGACGCTTGTCTACCACGAAATAAGGACCGCCGGCCAGATTGCCGATGGTTTTTCGCTGACCAAGAGTATAAAAAGCCAAACCGTCGTGCTGACCCAAAACCCGGCCGTCCGGCGTGATGATCGGCCCCGGCCGGAGCGCGATTTCGGTTTTTAAAAATTCTTTGATGTCAATTTGCCCCACAAAACACAAACCCTGAGAATCGGGTTTGGCGGCTGTCGGCAAATGCCACTCCCGAGCCAATCGGCGCACCTGACTTTTGCGATACTCGCCAAGCGGAAACAGGACGCGCGACAATTCCCGCTCGGTTAAGGCGCACAAAAAATAACTCTGATCTTTGGTTTCGTCCGCTCCCTTTAACAAATGACAATGCCTGTCGCCAAAAGCCAGGCGGGCATAATGACCGGTGGCGATTTTATCGGCGCCCAGCTTCAAGGCCCGTTCCAAAAACAGTTTGAATTTGATTTCCCGATTGCAGACCACATCCGGATTGGGCGTGCGGCCGGCGGCGTATTCGGCGAAAAAATACTCCAACACCCGCTCCCGATATTCCCGCTCAAAATTCCAAACATAAAACGGGATGTTCAGTTGTTTGGCCACGGCCCGGGCATCGGCCACGTCACGAGCCGTGTGGCAACACCCGCCGAAATCCTGACTCCAATTTTTCATAAAAATACCCGTCACTTCATAGCCCTGACGCGCCAACAAAGCGGCGGCCACGGAAGAATCCACGCCACCGGACAAACCGACGAAGACTTTAGGTTTAAGAGGGGTATTTATTTTGTGCTTGTTCCAAATTCGCTTCATATTGGTCTCGTTAATCGGACCCAGGGTGGCGCCAGCATTAAAAGTACCGGGAACGTCCGTTTTGTCCAATTCCCGTTCTTGAATCTTGTTTGGAAGAGGGATGGTGGCAAAAATCTTGATTCGTTCCCCTTCGATCACCACCTGGTCGATTACGAGCTTTATTATATCCTTTTTTAGCCGTTCTGTCACTATTTTCGGGTCATTGATTTTGCTCAAAAACTTATGGCAAGTCTCTTTGAACAGGTCGATTTTCGCGCCCACGTCGTGCTGGACGTTGAGCTTGGTTTTGAGTCCATCGCGTTCGGATATGAGTTTCTCCTCGCTCAATTCCAGATCGGTTTTCTCCTTTCGGAATTCCTGAAGCGTCATGGCTTCGGCTTTGAATGCTTCGGTGATCCTCTTCTTGGCCACCTCCAATTTTCTGATCGCTTCGCTGATATATTCCAGCCGGCCTTTGATGCTCTTTACTCGTTCCTCGTTCAGAATCGATTCGTCTCGAAAGTTATTGAATACTTCCTCCGGATTTTCGAGAATGGATTTTACCGCATTCCAAACGATCGGTTCGATCTGATCGGCTCGCAGATACGGGCTGTTGCAATTCTTTTGCGGCGTATTGTTCATTCTGCTCTTGCAGTAGTAGTAAATCACGCCGCTTTTTTCCTGATGGCCGCGATACACGAGATTATCCTTGCCGCACCGGATAAGTCCCTGAAGCAGGTAGGTTTGCTTGGTGCATCGTTTAGCAAACATCAGATTCTTCCGGGCTTGGAGTAGCGCTTTCTTATACTGCTCATCGGATACGATCCTCGGTATCTCGATCGGATGCCATTCTTCTTTCGCCCGTTTTACCTGACGCACTTTAGGCTTACCGCTACGAGGATTGGCCACATCGAGTTTGATGGTCTTATTCTTGCCGCAGTGCCACCGGCCGGTGTACGCTTCGTTGGCCAAAACATTTCGTATAGTTACCTCACTCCACCAGCCCAAAGGATACTTTTTCAGTCCTTTCATCTTGCGATTTTTCTCGGTGTTTTTGAGAGCGTCATATTTGGTCGGAATTTTGAGTTCGAAGAGCTTGGCCTGAATTTGTCTGATGTTGAGCTTATCCTCCGTATACCAGTCATAAATCATTTTGACGACCTTGGCTTCCGTTTCATCAAGCTCGTGTTTCCCAAGAGGATAGTTATATTTGTATCCGAACATCGGGCGGCCGCCATTGAATTTGCCTGACTCTATTCGCCGCTTCATGCCGCGCTGGGTTCGTTCCATGATTTTGGCACGCTCGAATTCGCTGAATGCACTAAGGATTGTAAAAAGCAGTTTGTCGTTCGGAGTCGAGCCGAGCTCGCCGGTCTTGAAATGGATCGTGACGTTTTTCTTTTTGAGTTCCTCAAGAATGATGAGCTGGTTGTAGGTGTCTCGACCGATTCGGTCGGCATCATAAACCAGAAAATAGCTCACGTCGTCATGAGTTTTTAAATATTCACGGAATGCCGTGAGGGCCGGGCGGATCAGTGTCGCGCCGCTGAAACCGTCGTCTATGAAAATCATCGACTCGTCCGGGACCGGCAGTTTGTGATTCGCCGCATACTGCAACATGCCCCCGATCCCGTGGATTTGCGTGTCGATGGTTTGGTTATTCTTTTGTTCCTCGGTCGAAACCCGAGCGTACAGTACTGATTTCAGCAGTCTCAAGTCTATGGTGGGCAATAGCTGTAATTAAATTGTAGTAGGTGCCTACATCTTGTCCTATGCGATTTTTGTCGTATGTAGAGCCATAAGACAGAATGACATTATTCCAACCGCCATTGTCCTTGAATTGGTAAAGGATTTCTCGGAGTGAGTGTGCAACTTGAGCCATCCAATCAGGATTCTCTTTATATCGTATTGCGTATAGGGCTCCACGAAAAAAAGAAGACGGCTGTGACTTTAGTTGGACGCCGGAGGATTGATAAAGCGCATCTAATCTATTACAGAGTTCGTTTTCCTCTGGAAATTGTGCTGGTGACGGAGATTCGTCCCCATATGATTTTGGTAATGCTTTATCCTCCATAATTTTCAATAACTTCTATTTCATCACTTGTTAAGCCATAAAGCTCATATACCAACCTATTGATTTTCTGCTCGCAACTATGGATTTTTTCTTCCTCTTTGACCGAATAGTTTATAAGCTGATTTACCAGATCGACTATTGGTTTTTGTTCTTTCTCTAATGCTTGATAAATCGGCAAATCCAAAATGGGCTCTTTATCAATTTGATAATTATTGCCTTGCATTTTACCTTTATGCTTCAGCCAAAAAGCAATAAGTCTCGAATTTAAGAGACCTACTAAATACTTCTGATCAATCCTCTCAGTTTTAATCGCATAAAATGTTGCCGAAACATAGCATTCAAAATCGGTATATGTAAAAGTGGGACGAGCACATTTTCTAAGCGCGAATATCTTCTCTCCTGTGAAAAAATATGGATCACGAGCCCTATGCAGACCATATGGCTTATTATCAGAAGTAATAACCTTTTTATACCGGTCGAGGTGGCTCTTAATCCCGGGGAACTCCTCGATTTTTTTCTTATCTTTAAAGCTAGAGTCGGTATAAATAATCCATTTGCTATTTTGCGGATTTCCATTCCACCTCTTCAACTCATCTGTTGTATAGAAAGGCCTGACTAAGGATTGATCATTTTTTGAAAGCCTTAACTCTTTTAATTCATCATTGGATATAACAAAAATACCTTGGCCGATCTTAGTTTCTTTGCCTAAAATATCCTGACTGGCTTTATTCACATAATCCTGTGGGGTAACTATCCCCTGAGCAACCTCTTTGTTGGCATCGAGCTGAAAATTTGTTTTGCTCGAAATCTTTTCAAGAATGGATTCTGCGGCAGAATTACTGAATGTTAAAAGCTTATCCTTAAATTTATCTCTGCTTATTCTGGGATTTAAGTACTGTGCCGCACTTACTTCATCTCTGTTCAATACGGCAACGACATCATTGAGCTCAAGACTATCTCCCGATAATTTTCTGTAATCAAAAGAATAATCACCAAGAGATTGATTCCTCTTGAAAATCATTACCATTGTCTGAATCCCTGCCTGAAAGATTTTGAAATCGCCAAAATCTATTAAACTCAGAATCTGAGCATCGGTTATAATTTTATTCCTCATCTTTGAGGCACCTGAACTTGTAACCCAGTTATTTTGAGCTATAAAAGCAATTACCCCCGAATCACTTTTTGCTAAATCAATTCCTTTGCAAGCAAATAAGTACCAAAGATCCATTTTGCCCTGATAATAAGGTGAATTTCTAAGCCCATCGAAAGCTGAGCGATGGACATATTCTTTTACATAAGGCGGATTCGCAATAACAATATCAAAACCACCATCTTCAAATACTTCGGCGAAATTTAGTCTCCAAAGGAAAAATGGCTTGGTGTTTGACCGCTTAAATTCCTCAAGTCTTTTGAGGGCGGAAATTTTATTTTGTTCCTTGAGCGTCGCCTCAATAAGTTCCCATTCCAGCTGTTCAATCTGCTTTTTGATATTATCTTTCTTGCTCTTTTGTGTAGTTTCAAAAAATTCTTTATGCAGTCGTTTTAGTTCATCGGCTTTCTTTTTTGCCTCGCTATAAACATCGAACAGGCCGGCATTTTCTACCGTCACTTTTTCCGGCTTATTAAACTTTTTTAGCTGGCTTTGTAGTTTCTTTAATTCCGCATTCAGTTCGGCCTGTTTAGCTGGAGTTAATTTGTTTTGCGAGTGCAATTCAAAGTATTCTTTCTGCAAAATAGCTTGCTTCTGCTTTATGGTATCAGCCTGTTTTTCTACACTGGTATCTACAACAGTGATCAGCTTCTCATCAAAGAGTTTTATGCTCTCAAACTCTTCAAGTAAACTATTGCCCTGCATGATTTTATAATCCAAGTTAGGCAAGGGCTTGATTTGCTTGATATCGTCTTCGTCCACGACTAAAGACAGCCAGAGCCGAAGCTTGGCAATTTCCACCGCACCGGGGTCAATGTCTACGCCGTAAAGGGAATTCTGTATGCAATCCCGCTTAAAGTCATAGACGGTGCGATTTTTATCCTTAAGATAACTTGAAAGCACGGTCCGGGATTTAACAATGGCGTTCATCATGCCGACAGGAAAAGCCCCGGACCCAATTGCCGGATCGCAGACTTTAATGGTTGCCAGTTTTTCGTCTATTTCATGCGCAAAGCTATTTATCGCATCAGGAAGCAGTCTCTTGTAGTTGCCGTTGTATTCTGGATTATCTTCTTTCGATACCGATACCGCCTCATGTTCGGCGACGTTCTCCCCGAATTTAATCAGCTGTTCCAGATCGTTCTTTGAGACCTTGCCCTCAAGTTCGGTGGCAAGATAATTTGCCAAACTTTGCTCGCACATATAATTTACAATCTCGCGCGGCGTGTAGTAAGTGCCCTTGGATTTTCGGTCTTTAACTTCCAATAGATTCTCAAACACCTTGCCGAGCATTTCAGGATCAACGGCCACCTCTTTTTCCAGCGGCTCGTCCTCTTTTACGGTGAAGTTGTAGCGATCAAAAATATCCAAAACGCCGTCGCCTATATCGCCGTCTTTGGTCTTTCGGGTATTGGAAAATATGTCGTTCGGCAAATCAATAGCTGTATTTACCCAGTCATAATTGCTGATCGGATCAAAGAGTCCTCCGTTTAGGAAAGGAATTTTGCATTCAAACCTGCTGTAAAAATCGTCATCCCGTTCCTTGGCCAATGCTTCGTAAAAAAGCGGCTCAAGATAGTCGTTAAAATAATTTTTTTCTTTAGCGGCCGCCTCTTCAAATAAGGTTCGCAAAAATTTCTTATCCCCGTTACCCCAGCCTTTGTCCATTGGCACGCCAAACCAGCCCTTCTTTTGCAGAAAGTAGAGAAAGACTATTTGGCCGAGCAGTTTCTTAGAAAAGTCTACAACGTTAACATTTTTCTCGACAAAATCCTTTTTGATGTCCGGATGACTTTTAATTACATCGTTCAGAGTCTCGTGAACGCGCAAAAATAGCTCGCGATATTTTTCAAAAAATTCTTTGGTAACCTTCTCAATGTTAAAGGCGTCCTCAAGCTGTTTAAGAGTAATGTTGGTCTCGTCATCTTCAACAATGGGAGCCAGTCTGCTTTGGGCGGTATGGCTGTTCTCATTCTTGCCCACAAGGAACGACCAGCGTTTAGCTGGGGTAAATTCCTCTTTTACTTTTGTCTTGCCGGACTTGCCCTCAGTAAATTTGTACTCCATCTTTACCAAAGAGAAACGCCAGTCGGCCATATCCGGCGAGACGAATGCTATAAGACCGGCATCTTTTTGATCCCGGTCTTTAAGATATCGGGCGACAAAATTGCGCTGGGCAGTGCGAGCGCGCTCAAGCGATGTTTCCTTTTGGAGATAGACAACGAGAATATCTATTTTGCACTCGTTGGGATCGGTGTACGTCGCTAAACGCTCATACGTTTTGATGTATTTTTTGTACGCTTCCGGAACATAGCCGTGCGCGTGAAAGGCCTTTGATCCATCTACCTTGTTGAGTAAATTTTTTGTGAAGTAAAGAAACCTTTCTTTATCGAAGTCATTCTGCAGAGTTTCTCTAACGATTGTTTGTGCCTGTGCTTTTTGCATATCATAAAATCGTTAAATACTCTGACAGAATAACCTCTCGTTTACCGAAGTGATCGGTGGTGGTTTCGGCAAAATGACCCTCAAGAAGCCGGGCTGAAATGTGGCTCTGCAGAACTGAGAGAATTTTTAACGGATTAATACCTTTCTCGATTTCCTTATTAAGGGCCTGCAGGGTTACTCTGGTGGTTTGTTTTGGCAGGCCGCCCTCCTCAAGTTGAGTAATAACTTTTTTCAGATATAGATCCTGATCTTCAGTGAACTGGCGGCGGTCTTTCATGGTCGCTTTTAAGATTCGCAAGATTTGCGTAGCGCTGTCTCGTCCGCCTCGCATCTTTACATCCGGTAACTCCTCGGTAGTAGAGAAAATAAAGGCCTTTTTATTTTGTTCGAGCAGTCCATAAAAATCTTTGTCTACCTTCTGCTGTTTGGCGTCTTTGGGAGATTCAAGTGTTTTGGCCGCCGTGATAAAGTCCAGTTCTTTTGCTTCAACAGCTGTTGCAATAAAGAATTTTTGAACTTTGCCGCGACGGAAATACGTTACCAGCTGGCCAGCATGAACTTTATCAGTCTTGGCGGTTCGGGCTTTCTTGGGGAGATGTTTGATTTTTTCAAAAGTATCCGGCTCTTTGTCTCTAATATTTTTGATTATATGAAGATATTTCAGTTCACTTTCTTCGGTTTCATCTTCTCCAGTGAGAATTTCTTTTGAAGTTAAGCGGCTAAACAGTTCATGTGAACCTATCGGTTCATTTTCCGTAAGCAAATGGGCGTCGCCGCCGAGTAAAGAAAGGAATGCATTGATTTTTGCTTCGGCCGCTTCCCGAAGCTTGATTTGGTCATTGGCCTGCTTTGTTGGGAAAAAGTTGAACGTGTATACTTTATCGAATTTCGTATCCACGCGATTAATGCGGCCGACTCTCTGCATCATACGTGTCGGGTTCCACGGAATATCGTAGTTGATGACTACGTTAGAGCGATGCAGGTTCACGCCTTCTGCCAAAATTTCGGTGCAGATTAAGATACGGAAGTCGTCTTTGGGGAATCTGGCCTTAGCATCAAAATTTTCAATAACCTGTTCCCGGACAACCGCACTTGAACTTCCGGTAAAGCAAAGCGTCTCGCCAGTAAACTTGGCATCGATGTTTTTGGCGAGATATTCCGCCGTTTCTTTTGATTCGGTGAAAATGATGAGTTTGCTCTTTTTTAGGATCGAATTCGATGAGAGCTTTTCTATAAATGCCAGAAGCTTCGGGTCCCGGTTAACCCCAGTCCACAACTGATGAATTTCATTTAGGATATCAAGATCGCTTTGTAAATCCTTTCTAAACTCGTCTTTAAAATCCTTGCTTGGCAATCGCTCGGCCTTACCTTCGTCAATCAAAGCTTCTACTGCGTCATCGTTATCATCGGCCAGAAGTTCAAATATTTTATTCGTATACTTTTTGCTTACATAGACGTTGCCATTATCCACCTCGGCAATAAACGACTCGTAAGAATGAATAAACCGGTCAAGAGAATTACGGAATGCATGGAAGCTCGACTCCAGACGTTTTATGAGCAAAATTTTCATAAATTTGCCCATGTTGCGTTGTGCCAATTCTTCCGGCTGGCTTACTTCACCTTTGTAGTAGAGAATCGGGGTATAACGCGAGTATTTGAATTTTTTAGCGATCAATTCAATGGTCTTGGTAAAGACATTATCTTCTTTTTCGTTCAGTTCATAAAATGCCGCTTCCGGTTTTTCAATATCAGGAAAGCGTAGTTTTTGCGAAGCTAAATCTTCGGCAAAATATTTCGTGATTTCCGTTCTGGTGCGGCGTACCATCAGATATTTAAGAACTTTATCTCGAATTTCGCTGGCATTTTCTTTAACGATTTTAATGTAGTCGGCATAGTCTCTTTGGCGATCCAAATTTTTAAGCTTGCGCTCAAGGCCAGCGAAAAATTGCTCAAGGTCCGGCAAATTTGGGATTGTGCTCTTTCGCACTTTTTGGAAAAGCTTAATTTGGCTCAAAATGTCTTTTGGCGAATTGTTATAGGGAGTTGCGGTAACAAGCACCACCTTTTTGCCACGGCAAATCTCGGCCAGTTTCTCATAAGTTGCATTATTTTCGGTTCGGA
>Ga0172370_10007429_pt1 | contig 13439 bp, 19 predicted proteins | sample LakKiv5m_FD_114538 | JGI IMG/M metagenome (GOLD analysis project Ga0172370, IMG submission 114538) | Freshwater microbial communities from Kabuno Bay, South-Kivu, Congo - kab_022012_11.5m | ecosystem: Environmental > Aquatic > Freshwater > Lake | place: Democratic Republic of the Congo...
AGCGGCATGCCGCTGGAAAAGGCCAAAGAGACGACAAGATACATCATCGACCGGATGAATCCTGACGACACGTTTAACGTCATTGATTTCAACGATACATCCAGGGTGCTCTTTCCATCTCCGAAAAAGAACACCCCGGAAAGTCGGGAAAAGGCTCTGAAATATATCGGATCGCTTCGGGGCAGCGGAGGGACCCGGATGATCCCGGCGATCTGGGAAGCTCTGAACGCGCCCCCTGCTGATAACCGTCTCCGAGTTGTCACCTTCATGACCGACGGGCTGGTAGGGAACGACTTCGAGGTTATTTCAATGATAAAGAAACTCCGGTACCAAAGCCGATGGTTCTCCTTCGGCACCGGCAACTCGGTGAACAGGTTCCTGTTGGACCACGTCGCGCGAGCAGGCGGCGGCGAGGTGGATTACATATTGCTCAACAGCCCCGGAGATGCCGTGGCTAAGAAATTCCACGAGCGAATAGCCGGGCCGGTTTTGACCAATATATCGCTTGCCTTCAGCGGTGTCGCTCTGGAAGAAGTTTATCCCAAGGTAGTTTCCGATCTGTGGTCCCACAAGCCGCTGATTTTCAAGGCTCGGTACTCCAAACCAGGAGAGGCCGCCATAACAATAAAAGGCTTCAAAGGCGGTAAACCATACCAAGAGACGCTAAAAGTCAAGCTTCCTGAGAAACAGTCTGCCAACAGCTCTTTGAAACCCCTCTGGGCGCGGGCAAAGGTGGAAGATCTCATGGACCGTGACCTGATGGGTATCCAGCGGGGCAACCCTGAAAAAGGAGTGAAAGAAGAAATCATCAAGGTAGCCCTCTCTCACAAAATAATGACGCAATTTACCAGCTTCGTAGCAGTCGAGGAAGCCGTCGTAACAGTAGACGGCAAGCCCACCACGGTGACCGTTCCCGTAGAAATGCCGGAAGGGGTCAGCCGCGAAGGCGTTTTTGGCGAACGGCGCCTCGCGACGGTTCCTAGTCCCGCGGGACCGCCGAGAATGGGGCAAGTGGCAGGGCACTATCGAGCGCAGGCAGCAGCACCTCCACCTGTTGCTATGAAGGGCGCTCCCAAGCCACAGCAAAGGGTTTCAACACAAGGCGGCGCACCTGCACGCCCCGGTTCCTTTGCTCCAGGAGCGCCGAAGGGCTGGGGCGTTCGAGAGGAAAGAAAGAAGGAAGCCGACCTTGTGTCCAAACTTTCGCCGGAACTCCTCGAATTGACAAAGATGAAAGAGAAGCCCAAGACCTATTCCAAAGGAGAGGTCAACGTGAAAGACGGCAAAGTGGCGGTTAAGGTCTGGGTGAATCGAGCCAACGAGGAAACACTCAAACTTCTAGAGGACAAAGGCCTGAAGATTACTTTCAAGGCATCAACCGGAAAGATGGTCATAGGGGAGATTTCAATCGAGCGTCTGGAGGACCTCGCCAAGGTTCCGGATGTGAGCCTCATCGAACCCTTTTCCGCTGCCGGTTAGTTGGCGGGGTAAGAATATACGGGATAGGGGGCCGATGTGTATCAATAGGGGCACGGCATGCCGTGCCCCCTATTGCTCTGCGCTCTCTGCGTGCTCTGCAGTGAATTACAACTGGTTTCAAAACCCCTTGTTAGACGGCTCGTGGATTTCGTATTCTTGATGGAGGGAGACCTGACGTAAGCATTCACGTACGAGCGGACTTTTCCAGTCTCCGTCATGAAGGGAGTATAAACATGGCCCGGATGCTATTCCGACAATTCTTTCGGTAATCGTTCCAACTGTGAGGCTGGTCAATTGGCGCTGCGGATTTGGGAAGCTCATCCGTCCCGTATCAAAAAAAAATGACCGGAAGCCTGTTGCTAAATGACAGGCGCCGGTCATTCTGATTCCAGCTATTGTCAACCCCTTACACTATTTGCGGCGTCCTCCACCGCCAACACTGAAATTTGCTCCGCCGCCAACGTTGCCTATACGGCCCATGCTAAAGCTTTTTGCGCCAACCGACCCCATGCGCGCCGGGCTCGAGAACGATCGTGCACTGACATTAGGTTTCGTGAATGATCTCGTGCTGATATTCGGTCTTGAGAAGGTCCTTGCGCTGATATTCGGGCTCGAAAAGCTCCTTGAGCGAACCGTATTCGGGCTTGAGAAGGTTCTCGCGCTAACATTCGGACTCGTGAAGGTTCTTGAACGAACTGTATTCGGGCTCGAGAAGGTTCTTGCCGATACATTGGCAGGTCCCGAACGAACCACATTAGAAGATCCCGAGCGGATTCTATTCGCATTCAATGGGGCCACGTTGGCGGACGAAACATTGGCCCTGTTGGTGGCCAGGTTCCTTTGTATTGTCGCGTTTGGTCTCACCGTGGCAGGCCTTCCGGCTCTCACGTTCTGCCTGAAAGCAGGATTCTGGTTCCACACCTTCTGATTACGATTCCAATGTTTACGCAGCCACCACGGATGGTATTTTCGCCACACATTTACGTTGTAGAGGAATACAGGCACTCCTCCATCCCAGAAGGTTTCGTATCCGTAATCGGGGAGATAGGACTCTACGTAACCAACCACCGGATAGTCGTCCTCAGCTCCGTAGCTCCCGGCTCGCGAGTAAGCAGCCGGTGGAGGACGCAAATCGGTTTGGATTTGCGGTCCGTAAACCCATCCATTGTCTACAAGCTGCGCCCAATTGTTGGAGGACCAAACGCCTGTAATATTCAGCTGTTGCCCCATGGGAGCGCATCCGATCACTTCATATTCACCGCCGGGCCCGCTCCTGATGCGAAGACAATTGTCCGGCTGATCCACTCCGATGACCGTGGCAATTCCGCCTTTGGGTTGTGGGATCTGTCGACCGGTCTGGCCGGTCTGGTTTGGATCGACGGCCTGACCTTGCTGTCCGGCCGCGTTGTTCTGGTAAGCCTGGCCCTGACCTGGTTGACTGCTCTGCGCCAAACTCACATTGGGTATATACATAGCGATTGCCAATGCAATTAGCATGGCAACGATCATTTTTGGTCTGTTCATAAGTAATCTCTCCCTTGTCTTGGGTTTTCAAGTCTCAGGACGGGTCGCAAAATTCGGGACGTTCCTGGGTCCTTTCTTTCTCTTCTTTTTAGTTAGACGGAGTTCAGCCTGATTTGTTAACGGGGTTCTAAATTACGCAGCAAAATCACGATGATGTGCATAGATTCCGCACTCCGCAGCCATGAGAGCCCACAATTCAGATTCCAGTTGCACACGGAATGCCGTCGATGTATAGGGGAGCGCATTGAAATGATTGCAAGCGTTCACCGGGATAGCGCAGCTGTATGAAATCACGATGGGGGAGGCAAGGAGGGCGAGATGGTCTCCCCCCTCCGTGGTCAACGGGGCGCACCACGCCGAGGCGTGGAAGCCCCGCTGAACGATTACAAATGATTCTTCATCGAATCCACCTGTTTGTCACTTTCGAGAGATGAGGCGCGGCCAACAACGACACTCCCTTCATGAGAAAGGACTGAAGATCCATGAAAAAACGGAAACCTCGGCAAAAGAAGGAAGAAAACAGATGCGGCCTGTGCGGAAAAACCAAGAACCTTACCCGGACCGAGTGTTGCGGAAACTGGATTTGTGATGACGAACACAAGTATGCTTTATTTTCTCATGCACGGAACAGCTGTCACAGAAATCACGACCGCTACACCCTTTGCGCATTTCATTTCAATGAGGGCCATCGCGGTGATTGGAAAGATTGCGCCGAATGCCGCGAATCCTTTGAAACAGAGATGTACGTGTGGTATGCCACAAACGAGTACAACTTTGAAAAGCTCCAAAATCCCCCATCTTACCAGCCGACAAAGTGCTCAAGGTGCGGTTCAATCATAAAGCTGGGCGAAGACGGATTCACTATCTCAGGAGATGGATACTTGTGCGAGAAGTGCGGCACGGAAGACCTCACAAGCCTTTTCAAGGGCGCTCACTGAAAAAGAAGGCAACCGTTCACAGGGGCAGGCTCAAGCAGGTAGGATGTGGTGACCCCGTGCGGGAGCCGGAGGAACCGCATCGCCCGCGGTATTCTTCATCTGCGGAATCCCGCCGGCACGAAACGTCAGCAACAGAGTTGTATGGTATCCTTTGATATGCAAAGAATTAGCGAGCGTTCAACGCATGCTGTGGTAAAATGTTCCCGAGCCGTCAGCGTCGGAACCTCGTAGGAGATAGACCAATGGAATTAGCATTCAACGTCGTTATTGAGCGTGACGAAGAGGGCTATTATGTCGCGTCGGTTCCGGAACTTCGAGGCTGCCACACTCAGGCCCGATCGCTGGATACTCTCATGGACCGAATCAGAGAGGCCATAGACTTGTGTCTTGAGGAGCAGGGCCGACCCATTGGAGTCACTGACAGCGGTTACTGAAAAGGAGTCTTATGCCGACTGTATTGCGGATTGAATCATATAGATTCTTCTTCTACGCGGGCGATCGAGATGAACCGCCGCACGTTCATGTTGAAAGTGATGATAAGATTGCCAAATTCTGGCTTGATCCGATCAGGCTTCATACCAGTGGCGGGTTTAGCCGAACCGAGATCACTCGGCTGCACAAACTTGTCGAGCAAAACCGAGAGCATTTGCTGAGGGCGTGGAATGACTACTTTAGCGATTGAAATACGGCCGGCAACGGCCAGGAACGTTGTGGTGACTGACGAAAGCTTAACCGTGGATGTCGAGGACGGGCGAACCATCTCTGTCCCGCTTGAGTGGTATCCGAGGCTTTTGCATGCAACTCCCAAAGAGCGCAATAACTGGCGATTGATTGGCAAGGGAGAAGGCATCCACTGGCCTGATCTCGATGAAGACATCAGCTTGGATAATATACTCTTTGGAAAGTCCTCAGGTGAAAGCCAGCGTTCTTTCAAACAGTGGCTTAGCGCTCGTCAGGATGGGGGAATGTAGCGCTGCCTCATCTTGGGTAGCGGCCTTGGGCGTGAAAAAGTGAGACCTCAGCGAGTAGGATGTGGTGACCCCGTGCGGAAGCCGGGGGAACCGCATCGCCAGCCTGAACGAGCCTGTCGACGCGACCGATGCGGTTCCCGCTGGTCACCGCATCCTACGTGTTTACCGCAGAGATCGCTGATGCCGCAGAAAAAAGGTACGGCGCGCACGGCCGTGCGCCCCTACTATCCCTCCGCGATCTCTGCGAAGAGAAATCCCTGCCGCAAGCAGGCCCGTTAAAGCTGCTCAGCAGTATTCTTCATCTGCGGAAGCCCGCAGCCAAGAGGAGACGGAAGGAGAATTGGTATGGTGTCCGCCGATTGCGGAGGAGGTTGCCCTGAAAGGCTGAGGATATGGAATTCAATCAGAGGCTAGGGTCCATTGAGGCTCGGGAACCTCAATAGTGGTCATTTGAGCGTTAGGCACAAAAGGAATTTCCGTACCAAGCATGTCTTCCGCTCCAATACGAAGCGATTCCAGCAGCTCTTCTTTGGTCTTTTCCTGGGCATTGACTCCCGGAATATCTACTAGCCAGCCGATCCACCATGATCCTGATTTTTTTATGACGGCTCTCAGCTTCATTATTACCTCACGAAGGGTATGGAGAGGTCCTTACAAATCTTTCTTGCCAGTTCGTCTACGATCTCACCGTGTCTGGGAACCTGAGTCTTGAAATTCCCTTTGATAAAAATACTGTGCCTGCGGCCCTCCCTCAAGAGGGTTGCACCCTGACTGTTAAGGTGCTTAATTAGAGCGGTTCGTTTCATAACCAGCGAGCCTCTGCTTAACCTCTTCCCAAGGAGAACCTTCTTGGGGCGCAGCTTGATAAGCGGCAAGACGCCTGTCCAGTTCTTCTTTTTGGGCTTCAGATATCGGAAGCGACTCCTGAGCGGCGACGATGCTGTCCCATATCTCTTGGACCAGCAGAAGGCGTTCCGCCACTGTAAGTTGCTTTATTTCGCCGGCTATTTCCGACTGAGTCATGCCCGATCTCCTGCCTTTCCTTGCCGAGCCATGGGCGCTTCAATCTCTTCAACCCGCCAGGCCGCGTATGCAAGTGCTTCGCGTATGTCTTCTTCTTCCAGGTAAGGATATAGCCTGAGAATGTCTTCGGCGGAGTATCCGGACGCGACAAGTCCGACCACCGTTCCCACTGTGACACGCATGCCGCGGATACAGGGCTTACCTCCCATGACCTCCGGATCGAGTGTTATTCTTGTCAATTCTCGCACGGTTGCCTGCTTCTTGTTGGAGTCCAGTCTTTCCACCTCCATTATACTATTGATATGCAATTCCGTCCAATTCCGGCAACACTCGTCGCCTCAACGTTCTTACCGCAGAGAACGCCGAGACCCGGTAGGGGCGCACGGCGTGCGCCCTTACTCTCCGCGATCTCGGAGCCTGCCCCGGACCCCGGATCGAAGTCCGGGGCAGGCTTTGATGCGGGGATCTCTGCGGTGAAACTATTTCCCGCAAGCAGGCCCGCTCAAGCTGCTAAGCAGTATTCGTGACCTGTGGAAGACGGCTCCAAAGAGGAAATGGAAGGAAAATAGGTATGGTGTCCCCGGATTTACGGATTTATGGTATCGTATCCGCTGATTTCCAGCTTCAGAGCCGCGTTTGCCATCCGGCGGGATCGCGGCGTTCGTGGAACACGGCCAACACAACTATTAAAGCCGGTTCCACGACATAGAATATTCCGTAAGGGAATCGCCTAATTAACAGACGGTGTACATTTTTGTAAACAAGGGGATAAGTTGCCGGCGTACGTTTAATTTTGGCAAGTCCTTCTTCGACACACAGTACAAAATCAGCGCCGAGCCCCCCGCGCTGCTCCTCGTACCAGCGGTACGCTTCGGCGACATCACGCTCCGCGTCGGGACCTATCAGCAAGCCGCGCTTCACTTGTCGCCCATAATTCTCTGCTTAACTTCTTCCCAAGGAGAACCTTCTTGGGGCGCGGCTTGATAAGCTGCAAGACGCTTGTCTAGCTCTTCTTCTTGGGCTTCAGTTACCGGAAGCGATTCCTGATCGGCCACAATGCTGTCCCATATCTCTTGCACCAGCAAAAGCCGTTCCGCCACGCTGAGTTGCTTTATTCCGCCGGCTATTTCAGACTGAGTCATGGGCTTCCCCTTGTAATGCTGACTGGGGGTATCTACACTTTATCCTGTCCAGCCGTTCCACTCACACTATACTATTGATTTGCGGTTCCGTCCAATTCCGGCCACGCGGGTGGCCCGGACGCGCGGTGGGACAGGCTGCCAGCCTGTCTATTAGGATGACCGGCAACCATCCAGTAGCGAAGCGACAGGAGGTGTTTTGGCTTGGGAAAATTTAATCAGCCGTCGCCAGGAACAGATCTTACCGCAGAGAACGCCGATGCCGCAGAGGTACGGCGCGCACAGCCGAGGGTGTCTCAAGACCCAAGAATGGATGGATTTTCGGGTAGGGGCGCTTCGAGAAGCGCCCTGATTTCGGGCGGTTCACGAACCGCCCCTACAACCCATAATACGGAGGCCGCTGTACGGCGCGCACAGCCGTGCGCCCTCACCCTCCGCGATCTCGGAGCCTGCCCCGGACTTTGATCCGGGGATCTCTGCGAAGAGAAATCCTTCCCGTAAGCAGGCCCGCCAAACCTGCCCAGCAGTATTCTTCATCTGCGGAAGTCCGCCAGCAACAGGAGGCGGGAGCAGCATGGGCATCGCGTCTCCAGATCCAGTGGCAGATGTACATCACGAGGTCCAGAGATTAGCCAGGAACAGACTCGACTCCATACCGTACTAGTGCGGTAAAGAAAACAACCGACACCACCCGCGCGAAATATCGGCAAGGGTGAAGAGCAGGCGCTGACGGAGGCTGTACGGAACTCGGCTCTACCTCAGCAACGAAACCATGTTTTCCTTGCCTTGGAGAAGTATTTTTCCTTGACAGATGGCCTTTTAATGGGTGATCCCTTTTCCAAGATCTAATCGGAGATCATCTTGAGTCGGCTAGAGTGCATGAAACCGGTCTGGCCGTCGGCAGTTCTTACCCGCAGCCATTTCTCATCTGATTTTTCGGCGAGAATCGGCTCACCATCCGGTACCTGTACCAAACATTCCGAATTGGCCCCTTTCCCGGCTCTCATGCAAGCAAATCCATCGGAGTCCGTCACTACGGCTCGGTGCCAAGGCGAATTGACTAGATGTGGTGCTTCAGCCCCCTTCTTTTCATCCAGTCCTTTGATCTTCCATTTGTCCTTGATCTTTTTCCATGTGATGAAGCATGTTGCAGAGCCTGTCACATCCCGTCCGGAAAGTTCTGTCCAGCGATAGGAGTACGCTAGACGGACTGTCGCTTCGCCGCCATCCAAGGAATAACTTTGGATTTCTATTGACTTTATTTCAGAATCCCGAGCCGTCCACCTGGCAAAATACGTATCCCACCCACTATCGATGCTGGCCTTGTCTCGGTCTCCACGGTCATAGTACTTGATGGGGAAATCGTAAAAGTCCATCATGTTATCCTTGTCGCTCGCCACATAGAAACCATGATACTTCTTTGAAAGGGTTTTCAATTCCGCAAGATCCGCAGTCATTTTCTTGAGCAGGTTAATGACCTGGCCATGGCGCTGTTCAGAAGCGTGGGTCAAGGCCGTCTTACCTTCCTTGTCCCTTGCGTCGGTATTCGCCCCTTTGTCGAGAAGCAGCTTCACGATTTCTAGATTGCCCTGAGCGGCAGCCGCTATCAGCGGCGTCCGGCCAAGGAGATTCTTGGCATCATTAACATCCACCCCTTTTGCAAGAAGCAGGCTGACAGTCTCAAGACAGCGCATAGAGCCAGGGCTGTCGGCAGGTCCTCGAGGTGCTGCGGCGAACAGCAGGGCCGTCGAGCCTTCGTTTACCCTTGCATTAACATCCGCGCCTCTTGCAAGAAGCAGTTTTACGACCTCAGACTGGCAGTGGTAGCCAGCCATCGTAAGAGCGGTGGAGCCATCCTCCCTCTTGCTGTTGACATTCGCCTCTTTCTGGAGAAGGAGGCTCACAACCTCCAAATTGCCTGTAGAAGACGCCAGCATCAAAGCTGTCGAGCCATGGTCATCCTTTGCATTGACATTGGCTCCGTTGTCTAGCAGACTCTGAACCTGCTGAAGATCCCCCTTGTCTGCTGCCTGGACAAGCCTTTGATTCATATCCGGCCAGGGAGGACGTGTGATCACAACAAGAACTATGACAAGCGCCAGACCCGCAGGAATGAGTCCATAGGGCCAGGAACACACCATCTTCCATAAGCTCGGCTTTTTCTCGGTGTCAGGAACCTGCTCAGCTCCAGGAAGGACAGGCTGTTCTTCTGATGCAGGGGTGGCACGGGCAAGAACCTGCTCCGGCGGAGCAGGGACAGGCTCCGCCTGTGGCTTTGGTGCAGGACCGGTAGGTGCAGTGACCGGCTCGGGCGGCGGATGGACAGGCTCAGGACTTGGCTTTGGTTCAGGTCCCAGCACCGGCCCCTTCTTAGCAGCGATGTTTCTCTCCACCACTTCTGACAGCTTCTTCAAATGACTTTCGAGGGGCGGGGTGAACGCGTTAAGCCAGTGCTTTCGGAGAAGGTGGTATCTCAAAGCCCCTGCCGGTTCCGCATCCTCAATCCGAATCGGAATTATGACAATCTGGCGACTGGCAGCTTCTGCCACCTCGTTTTTCACATCATCTGAGACATTGCAGTGGGCAGAGAAGACCACCACCACGATCCGGCATCGACTGATCGCGTCTATGATGCCTGCGGCGTAATCTTCGCCGGGGACCACGTCACGTGGAGCGATCCAGCACCGTATACGGGCGTTTTCGAGCGCATTGCACACAGCGTACGCCGCGGCTTGGTCGTGACTGGAATAGCTTATGAAAACGTCATGAGCCATCTTCCTTCTCTCTTGTGGGGTCTGAACCCTTTGACCGCCCCCGATAGCGGGAACAGAAGGCATTAGAAGCCGATCACAAAGCGGGACCGATATCGGAATTGGTATGATATTCCCCTGACGCGAACTGGTCTTTCGGTGAGCCGCATCACGTCACTTGCTCGAAAGAGATCATCTCTTTGACTTCGAGACCTTCAGCACATGGCCCGGCTCTATACCTTAGCCGGGGAAAGATCCCTTGAATCTTGTGTAGAGCCATCAAGAGCACGTGTTCAGCGCTCGTGACCAGTTGATAGCCGATGTTCCTGCTGCTAGCCACAGTCAGGCCAACCCCGGCATCGGCCAAGTCAATCTCCTCGACACGCCCCTCTACTGCCAAAACGATCGACGCCGAGTTCCCACCGGAAACAGCTATTGCGACCGAAGCAGACTTCACAAGTTCGGTCACCACGACCCATTCCCTTTCCCATTTGCCCTCATCGAATTTGGCCACAATGGCTTGGCCGAGCGCCACTTTGTTGGCGATCATGACGTATTGGCAGCCCGAAGCATTAAAAAAAATCGCACCAGGGCCGGAAAACGTGACCTCCACATTTGCCCGCGGACTGACTATCCCTGCAGCGGGAACCTCGGCTTTTGCGTTGAATTTTACCTCCGTTGCGCCCTTTGATGTGATAGCCCTATGTGTGTCCGAGAGCTTGGAGTCGTTGGTCGCGAACGACATCTCTGGAAAGAGACCCCTGATATTATCCAGGCGGATGAAGTTGCGGCCATCGAGAGTGCCGATGTCTCCCAATTCGATCGGTCTGTTTGGCTCCCAGTTGGCGTAGTATGGGCGGAAGTTCTCGTAGACTGACCGCGTATAGATGTCGACTATTCCTTTCATGACCAGCCCCCTTCCTGTTTGTCACATTTCGGCGCGCCCTGGGCCCCGCCGCGGGCTATCAATGCCCTAACTAGGTAACCGCAAAAGGTCTTCAGCTATGGTTATCATCTGAGAAAGCCAGCCCCCAATGGCATCGCTGCAATTGGTACGGGTCCGTTGGTTTTCAGGAGGGACATGTTGGAACCGGCTACTCAGTTCTGGCTCCCTTTGCTGCATCAGCCGATTCGCTTGCCATTGTCATCACACTGAGCGTAGCTGCGTTCTCTGATGAAATAGATTCTTCGACACGCCGTACAAATAAACGGAAGGCATCTTGGTCGGACAGCCCATCATATCGGCCGACTCGTGAGTAAAAGAGAAACTTCTCGTGTCCCAATAGTTGCTCGGTTGAGCGATAGTTCTTCCACTGCTCACGATAATGGAAAACGCTCTCAAGAGAGACCATTATGACGACCGACAGGCTGATAATGGTCACAAGGGCTTGAATGACCGGTACGCCGCTAATCTCTAACTTAGACGAGATGTTCGCTAGCACTGGCACTAATGCGCCACCAATCACGCTAACTGTGCGCATCCACATGTAACAACTCTTTGTCCGCATCGCTTTCTTGTCGTACCAAGCTCGGTACTGTTCGACCCGGTCTGAAATATACTGCTCTGGCGTGAGCTGATATTGCGGCGCTTCTATCGAGTTACTCATCAAATATTCCTATTGGAATGAGTAGAAAGTTGTTGTAGAAATGAGCAATCGCAATCAGATTCGTCCGTCTTTCGCCAGGCGCCAGTAATACCGTCCAGACGGTGTTAAATTGCATGCCGTAGAATTCATTGCGGCGTCGTACATGTGTTCAGTCCCAACAGGTACGACCAGATGAACTCGATTTAGGCATTGCAGGTCACTAAATATATCCACGTTCGTCGGATTTGGATTACCCGAACAACGCTCATACGAAGGATCCAATGAGAGGTCCTCGGCCGGTAAAGGAAAGTACTGGGGCAATTTCCGAACGATTGCCCTGTCTATAGGCGCAGCGCAATTGCGGAGGGACAGGAGCCGTGTTACATGTGACTTAAAGAGAGGGCGCTGGTCCCAAGCACCAAGAGCAGCTTCAACGTAAGCGTATATAGCCGGCGCACTGACTTCCCCAAAAATGTTTGCAGCGCCTCCTTCAAGAGCGTCAACTACTAGAGAAGTAAATACTCCACCGCCCGCGGCTTCAACGGAAACCTGATCAGCCCTGCTTGCGGTCAGGATCGAAAGACCTTCACGAAGGTAGGCCTTGGTATTATCAATTTCTGGAGCATTGCCCAAAGCCCCGGAAAAACAACAGTCAAGTAAAATAATCACTTCTCGGGCCTTCGAATCATTCGCGTATCTCAGGATCTCACTCATTCCGACCCCCTCGTCATACTTGTCGGCATCCTGCGTTACAATATATCCGTCTAGATTGTTTGCCGTGCCATGGCCGGAAAAGAAGAAAAGAGCGATGTCTGCTTTATCCCTAAAAAGAAGGTCAAGGCTCTCACGAAGCACGTTGCGCTTGACGACCTCGTTACCACTCCCAAGAGGTGCCGTTAATGACTTACAATCAAAATTCGGCGAACCATCCTCGTGTCTTTTTAGAACAGCCGCAACTCGTTCAGCGTCGCTGACGCATCCCTGAAGTATGCCGATACGATACTGGTCAATTCCGATGCAAAGAGCCCGGCGCATAAGCTGCCCCCAAATTGGACACTATCGATTGCCGTCGATTAGAGCCTTGAGGTTGTCCCAAGTCCATTTGTAGATCTTATCGCTCGGATCGGCACTCTTTGGTTTGGTGCATGTCTTGCTCGCTCGACCCCACAACAGAAAATAGGAATGCTTCTCCTCACGCGTAATGGATAGTTCCGCCGATACTCCTGATGCCGTATGCGTATATTCGCCACAAATAACAATTGTTAAATCAGTTTTCCGAATTCGAGTTCTGACCTTTTCCTTCCAGTCACCCGTCATTGGTTCCTTAACAGACCAGTCTTGGATAGTAAAAGGTGTGTCTTGATTCTTCGATTGTCCAACCAAGAGGGTCCGAAGGTCCTCATCGTTGTCGAAGTCGAAGCTAATAAAAGCCCGTTTCGTTGCCATAATATTCCTCCATGAAACCCTTCGACAGACTAGCGGCTGTGTTGAGAATCCTGGCAAACCATTGGGAGCCCTTTTGAATTGTTATGAGGTCAAATTACTACTTCTTTCTGCGTTTGTCAGGGCTTTGGTTCGTGGGCTTGAGCGAAACGTCCTCTTCGCGGGCTTTCTCGTATACAGCCTTTGGCGACCGTCCCATTTTGAGGCCGATCAGCCTCGTCGGAGTGTTTAACTGGACCAGTTCTTGGAGTTTCTTCATGTCTTCCGGGGTCCACCGTTTCCCTTGATTGGCAGGCTTCTTAGGCATGTCCTGCTCCTTTTTCCGTGTGATGACGGCTGCTTCCCCTGATTTAAACCTGATTTACCGACTCCCTCATATCGCCAACTGCGCGATGTGTCAAGAAGAACCTGTCAGAATCCGTACTGGTTTCTCTGGCCTGAGTCACCACTTACAAAAACGTAACCTCCCGTACGTACATTTTTGTAAATCTTGTCGCCTCTTGGCTATAACTCACTCTCGTTTTTGCCCCTCTGCCATTCCCAATTAACCCCGTAAAACCAGCCTGTTACCCTTCATGCTTCTCCC
>Ga0172370_10007433_pt1 | contig 13432 bp, 12 predicted proteins | sample LakKiv5m_FD_114538 | JGI IMG/M metagenome (GOLD analysis project Ga0172370, IMG submission 114538) | Freshwater microbial communities from Kabuno Bay, South-Kivu, Congo - kab_022012_11.5m | ecosystem: Environmental > Aquatic > Freshwater > Lake | place: Democratic Republic of the Congo...
AGTTATAACACGGAAGCCAGGAAAATACTGGCTTCCCGTCAACGCGCAGAACGGCAGGCATCCTTTGAGTTTCGCGCATTAAGTACCTTTCCGGCAGTTCTGTTTGTTGTGGTCCTGGCAGTGCTGCTGGTACGCGCCTGGCCCATCCTACAACAAAAAAGTTTAATCAACCTGCTCTTGGGGGACGTCTGGCGTCCTTCAGAGGGACAATTCGGTTTCCTGCCGTTCATCGCTGGCTCATTATGGGTAACCATACTGGCAATGGTCTTCGCTGCGCCTGTCAGCATTCTGTGTGCAATTTTCCTTTCGGAGTATGCCCGCCCTACGACAAAGGCTTTAATCAAGCCACTCATCGATATACTGGCGGCCATTCCTTCGGTAGTCTACGGACTCTGGGGGGTATTGGTAATTGTTCCCTGGGTTCAACAAAGCGTCGCTCCGACCCTTGGCCGTTGGTTCCCTTTCCTTCCACTTTTCAACTCCAGTAATCCGACAGGATATTCTATTCTATCCGGGGCGCTGGTGCTTGCAGTGATGGTCGTGCCTTTTATCATTGCCATCTCCTATGAAGTGATGCGGACTGTTCCACGTGGTTATCATGAGGCATCCCTGGCTGTTGGGGCGACCCGCTGGCAGACAGTGCGGTATGTAGTGTTTCCTCGTGTTGCAGGCGGATTGATAGCCGGGGTTGTTCTGGGTACTTCTCGTGCCTTTGGTGAAACTATGGCGGTGTTGATGGTCGTGGGAAATAACCCCATCATCCCTCATTCCATATTTGATGCTGCCTATCCTCTGACGGCACTGATTGCGAACAATTACGGCGAGATGATGTCGATACCGTTATACGATTCTGCCTTGCTGGCTTCAGCCCTGCTATTATTGCTGATCGTCCTGATGTTTAATGTTCTGGCTGCACTGGCATTAAGACGTGCCACAGCCCGGGAGCAGGCATGAAACGGATTACACGCAGGCATCTGGAAGAATTGATTGCTCAGGGCTTGATGTATCTGAGCCTGGCGCTGGTTGCCGGCAGCCTTGGATGGATCCTTATCACCATCATCGAGCGTGGAGCCCCAGCCCTCACGTGGGACATGATCACAAAAACCCCTCAGGGCGGTTTCTATCTGGGTAAAGAAGGCGGAGTGTTGAATGCAATCCTTGGCTCGCTTTACCTGGCATTGGGCGGTACTTTCGCTGCTCTGGTGTTCAGTTTACCCATAGCACTCGGGTTGAACATTTATATTCCCCGAAAATCTCGCTGGGCACTGCTTGTTCGATCTGTACTGGACGTGCTATGGGGGATACCATCCATTGTTTATGGAGCCTTCGGATTTACCCTCATGTTAGCCCTGGGTATGCGGGCTTCTTTACTGGCCGGCATTATCACTCTGGCTTTTGTGGAATTACCGATCATGGTTCGGGCTATGGATGAGGTCTTACGTCGTATGCCTCGAGACCTTGAGAATGCGTCTTATGCGATGGGCGCCACGCGTATCGAAACAGCATTACGGGTGGTGCTTCCACAGATGCTGCCGGGACTTGTGACCGCAGTGATGTTGGCTTTTGGTCGTGGGATTGGTGACGCAGCATCCGTGTTATTCACCGCTGGATACACAGACCGAATACCCACTTCTTTAATGGATCCAACCGCGTCCCTACCTTTGGCAGTATTCTTTCAACTTTCTATGCCATACCCGGAGGTTCAGAAACGGGCATATGCAGCGGCATTCATCTTAACTCTTCTGGTATTGCTGATCAGCTTCCTCTCCAGATGGATCTCTGCCAGACTTTCACGCTACTCAATTAAATAGGTGCCAGATGGAAAATCATATTCAAATTCGAGATTTGAAGGTACGCATCGGTTCCACAGAGATCATCAGGCATGCGAATATCAACATCCCCGACGGGCAGGTTACTGCCATTCTGGGACCTTCGGGCTGCGGCAAAACCACCCTGCTGAGGAGTATGAATCGCTTTCTTGACCTGACTGAAAACTCAAGGGTGGAGGGTGAGGTTTTACTGGATGGAAAGAATATTTATGCGCCTGGAGTGGATGTAACCGAGATCAGGCGGCGCATCGGCTTACTGGCACAACGGCCATATTCACTGCCCATGTCAATCTACGAGAATGTGGCGTACGGATTGCGTATCCACCGTGTCAATCAGAGTAAAAACTTGAAACCGATCATCCGGCATTATCTGGAAATGGCTGGATTATGGGATGAGGTAAAAACCAGGCTATCCGATCCGGCCAGCGCTTTATCCATAGGACAGCAGCAAAGGCTGTGCCTGGCTCGCGGGTTGGCACTTGAACCTGAAGTGATCCTGGCTGATGAACCTACGTCCGCGTTAGATCCGATCTCCGCGCAACATATCGAAGGAAAACTACAGGAACTGAAAGAGAAGTATACGATCGTACTGGTTACCCATACATTACGGCAGGCGCGAAGGTTGGCGGACCATGTTGTTTTTATGTACCTGGGTGAGGTTGTAGAGCAGGGACCTGCCCGTGAAGTTTTCGACAACCCTCAAATGGAACGTACTAAAGCCTATTTGCAGGGGTCGATCGGGTAAACCCCACCAGCCTGATAAAAACTGGGACAAAAAAAGGAGCCTGTGATGGCTCCTTTTTTGTTCGGATGGTCAGTTATTAGAAAAGTCCCATCACTCTGCCTGTTTCAAGGTCCAGGTCAATATCATAGAATGCAGGACGCGTAGGCAGACCGGGCATGGTGCTCATCTTTCCCAGCAGCGGATAAAGGAAGCCGGCGCCAACGGATGCGCGAACTTCCCGGACAGTGATACGGAAACCGGTTGGGACGCCTTTCAACGTAGGGTCTGCGGTGAGGGACAGGTGGGTCTTGGCCATGCAAATTGGCAGTTTATCAAATCCCATCCGGGTGTAATCCGTGATCTGCTTTTCAGCTTCGGGTGTATAGTCTACGCCATCAGCACCGTAAACCTGAGTAGCGATCGTTTCGATCTTTTCTTTGATAGTCTTATCCAACGGATATAAGAATTGGAAATGAGACGGTTTTTCAGCAGCTTTTACAACAGCTTCCGCCAGGTTCCGGGCTCCCGCGCCACCTTGCGCCCAGTGCGCGCTGACAACAGAATCTTCCGCCCCCGCTCTGATGGCCGCAGTGCGGATCATTTCAAGTTCTGCGGGAGTATCCGTAGCAAATTGATTGATCGCTACGACTACAGGGATACCAAATTTACGGGCTGTTTTAATATGGTGCAGTAGGTTGGGAAGGCCGGCTTCGAGCAGGGGGAGGTTTTCATCTGTGTAGGCTGGATCCAGTGGTTTTCCTGCAACAACCTTCGGGCCACCACCATGCATCTTAAGCGCGCGTACTGTGGCAACCATCACAACTACATTCGGAATCAACCCTGAGTAGCGGCATTTAATATCAAAGAATTTTTCCATGCCAATATCCGCACCGAAACCGGACTCAGTCACGACATAATCTGCCAGTTTTAAAGCCATCTGGTCAGCAAGGATGGAGCTGTTACCGTGTGCAATATTGGCAAATGGACCAGCGTGGACGAATACGGGGGTGCCTTCCAGCGTCTGCATCAAGTTGGGTTTGATGGCGTCACGCATGAGCACAGTCAGGGCACCGGCAATGCCGATATCTTCTGCTGAAACCGGGTCACCATCCCTGCTCTGGGCAACGACCATATTACCGAGTCGTTCTCGCATGTCTTTCAGGCTGGTGGTCAGTGCTAACACCGCCATGATCTCGCTGGCAACTGTGATGTCAAAACCGGTAGTGCGTTCGTGCCCGGTTTCTTCTGCACCTGTACCCACGGTAATGCCGCGCAGGAAACGGTCGCTGGTATCCATCACTCGCTTCCAGGTGACAGTCTCCGGGTCGATATCCAGCCGGCATAGTTTACGCTTCTCTTCAGCGGTCAGGTCATTGGGGTTTGTCTTCTGAATACCCAGTTTCTTAAGCCTTCCCTGTAAACCTTTTCCGAAGGTCCGATTGCCTTTTTTATCTGCCGGGCATAAACGAGTAAACAGCTGCTCATCTGTAGCTTCTGATTCGTGCAACATACGCACATCGATCGCTGCGGCAAGCAGGTTGTTGGCGGCAGTGATGGCATGAATATCACCGGTCAGATGCAGGTTAAAATCCTCCATCGGTATAACCTGGCTGTAGCCACCACCCGCAGCGCCGCCTTTAATTCCAAATGTCGGACCCTGACTGGGCTGGCGGATGCAGGTGATCACACGCTTACCCAGTTCAGCTCCCAACGCCTGGCTCAGACCGACGGTAGTGGTTGTTTTCCCTTCACCGAGCGGAGTGGGCGTTATGGCGGTCACGTCGATATATTTACCGCTTGGGGCATCTTTCAAGCGATCCAGTATCTCCAGCTTCACTTTGGCTTTATATGGGCCGTAGAGTTCTAATTCTGCGGGAAGGATACCCATGGTCTCAGCGATTTCGCTGATTGGATGGATCTCCGCATCCTGGGCGATTTCAATGTCGGAGGGAACAGGTATCTTTAGTTTTAGCTTGGTGGGGACAAATTTACGGCTGCTGGATGTCACTGGGCTCATAAGATGGTGCTCCTTTGCGTATATTTGTAATGGGTTGGATTGGGTAATTATGGTACAAGTACTCCCTTTGCGCAAGATGGAACTTGTGGGAGTATAAGATTTACTGTGGATGCACACCACAGAAGCCTATACAGGGTGGATGGAACATCCAGCCCAATATTGACAATTCTTATCCAGTAGATATACTATAAGTAAGTTAGTAATTAGTTAGCTCATTAATATTTGGATACGATAAGGGCAAAACCGGTGAAAACCGGTGACGCAAAGCCATGGGTCTACAACCTTCGGGTCATGACTGCCAGGTTACCGAAACCTTCCATGTTATTTATTAACATGCATATCTCGGAGCCCTTGTCGGGGAGAAGCACATGGCTCCGAGCCAACGAACCAACATTCTTAGATCAATTATCGCCCTCATCGTTATGGGGACGAATCTGTTGGTTTTTAACCCCGCTACCGCTTTCATCCCTGTAACAGCTGGAGATGCTGCTCAGCTAGATGAAAGCCAGGCAAGTGTTTCAAGCATCTCGCAGCCATTAATGGATTTTGCCAGTGCTATCCGCAATGGTGATAAAAACCAGATCACCGGTATCTTCGCGGAAGACACTCTGGCTCATCGGGTGGTGCAACAACCTTCCGGAGAACCCGGGTTTGTTTCAGGGGTGGATGGTGTAGTGACACAATTTGGCATGGCATCTAAGGTTGGGTCTATCGGCTTGCTGGCTCATAATTTTGCCGCCGGGGAAAGCTTCTTTCAATTAAAGGTGGGAATGAAAGTGTACCTGGTGTACGGAGATGGCCATGTAAGCGGATATCTCATCCACCAGATAAACCGCTTCCAGGCACTCACGCCTACCAGCCCGATATCCAATTTCCTGAACCTTGAATCCGGCGAAAAAATCTCCGCAGCTGAGTTGTTTACCCGAATGTACGGAGAACCGAATGTCCTGACATTGCAGACCTGTATCGCATCTGGGGATGAAAGCTCCTGGGGAAGATTATTCATCCTTGCAGAACCGATTTTGTGAGCAAGATCCTCGGTCACGTTTTTTACAGGAACAGAGATGTTCCTGTATTCATTTAATCAACCGCCAGCAAAAACATATACGATATAATCAGAACAATGATGATCAACCCGGATCGTTTACCTGGTTTTCGCAGCATATTACCTTTTACACTCTGGTTGGCAGGAGCCGGTTGGCTAGGGGTGATATTGCTTGTTTTTGCCACCTTACCAACTCTTGGGCCGCGCTGGTTATTCTTTTTCTTCCTGGTGTTAGCCCTCACGGGTACTTTTTTACCGGTTGTCTTTTTCCTTAACCTTCGCTTCCCCTCCGTACCAGCGATCGGGTTTAGTGTAATCGTCCGGCAGGCTTGCTGGGTGGGTGTATACGGCGGATTGGTTGCCTGGCTGCAGCTCGGACGTGTATTGAACACCGGCCTGGGTGTGGGTCTGGCAGCAGGTTTCATTGGCCTGGAGTGGTTGATCCGCTTCAGGGAGAAGAACAAGGCGAGATTAGCCAGGCCATTCAAATACCAGGCACAATCAGAGATTGTGGATGAAGAAGTGACGGATGAGGAAGAATGATGGGCCAACGTCAGATCCCGTCTGTGGATTCCCTGCTCCGGTTGCCTGATGGTAGTCGGTTGATTAATCAATACTCACACACGCTGGTTGTGATTCAACTACGAGAAACCCTTCAAGAACTGCGCGACAAGCCGGATAGAGATATTCCTGATGGGGAGGGAATCCTTGCATTGGTTGAATCCCGGATCCAGACGATTACTCGGCCGACATTGACACCTGTGATCAATGCTACCGGTGTCATCTTGCATACCAATCTGGGGCGGGCGCCACTGAGCGCAGCTGCGCTGGCTGCCATGCAGCAAACCGGACAGTCTTACAATACCCTTGAGTATGATGTCACCGCTGGTGTACGTGGTTCCCGCCAGGTTCACTGTGAACGTTTGGTGACACGGCTAAGCGGTGCTGAAGCGGCTTTAGTGGTGAATAACAATGCGGGAGCCGTTCTGCTGATTCTTTCAGCTTTAATGAAAAATAAGAGAGTAGCAATCTCTCGTTCACAACTGGTGGAGATTGGCGGCAGTTTTCGAGTCCCTGATGTCATGCGTCAATCCGGTGCGCGCATGATGGAGATTGGGACGACTAATCAGGTGCACCTCTCAGATTATGAAGATGCTTTAGCAAATGGTTCTGCCAGTATTATCCGGGTACATCCATCCAATTTTAAGATCATCGGTTTCACAGATCAACCCAGGCTGTCAGAATTGGGACGAGTCGCGCATGCTCATGGAGCGCTGCTGCTGGATGATCTGGGATCTGGATCTTTTCTGGATACCGCATCGTATGGCATGCAGCACGAACCGATGGTTCATGAATCGATTCTGGATGGAGCTGATATCGTAAGTTTTTCGGGTGATAAATTACTGGGAGGTCCGCAAGCTGGTATCATTGCCGGCAAGGCGGATTTGATTCGAAAGATCAAAAAACATCCCCTGGCGAGGGCATTAAGAGCCGATAAAATGACACTGGCAGGTCTGGCAGCCACGCTCTCACATTATATAGTTGGGGAAGCTGAGCAGCAAATCCCTATCTGGCGCATGATCTCCATGCCGTTAGCAGTTGTCCATGAGCGGGCACTCTATTGGAAAGACCAATTGAATGCCGGGGATATAATTTCGGGTGAATCAACGGTCGGTGGTGGCAGTCTGCCCGGTGAAACCCTTCCAACCTGGTTACTTTCCCTCCCCGTGGATTCGGTGGATCGTTTTTTGAAACAATTGAGGTGTGCGGATATTCCGGTAATTGCCAGGATCGTTGATGGCCATGCAGTATTTGATCCTCGTACCGTACAAAAAGAAGAAGAAGGGATGCTGCTTGCAACCCTGCAAAAATACTACCCAGCCTACAGGATGAGTGAATGAAAAAGCAACTGGATGAACTGATGGCAGCGCGTCGGTTGGACGCCGTGCTCGTAAACGGAGCAGGTGATCACAATCCTGCTATGATCTATATGAGCGGCGGTGGGCATTTTAAAGCCAGTCTGGTGAAAGCCATGGGCAGCGAACCAGTCATCTACTGTTACCCGATGGAGCGTGAGGAAGCTGCACGTACCGGCTTGCGGGCAAAACTCCACCAGACACTTAAGACTGATCCGGCTTCGCTGGCTATTGAAATTCGCTGGATGTTGCAGGATAACGGGCTGCGTACTGGACGGGTAGCTTTTTACGGGCAGGTGGACGCGGGTGAATTCCTCTCAATGACTCAGGAACTGCAGCGTATCGCGCCGGAGTACGAGCTTGTTGGAGAACCACAGGATACGATTCTAATGGCTGCGCGGGCTACCAAAGAACCCGGGGAGATCGAGCGTATTCGCCGGATGGGTGAAGTGACCACTCGGGTGGTTGGCCGGGTCGCGGATATGCTCAGTACGGCACAGGTGCGTGGGACCCAATTGCTTAATTCGAATGGGGATCCATTGCGGGTTGGCGCTGTGAAAAAGCAGATCAATCTCTGGCTGGCAGAAGAAGGGGCTGAAAACCCGGAGGGAACGATTTTCTCCATCGGAAGAGATGCAGGCATTCCGCACAGCACCGGGTCCGCAGAGGACATTTTAGAATTGGGTAAACCGATCGTTTTCGATATTTTTCCCTGCGAAGAGCAGGGTGGTTATTTTTATGATTTTACCCGTACCTGGTGTTTGGGGTATGCCCCGGATCCAGTTGCGAAGTTATATGAGGATGTCTTCAGTGTTTATCGGGCGGTTGTTGAGCAACTTGCTCCCAACAGGCTTTGTAAAGACTATCAGAACCTCACGTGTGATCTGTTCAGCAAGATGGGACATCCCACCATTCTCACGCATCCCGGCACCACCGATGGGTATGTGCACAGTCTGGGGCATGGTCTCGGATTAGCTGTCCATGAAGCGCCCTGGTTTAGTATGAATATGGCTACGAATGATCCTCTTCTGCCTGGAAGTGTCTTTACCATTGAACCGGGCCTTTACTATCCGGATCTGGCCATGGGTGTTCGGCTGGAAGATACTTATCTGGCTGAAAGTAATGGTTCTTTCTCAAAAATGGCAGATTTTCCCATGAATCTGGTTCTACCGACAAGGAAGGGCTGAGAGGACTGTATGCCTGTACCTCTTCGAATTTTAGCAATCGAATCCTCCTGCGATGAAACCGCAGCTGCAGTTCTCGAAAATGGCCGGGCTTTACTCTCGAGTGTGATCGCCACACAGATCGACCTGCATGCTCAGTATGGGGGAGTGTTTCCAGAAGTGGCTTCGCGCCAGCATATTCTTACCATTTATGGCGTTGTGGATCAGGCCCTGAAACAGGCTCACCTGGCCCCACAGGATGTGGACCTTGTGGCTGTTACCCAGGGACCTGGTCTGGCAGGTTCACTGGTCGTCGGACTGAATATGGCGAAAGCAATGGCTCAGGCGCGGGGAATCCCTTTGGTGGGTGTAAACCATCTGGAAGGACACATCTATTCAGCCTGGGTATATGACGCGGATCGTTATGGGGCAGCGGAAAACGTTCCAGCGGAACCGCAATTCCCTTTGCTGGCATTGCTGGCTTCTGGCGGGCATACTGAGTTGATCTTGATCACCGGGCATCTTCAATATCAGCACCTTGGTCGAACGCAGGATGATGCGGCAGGCGAAGCTTTTGATAAAGTAGCCCGTTTACTCGGTCTGCCATATCCGGGTGGACCTTCGATTCAAAAAAGCGCGGAAGGAGGCGACCCGGACGCCTTTAAGTTCCCTCGAGCCAGGTTAGATAATCCCTGGGATTTTTCATTCAGCGGTATCAAGACAGCTGTGCTGCGGACGGTCAAGGGGTATGAAGAGGTGGGGAAAACCTTGCCGGTAGCTGACATTGCCGCCAGTTTTCAGTATGCTGTTGTCGATACACTTGCCAGCAAGGCATTTGCTGCAGCCAAACACTTTGGAGCAAAGCAATTGCTTGTTGCTGGAGGAGTTTCCGCAAATCGGGCATTACGCGCAGCATTTACCCGGCAATCTGAATTTACTGTGCATATTCCACAGTTCTCTTTGTGTACGGATAATGCGGCAATGATCGGAGCAGCTGGTTATTACCGTTATGTAGCGGGTCAAAGATCCCAATTGGACCTAGACGCGCTGCCCGTTTGGCCATTAAGCAGTTTGGTTTGATGCAACTATTAGTGAGATTTATCATCTAATGAATAGCACAGTCAGTAAACGAGAGATCGATCTAAACTTGTTGAAACAGGGAGATAGAGGTGAACTGGCAGCCCTGGTGGAGCAGTTCTCTAACCCGGTCTACCGGATTGCCATGAACATCCTCCACTCAGAACAGGATGCGGAAGATATTATTCAGGAGACTTTCATCAAAGTGATCCATGGAATACAGAACTTTGAGGGACGCAGCAGCCTGGCAACCTGGGTATATCGGATTGCCGTGAACGAGGCTTTAATGGCGACACGCCGGATGAAAGGGACCCTGGTTTCGATCGATGCAGAAACTGATACAGGTGAAGGTGAAACCTCCCCGGTGGAGATCGAAGATTGGTGCTGCAGGCCAGAAGTAGAAACTATGGATGCAGAACTCCGCAGAGAAATGGATCAGGCGATTGCGCGCTTGCCGGAGAAGCTACGAATCGTATTTCAACTGCGAGATATGGAAGATCTCTCCATTCGTGAAACAGCGCAGGTGCTCGGTTTGACAGAATCCGCAGTAAAGACGCGCTTACTTCGCGCTCGTTTAATTTTACGGGAAGAGCTAACCCATTATTTTCAAGGTTCCTCGCAAGGATAGCAATATGGACCACGAAAACTGTAGTGAACTTCTCAAATCTATTGAAGATTATCTGGATGGTGATATTCAGCCAGAGGTCTGCACGATGCTGGAAGAACATATACGCGGCTGCCAGAACTGCCGCATCGTGGTAGATACGCTACGCAAGACTATTTCACTCTATCACGATGAAGCCCGTCAGGATGTAATGCCGGAGGCTATGCGTGAACATTTATACATCGAGCTAAACCTGATGGATTACCTTCCGCGATCCAGGAAGTAATTTTGAGCCCTCATGTACCTCGGGAAATCGCGGATGAGAAGAGTCAGACCTCAACATTCATAGCAGATAATGAATTTGAGAAATATAAGATCCATTGCCCCGTTTGTGGATCTACTGCGATGAGTTTTAATTGCAGTACCGAATTGGTTTGCCAGAGCTGCGGGCACTCTGACACCGGTTCTTTTACCTGATAGCGATCCACCCTGGCGTGCCAGGATCACTTATTTCGAGGTGGTTATGGAAAGATTATTGAATGATGCCATTGCGCAGCAGGTGAGCGAAGTCTTCACAGAGGAATTAACTCAACCTGTTCATCTGTTGTTTTTTAGTTCTGAAGAACGATGTGAATATTGTGAACCGACCCGGCAGCTGATTGAGGAAGTTGTTCAATTATCAGGTAAGCTTTCCGCCACTTATCATGATTTGGAAAAAGAGAATGAGCTCGCAAGTGCTTACTGTGTGGATAAATCCCCCACAATCGTCCTCACTGCAAAAATTGGGGGAGATCTTCAAGATCTGGGTGTGCGCTATGCTGGAATGCCATCCGGGCATGAATTTACTTCTTTCATAAACTCGATCATCATGGTATCCCAACGTTCTGGAGGATTAAATAAAGAGACGCTCGATTTTCTGGCAGGGGTGAAGGAGGATGTACTGCTCCAGGTGTTTGTTACACCCACTTGACCGTACTGTCCGCCAGCCGTGAACCTGGCGCATGCATTTGCTATAGAAAACCCGCATATTCAAGCCGAGATGGTGGAAGCGATCGAATTTCCTGATTTATCCAATCAGTTCCATGTGAGTGGAGTCCCACAGACGACGATCAACAGTGGCGCTGAAACCATTGTTGGCTCTGGCCCTGAAGAACAGTTGGTTGCGGCTATCGCGCAGGCATTGAAACTGTAAAAAAACTGGAGGACATGAAGAGATGGATGCAAGAGTTATATGGAAGAACAGTGGGTTAGCTTTTAATGGAACAGCAAATACCGGACACTTTATTTCACTAGGTAGTCAGGAGGAGGATGGTACTGAAAATGCAGGTTTTCGACCGATCGAACTGATGGCCGTTAGCCTGGCTGGATGCACGGCGATGGATGTAATTTCCATTCTGCAGAAGAAGAAAGAAAGTGTAACCTCTTTCGAGGTTTCTGTTCATGCAGACCGAGCGGATGATCACCCGAAGGTATTTACCCGTGCAGAAATTGTGTATCATCTGAAGGGTACCCATATCAATCCGGCTTCTGTAGAGAGAGCGATCGAACTTTCCAACCAAAAATACTGCCCGGCATTCGCCATGCTCAGTCAATCATTCCCAATTCAGGTGCGTTACGAGATCAGCGAGGGCTAAGGAAATATCCGTAGATTTCAGAGCGGGCATACCCCACTCTAATATATAAAGATACTATTCCGTAAACCTGATCCTGTCTTGGATTTTTAGAAGAGATTATTTCCCTGATTCCAGCTGTGTTTCTGCGTCTGCGCAAGTGCAGGCCGTCAGTGTTTTTGTAAAGCGAGTCAGCGTCCCTTTATAGGGGGTACCAGCGGAATGTGGTATCCACCCTTCCATATTGAAAGGTAATGAACCATCAGCGGGGATCCATTCGCCATTGTATTTACGCGCAATGTGAACATGAGTTCCTGTGGCATTCCCACGTTCACAGGAGGGATGCCCAATGACCGAGCCAGCCGATACGATCCTTCCCTGCGGGGCGGCGTCATACCGGGAGAGATGAAGGTACAGCACAACCCACCCGGTACGTTCATCCCCATCGCGATCCAAGTCCAACATTGCCAGTCCGAGTTCTGCGCGGCTCAGCACACCATCCGCAACAGCTGTCACCCATTCTTCGGATGGCGCGCAACCGCCTTTTTCAGCTGGCGGTGCGAAGTCGATGGCTGCCCAGGGTTCATTCTCTCCCCAGGCCGGGTGAGGGGCACCGGTATATGACCAGACTTTTCCAGGGGTGAAAGGCAGCAGCATTTCGGGTTGAGTCAGGCTGCCAGGTATCAGTTCAGATATTTCTTCAGGGAGTGCCCCGAATAGCTCCTTATAGGTGTGATTCAAGCCAATGCCGGATACAGCATGCGCATAGATGTCTGGCGAAATGGTTTTAGAAAAATAATTCTGCAGGCCGACAGTGCCCGCATTCAGCCAGGGGTCAAAACGGACAAGGCTTCCGTCCTGCAATTCGGTGGATAGTAAATCCCCTGTGCGCCAGCCATAATATCCGGCATTCAGGGTATCCGCCGCCATCAATAATTGGAGATAGAGGTTTTCATGATACAGGCGGTGAAAGCCGAGCGCTTCGCTATCCACCCAGGTAGGAATGGACGGGTTGGTCAGTGCACCCAGTTGGTATTCGAGCAAGGCAAGCAGCACCCGCGGGCTGATACTGTAACTGGTGGCGATGTAGTCTACCAGCTCCGCTCCTCCACGCCATCCTCCATAGGCCCATACACGGTAATTTTTCAGCCATCCGTTGGATTTCGTCACATAACTGATCGTATCAAAATTTCGCGCGGCCGGGCCATTGACAAAAAGGGCATCTGGCAGGATCTTATAAGAAGAGCCCCAGAGAGGGAGATAATAAATGGGAATTTGGAGCGGCAAGCCAGGGGGAAGTGTGGTAGTGGATTGAGGGAGTAATGAATTAGCAGCTAGGATCTCATCCGTGCTGGTGTTGAAACGTCTTGCAAGTGGCGGAACTGTATCCCCATCCTGAACTGTGTAATCCACCAGCTGACCCGGTTGATACTCTTCACGGGTCGGA
>Ga0172370_10007434_pt1 | contig 13431 bp, 10 predicted proteins | sample LakKiv5m_FD_114538 | JGI IMG/M metagenome (GOLD analysis project Ga0172370, IMG submission 114538) | Freshwater microbial communities from Kabuno Bay, South-Kivu, Congo - kab_022012_11.5m | ecosystem: Environmental > Aquatic > Freshwater > Lake | place: Democratic Republic of the Congo...
GCGGTGGTCGATGTGCCGATCGAGGTACCGGTCGATGCGCGGGCCGAGGCCGAGGGCGTGGCCGACGTGCCCGGCGATCCGGGCCGGGAGGTCGACGCCGACGCATCCCCCGACCTGCCCCCGTTGCCCACGCAGGCGCCGCTGGCGGCGCCCGTCGACCCGCTGGCCGGCACCGACGTCGTGTCGTGCTCGCTCTACCTGGACGAGCGCTGCGAGGCCGGTACGCGGCGGCGCTGCGAGGTCTACGACCCGGCCTCCTCGGCGTTCGTCGATGCGCCCGACCCGCTCCTGAAGCGGGCGCTCCTGTTCGACCGCTGGCGCGACCTGTACCAGACGCCCGACGGGCAGGCCATCGACCGCGACTTCGCGGGGCCGACGCCCCCCGGCACGCCCGAGGCCCTGTGGAGCGCGCCGGAGCACCTGTCCGGGTACTGGGGAACCGTCGACGGCGGCATCTGGACCGGCTGGTCGGTGGTGGCGGCCATCCTGCGCTACTCCCAGACGGGCACCGAGGCCGACTACGTTCGCATGGAGCAGCACGTGCGGGACCTCGTCGCGATGTTCGACGCCACGGGCATCCCCGGCTACTTCATCCGCTACCACTTCCTGGCTGTGCCCGACGACGCGCCCCAGCCGCCCGATACCATCATCCGGCGCGTCAGCAGCGCGGGCCTGACCCACGAGGACCGCGACGTGGATCCCGCGGCGCTGAAGTACCTTCCTGCCGCCTACACGGATGGGTACGCCGGGCCCGACGGCACGATTTGGAAGGGCCGGCCCATGTGGCACGGCAACCCCTCCATCGACCAGGTCTCGGGCCCCATGACCTCGCTGCCCATGGCCTGGGACCTGCTGCGCGACGACGAGCTGAAGGGGCGCATCGCGAAGCACCTGACGTGCTACCTGAAGCGCCTGCAGCGCATCGAGGTGATCCACCTGCAGCAGAACCCGCAGCTGCTGGCCGCGCTGGTGGCGTACTTCCAGGCCGGTGAGCTGAAACTGGACCCGGGCGACCTCGACCTGACCAAGCTCGACCGGCTCGTGGGCTATGTGCACCGCCAGATCAACCCGCTGAACGAGGCCGCCTTCGACACCATGTGCCCGGATACCGTCCAGATGGAGCCGTGGCGCGTCATCGACGCAGCCAACTCCTCGAAGTTCCTGGGCGAGTTCTTGCAGCTCGTGATGGACATGAAGGACGGCAGCGGGGCCAAGAACCAGATCGACCACTACTACTTCCCGAACCTGCGCGGCAGCGACGCCATGCACCTGATGCATCTGGCCACGATGGCGTACCATGTCACGAGCGACGAGCAGTACCGGCGCTTCCTGTACGACGAGCTGATCGGCAGCCTGCACACGGACCAGGTGCTGCTGACCACCGGCGCGTTCGACCTGCCCAAGTGGTGCAAGGCCTTCTTCGGCAACCAGATCACCTACGGTCCGTGGTGGGCGTTCCTGCACCTGATCGGCGACTGCCCGCTGAAGCAGACCTTGCAGCGCGGGTTCGCCGAGGAGATGTGGGACAAGCTGGTCAAGTCCGACAAGAACCTCGACTTCGAGATCATGTACGCCGGCGCGCTGCCGGCGTCGGTGGCCAAGGACCGCGACGCGGCGCTGGCCGAGGCGTTGGACCTGCTGCCGCGCATGGGCGGCAACGGCTACCAGGACGGGGCCCTGCTGCTGGACGACCCGCGGCGTGCGTACCCGCTCGAGCGGCAGTTCGTGGCCGACCACGCGCCGGAGGGCTCCGTGCCGACCTGTCCCACCCCGAAGGAGATCGAGGCCTGCACCGCGACCATCGAGTTCATGGGCGTCCAGTTGCCGGGGCCGGGCATGGACGCGTTCGCGTGCCCGGAGGTCGACCCGTGGGCGTGCTCGATCGGCGCCGGCCAGTGCGTCTGGAAGCAGATGTCGAGCGCGCTGCCGCCCGAGCTGCGGCCCTGGTCCGACTTCCTGTGGCAGCGCAACCCCTACGCGCTCGGTGCCTTCCCCGGCGTGACCGGCGGCACCCAGTACGCGGGCAGCGACGTCAGCGAACCGTACTGGAACGCCCGCCGCTACGGCTTCGTCACCGCGGGCGCGGGCCAGGTGCTGGCCTGGCGGCCCCTGGGAGCGTGTGCCGAGTAGACGGGCGTCCCGCCCGCCACTACCCTGGTCTCTCGACCGAAAGGAGCCTCCATGACCCTCCGCGGCAAGACGCTCTTCATCACCGGCGCCACGCGCGGCATCGGCCTGGCCATCGCCCTGCGCGCCGCCCGCGACGGAGCCAACGTGGCCGTCTTCGGCAAGACCTCCGAGCCGCACCCCCGCCTGCCGGGCACCGTGCACACCGCCGCCGCCGAGGTCGAGGCTGCCGGCGGCAAGGCGCTGGCGTTGGTCGGCGACGTGCGCTCCGAAGAGCAGGTGGTGGCGGCGGTGGCGCGCACCGTCGCGACCTTCGGCGGCCTCGACGTGCTGGTGAACAACGCCAGCGCCATCTCGCTCACCGGCACCGAGGACACGGAACTGAAGCGCTTCGACCTCATGCACCAGGTGAACGCGCGCGGCACCTTCCTGTGCTCCAAGGTCTGCCTGCCGCACCTGCGCCGCGGGCAGAACCCCCACATCCTGAACCTGTCGCCGCCCCTCGACATGAAGCCCAAGTGGTTCGCGCCCCACGTGGCCTACACCATGGCCAAGTTCGGCATGAGCCTCTGCACCCTGGGCATGGCGCTCGAGCTCGCGCCCGATGGCATCGCGGTGAACTCGCTGTGGCCCCTCACGGCCATCGACACGGCCGCGGTGCGGAACCTGCTCGGCGGCGACAGCGTCGCCATGGCCAGCCGTCTCCCCGCGATCATGGGCGACGCCGCCCACGCCATCCTGACGCGGCCCGCGGCCACCTGCACCGGCAACTTCTTCATCGACGAGGAGGTGCTGCGCGCCGAGGGGGTGACCGACTTCGACGTGTACGCCAACGTGCCCGGCCAGCCCCTGGCGGCCGACTACTTCGTGCCCGACGAGGTGCGCGAGGCTTCGTCGACGAACCTGACCATCCTCCTCTAGGAGTCGCCCGTGGACACCCCGCTGGACCCCATCGAGACGCGCGTGCTGGGCTGCCTGATCGAGAAGGAGCTGGCCACGCCGGAGTACTGCCCGCTGACGCTGAACGCGCTCGTGAACGCCTGCAACCAGAAGTCGAACCGCGACCCCGTGCTCGACCTGTCCGAGGCCGAGGTCTCGCTGGCGCTCACGTCGCTGGCGCACCGGCAGCTGGCCATCCAGTCGGGCGAGGGTGGCCGGGTGGCCAAGTACCGGCACTTCCTGGTCGAGAAGCTGGGCCTCGACCCATACCAGCTCGCGCTGCTGGCCGAGCTGACGCTGCGCGGCCCGCAGACCCCAGGCGAGCTGCGCTCCCGCGCCTCGCGCATGGCCGAGTTCCCCGATCTGGTCTCGGTGATTGGCGCCTACCTGGCGCTCGAAGACCGCGAACCCCCCCTGGTGACGACCCTGCCGCGTCAGCCGGGGCGCAAGGAGTCCCGCTACGCGCACCTCCTGTCGGGGCCGCTCGAGGTCGAGGCCCCCGGCGTCCCGGCGCCCTCGCCGAGCGTTCGCGAGGCCGTCGTCGCGCCCGCGGCGCCCGGGACCGAGCCCCGCATCGAGGCACTCGAGGCCGAGGTGGCCGAGCTCCGGTCCGAGGTCTCGGCCCTCAAGGCCGAGGTGGCCGAGCTCATGAGCCTGGCCCTCGGGCGGTAGCCCCCTGCTCGCGGCTCGGCGCGAACCCGGTCAGTCGTCCAGCTCGAGGTCCAGGCCGTAGAGCAGCGCGATGGCTTCGGGCAGCGCGAAGCGCGCCTTCTTCAGCGTGTTGTCGATGGGGCGGAGGGCGTAGTTGCGGGCGCCGCGCCAGTCGGCCCGCGTGAGGTTCGGGTTGAAGAACTCCGGGGCGGAGCGGAGCGGGTTCATGGGCTCCTCGGTCGGCGAGGCAGGGCTACGGCGCCTCTTCCGGGAAGAAGCACGTCGCCTCGGCGGCCATCTCGCGCAGCCGCCGGGGCGGAGTGTAGCGCGGACCCGCCGTGGCGGCCAGCCGCTCGAGATCCGCGACGGCACGGGTGGCGCCTCGCGCGTCGAGCCAGGCCAGCGGACCCCCCACGTTCGGGGCGAAGCCGACGCCCAGCACGGCCCCCAGGTCAGCGTCCTGCGGCCGGCGTACCACGCCCTCGTCGAGCGCGCGTACAGCCTCGACGGCCTGCGCGTACAGCAGGCGCTCGGTGACGTGATGGGCGTCGCGACGGGGCGGCGTCACGGCGCCGAGTGCGGTCAGGCCCGGCCACAGCCCTCGGCGTTTGCCGTCCGCGTAGTCGTAGAAGCCTCGGCCGTGGGCGCGCCCCTTCCGGTCGTGTTCGTGCAGCAGGCGCTGCACCAGGCGCACCCCGGGCCCCTCGGCGCCCGCTCCGCCGTATCGCGCTCGCTCGGCGAGCACGTGCTCGCCGAGCGTCAGGCTCACCTCGTCGAAGACCTGCAAGGGCCCCACCGCCATGCCCGCGGCGCGCGCCGCCCACTCCACCACCGCCGGGTCATGGCCTTCGGCCACCAGGGTCGCGCCCTCGAGGATGTAGGCCGCGAACACGCGCGTCGTGTAGAAGCCGAAGCCGTCGTGCACCACGATGGGCACCTTCCCGAGCACGCGGCAGAACGCCAGCGCCCGCGCGACGGCCTGGTCGCTGGTGGCCGGGCCGCGGATCACCTCGACCAGCGGCATCGCCTCGACGGGCGAGAAGAAGTGCAGGCCCAGGAAGCGCTCCGGCCTTGGGAAGCCCTCGGCCTGGTCGCCGATCGGCAGCGCCGACGAGTTGGACGTCCACAGCGCCCCCTCGGCCAGGAAGGGCGAGAGCTCGCGGGCCACGCCGCGCTTCAATTCCAGGTCTTCGAAGACCGCCTCGATGACCAGGTCGGTCCCGGCCAGCGCCTTCGCGTCGACGGTCGTCGTCAGCCGGTCGAGCACGGCCGTCGCGGCCTCGCCCCCCTTGGCCGCGCGGGCTTCGGCCCGGGCCGTCACGTGCGCCCCCGCCTTCGCGAGCGCGGCCTCGGAGACGTCCTTCAGCACCACCTGGAAGCCTCGGGAGGCGGCCAGGTACGCGAGGCCGGCCCCCATCATCCCCGCGCCGACCACGGCCACGCGCCGCACGCCGGCGTCGTCGACGTGGGGGAGCCCCTCGTGCCGCTCGGCGGCGCGCTTGTGGAACCACAGCGTGCGCAGCATGGCGCGGGCCTCGGAGCTCGTGACCTGCCGCACGAACCAGGCCGCCTCGACGGCCAGCCCGTCGTCGAGGTCGAGCCGCCCGCCCTCGACGACGGCGTTCAGCGCCAGCTGCGGCGCCCGCAGCGCCCCGGCCGTGCGCTTCACGATGCGCGCCGCCGCGCCCAGCGCCAGGTCGCGGGCCTCGGCGCTGCCCGGCACGGGTGGGGGCACACCGCCGCTCGCGCGCTCCCAGGGCTGCTGCGGCGAAGGTTTTGTCGCCAGCCACGCCCGCGCGCTCGCCCGAGCGGCGGGCAGATCGGGGGCGAGCTCGTCGACCAGGCCGAGCGCCAGGGCCTCGGAGGCCGACACCACGCGCGCCCCGAGGATCACCTCCAACGCCGTCTGCAAGCCGACCAGCCGGGGCAGCCGCTGGGTGCCGCCACCCCCCGGGATCACGCCCAGCGCCACCTCGGGCAGGCCCACGCGCACGTCGCGCCGGTCGACCGCCACGCGCCGGTGACAGGCCAGGGCCAGCTCGTACCCACCGCCGAGGGCCGCCCCGTCCAGCAGGGCCACCACCGGCGCCCCGCACGTCTCGAGTGCCCGGAGCATGCGCTGCAAGGCCGCGACCTCCTCGCGCAGGCGCGCGGGGTCCCTCACCTGCCACAGCTCGTCGAGATCGGCCCCCACGCACCACGGTTGGACCGCGCTCTCGAGCAGCACGCCGGTGAGACCCTGGAGCCCGCGGAGTGCCTGCACGGCCGCATCGAGCGCGGTCACGAACGACGTCCGCAGCGCGTTGACGCCGCGCGCGCCGTCCAGCGTGAGGGTCGCGACGCCCTCGTCCCGGTCCACGTCCAGCCGGACCTCGGCTCCCCGGAGGATGGCGTCCATGGTGCCCTCCTACACGCGCTCGAAGATGGCCGCGACGCCCATGCCGCCCGCCACGCACAGGGTGACCGCGCCCACCGCGAGATCCCGCTCCTCGAGCGCGTCGAGCAGCGTCCCCACCAGCATGGCGCCGGTCGCGCCCAACGGGTGGCCGAAGGCGATGGCGCCGCCGTGCACGTTCACGCGCGCCGGGTCCAGGCCCAACGTGCGCATCACGTTCAGCGGTACGACCGCGAACGCCTCGTTGATCTCCCACAGGTCGACGTCCGGGGCCGTCATCCCGGCACGGGCCAGCGCGCGCCCCGTCGCCGAGAGCGGCCCGGTCAGCATCACCACCGGTTCGGAGCCGACCGCCGCCGCGGCCACCAGGCGCGCGCGCGGCCGGAGCCCCAGCTCCCGCCCGCGCGCCTCGTCGGCCACCAGCACCGCCGCGGCGCCGTCGGCCAACGCCGACGAGTTCCCCGCGGTGTGTACGTGCCTGACCGTCTCGACGTGGGGATAGGCGCGCCGGGCGATGTCGTCGAGCCCCAGGCGCCCGATCCCTTCGAACGAGGGCTTCAGCGCCGCCAGGCGCTCGGGGGTCGCGTCGGGCCGCGGGCACTCGTCCTCGGCCAGCAGCACCGAGCCGTCCGCGTCGAGCACCGGGACCAGTGAGCGCGCAAACGCCCCGCGCGTCTGCGCCGCGGCCGCCCGGCGCTGGCTCTCTGCCGCGAAGGCGTCGACCTCGACGCGGGCGACGTCCTGCAGCGTGGCCAGCAGGTCGGCGCTCACCCCCTGGGGCACCACGCCGTGGGCCCACTGCGAGCGCGGCTCCCACAGCGCGCCGCCGTCGGATCCCATGGTCACGCGCGACATGCTCTCGACCCCGCCGGCTACCACCACCTGGGCCTGGCCGGCCGCGATCGCGCCCGCCGCGTGCAGGATCGCGTCCAGGCCCGAGCCGCAGAAGCGGTTCAGGGTCAACCCGGGCACGCGCTGGTCGTAGCCGGCCAGGAGCGCCGCGGTGCGCGCGATGCAAGCCCCCTGCTCGCCCGCCTGGGTGACGCAGCCGAGCACCACGTCGTCGATCACCCGCGTGTCGAGCCCGCTGCGCGCGACCAGCGCCGCGAGCGTGGCGCTCGCCAGGTCGACCGGTCGCGCGCGGTAGAGCCCGCCGCCCGGCTTGCCCCGGCCGCGGGGCGTACGGACCGCGTCGAAGACCTGCACGGCTCCCATCGGGACCTCCCGCGCCGTTCGATCGGCGTTCGCTGGGGCTGGACATCGCTACGCTACCGCCTTCGCGCCGGCACGGCAACGACGTGTGCCTCTTGTCCTCTGCGGTCCGCGGCTCGCGCGCAGTTGCGCTCCGCCGGGTCTTGCCCCATCCTAGGGTCCGTGCAACCACCCGCCGGGATCGCCATGGCGCGTCTCCTGAACGTCGGCATCGCGGGCGCCACCGGCGCTGTGGGCGTGGAGTTCCTCGACCTGCTCCTGCGCCGCAGCTTCCCGGTGGGCGACCTGCGCCTGTTCGGCTCGAAGCGCTCGGCCGGCAGCGTCGTGACCTGGAAGGGCCGGTCCATCACGGTCGAGGAGCTCGAGACCGCCGATCCCGCCGGCCTCGACCTCGGCCTCTTCTCGGCGGGCAAGGAGGTCTCGAAGACGGAGGCGCCGCGCTTCGCCCGGGCGGGCGTGGTCGTCGTCGACAACTCGTCGTGCTTCCGGAAGGATCCGGACATCCCGCTGGTCGTCCCCGAGCTGAACGCCGACGTGCTGGCTGCGAGCCCCGCGCGCATCATCGCGAACCCCAACTGCTCCACCATCATCCTGCTGGTCGCGTTGGGGCCGCTGCACCGCGCCCTGGGCGTGTCCGAGTGCGTGGTCTCCAGCTACCAGGCCGTGTCGGGCGCGGGGCGCTCGGCCCTCGACGAGATGTTCGCGCAGGCGCGCGCCCACGCGGCCGGCCAGCCCGAGATCTTCCGCTTCTACGACCGCCCCATCCACCTGAACGTCATCCCCAAGATCGGCGGCTGGTTGCCCAACGGCGACACCGAAGAGGACGCCAAGTTCACGACCGAGTCTCAGAAGATCCTCGGCGACAACCGCTTCAAGGTGTGGGCCACCACGGTGCGCGTGCCCGTCGAGCGCTGCCACTCCGAGTCGGTCTGGGTGCGCTTCGAGCGGCCCACGTCGGTCGAGGAGGTCACGCGCCTGCTGGCCGCCGCGCCGGGTGTGAAGTTCGACGAGCTGGCCACGCCGCGCGAGCTCGCCCGCCACGAGGACGTCTACGTCAGCCGCATCCGCGTCGACGACGATGACCCGCGCGTGGTGCGCTTCTGGGTCGTGGGCGACCAACTGTGGAAGGGCGCGGCGCTGAACGCCATCCAGATCGCCGAGGAGCTGATCCGGCTCGGGAGGTTCGCGGGATGAGCCTGCCGTCCACCGTCGTCCTGAAGTTCGGCGGCACGTCGGTCGCGACCCCCGAGCGGCGCGAACTGGCGGCGGCGCGCGTGCTCGAGCGCGTCCACGAGGGCAAGAACGTGGTCGTCGTGATCTCGGCCATGGGCCGGCGCGGCGATCCCTACGCCACCGACACCCTGCTCGACCTCGTCAAGTCCTGCCCGGCCTGTCCGCCGCGCGAACGGGACGCGCTGGCGTCGGTGGGCGAGGAGATCGCGGCCCCGGTGTTCGCGGCGTTGCTCTGCGAACGCGGCGTCAAGGCCGTCAGCCTGCGTGGCTTCCAGGCCGGCTTCGTGACCGACGCCCGGCACGGCGACGCCACGGTGCAGGAGGTCCGGCCGGCGCGCATCCTGTCTCACCTGCGGCGGGGCGAGGTGGTTGTGGTCACGGGCTTCCAGGGCATCACCGAGCGCGGCGACGTCACCACCATCGGCCGCGGTGGCAGCGACACCAGCGCCGTGGTGCTGGGCGTGGCCTTGCAGGCCGAGCACGTCGAGATCTTCACCGACGTCGACGGCGTGCTCACCGCCGATCCGCGCGTGGTGCCCGGGGCCCGGGCGCTGCCGGCCGTGACGTTCGAGGAGTCGGCCGAGCTGGCCTACAAGGGCTCGAAGGTGCTGCACCCCGCGGCGGCCGAGTACGCGCGCGAGGCCGGCACCCACGTGGTGGTGCGCAACACGTCCAACGACACCGAGGGCACGTGGATCGTGCCCGAGGCCGAGCGCCACCGCTTCGTCGACGAGGCCCAGGAGTTCGCCTCCAGCATCACGTCGAAGCCCGGCATCGCGCAGTTCACCGTCACCGGCGTCGACTTCCGCGCCGACCTCGGCCTGCTCGAGCGCGTGTTCGGCGTGATCGCCGAGGCGGGCGTCAGCCTCGACATGATGAGCATCCTGTGCGATCGCGCGCTCTTCACGACCGATCGCTCCTGCGTGGGCGTCGTCTCGGCCGCCCTGGCGGGGCTGGGCGTCACCTTCCAGGTGAACAACTCGTGCGCCAAGGTCACGCTGGTCGGCGGCGGCATCCACGGCGTGCCCGGCATCATGCACCGCATGGTGCTCGCTCTCACGGGGGCCGGCATCGCCGTGTTCCAGAGCGTCGACTCGAACATGATCGTGGGCGTGCTGGTCGACGCCGGCCGCGCCGACGACGCCGTGCGTGCGATTCACGCCGAGTTCTTCGGGCCGCGATCCTGACGCTCCTGCCAAGGAAGATCTTGCAGGCGTTCGTCTCGGGTTCTATAGTGACACCATCTTTTTCGAACAATTACGGGCGCGAGAGCGGGCTTGAACGAGCAAGGCTCGGACAGCGCGGTGAAGGCTTCCGCGATCTACGGGGCGATCTTCCAGGCCACCACGGAAGGGATCCTGGTGGCCTGCCAGGAGTCCTTGCGGATCATGGTCGCGAACCCGGCGGCCTGCCGCATGTTCGGCTACGCCGAGGCCGAGTTCCTCGAGCTCACCGTCCCCGACCTGCACCCCCCCGAGCTGCGCACGCTCGTCCGCGTGAACTTCGCCGACGGGTGTGCGGGCCTGCGCTCCGTGCTTCCGACGCAGATCTTCCAGCGGGCTGATGGCTCGCAGTTCGTCGCCGACATCAGCACCGCGCCCCTCGAGATCGGGGACGAGCGCGCCCTGGTGGGCCTGATCACCGACCGCTCAGAGCAGCAGGCGCTGCAAGACGAGCTCGTGGGCATGCGCGATTGGCTGCGCGCCCTGGTCGAAGCCCTTCCCTATCCCGTCTTCGCGAAGGATCGCTCGCGACGCTACACGTTCGTGAACCCGGCCTGGGAGCAACTGACCGGCCGGCGCGCCACCGACGCGATCGGCCGCACGCTCGACGAGTTGATGCCGCCCGAGATTGCCCGTGCCCATCTCGAGCAAGACCAACGCGTGCTCGAGGTCGGAGGCGGCGCGTCGTACGAGGCGAGCATTCCGACCGGGAACGGCTCGGTGCTCGAGGTCGTGTTCCAGAAGGCGTGCACCCGAGGGCGCGATGGCGCGGTCACGGGGCTGGTGGGCTCGGTGCTCGATCTCACCGAGCGCAAGCGCGTCGAGCAGGCGTTGGCCGACAGCGAGGCCCGCCTGCGCGCCATGTTCGACGCCGCGCACACCGTCGCGTTCGTCATCGCCGACGCGCGCAGCGACGACGTCCCCATCGTCGAGTTCAGCCCGGGAGCCGAGCGCCTGTTCGGCTGGACGAGGGCCGAGGCCCTCGGACGACCCGTCTCCGTGCTCACCGCCGAGTTGTCGCGCCTGTTCCGCCGCCAGCCCGGTCGGACCGATCGCACGTCGGTGCGCGACGAGATCCAGTTGGCGCGGCGCGACGGCAGCACCTTCCCCGCCATGGTCACGCTCTGTCCGCTGCGCGAGAGCAAGGACCAGTCGGGCACCATCCTGCTCGTGGCCGTCGACCTCAGCCGGGTGCGCGCCGCCGAGCACGAGCGCGAGCGCCTGGCCGAGCAGCTGCGCCAGGTGCAGAAGATGGAGTCCCTGGGAACGTTGGCGGGTGGCATTGCCCACGACTTCAACAACCTGCTGGGCGTCATCCTCGGACACGCCGAGGTCGTGCAGGACCAGGTCGGCAGCGAAGACGAGGCCGGTGTCGCGATGCTCCGCCTGGTGTCGGCCACCCACCGCGCGCGCGACCTCGTGCGTCGGCTGCTGGCCTTCGCGCGACGCGCCGAGGGGGAGCCCCGACCCTTGGCACTCGCCGAGATCGTCGACGAGTCCGTGCGGCTCGTGCGCGCCACCATCCCCGTGTCCACGGCCGTTCACGTCGAGCTCGACCCCGACACGGGCTACGTCCACGCCGACCCCGTCCAGCTGCAGCAGGTGCTCATCAACCTGGCCACCAACGCCTGGCACGCCGTCGAGCCGGGCGGAGCCATGTGGGTGCGCGTGGCGCCGCTCGACGTGCCCGAGGGGGTGCCCGCCACCTTCGACGCGCCGCCGGGGCGCTGGGCGCTGCTCGAGGTGCGCGACTCCGGACACGGCATGGACGACGTCACGCTCGCCCGCATCTTCGAGCCCTACTTCACGACCAAGGCGCCCGGGCGCGGCACCGGCCTCGGCCTCTCGGTCGTCCACGGCATCGTCACGGCCCACGGCGGGCACATCCGCGTGCAGAGTCGCGAGGGTGAGGGTACCGTGGTGCGGGTGCTGTTGCCGCGCCTGGCGACCGTGCCCGCCCGCGAGCCGTTGCCGGAGGCCGCGCAGCCGCCGCGTGGCGCCGGGCGCATCCTGCTGGCCGAAGACGAGGACGACCTGCGCGACGTGCTGGTGCGCCACTTGCGGGCGCTCGGGTACACGGTCTTCGCCTATCCCACCGCAGAGCAGGCCCTCGAGCACGCTCGCGCCACGCCCGACCGGGTCGACGCGCTGCTGACCGACATGACCATGCCGGGCATGTCGGGTGCCGAGCTCGCCGACAACGTGCGCACCCTGCGCCCCGACCTGCCCGTCATCATCTGCACCGGCTACAGCGAGCTGCTCGACGAGGCCGGCGCCCACCGTCGCGGCTACAACGGCTTCCTCATGAAGCCCGTGGGCCGCACCGAGCTGGCCACGGCATTGCGGACGGTGCTCGAAAAGGACTGAACGACCGACGATCGTGCGCAGTCCAAGGGTTCGTGCTACTCTTTCGTCGATCGGTAGCGACCCACGATCCGACGAGGCGACCCCGTGCCGCTCGAGCTGTCCAGCCTGACGCATGCGATTCAATCGTTCCGGGACGCCATCGACGTCGAGCGCGGCGCCCTCGCGAATCCGGCCTTCGACGCGCGCGCCCGCATCGTCCTTCGGGCCGGGGTGATCCAGAGCTTCGAGTTCACGTACGAGATGTGCTGGAAGTTCATGAAGCGCTGGCTCGAGGCCAACGTGGGGCGCACCTATGTCGAAGGGGTCGCCCGGCGCGAGCTGTTCCGCCTGGCGTTCGAGAACGGGCTCATCGCCGACATCGAGCGTTGGATGGACGCCCACTTCGCCCGCAATCGTACGTCGCACACCTACGACGAAGACGCGGCCGTCGACGTGCTGGCCGTCGCCCGGGAGTTCGTGCATGACGCCGAGCAGCTCGCCGCCGCCCTCGCTGCCCGCAACGCTTGACCTCGCGCCCGCGGCGCTGGCCCGGGTCCGCGAGATCCTGCAAACCCACGTGCCCAGGCTGGAGGTGCGCGCCTTCGGCTCGCGCGTCACGGGAACGTCGGTCCCCTCGTCCGACCTCGACCTGGTCCTGATGGCCCCCGAACGCCTGCCGCTCCGCGCGCTCCGCACCCTGACGGACGCCTTCGAAGACTCCGATCTGCCCATGCGCGTCGACGTGGTCGAGTGGCAGCGCCTGTCGCCCGGGTTTCGGGCCGTGATCGAGCGGGCGTTCGTGGTGTTGCAGAGGGACGCTTAGTTAGGAGCGCTCGGCGGAAAGCTACCACTTGTTATCGTCTTTGAGGGCGCGTCTCTGCCGGACTTCAGATCTTATACGCTGGTCTCATGTGTGCGATGAGTTAGCCTTTTCGCTATAGGGATGTGAAGGCGCGGGGTGGAGAAATTCTAAACGCAGAAATGCTACTATATTACGCCATATGACCAAGCCGGCTGGATATGTAAAAAACCATTTGACCGACGGGGGCGTATTCGTATATTATCGGGCGTGTAACCCAAAGGAGTTCTCAAGATGAGAACGCGACCCGCGCTTATGGTGCTGGCCGTGCTCTGCGCTCCATTCGAGGTACACGCCGATTGCCCGGGAACGTTGGCGGAATCTTGAGGTCCCCGTAAAAACTCAACGTGCGGCGGCGCAACGGCTTGCCTCGCGCGCGTGCGCGTGAGAGATTGCGTCGTCCTCTGCATGCGAGTCCGCCATGGGCTTCCGCGCCACCGACCCCC
>Ga0172370_10007438_pt1 | contig 13424 bp, 10 predicted proteins | sample LakKiv5m_FD_114538 | JGI IMG/M metagenome (GOLD analysis project Ga0172370, IMG submission 114538) | Freshwater microbial communities from Kabuno Bay, South-Kivu, Congo - kab_022012_11.5m | ecosystem: Environmental > Aquatic > Freshwater > Lake | place: Democratic Republic of the Congo...
CAAGAGAAAAGGTGTCTTGTTATAATGATTCTTAATCTTAGCGGTAATTCCTGCTGAGGATAGAAGAAAGTATGAAAAAAGTGTATGTGAACGGGAAGGTATTAAAAACGGAGCTCCTGAATGCATGGGTGTAGGAGATGCGTTATCATGGAGCAGTGCCGGATGACAGAATGCTTCTTACTCAGAAGTCTGATATCTGGTGCCCATGGACAATCATTCGTATGACTTCCCGCCAAGCGCCATGTATCACGAAGGTATGATGCTCTCAGTAGAAGGAATTAGTCGTGTCGCGAGTATCCTGTTATGCGAAGATAGCCGGAGTTAGTGTTGAGCTGCATGCGCCGGCATTCGTCTACCACCTGAACACCTCGAACGGGTTGAGCGCGGAGTGGTGGCTGAACCGGTTAACCGGGCAACGGGTTCATCTCGGACACGGCGCGGAGGTCGAACTCGACCTGGATACCGCGTACCGCCGCATTCAGATTACCGGATGGCGCATCTACCCGGCAGAGAATGATGAGCGCAGCTTTACTCATCCCGCGCTGAATGATTCGGACTGGCCGGCATATCAAAGTCCCGCGCAATTGCCGATAAAGGACAACACGGCGGAATGGTGGGCGCGGACGCACGTGTTTTTACCCGAAAGTGCAGCAGACCAGCCGTTGACGTTGCGCCTTGGTGGGATAGGAATATTCGATTTTCAACTGATGGATATATTCATCAACGGGCAGCCTATAGGCCGCCGCCGGGTGATGAAACGCTGGCATGAGCCCGGATCATTCGACCTTTCTACCAACTGCCGCGGGCATCGGGCGCTTCGTTTCGGGCAGGACAACGTTATCGCGCTCCGGTTATCAGGCCGCGTCACGCGCACTACGGCGCTCGAAGAGATAGATCCTGTCGGCGCCCGAAATCTCCCTGCTCCATTCCTCTGGCCGGCGCAGTTCGAGCAATATCTTGTCGTCGGCCAACCAGCAATGCAGCCAACGCTGCTCGTTGAACGGGTGGTGACGCGGTGGGAAGGCGAGTCCGCCCGAGTGGAAATTATGCTGGCGGGAACCGGCGTAGAGGTTACAATAGCGTATACCTGGGACGCGACACAGCCGGTATTGCTTAAGCAGGTTATGGTACGGAATACATGGCGGGAACCGGTCTACCTGGCACAAATCAAACTGGGGCAATATCGCACGCGTCGCGCGGTATCGGAGGGTGAACAGGGATTTCCAGTATATATCGACAAGGCATTCTTTCTGACGTTAGCGCATCCCGCCGGGTGGGCTACCGGACAGGACAGTCGCATCGAGCTTACGCAGTATCCGTCCGAGCCGCTTCAACCGGGAATTGTCTGGCAGGCGATGGAAGCCATCCTCGGCGTTGGGGAGGCGGGGAAGGCTCGCGATGCTTTCAAGGCGCACCTGCGCACCCGCATGCGGCGCATTCGGCGCAACCACGGTCCGCTGGCAATCTTCGAACCCTTTGGCGGCAATCCGGAAATGCGTTATGAAGAAACCGAGGCGTATCTGCTGGACAATCTGGCGAAGGTCAGGCATGGCGCGCGGCATAACGGATGTCGTTTCGATATATATTGCCTGGAATTCTGGATGGATACGGCAGGTGATCTCGAACGCGCGGATACGGAACGCTTTCCGCGCGGCTTAAGTCCGGTGACACGGGCAATTCAGCGCGCGGGTATGGCGCCGGGATTGTGGTTCGACAGCTCGATGGCGGGATGGTCCATCGGCCGCAATCCGGCGATAACCTCATGCTATACTCACGATCCCGCTTATCCGCCGGGGGCAAGCTTTCTTTGCCGCGCCAGCGATCCGTTCGCGACGATGTTTTCGACAGCCTGCTGCCGGCACTGCCACGAGCATGGCGTTCGATTATTCAAATTCGACAACCTGTCGGCCATCTGCTACCATCCCGGTCATGACCATTGGCCCGGCGTCTACTCGACCGAGGCTATCTATGATGCCGTCATCCGAACACTCTCCGAGATAGATGAGGAATGCCCGGATGCGTTTCTAATGTTATACTGGGGGTATCGCTCTCCCTGGTGGCTGCAGTATGCGGATACGCTTTTCGAACCGGGATTGAACATCGAAGCGGCAAGCCCGGCGCGCCAGCCCACCCTTTATGCGCGTGATGGCGTGATGCGCGGTCTGGACCAGGCGCAATGGTGGTGCGGGGACGTTCCCTCGCTGGGGAAGGATTCGTTGGGAGTCTGGCTCTCCGACTGGGGGTGGAACAGTTCCATCGGCGCGGAACGCTGGCAGGAAGGGATGACGCTCGATCTGTGCCGCGGGAGCCTGCTGATCCAACCCTGGAGCGATACCGACTGGCTCTCTCCGGCGGAGCGGGAGCGCATGGCGGAATTCATCGCCTTGCTGAAGGCCAACGCCGCCTGTTTCAACCATGATCCACGGTTTGTGCTGGGCAATCCCTGGCAGGACGATCTTTATGGTTATTGCTGCGCGGGCACTGAACGCGCCTTGTTGGTAATCAATAACAACGGATGGAGTGATGCCTATCCCATGTTGGAACTCAACCCATCGTGGGGACTGTCGGGTGAAGGACCGTGGGACATCTATCGCTGGCACCCGGAGCCGGCGCGGCTATTCGGACCGGGAGGCTCCTTCGGCACGCAACCCATCATCCCGTTGCGGCCATTCGAGATGGCGCTGCTTGAAATAACACCGCGCGGGATTCCACCGTCGCTGCAGCGGCGTTTCTGCTCTGTGCGATTACCGGAAAAATTCAACACGCCAACGCAGCCGATTTCGTTAGAGCAGGAAAGACTAAATCCACAAGGCGCGCGGTCGGTTCCCGGTGATGCTGACCCGGGCAAACCCGGCATGGCGCCGCCGGTCAAACACGCATTACTTCTGCGCGGTTCGCTGCCCGCGAGCAGGAACGGCGGCATGCTGGTCATTATGCTCGAGATGACGGTTGACAATCGCGCTCTATCAATCAATAATGTCGGTCGTTTCCTGATCGCCGAAGCACAAATCGATAATCGCTCCCTTCCCCTGATACCGGTGATGGGAGAATGGACTTATCCGGCCGCCTGGCAAGCCTGGCGAGCCGCATTACCGGCTATACCAGTAACTAATGAGATCGAGGTTATCGTCACCGCGCTGCTCGATGCGCGGGTGAACTTGTCGAGCCGCGCATATTTCATACCCGCAACCTGATTTGGAGGTTATACCATGCGATCATCCGCATACCACCGAGCGCGCCGCGCCGGCGAGATCATCACCGGCCCGGGGCTCGAATTCGTTCAGCCGTGGGATCACCTGGCGCGCATCCGGCAGGTCAAGGAGTTGGGCCTGGGCAATTTTGTCGGGCTGGCTGCCACCTTCCACGTCGGTAACAGCGAGGAAGAGCGCGCCATCTGGAAAGCCCGCTATCCGCAATGGGCGGCGCAGATTGATGAAGTGCCGAAAGCGCGTAACCTGCCGCTGATGGGATCGCCCATGGTGTTTTCGCCACTGCCGGAGGAGTTGCTGCTGGAGGAAGTGCGCCTGTGCCGCGAGCTCGGGTTATACTTCGAGTGCCCATCATATATCATTCACGGCCCGGAGAGCGATCCCGGCGCCGCGGAGCGTCTGCTGCGGGAGGTGCAGCGCATCGGCGGGGAATACCTGGTGCACTCGTGCGTGCTGGGAGAGAACACCAGTGCATTGGCAAACGGCCAACCCTACAGTTACTGGCAAGAACGACACGGCATGGAGCCGGCGGCGATGACGCTGCAGACGATGCACGACTGGTTTGTTGAAAAGGATCGCGAGAAGGTGCGGCAGGCGTTAGAGCCAGGTTTGCCACTGACCACCACCGTCGAAGCGACGATCCAGTTTCGGCTGGCGATGGAGCTGGGGGTGGAAGTGCCGATCCTCGAGTTCGTGCCGTCCGATCCCACCGGGGGTCTTCCGGCCGCGCGCGGCGCCGCGCGCGCTTATCAGTCGCCTTACTGGGGTGTCGGATTGGCGATGGGCTGGTTTCGCGCGCCGCTCGACGAGACGTTCCCGGCCCGCCTGCGGATCGCCTATCACTACTTTTACGTGGCCGGCGCCGGCTTTTTCGACAATATCAACTCGCCATTCCACGTCTACAGCTCGGCAAGTGGTTTTTTCAGCGAAAAAGCCCGACCGCCGTTCCGCGACGGCGAGCGCGAGTTCCGCGACTTCGACGATCCGCTCTGCGCGAACGTCCGGCAAGTAATGCGCGATTTCACCAGGCTGACACAGTTCCAGCACCGGCCCGCAGGCAATCCGCGGGTGGCGTTGGGTTTCATGCTGGGTCATCTTGACGGCTTCTGCTTCAGCAATCAACAGACGCATGTCTGGAGCGTCGCCGAGCCGGGTTGGGAGGTGGGAGATGCCGAGCAGAGCTGGCAGCTCCTTCGCGCCGTGCATGATGCGGAATCCTGGTATACGCCGGCGGAGTTGTATTACTGGCAGAAGGATCCCATCCGTTTCCCGCGGCACGGCACACCGCCTTACGGGCAGGTGGATATCGTGCCGGTAGAGGCGCCGTTGGAAGTGCTGCAAACCTACCGGTGCCTGGTCTTCCTGGGGTGGAATACCATGACGCCCGAGGTTTACTACAAGTTGACGCAGTATGTCCGCGCGGGCGGACGTCTGCTGATGAGCCTGCCGCACCTGAGCACGCAGGCGCACCGGCGGCCTGAACTGGAACTGATCCACGACGGCGACCTGTGTGAGCTGTTCGGCGTGCGGGTAACCGGCGAAGGTGAGGTGGCCGAGAACGTGCGCTTCGTGCCCGCTCTTCCACCCGGACCGTATCCTTTCCCGGCGGCGGCGCTCTACCTGGAAGGTGCGCCGTTGGCTCGCGTAGAGCTGGCCGGCGCTGAGGTGGTGGCAGAGTCGGTCGATCTGTCCGGACCGGATGGGCTGGCCGATGCCGGCGCCGGGCAGCCGCTGCTGGTGCAGCACCGCCTGGGTAGCGGCGTGGCCTACCTGCTGACCACCTGGTGCTATCCCGGCCCACACATGCCGGCGCTGCTCACCGATATCCTGCACACTATCGTCAACGCCGAGCAGGGCGACATTGCGCTGGAAGGCTCACACGTGTCCTATGCCGTGTATGATGACGCCGGCATGCGCGACGCGACGGCGGTGGTATATATCGCCAATATGGGCTTTTACGACCAGCCGCAAATCCCCACGCTTATCGTGCGCGGGCAGCGCGTGCCGTTGCGGGTGGAAAGCCGCGGCCTGCGCATCGCCTGGGTCGGGTCGCGACTTCTCATATCACCACATGATCCCATGGTGCGTATCGACGGCATGGAATTGCGTGACAACGTCTGCCTTATCGATCTGGCAGCCGAACCGGGCCGGCACCAGTTCCAGCTTGCAGGATTGGGCAGCGCCATTAGCGAAGTGGAACTCGACGGTCGGCTGCTCCGTCTGCGCCGCGGCCAGGATGGAGCGTGCACTGTATCCGCCCGGTTGAATGGCACGCACCAACTTACAATAAGTATGGCAGAACCGATTTGAAAGGAGGCTTCCCATGCCGCGATGGATGTACGAAGCGATCGGGCGCAAAAAGGACGGGGACGGCAACTGGATCGTCCACCAGCTCACCTCGTCGCCGATGATCAACAACAATATCTACTGCGAGCAACCGTACAGCTCGCCCGACGGGCAGCGGGTGGCGGTGGTTCGCTCGCCGGACTGGACGTTCGGCGGAGATTTCGCACTGCTGGTGGTCGATCTGCCGTCGTTACGGATTGCGCTGGTCGAGCCGCTGGGTCGCTGCATCGGCGTCTGTACTTCCGCGTGGAAAGAGTGGCTGCACTACTGGACGCGCGAGGAGCAGCGGGCCGTTCTCCGATGCGTCTCGCTGCTCACCTTTGAGAAGGAAGATTTATATGAGTGCGCACATGACGACCCGCGTGTGGGCACCTTTGGCTCGGTGTCGCCCGATTTCCGCTACCTGGTCGGTCCCACGCGCCTTGGGCTACAGATGTTCGGCATCACCCGACTAGACATCGCACGTGGTGAGTGGGAGGTGATCCACGAGGACCCGGAAATCTCCAACCCGCATGTGCAGTATAATCCTGTCACCGGCAAGGATATCCTCATCCAGTGGAACCGCGGCTCGCTGGTGGACGAGCAAGGCAATTGGATTCGCAACGTCGGGCCGCTGGGCGCGTCGCTCTTCCTGATCGACGCCAACGGCGGCAACCGGAGACCGCTGCCGGTGGGGGAACCGTGGACCGCCGGCGCAACAGGGCATGAATGCTTCATCGCGGACACGGGCCGCGTCCTCTTCTCCACCGGCGATAACACGAGGGCTCACCCGGAATACGCCGGCACCACGCTCTTCATCGCCGATCCCAACGAGGACAAGCCGATCCCGCTGCCGGCCGACGGACACATCATCAATCACGTTTCCGTCTCCCGCTGCGGGCGCTTCTTCGTCTGCGACAGCTACCGCGACGGTCCGCCCGGCTCGGTGCCGTTGCTCGTCGGGAGCATCAACACGGGAAAATATTGCGCGCTGGTCGAGTCGGGCGCGTCTTGCGGCGGCCCGCAATACACCCACCCGCATCCCTACTTCACCGCCGACAACAAGCATGTCATTTTCAACTCGGATGCCACCGGCATCCCGCAAGTTTACGAGGCGACAATACCGGAAGGCTTACTGGAAGAACTGGCAAATTGAAAACGGCGGTAGGTTATGGCCGCTCCGAGGCGGCGCAAACTGATGAAGGCAGGATTTGATAGTAGGGTCGAAACCGGCTCGAATATTTCATGCATGATTGTTCCGGTTGCCATGGGAGTCAGCCTTCCGCTAGGCGGTGTATCCGAGGTGACGTCGGTCAGCGCGACCGATGTAGCGTGAAAACGCATCTACCGCAAGTCACTGGTTTTTTCAAAATTAGCGGTGAGTTTCTGGCAACAGCGATGGCGACAAACCGCCGCTCGTCTGGCGAAATTGACGAGGATTCTTGCCAGTGGCGGCTTTGAAGAGACGGCTGAAGTGGAAAGGATCGAGATAACCGACGCGTTGCGCGATCTCCTGAATGGGAAGTTTGGTATTAACGAGCAGGTGACTTGCTTTGATTAGACGAATGTGCTGCTGATACTGGTGAGGCGCCATCCCCAGGCATATTTTGAACACCTGGTGAAACCGTGACGGAGACAGATTAACAATCTCTGCCATGGCCGCTACATCTAGGGAAGCGGCTGGATCGGTATAAAGGCGTAGTAACACCGGATGCAGGCGAATCAGTTCCGCTGGCGCGGTTATTGGTTGATGTTCGATTCCTAACGCTGCGAGGGTGGCCACCAGATCGAAGAGTTGTTGCTGAGTTCGAGCCTGGTGCGCCAACAATGGCATACAATTCGGATCCCAAGGTAGGCACAAGGCCGCGCATACTGTCCCGATCTTTTCTGCTGCCGGTCCGGTAATGCGGCGCGGGATATCCAACCATTCCAGGGGATCGATGACGCCATCCGAGACCAGGAAATGCGCCCAACTGGTTCGACACAACAACTCACTTGATTTCCAGAGGATGTGGCGCAGGCCGGCAGGAATAAAGAATGCCGACCCGGCCGAGAAGGTGATAATTCTTCCATCCTTAAATTCCGCACGATTCTCACCCGTTAGTATCTGGCCGCACAGGTGGTAAGGCAATGTGCGCCATCCTGATGAGTAGGGTAGAATACAAGCAGTAATATTACTGATCAGCAGAGTTACCTCGAGCTTGCCGGTCATCGTAGTTTTCGACATGAGAATAATATCTTTCTACATGGTACCTTCCACTTGACCTTACGATAATAATAACCAGAAGGCACTTCGGGTTTCAATATGCGCTGCACCAGTAGATAAGACGGTCCTAAGGAAGGCGTTGACAACCCCTGTCGTCCCGGTAGATTCCATCGGAGAATACTTCAGATTTCAAAGGTCGAAAAGTGCAGTCGAAATTTTCTGGAGGGCTATGAGACGGGCTCACTTTATTGGTTCCGGCTCTGCCGGTATGGGAAGACATGACTAAGTACTAAGGAATGCAATTTCATGAGGGTCAAACGGTTGGCAGTGAAAACAACGCGTGGAATGATAGCGCGGATCAGGCAATCGGCGTCCGACCAGGCGGTTCCCGCGCTTCGGCGGCTCTCGACCAGTGACACCGATTCGCAGAACGTAAGAAAGAGGTTTCTATCCACATCATGGCGCTCCCCGATGAACATACCATCACCGAACCCCTTATCGTCAACCAGGTTCGCGCCTTCGTTGACGAGCAGACCGGACGGACGATTCGGCAACTGACTGACTTTCTGAATGGCGCGCACCTTGGCTACTTTCGCACCTTCCGCCAGCTCCCGGACGGGCGCATGCTGGCCTGGGCGCGGCACGAGCACCGAACAGCCCTGCTGCTCGACCCGGAATCCGGCGACCTGGAGCTGCTGCCTCACCGCTTCAGCTCCTTGAAGCTCCGCGAGGCGGACGGGCGCAATTGGTACATGCAGCATAAGGACCCGGATACCCGGTGTAACCGCAAGGAGCGTCATGCGCACCAATTGTGGCACATCGATCTGCCCAACGGCGAACCGGCCTTCGACGCAGACATTCCCGACGACCTGCCGGGCGTTATCGAGGACATCACCATCGACGGGGAGCACCTGATCCTCCACAAAACGGAACAGGACCTGAAGGAATATCCGATCCCGACGACAAAGGACGTAACGGCAATCAATCATTACTTCAATCGACCGCGCTGCGGGGAAATGTGGGTCTACCGGATCGCCGATGGCGAGTGCTGGAAGATCCTGGAGACGGAGGGTATCAGCCCGATCCATATCGATACCTCGCCCATCGATCCGACGCTGATCCGCTACGCGCTGGACATGCCGGATGCACACGGCCAGCGCATTTGGACCATCCGCCTGGACGGCAGCGACCGCCATCCCATCCGCAGGCAGGAATTCGGCGAGATGATCACCCACGAGTTCTGGTGGTCCGACCCCGACTATATCGGCTTCACCTACCAGGACCGCCGTAACGATCTGACGTTGAGGACGCACCACTGGGCGGAATACTCTTTCGCGCTCACCCGCCTGGGCATCGCCGACCTGGCGGGGGAGCAGGTCTACCTGTCCGATCCGCTCAATTCCTACCACTCGCACCTGTACCGCTCGAACGACGGCACGCTGGTGAGTGGCGAGGGCACCGACGGGCACAGCTTCGTATACGCCGCGAAGTTCGATATGGCAAACCCGAGAATTGAGATGGTGCCGCTGGCCACCATCCACACCACCTACGTTCCCTTCCGTGGCCAAGGTGTGGACTGCAACTTCTCCGCCGACAGCAAGTGGCTGATCTACGCGGACAAGCTCGACCCGGAAAAGCCGCACCAGTTGTTTGCGGTGGAGGTGGATCTGTAATTTAAATTGATCAAGTGATTAAGCATGGTGGTTGAGCGGTCTTGTGTAAGCGCCGTGAACTACCACAAAAAACAAGTTGTAAGGCTGATCATGGCGCTTAAGGTTTGGATTGCGGGCGAAGCCCGCATTGGTGGGATGATCTGCTGCGATGCTCGCACGCCGCAAGGACAATATCAACACACCAAACGCGAACGATATTGCCGTCTATTCAACTTACCGGAAGATGGGCCGGACTGTGCATTCTGGCGATTCTGCGACGAATGCGAGCATAAACTGGCCGATAGACTATTGCGTTTGGGATTACACCCAAAGGCGCGAGATGTCATTACGCTCCTCCGTACGCCCTAACCCGACGGTTTGTGTAAAGGTGGGTGCCGCTATCACCCACCGCAGGGAAATATGGAGTATACGCTGGTCACCTGGGCCACACTGTTCGCTCAACATCGCGATCCCCGTTGGCAATGTAGCGAGGATGGTACGCTCTGGCCTGATGAGCCGGAAGTCTGTGAATATCAATGAGGTAAATATCATGCGATTCATCGCTGATCGTCCAGTCACCATCGAGCGCGTGCACTACGGCGAGCGCTGGTTTCCCTTTTTCTATCGCCTGCCCGACGGCATGCTGATGCTGAGCATCGAATATAACTTCGACATCGACTTCGCGCCGCATTTTCAGATGCGCTCCATCGACGGCGGCAAAACATGGACGAACCCACAGGACAACGTGCCGCGCCAGGCCTGGTGTCACGGGTTCGCCGACGGGGAAATGTTCGAGATCGACACGTACGGCATCCAGGACCCGAATGCACCGAGCGATGCGGTTTATTTCGGTTGCTGGAGCTATCCGAGTCGTCCCAATGACATTCCGAGCAAGGACTTCGTGCGCGTCCACAACCATTCCCAGCGAGGTGCCAGCCTTGCGGAGATACGTGGCTGCCCTACTTACCGCTGGTGGCGGTTGTGGAATACCCTCCACAACACCGACATGCTGTCGGCGCAGGACATCCGCGTTTCCGGCCCGTATTTTACCGGCGGATTCGAGATGCCGGACGGCCGGTTGATGGCGGTAGGGTACTGGAGCCACCCGGCGATCTATCAATCCCGCGACCGTGGGCATACCTGGGATGAAGTCGGCGTCATCTGCGACCCCGCGCAAGGGGGGCCACAGGCGAACGAAGCGGCGCTGCAGCGCCTGCGTGACGGCCGCTTTTACGTGGTAATGCGGACGGAGGACAACGGCCCTCGCGGCGGCCCGCTCGTGCACGCCTGGTCGGAGGATGAAGGACGCACCTGGAGCCATCCGGAGCCCATTCACCTGGAAGACGAGCCGGAACACCGCGTTGCCTATGCCTGGCCAGCGATGACGCAGTTGGACGACGGCTCGTTAATTCTGGTGTATGGCCGGCCCGGCAAAAACCTTGTCATTGATCCCACCGGCACCGGACGGCACTGGCAGGGGCGCTTTGACTTGCACGCCTGGGAACTCGATACCCAGGCGCTCAACGGCGTGCCGTCCGAGTGGCGGCTGCGCGGCATTGTAGGGGAAGATTGGTCAAAACGTTTTGACCGCCATACCGATTCCGGCGACTACCTGAGTGTAGTCGCCACCGGACTGCATGAACTCCTGGTCGTTTACGATGTGCATGCCTTTATCGAGAACTGGAACTCCAATCCCATTTCCGGCGTGCGTATGGTGCGCATTCGACTGGTCGAGAAGGATTCATGAAGTGACCTGTCAAGTGCTTTCACAATAATAAAGTCCAGAGCTCATCATGCAGCATTCCGACATGATAACAGACGATGATGCCGACCGGGGTCGGGTGACCGGACGAACAGCGCGGCGCAAAGCGCTTATCCACCGGGTGGTGATGCAAAATGCCACCGTGAACGTGGCGTTTTCGATTGCGGTGAGCATGGGCACTCCGCTGTTGGCATCCAGCCTGTTTCCCGCAGTGTTCGCTCGGATGGGCATCAGTGATATGATGATCGGCTGGCTGAACGTCGCTGCGACCCTTATGGCGCCGGCGCTCTGGCTGGGCGTGCATGTGGCGAAAATGTCTGCGGACAAACGGCGAGATACCGGCTTGTATGGTTTAGTCTGCTTCACCCCATTTCTGCTCCCGATCGCCGTGCTGCTGATCCAAGGCCAGGCGGTATCAATTCTACTGTTTATCATAACCGCATTCATCAGCACCATCGCTTATAATATCCTTTCCTCGGTCGTCACCGTGGTGCAGGTCGATCTCTTCAGCCGCATCACCTATCCGCGCCACCGCGGTCGCATCAGCGGCGTCTCCGGCTTCGCCGCCGGAATCGCGGGATTTCTTGGCAGCGCGCTACTGACATTGCTGTTGAAAAACGTCTTTTTCCCGCTGAGCTATGCCTGGGCATTTCTCATCGGTACGATTATTTGCTCCGCCGGATATCTCGTTTTTTTCAGAGCACGCGAATTGCCCGGGTTACAGGAGCCGAATTCGGCGTTACCGCCCGGATTCCGCGCGTCAATGGCGATATTGTGGCGCGACCGCCGTTTTACCAAATTCCTGTGGGGCGCGGTCGTGATGACGGGCTTCGGAGCTGTCAGCCTGTTTCTCATGCCCATGGCGATACGGTGTGGATTGCCCGATGTTTACGTCGGTTACTTCCTCGTCGCCGCCAGCATCGCAAACCTGGTGGGTCCGCCGGTATATGGATGGATCAGCGATCGTTGGGGACGCCTCCCAACGCTCTTCGGAGGCGCGCTTCTCGCCGCGGCCGCGCTGGTTATGTATGGTTATCTACCAACAGGCGCCGCGCTGGTCGGCTGTTTCGGCGCGATATCCCTTGGCAGTTCCGCTGTATACGGAATGATGGGTCTGGCGGTGCTCGAATTGTCTCCTTCGCAACACCGGGCTACCTATGTGGCTTCCCGCTACGCCTTTCAGGGGTTAATCTCCGCACCGCTTTATCCGCTGGCCGGATATGCGATTCCGCATCTGGGCGTTAAGGCTGTGGTACTGATCGGCGCTCTCTCATTCGTTATCGGAGGCGTCATGATGCTCGGAGTCATGCGAACGCCACGGCAGACGGTATCGAGCGTTCCCGAATGAAAGCATATTTAGACATAGATAACTTCCAGGGGGGAATACCGGATGCCAACGTGAATCCACCAATTGCGGGTGGGTTGCGGCATTATCTGCGGATGATTGATGCCGTCATACAGAAAGGAACTATTCGATGAAGCTGACACTTGCTACGCTATTTTCCATTGTGCCGTTATTCCTGCTATTTGGACAATCAACAGCGACGGCCCAGGGAAATCGGGCTATCTCACTCGATCTCGGCGGCGCTCTCCGCGCGCGACAGCTATCGGCGATATCCGCGATCGGTCGATTGGCCGCGGGCGGCCGGCAGACATTTAACCTTCGGCTCCCGCGACGGGAGTCGCTGGAATTGCGCGTGCCGTTGGTCGAGGCGCCGTTCAATGGCACCCAGCTCAACGCGCAAATTAACGGCCGGCGGCTGGCGCCGTATTTCGCCTTCGGCGGCGACACGCGTTACGATACGATGAAAGGCAAACCAGGCATGCGCCCGCCGCTTGCGACGATCGAGGGACGTTGGGTCATCCCGGCGTGCTGGCTGCGGCAGGGTAACAACGAATTGATTCTCTGGACTACCGGCGTGCGCAAAGATGCTGTGCTGGCGCGCCTCGGTCCGCAACCGTCAATCCGCATCGACGGCATCATGCTGGGATCCCTTGACGGCGCCCGCCTTCCCCAATATGCCAATTCCGTCTATTACGACTTCAACGTCTGGGCGCAGGGCTATCCGTGGGGAGATGAGCCGAACCGGTTGAATTACGATCTGGCGCTGCTCGGCGTGCTCAACGGCAAAGGCATGCCGGCGGTGATACCAGCGCTGGGCGCCCCGGAGTCCTCCCTGTGGGCGGTGAAGCGCACGTGTGAAGACAACGCCCTCGGCTGGGGCATGGGCCACCAGGAATTCTATACGATCTGGGAATTTGCCGGCAAA
>Ga0172370_10007440_pt1 | contig 13422 bp, 12 predicted proteins | sample LakKiv5m_FD_114538 | JGI IMG/M metagenome (GOLD analysis project Ga0172370, IMG submission 114538) | Freshwater microbial communities from Kabuno Bay, South-Kivu, Congo - kab_022012_11.5m | ecosystem: Environmental > Aquatic > Freshwater > Lake | place: Democratic Republic of the Congo...
AACGCGGCTTCTTCTTCCGCGCTCCAACTGCCTCCTTTAGCCTCGATGCCGTCACGGCGCACCGTGGCCAGCACGCTGGCAGCCTGCTCGCCACCCATCACCGAAATGCGCGCGTTGGGCCACATCCAGACGAAGCGCGGGTTGAAGGCGCGCCCGCACATGCCGTAGTTGCCGGCGCCAAAACTGCCGCCGATGATGACGGTGAACTTGGGCACCGCAGCCGTCGCCACCGCGGTAACCATCTTGGCGCCATGGCGGGCAATGCCTTCGTTTTCATATTTCTTGCCGACCATGAAGCCGGTGATGTTCTGCAAAAACACCAACGGCGTCTTGCGTTGGCAACACAGCTCGATGAAATGCGCACCTTTTTGCGCCGATTCGGAAAACAAAATGCCGTTGTTTGCCACGATGCCCACCGCCATTCCCTCGATGCGCGCAAAGCCGCACACCAGCGTGGTGCCGAAACGCGCCTTGAACTCGTCGAACTCGCTGCCGTCGACGATGCGTGCAATGACCTCGCGCACGTCGAAGGGTTTGCGCGTATCGGTGGGGATCACGCCGTACAGCTCTTCGCAGGCAAAGGCCGGCGCCGCCGGCGTCTGCACTGACATGGGCGCCGCTTTGGTCTGGTTCAGGCTGTGCACCGCTTGCCGTGCCAGCGCCAGCGCATGCAGATCGTTCTGCGCCAGGTAGTCGGCCACGCCCGAGAGCCGCGTATGCACATCGCCGCCACCCAGGTCTTCGGCGCTGACCACTTCACCGGTGGCGGCCTTCACCAGCGGCGGGCCCCCCAGAAAGATGGTGCCCTGGTTCTTGACGATGATCGACACGTCGCTCATGGCCGGCACATAAGCGCCACCGGCCGTGCAACTGCCCATCACAGCGGCAATCTGCGCAATGCCTGCCGCGCTCATGGTGGCTTGGTTATAGAAGATGCGGCCGAAGTGGTCGCGATCGGGGAAGACTTCATCCTGATTGGGCAAGTTGGCACCACCCGAATCGACCAGGTAGATGCACGGCAGCCGGTTTTGCGCGGCAATCTCCTGCGCGCGCAAATGTTTCTTGACCGTCATCGGGTAATAGGTTCCGCCCTTGACGGTGGCGTCATTGCAGACGATGACGCAATCCACCCCGCTGACGCGGCCAATGCCAGTGATGAGGCCTGCACCTGGCGCACTGTCGCTGCCGTCCCGGTCGGGGTACATGCCCAGCGCCGCCAGCGGGGACAGCTCCAGAAACGGCGTGCCGGGGTCCAGCAGCATCTGCACGCGCTCACGCGGCAGCAACTTGCCGCGCGCGGTGTGCTTGGCCCGCGCGGCGTCGCCGCCACCCTGTTCCACCTGCGCAAACTTGGCGCGCAAATCGTCCACCAAGGCGCGCATGGCCGCCGCATTGGCGGCAAAGTCGGCTGAACGCGGGTTGAGCTGGGATGGCAATTGGGGCATGGCGCTCTTTCTGTACGGCATCGGCACACACCCGGACGAATGACGGAAGGCAAACGGGTGCGCACAGGGTGCGAGCTTAATCCGGCTGGCGAGCTGCGGGGGCCGCGTCGGTGCCACAATCGTTGCATATTGTGCCAATTTGAGTCCATACTCACCCCCAAGTCAGCCGCCATATTTCCAGCGCGCACGCACATGGCCACCTCCATCCGCCGCACCCCGGTTGCCGCCACTCCCATCGCTTACGTGGCCGCGATTGCACATGCCTGTCTGCGCGCCGGAATCGACCCGGCGGAGTTGCTGAAATCGGCACAAATTGCGCCAGAATTACTGCAAGACACACAAGCCCGTGTGACCGCCACCCAGTTTGAACGCCTGTCATTGCTGGCCATGCAGGCGCTGGACGACGAAGCGCTGGGCTGGTTCAGCCGGCCGCTGCCCTGGGGCAGCTACGGCATGCTGGCGCGCGCCTCGCTCAGCGCCCCCACGCTGGGGGTAGCCCTCAAGCGCTGGTGTCGGCACCACGGGTTGTTGACGGCCGACCTGAGCTTGCGCGTCGTGACCCAGGACGATGACGCCTGGATTGTTCTGCACGACCACCGCCCGACTGGGGACGACGGCGTGTTGCGCGAGTTTTGCCAGGTCTCGGTGCTGCGCAACGTCCACGGCCTGGCCTGCTGGTTCATCGACTCGCGCATCCCGCTGCACGGCAGCAGCTTCACCTTTGCCGCACCTGCGCACGTCAGCGCCTACGCCGTGCTGTTTGATGGCCCCACCCGCTTCAACGCCGAGCAGACCGCCATCCGCTTCGACGCCCGCTATCTGAGCCTGCCCCTCAAACGCGACGAAGCCGCCATGAACCAGTTGCTGCAACGTGCCCTGCCGCTGCAGGTGCGCCCGTACCGGCGCGACCGCCTGCTGGTGCCCCGCGTGCGTCAGCTGCTGTTGACTGAACCGCAGACCACCCGCAACGCGCACGCCCTGGCCGCACACCTGCATACCTCCGCGCGCAGCCTGCACCGCCAACTGCGCGAAGAAAACGCCAGCTTGCAAACCCTGAAAGACGAGGTGCGCCGCGAACGTGCCTTGCAGCTGCTGCAACGCAGCGCCAGACCGATCAAGCAGGTGGCTGAAGCGGCCGGTTTTCAGAACGAAAAAAGCTTCATCCGCGCCTTCAAGAACTGGACCGGCATGGCGCCGGGACAGTGGCGAACCCGCAGCTGAAAGGCAGACGGTTCTGGTCTTTTTCAAGCCGCCTGCGTCATGCCGCCTGAGCGACGCAAGGGTTCAGAACGGCAGCCCCACGTAGTTTTCAGCCAGCGAACCCAACGCCTTCTCTGAGGAAAACAGGTACGCCAGTTCGGTCTGTTGCAGTTTCTGGTCGTACGCCATGTTGTCGGGAAAGGTGTGCAGCAGGTTCGTCATCCACCACGAGAATCGCTGCGCCTTCCAAACCCGCGCCAGCGCCTTGGCCGAGTAGCCGTCCAAACCGGCATCGTCACCCTGCTGGTAATGCGCCAGCATGGCGTGATACAGGTAGTAGATGTCGGAAGCTGCGCTGTTGAGGCCGCGCGCGCCGGTCGGGGGCACGATGTGCGCGGCGTCACCCGCCAGAAACAGGTTGCCGTAGCGCATCGGCTCGGCCACAAAGGAACGCAGCGGCGCGATCGACTTTTCGATCGACGGCCCGATGGTCAGCCGCTGCGCCACATCGGTCGGCAAACGCCGCTTGAGTTCGTCCCAGAACTGTGCATCAGACCAGTCCTCCACCGAATCGGTCAGCGGCACCTGCAGGTAGTAACGCGAGAGGACTTGCGAGCGCAGGGAGCACAGCGCAAAGCCGCGCTCGTGCCTGGCGTAGATCAGTTCGGGCGATACCGGCTTGGTGCGCGAGAGCACCCCCAACCATCCAAACGGATAGACCTTTTCGTACTCCTTGATTGAATCCCGCGGAATCGACTTGCGGCTGACCCCATGAAACCCATCGGCGCCGATCACGTAGTCGCAATCGATGCGCACGATCTCGTCGCCCGCGCGGTACGTGACGTAGGGCATGGCCGATTTCAGATCGTGCAGCTTCACGTCTTCCACGTTGTGAATGATCACGCCGTTCATCCGGTCGCGTGCCTCGTAAAGGTCGCGCGTCAGTTCGGTCTGGCCGTACACCACCACTGAGCTGCCGCCGCTGTATTTGTGCAGATCCACCCGGTCTTTGCGGCCGTCGTGGGCGATGAAAAACCCGGTGTGAATTTCCCCTTCGCGATCCATGCGCTCGCCACACTGGGCTTCGCGCATCAGATCGGCAAAGCCGTGCTCAAGCACGCCGGCGCGAATCCGGCTGAGCACGTATTCGCGGCTCTGGCGCTCCAGCACGATCGAGTCGATGCCTTTGAGGTGCAACAGCTGGGACAGCATCAACCCCGAGGGGCCGCCGCCGATGATGCAGACGCTGGTTTTCATGGTGAGTTGTCTCCGGTAAAAGTTTTGTTCTGTCCAAACCGCTTGAACCGGGCCGAGGATAGGCTTGGCCCAGCATCGCTTCAATGCCACAATCGATCCAAAACTTGCACCAATCGAACATGTCCGCCCCCACCCTCGTTTTGCACGCCAAAGGCCTGTTCGGCGAATCCACCCAGTTGCCCGACGTGGTGCACTGCGAGACCATCGCCGCACGGTCGTCGTTGCACGACTGGGAGCTGGCACCGCACCAGCACGCCCATCTGCACCAACTGTTGCTGGTACAAAAAGGCAGTGGCGTGGCGCATCTGGAAGGCCGCCCCGTGGCGTTGACCGACCGCAGCCTGGTCAACACCCCCGCGGGCGCAGTTCACGCGTTTCGCTTCGCCCCCGGCACCCAGGGGTTTGTGGTGACTTTGGCGGATGAAATCCTGGATTTGATCCTGGCCGCAGCAGACGACGTGCGCCTGGTCTTGAGACGCCCCGCGGTATGCACCGCCACGGTCGACATGGTGCGCATCGTGCAGCGCATCTGGACCGAATTCACCCGCATGGATGCTGCCCGCGCCCTGGTGCTGCGCAGCCTGTGTGGCACCTTGTTGGGTTTGAGCGCTCGCCAGCTGGCGCAACGCTCACCCGCGCCCGAGTCCACCCATTCCGCACTGTTGCAACGCTTTGATGCGCTGATCGAGGCCCATGCCTTGGCGCACTGGCGCGTGGCCGACTATGCCCGGGTTTTGTCGATTTCGACCACGCATCTCAGTCGCGTGATACGCACCGCCACCGGTGCCCCGGCCTCGCAGCGGATCGACGCGTATCTGATGCGCGAAGCCCGCCAGCGCCTGGCCTACACGCCCCTGCGCGTGGCCACCATCGCCGACGACCTGGGCTTTGCTGATGCGGCCCATTTCAGCCACGCCTTCAAGCGCGCCGTGGGCTTGTCCCCGCGCGCATTTCGCCAGCGCCTGACACGCCCAACCCGGACACCTGGGTGCTGAGGCCAACGCCGCTGCCCGGAATTTGCTATCGTGCCGCCGTTTTTTCATCGGAGTACACCATGCAATTCCAGCACCTGGGCCTGATCGGCTACGGCGAAGTCGGCAAGATTTTCAGCGCGGGCCTGAAACCCCGCGTCAGCACGGTCAGCGCGTGGGACCTGAAGTTTGCCCAAAGAGCCAAACAGGCCGAACAGCACACCCACGCCGCGCAAGCCGGCGTGCATGCATGTGAGGCCATGGCTGAACTGTGTGGCCGTTGCGACTTCATCATTTCGGCGGTGACGGCCTCCAACACGCTGGCGGTGGCCCAAGAGGCCGCGCCGCACCTGCGCGCCGGCACCGTCTTTCTGGACCTCAACTCAGCTTCGCCGGGCACCAAGCAGCAGGCGGCGGCTTTGATCGATGGGGTGGGTGCACACTACGTCGAAGCAGGTGTGATGACGTCGGTGCCCCCGTACGGCGTGCGGGTGCCCATGCTGCTGGGGGGTGCCCGCGCGGCGGACTTGGCCCAGTTGCTGACCTGCTGGGGCATGGACGCCAAAGCAGTGTCCGAACGGTTGGGTGTGGCCAGCGCCATCAAGATGTGCCGCAGCGTGATGATCAAGGGGTTGGAGGCGCTGGTGATCGAAAGCTACACCACCGCCCGCGCCTATGGCGTGGAAGACCACGTGCTGCCAACCCTGGCAGAAACTTTCCCCAGCATCGACTGGGCGCAGACCGGCGCCTATTTTTTCAGCCGCGTGGTGCAACACGGCCAGCGCCGCGCCGATGAAATGCGCGAAGCCGCCCAGACGGTGCGCGAGGCGGGCTTTCCGCCGCTGATGGCCAGCGCCATTGCCGACAAACAGCAGTGGGTGGCCGACCAGGCCCGGGCCAACGTCTTCCAAGGGCTGGACAAAGCGGCCCGCTGGCAAGACTACGCCGACCGGTTGCTGGCCGTCACCCCGGAACCGAAACGCTAAACCGGGGCGGCGCTAGCGTTGCCGAACTGCCGTGACCAGGCCTTGCGCCTGCGCGCGAATGGCTTGCATCACCACCTGCGTGGCGGACGACAAGTCGCTGCCCTGGCGCAGCGTGAAACCGATCGAGCGCGTGGTGGAACCAATCTGCACCGGCAGTTCGGTCAGGGTGCGGGCCTGGATTTCAAACATCAGCTGGTGCGGCGAAATGGCCGTCAGCATGTCGCTGGTGCTGAGCAGCTGGCGCAGCATGGCCAGGTCGCCAGTCTCCACCGACGGCGTGGGGGCGCTCAGTCCCGCGTTGCGAAAACACGCGTCCACCAGGCGCCGTCCGGGCGCGTTGGGGCGCGGCAAGATCCATTGCTGGTCCAGCAGATCCCGCAGCGCCAGCGTGCGTGCGCGCGCCAGCGGATGGCCGCTGCGCGCGACGATGCCGATGCGGTCGCTGAACAAGGCTTCGGTCACCAGCCCCTGCGCCACATCGGAGGGCCGCAAGGCGCCGAACACCACGTCGATATCGCCGCTGCGCAGGCTGGCAATCAGTTGCTCGTAGTGGCTCTCAAACGTCACCACTCGCAGCCCCGGATGCTGCGCCAATGCCTGGGCAATCCCGGTCGGCACCACGAACGTGCGCCCCAGCGGCAAGGTGCCCAGCGTGACCACGCCAGCCAGACTGCCTGCGATGGCGGTCAGGTCGGACTGCATGTGCCGGATTTCGGAAAACACCCGCTTGGCCCGCACCACCAGGCGTGCGGCCGCGTCGGTGGCCACCATGCCCTGCATCATGCGCTGGAACAACGGATGCCCCAAGGCCGCTTCGATGCGCAGCAGCGCCATGCTGGCGCCGGCCTGCGTCAGCCCCAGATGCGCGGCCACCGCCGAGATGCTGCGATGCGCGGATAACCCGATCAGCAATTGCAGCTTGCGTCCGCTGAACATCAGATTGAGCAACGCGCTGTGCAGGGTGGTCGACGCCGGCACCGCGCGCATGAACTCCTCGGTGGCCAGGTCCACCTCCTCCAGGATCCGCGTGGCGCGGCGCATCACCGCCTGCCCGTAGGCGTTGAGCAGCATGCCGCGCGGTTTGCGCTCAAACAGCGAATTGCCCAGCAGATGCTCCAGCTCCATCACGGAACGGGTGACCGCCGAAGGCGCCTTGAAAACCTGCTCGGCAGCGCCGACCACACTGCCCGTTTGCGCCACAGCCATGAATGGGCGCAGGTAGTCCAGCACGGCGCTGGCTTGTTGATTGGGCGTGTGGTGTTCGGTCATGGCGCGCCCGCATCATATGCGGGTTTCTACCAGCCTCATCACAAAATTTGAATCCACACTCACCAAAGTTCACCGCGCTGAAGCCAATTTTTCACTACAGTTGCATCCGCCCGCCAACCCACCGGTGACGGGGTTCGAATTTCAACGACACAGGAGACCCCATGAAAACCCGATTCAAATTTCTGCTCACTGCGGCCGCGCTGGCTCTGGGTACCGGCGCTCTGGCGCAATCCGTCACCCTCAAGGTGCACCACTTCCTGCCCGCTGGCTCGGCCGCGCAAACCATGTTCATCAAACCCTGGTGCGACAAGATCGCACAGGACTCCGGTGACAAGCTCAAGTGTCAGATCTATCCGTCGATGCAGCTCGGTGGCACTCCGCCCCAGCTGTTCGATCAGGTCAAAGACGGCCTGGCCGACATCGTCTGGGTGCTGCCCGGTTACACCGCCGGTCGCTTTCCGCTGACCGAAGTCTTCGAGTTGCCCTTCATGATGCAAAACCCCGAGGCCACCAGCAAGGCCTTGTGGGATTACGTTACGCAGAACCCCGCCGTGGCCAACGAATACAAGGACGTCAAGCTGATCGCCCTGCACGTGCACGGCGACGGCGTCTTTCATATGACCGGCAAGCCGATCAAGACGCTGGCCGACCTTAAGGGCACCAAGCTGCGCGCCCCCACCCGCCAGACCAACAAGTTGCTGGCTGCGCTGGGCGCCACGCCGGTGGCCATGCCGGTGCCGCAAGTGAGCGAAGCCTTGTCCAAATCGGTGATCGACGGCGCTCTGGTGCCGTATGAAGTGGTGCCGGCGGTGAAGATCCAGGATCTGGCCAAGTTCCATTCGGAAACCGACCCCAGCGAACCGGCGATCTATACCTCCACCTTCGTCTTTGCCATGAACAAGGCCAAGTACGAAAGCCTGCCGCCTGATCTCAAAAAGGTGATTGACGCCAACAGCGGCCAAGCTATATCCGGCTCGGTCGGCAAAGCCTTTCTGGCCGCCGACGACATCGGCAAGAAGCTGACCGCCAAAAACACACACAACGTGATCCCGGCGGCTGAACTGCAAGCCTGGAAACAGATTGGTGCCCAGGTCACCGACGCCTGGGTGGCCGACGTCAGCGCCAAAGGTGCCAACGGCAAGCAGTTGCTGGACAACGCGCGCAGCCTGATCGCCAAGTACAGCAAGTAAGCCGCCCCGGATGGTGGGCCACGTGTAGGCCGCCATCCGGTAATTCGGACCCGTTCTTTTCCAGGTGAACCCAGCGTTCACCGCCAATCAGGAAAGCCTTTCATGCAAACGTCTACGACTGGGGCAGGCCCGCATTCGCCGGTGCACTCCTTCGGCAAGTTCGGGCGCGGGCTGTTAGCCGCTACCCAACTGTCGGCGCTCTTCGGCGGGGTGGTCTTCCTGGCCATCGTGGTCATGAGCATCGTCAGCATCGTCGGCCGCAAGCTGTGGGCCATGCCGGTGCCCGGCGATGTGGAAATGTTGCAGATGGGCGCTGCCTTTGCCTCGGCCAGTTTTTTTGCCTATTGCCACCTCAACGGCGGCGACGTGAAGGTGGACTTTTTCACCGCCAAGGCGCGTGCAGCCACCGTGCACCGGCTGGACGCGCTGGGCTCTCTGCTGGTGGGCGTGTTCGGCAGCTTGATCACCTGGCGGGCCACCGTGGGCGCGCTGTCGATTCGGGAGGCTGGCGAGACCAGTCTGATTCTGGGCTGGCCGGTCTGGATCGCGCAGATCTTGATGATGCCGGGTTTTCTGCTGCTGGCGCTGTCCGGCTTTTACATGGTGGGCGTGCATCTGCGCCTGAGCACTCAACCGCAACAGGCCTCAGCATGAGCGGCATTGCCATTGGCGGACTCATCTTTGCCGGCCTGATGGGCTTGCTGGTCATTCGCGTGCCGATCGGCATCGCCATGTTCACCATGGGTGCGGCCGGTTACTTCTACCTGACCGGCATGGAAACCGCGCCGATCCTGAACTATCTCAAGAACATCGGCTACGCGCGTCTGTCCAACTACGACATCGTCGTCATCCCGTTGTTTTTGCTGATGGGGCAGTTTGCCACCCACGGCGGGTTGAGCTCGGCGCTGTTCCGCTTTGTGGAAGCCTTCATGGGCCATCTCAAAGGGGGTGTTGCCATGGCGTCGGTGGGCGCGTGCGCGGGGTTTGGTGCCATCTGCGGTTCGTCACTGGCCACCGCCGCCACCATGGGGCAAGTGGCCTTGCCCGAACTCAAGCGCTTTGGTTACTCGGGCGCGCTGTCCACCGGCGCGCTGGCCGCCGGCGGCACGCTGGGCATCATGATTCCGCCGTCGGTGCCGCTGGTGATCTACGCCATCCTGACGCAGGAATCGATCGGCAAACTGTTCATGGCCGCCGTGCTCCCAGGCGTCATTGCCATGCTGGGCTACATGCTGGTCATCAGGATCATCGTCACGCTCAACCCGGCGGCCGGGCCCGCTGGGCCGGTTTCGAGCTGGGCCAAAAGGCTCAAAGCGCTGGCCCAGGTGGCGCCGGTGCTGCTGGTGTTCGTGGTGGTGATCGTCGGCATCTACGGCGGCTGGGCCAACCCCACCGAGGCCGCTGCCATTGGCGCCGCGTCGTGCGGGTTGCTGGCGGTAACCAGTGGGGGCATGCGCCTGAAGGGTCTGATGGCCAGCGCGCTCGGCACCGCGCAGGCCACCGCCATGATCTTTCTGGTGCTGCTGGGCGCCGACATGCTCAACACCACGCTGGCCTTGTCGCAAATGCCGGTGGAACTGGCGGCCTGGGTACAGGCCAGCCATTTCAGCCCGATGCTGGTGATGGTGGTGATTTTGCTGATCTACATTTTTTTGGGCTGCGTGATGGACAGCCTGGCCATGATTCTGCTGACCATCCCGATTTTTTATCCGGTCATCATGGGGCTGGACTTCGGCCTGGCCGACGCCGACAAAAGCGTGTGGTTCGGCATCCTGGCGCTGATGGTGGTGGAGATCGGCCTGGTGCACCCGCCGGTGGGCATGAACGTGTTCATCATCAACCGGCTGGCTCGCGACGTGCCGCTGGTGGAGACCTTCAAGGGCGTGATGCCGTTCCTGGCCTCGGACTTCATCCGGATCGCCTTGCTGCTGTTTTTCCCGTCGATTGCCCTGGTGCTGGTGCACAGCTTTGGCAAATGAACGACGGTTTCCATCGACCTTCTTGCGGAGACCCCTCACCATGATCATCGACTGCCACGGCCACTACACCACGGCCCCCAAGGCGCTGGAGACCTGGCGCAACGCGCAGATCGCCGGCATCAAGGACCCTGCCGTCAAACCCAGGGCGAGTGACCTGAAGATCAGCGACGACGAGCTGCGCGACAGCATCCAGAGCAACCAGTTGCGCCTGATGCAAGAGCGCGGCAGCGACCTGACGCTGTTTTCGCCGCGCGCCAGCTTCATGGCGCACCACATCGGCGACTTTGACGTCTCCAGTACCTGGGCCGCCATCTGCAACGAACTGTGCTACCGCGTCTCCGCCCTGTTCCCCGACCACTTTGTGCCGGTGGCCATGCTGCCGCAGTCGCCCGGCGTGGACCCGGCCACCTGCATCCCCGAACTGGAAAAATGCGTCAAGGACTACGGCGCGGTCGGCATCAACCTCAACCCCGACCCTTCCGGCGGTCACTGGACCAGCCCGCCGCTGACCGACCGCCACTGGTACCCGATCTACGAGAAGATGGTCGAGTACGACTTGCCCGCCATGATCCACGTCAGCACCAGCTGCAACGCATGCTTTCACACCACCGGTGCGCACTACCTCAACGCCGACACCACCGCCGTGATGCAATGCATCCAGGGCGACTTGTTCAAGGACTTTCCCACGCTCAAGTTCCTGATTCCCCACGGCGGGGGTGCCGTGCCCTACCACTGGGGGCGATTCCGCGGGCTAGCGCAGGAGCTCAAGAAGCCGTTGCTGCAAGAGCATCTCCTCAACAACATCTTCTTCGACACCTGCGTCTACCACCAACCCGGCATCGACCTGCTCCATACCGTGATCCCGGTGAAGAACGTGCTGTTCGCCAGCGAAATGATCGGCGCGGTACGCGGCATCGACCCACAGACCGGTCACTACTACGACGACACCAAACGCTACATCGAAGCGTGCCCGCTGCTCAGCGACGCCGACCGTGCCCAGATCTACGAGGGTAACGCCCGTCGCGTGTTTCCACGGCTCGATGCCCGGTTGCGCGCGCGCCAACAGACACGACTCTGACCCCGCCATGCGCTCTACTTCACCCCCCACCCCGACGCCCGCCAGTGACGCGCCGCTGGACAATTTCTCGCACTGTCACGACGGCATCCTGCGGCATCTGACGGCCATGGACGCGCTGCCGGCACGGGCAGTCGCAGCTGAACAGGCCCGTCAGCAGGCCAGCGACGTCCTCGCGTTTTTTCGCAAAGTGGTGCTCAATCACCACGAGGAAGAAGAGCGCCTGCTGTTCGTGGCAGTGCATGACAGCGCTGCCACCGACAAAGAACGCAGCCGGGTCAGTGACCTTACCACCCGGCTCACCCGAGAGCACCGGCAGGTGGAAGCGCTGTTTGCCAAACTTGAACCCGAACTGAAAAAAATGGCCAAAGGCCAGCCGTGCCAGCTCGACGCCCAGTCCGTGCAGGCGCTGGTGGCACAGTACCGCGCCCACGCCCAGTTTGAAGAGGCTGAATTTTTGCCCCTGTCGCGGACCATCCTGGGTCGCAACAGCAACCACATGGCCGCACTCGGGCTGTCCCTGCACATCCGCCATGTGGCGGTGGCGGATTCACCGATCTGACCCCGCCCATGAACGCCACGCTCACGCTCACCGGCATTTCTTCCATGGCCACCCGTGCCGTGCTGGCCGACCTGGCACAAGCCTGTGCAGCGCAGGGCGGCCCGACCATCGCCATTGAATCCGTCGGCGGCGTGGATGCGGCGCGGCGTGTGCAGGCCGGAGAAGTGTTTGACGCCGTGTTTTTGGCCGGCGACGCCATCGAGCGGCTCGTCGCTGCGGGGCACGTTGTGCCGGGCTCGCGCGTAGACCTGATGCGCTCGGGGGTGTCGGTGGCGGTACGCGCCGGTGCGCCGGTGCCCGACCTCTGCAACGAGGTCGCCTTGCGGCAAGCCGTGCTGAACGCGACGTCCATCGGCTATTCCACCGGGCCCAGTGGAGCCGCCCTGCTGCAACTGTTTGAGCGCTGGGGTGTCATGGAGGCGCTGCGCCCGCGCCTGGTTCAGGCGCCGCCCGGTGTGCCGGTCGGCCAACTGGTGGCGCAGGGCGGCGTGGCACTGGGTTTTCAGCAAACCAGCGAACTGCTGCACGTGCCTGGCATCACGCTTGCCGGCCCCCTGCCCGAAGCGGTGGCGATCACCACCACGTTTTCAGCGGGCCTGTGTGTCACCTGCCGCCACACGCAGGCCACGCGCGCGCTGCTGGATTTTTTTGCCTCACCGGCGGCGGACCTGGCCAAGCAACGCCAGGGCATGGACGCCTGCCGGCCTTTCACCCAACCGGAGATACATCATGTATAAACTGGGCGTTGTTTACCGCCACATCACACGCGCCGACCGTGCAACCGCCGATGCCCTGGGTGCCTTGGGCTCGGCCACCGTGCACGAGGCCATGGGCCGGGTCGGCCTGCTTAAGCCCTACATGCGCCCGATCTACCCCGGCGCGCAGGTGTCCGGCACGGCCGTCACGGTGCTGCTGCAACCGGGCGACAACTGGATGATGCACGTGGTGGCCGAACAGATCCAAGCCGGCGACGTGGTGGTGGCTGGCGTCACTTCCGAGTGCAGCGACGGCTACTTCGGCGACCTGCTGGCCACCAGCTTTCAGGCCCGCGGTGCCCGCGCACTGATCATCGACGCCGGCGTACGCGACGTCAAAACTCTGCACGCCATGAACTTTCCGGTCTGGAGCCGTGCCATCAGCAGCAAGGGCACCATCAAGGCCACGCTGGGGTCGGTCAACATTCCGGTGGTGTGCGCCGGCATGCTGGTCACACCGGGCGACGTGATCGTGGCCGACGACGACGGTGTGGTCTGCGTGCCGGCGGCGCGTGCCACCGCCACGCTGGCAGCAGCACTCAAGCGCGAGGCACTGGAAGGCGAAAAACGCGCCAAGCTGGCCAATGGCGTACTGGGGCTGGACATGTACAAGATGCGCGAGCCACTGGCCGCGGCTGGCCTGAAGTACATCGACTGATACGGCCAAGGCTGATTCCCCCATGTCCCACCCGTTGACCGAACAGTTCACCAAGACCGCCGGCTGGCTGGACTG
>Ga0172370_10007442_pt1 | contig 13419 bp, 7 predicted proteins | sample LakKiv5m_FD_114538 | JGI IMG/M metagenome (GOLD analysis project Ga0172370, IMG submission 114538) | Freshwater microbial communities from Kabuno Bay, South-Kivu, Congo - kab_022012_11.5m | ecosystem: Environmental > Aquatic > Freshwater > Lake | place: Democratic Republic of the Congo...
CTGGCTGGCCGGCAACACGTGGGCATAGCTCTACCTTGGCCTGCAGTTCCGCGAGGCGCGCCAGCACCGGCGCTTCGGCATCCATCGGCACGAAGACCTGCAGCGGCCAATCCGCCGCGCGCGCCACCACTGCCGCTGCCAGGGCTGCATTGCCACAGCTTGCGATGGCAAGCGGCTTGCGCGGCTCGCCTGTCAGCCGTTCACGCACCAGCAGGTTCAGCAGGATACCAAACAGATGCCGGGCCTTGTGCGAGCCCGACACGCTCGTTGCATCGAGCTTGCCCCACACCCGCCCTTCTGCCGTCAGGCCCAGCTCGCGCTCGACCGTTTCCAGCCGCAGCAGCGGCGTGCGTGAAAAACCGGCGCCGTCGATGGCGGCGATGCGCTCGTTCAATTCGCCGACCAATGCGGTGAACTGCGCTTCTGTCCAGCCGTTTTCGAGCGCCCAGCCGTGGGCAGACAGGCGCTGGCGGTAGCGGGAAAAGGGCTCGGTGGTGGTGGCGTCGGAGGCGACAGCGGCAGGGGGTGAGGGAATTTCCCGCGTCATCACATGATCGATGTCATCGCCCTCGGTCACCCTCGGACAGGCGAAGGGCAATCCGTCCGCGAATTCAGCAATCGCGCCGCAACCGGCACATACCGCGCGCACTACAGCCCCGCCAACACGCCCGTCTCGGCATTGAACTCTTCAATCATGCGGTTCCACTCTGGCAGCAACTTGCGCAAATCGCGCCAGAATTTCTGCTCGCGCCGCGCATTGAAATCCGCCAGATCCACGCCCTGCTGCTCGACCCAGGTAAAATAGCCGAGGTTGAAGATGCGGTGCTTGTCCAGGAGGCTCAGTTCCTGCATCCAATCGATGCCTTGACCCAGCATGTGCTGACCGAACACCTGGCCGGCGTCCACGCTGTCGAATTTGCCAGCAAAACGCTGCTCGATGATTTTCGCCTTTTCCGTGCCATACATCGCCGAGCCATCGGTGGCCACCGTGAAGATCGCCTGATCCGGGCCTAAGTTGTTGTACTTCGCGACCTTGATAGCGGCGAGCACATTGGCGATACCGGAAAATCCGAAGGACGACAGGCTGGCCAGAATGTGAGCCGGGACGCCGCGTTTGTCGGCCAGGTACCGGCGGCCCACGTCGGTACTGAACAAATAGAACAGGCTGTCGGTGGCGGCGTCCGAAATCCCGACGACGTAATCGGTATTGTAGACATTGTGCACGTACGGCACGTGCTTGTCGCCGATTCCCTGGATGTTGTGGGCGCCAAAGCCGTTCATCAAGAGGGTCGGGCATTCCTGGGCTTCGACAGCGACAATGCGTGCGCCGAAATCGTCCTTCAAGCGATCGCCGGCCGCCAACGTGCCGGCCGAGCCCGTGGCCGAGACATAGGCAAAGCACGCGAGGTCCGCGTCTTGGGTGCGCAACGCCTCGTAGATGCGGCCCAATGCGCGACCGGTGGCGGCGTAGTGCACCAGCGTGTTGCCGAACTCGCAGAACTGATTGAAGATCACGTTGTCGGGCACAGTGTCCAATTCCGCGCATTTGTCGTAGATCTCTTTGACGTTGCTCTCGCTGCCGGGGGTCTTGATGACATCGCTGGGGTCGCTGACCCAGGCGTCCAGCCAATCAAAGCGCTCCTGGCTCATTTCTTCCGGCAAGATGGCGACACCGCGGCAGCCCATGATGCGCGAGACAGCCACGCCGCCGCGGCAATAATTGCCGGTCGACGGCCAGATGGCCTTGTTGCGTGTCGGATCGAACTGGCCCGTGATGATGCGCGGCGCCAGGCATCCGTAGGCGGCGAGCACCTTGTGCGCGGCAATCATCGGAAAGCGCTCGCCCAGCGCGACGACGATCGGCGCCTTGACGCCGGTCAGCGACTCGGGCAGCACGACGTGGCCGGGCACGTCGGCAAGACCCTTGCGATCCGCCTGGTTGTACCAGTGCACGCGGTAGAGGTTGAGGGGGGCAGCTGCGTCCGGCGCGATGGCCGCCAGTTTCTCGCGCACCTTGGCTGGCATGCGCGTCGGGTCCTCGAGTTCGGCGAACGTCGGCAACGCAATGCCGCGGCTGCGGAAGTGGGCGATGGTGCGCGCCCGTACGGCGGCGTCGACGACGTGAGATTCCAGGCCAAGCTTTGCCATGAGGGGTCCTTCGCGGGCGAGGCGTGGTGTGCCTCGGCTGTGCGTCGGCGTGCTTACACGGGTGGCGCTGGCGCGTCAAACGCCGTATCGGCAGGTGTGCTGCAGCTACATCCCCACGCAGATCTTCAAGCCATCGACCTCTGCCTTGCAGAGCGCCTGCGTCGCCGGGTCGTCGTGTTTGCCGCTTGCCGTGCACACTTCCTTGGTCACGAGGCACGTGAACGCCTTGGCCGTGATCTCGGGGCATTTGACGAGCCCCGCCTTGCAGCCCTCCATGACCTCTGGCGGCGGTGGATCGGCGAGCGGGCAGTTGATCGACTTGGCCAGGATGTCGCAGGTAAAGGCAGGACCGGCATCCACGGCGACGGTGTCGAGCGCGATCGTGTCCTTGGGTACGGCGATGTCCGGTGTCGGGGCGATGTCGGCGGGTGTGGCCGCGTCTGCGGCACCGGCGTCGGCTGTCGGACCTGCGTCGGCGCCTTCGATCACGCGCGTCAACGTGAACTGCTTGCCCCGGTAGCTGTTGAGGTATTGCAGCGTAGGGCCCGAGACGCAGTAGGGATCGTGGATGTTCGAGACGGCGTACACGAGGTCATTGCCCGCCACGGTGTAGGCGCCATTGTAGTACGGCTGACTGTCGGTCGCCGTCCACTCGCAGGTGCACACGCCCGCGGTGACCGCGCAGGTCTGGCCAAAGCCCTTGCCCTGATCGCACAGTTGTTGCGCAGTGGCCGACCCGCCGCTGGCCGCCGCCGCGCAGGCGTCCGAAACTGACGACTTGAAGCTCGTCTTGGCCTCCCATTTCCAGCTCAGCGTGCCGTTCGAGAACGTCGCGTCGCCCGTCACTGTCGACGACGACGTGGTGCCGGAGCCGGCACACGCTGGGAACTTCGTCAAGTCCGGGCCTGCCGCCGCCGTGGTCGCGCAATAGCCGGTGATCGTCCATTTGCCTTCGAGTACGCCGCCGCAGGGCATGAACGGATCGCAGGTCGCACCTGGCACGACGACAGTGGTATCGCTGATGGCGACGCTGTCGGCGCTTGCGGTCGCATCGTGGATGACGTCGGCGCCGGTCAGCGTGTCGCTCACGGTGTCGGCCCCGGCAACCGCATCGGGTGCGGCATCGGCCGGTGCGGCCGTGTCGTTGGCCAGTCCATCCGGGCCTGGCTTGGCGCTGCTGCCTGCGGTGTTCGAACAGGCGCTGCAAGTCGCGGCGCCCAAGGCCACGGCAAACAGGGAAGTGAGATAGCGTGTCTTCATGGTGGTGTACCTGTCGCGCAGCGGACGTCCGGGCCCGCCCTGGCCAAGCCAGGGCGTCTTGCCGCCAGACGGTGCGCGCCGTTGGAACGGGTGTCAATGCCGCCCACGGCGGTCTGGCCCTTCGTCGCATCTGCATCCCCCCGAAGCCGACACCTTGCCCTCCCGCGTCAACCGCGCCAAGCTCGCGACCCGCAAGCGCGCGCCTGGCGCCGCGCCAGCGAGGCGCACCATGAACTTCCGCGTAAACGGCCAGGACCGCAGCTTCGCAGGTGATCCCGCGCGCAGCCTGCTCGATGTCCTGCGCGACGATCTCGGCATCACTTCGCCCAAGAACGGCTGTGCGCCCCAGGCGGCTTGCGGTTGCTGCACCGTGCTCTTGAACGACCGGGCCGTCATGTCCTGCGCCGTCGAGATGCGCCGCGTGGAAGGCGGCGAGGTCGTCACCACCGAGGGCCTCGATGCCTTTGAGCGCAGCGCCATCGCCGAGGCCTTCGCCGGTCACGGCGGCGCGCAGTGCGGCTTTTGCACGCCGGGCATCGTCATCCGCACCCACGCACTGCTGGCCGAAAACCCCGCGCCGTCGCGGGAGGACATCGCCAAGGCCCTCGACTTGCACCTCTGCCGTTGCACGGGCTGGGTCAAGATCGTCGACTCCATCGAGGCTTGCGCCGCGGCCCTGCGCACGCGCCAGATGCCGCAGGTGCCCAAGGCGGATGGCAAGCTCGGTTCGCGGCTGGTCAAGCTGCACGCGCGCGAACTGGTGCTGGGCAACCACCCCTTTGCCGCGGATCTCAAGCGGCCGCAGATGCTGTTCGGCGCGCTGCGCCTCGCGCACACGCCGCGTGCCAAGGTGCTGGGCATCGACATCGCCGCCGCGCTGGCAGTGCCCGGTGTCGTGCGCGTGCTGCTGGCGAGCGACGTGCCGGGCCAGCGCTTTCACGGATTGTTGCATCCGGATTGGCCTCTCTATGTCGCAGTTGGCGAAGAGATCCACTATGCCGGCGATGCGTTGGCGGTCGTCGTTGCGACGTCGGAGGCCATTGCGCGCGAGGCGGCGGCGCTCATCGACGTGCAGTTGGAGCTGCTGGCGCCGGTGCTCGACATGGACGCCGCGCTGCTGCCCGATGCGCCGCAGTTGCACGCGGGCGGCAACCTCCTCTCTGAATCGAGCTTTGTCAAAGGGCAGGGCGCGGCGGCGCTGGGCCAATGCGCCCACATCGTGCGCGGTGTCTGGGAGACGCAGCGCATCGAGCACGCCTATCTGGAGCCCGAATGCGCCCTGGCCGAGCCGACCATCACTGGCGTGCGTGTCTATTCCGATGGCCAAGGCATCTACGAGGATCGGCGCCAGATTGCGGACTTGTTGGCGCTGACCCAGCAGCAGGTCGAGGTCGTGCTGATGCAGAGCGGCGGCGCCTTTGGCGGCAAGGAGGACATGACCTGCCAGGGTCACGCGGCGCTCGCGGCCTACCTGCTGCAGCAGCCGGTGCGTTTCGAGCTGACACGGCCGGAGTCCATCCTGATCCATCCCAAGCGCCACCCGATGCGCATGGAGCTGGCCCTGGGCGCGACGGCGGCGGGCAAGCTGCTGGCGCTCGAGGCCAAGATGGTGGGCGACAACGGCTGCTATGCCTCGGTGGGGGGCAAGGTGCTGGAGCGGGCGGCGGGTCATGCGACGGGCGCGTACCACATCCCGCATGTGACGGTGCAGGCGCTGGCGATTGCGACGAATCATCCGCCCTCGGGCGCGATGCGCGGCTTTGGTGCGAATCAAGCGGTGTTCGCGCTGGAGTGTGCCATCGACGAACTCTGCGAAAAGGCCGGCTTTGACCGCTGGCAGCTGCGTTGGGACAACGCCTTGACCGAAGGCAGCAGCACCGCGACCGGCCAGGTGCTGCAAGGCGGCGTCGGCGTGCGGGCGTGCCTCGACGCCGTGCGCGAACGCTTTGCAGCCGCGAAGTTCGCTGGCCTGGCCCTGGGCCTCAAGAACACCGGCATCGGCAACGGCGTCCAAGACATTGGCCGTGCCTTGCTGCGTGTGCTGCCGGGGCCGCGCATCGAGATCCACCACGGCTGGACCGAGATGGGGCAGGGCGTCGATACCGTGGCGGTGCAGATGTTGTGCGAGACCGCGCATGTCGATGCGGCGATCGTCGCGGTCGTCGTCGATTCACGCTCCGAGGTCGTCACCGGCATGACCACGGCGTCGCGCGGCACCAGCCTCGTCGGTCACGGCGTGCGCGAGGCCGGCTTGAAGCTGGCCGAGGATCTGCGCACTTGCACGCTGGCGCAATTGGAGGGCCGCGAGTACTTCGGCGAGTGGATCTGCGGTTGGACCACGGCGCCGGGCAAGGCGCAAGGCAAGCCGCCGGTGACGCACTACTCCTACGCCTATGCGGCGCAAGTGGTGATTCTGGACGCAGACGGCAAGGTCGGGGAGGTCATCGCCGCCCACGACGCCGGCCGCATCGTCAACCCGACATTGTTCGAAGGGCAGATCGAGGGCTCGGTGCACATGGGCCTGGGCTATGCGCTTTCCGAGGATCTGCCGATGCAGGACGGCGTGCCGCTGTCCACCAGGTTGCGCGACTGCGGCGTGCTGCGCGCCAGCGAGATGCCCAAGGTCACGGTGATCGGCGTGGAAGTGGCGGATCCGCATGGACCCTATGGCGCCAAGGGCGTCGGCGAGATTGGCCTGGTGCCCACGGCGCCGGCGGTTGCCAATGCGCTCTACCAGTTCGACGGCGTGCGCCGCTACAAGTTGCCGCTGGCGCGCAAACGCAAGAAACGCGAACTGCGCGCGCTGGGGCTGCCGGTCACGGGGCAAGACGCATGAGCGCGAACGCTGCGCCGCTTTACTTGCGCGATGCCGCAAGGATCGATCCGCGCACCGGCGTGATCCAGCGCGGCGATTTCTTGGTCGAGAGAGGCGCTGGTGGCCAGGTGCGCGCCGCCGCTGGCGTGCCCGATGGCGCGGAAGTGCTCGATTGTGGCGGCCGTTTCGTCGGGCGCGCGTTCGCGGTCGCCCACCACCACATCTACTCCGCCCTGGCGCGCGGCATGCCGCCACCGTCACCGCCACCGACGAGCTTTCGCGAGATCCTGGAGCGGGTGTGGTGGCGTCTGGATCGCGCGCTGGACCCCGAGATGATCCGCGCGTCGGCCGAGGTGACGGCGATCGACCTCTTGAAGGCCGGTGCGACATTCGTGATCGATCACCATAGTGCGCCGAATGCCGCTGCAGGTAGCTTGGATCTGATTGCAGATACGCTGGAAACGGCTGGAGTCGGTCATCTGCTGTGCCTGGAGCTGTCGGATCGCGATGGCCCAGTAGCGCTGGCGGCGGGGCTGCAGGAGAGCGAGCGTTTTGCGTCCCGCCACAAGGCGCTGATCGGGCTGCACGCGTCGTTCACGGTGTCGGACGCCACACTGTCCCGGGCGGTCGAGCTGGCCAGGAACTTCAAGACCGGCGTGCACATCCATGTCGCGGAGGCGCAGTCCGACCAGGACGAGACGCTGGCGCGCCACGGTTGCCGCGTGGTGCAGCGGCTGCAGGCGGCGGGGGCGCTGGATCTCAGCGGCACGCTGTTGGCCCATTGTTTGCATTTGGATGCAAATGAGCGTGCGGCGATCGTTGCCAGCCGGGCCTGGGTGGTGCAGAACCCGGAGAGCAACCGCCACAACAAGGTGGGCACCTTCGATCCGCGCGGTCTGGGCGAGCGCATCTTGCTGGGAACCGATGGCATGCACTCGGATATGTTGGCGAGCCTGCGCGCCGCGTACCTCGATGGCCAGGCAACCGGCGGTCTGGCGCCGGCGGCAGCGTGGCAGCGTTTGCTGCGCGTCGACGACTACCTTGCCGAGCGGGGCGTTTTGCGTGACAACGACCTCGTTGTGTTCGACTATGACGCGCCGACGCCGGTGACGGCAGCGAATCTCGCGGCCCACGCGGTGTACGGGTTCGGGCAGCAGCACGTGCTGCACGTCGTGGCCCAAGGCCGCATGGTGGTGAAGAACCGCGCGGTGCAGACGCTGGAGGAAGCGCAGGTGCGCGACCACGCGAGACAGCAGGCGCAGCGGTTGTGGCAGGCGATGTGAGGCGAGGATGGCGACGAGGTCCATGAAACTGGGGAACAAAGCCAGCCTCGTGGCGATGGGCGGCAACTCGCTGCTCGATCCCAATCGACCGACGGTGCGCAGCCAGTTCGAGGTGACGGCGCGCGCGGTGGCGCCGATCGCCAGGCTCATCGCGGCCGGGCACCGGCTGGTGCTGACCCACGGCAATGGGCCGCAAGTGGGCTTCATGCTGCTGCGTTCCGAGCTGACGCGCGACGCGCTGCACGAAGTACCGCTCGATTCACTGGTGGCCAATTCGCAGGGCAGCATCGGCTACATGATCCAGCATGAATTGCGCGGCGCGCTGGCCCTGCTCGGCTCGGCTGCGCAGGTGGCGACGCTGGTCACGGAAGTCGAGGTCGATGCGGCGGATCCGGCATTCGTCAAGCCCACCAAGCCAGTCGGCAAGTTCTATGATTTGGAGCACGCTGACGCGCTGCGCCGGGAACATGCCTGGACACTGGTAGAAGATTCCGGCCGCGGGTATCGCCGTGTGGTGCCGTCACCGGTGCCCAAGCGCATCCTCGAACTGGCGTCCATTCGCATGATGGTGCAGGACGGCATGACCGTCATCGCCTGCGGTGGCGGCGGCATTCCCGTGGCAAAGAGCTCAGATGGCCGCCTGCGCGGCATCGAGGCCGTCATCGACAAGGATCGCGCCAGTGCGCTGCTGGCCGTCGACCTCGGCGTCGATCGCCTGTTCATCACCACCGGGGTCGACGTCATCTACGTTGATTTCCAGTCGCCAGATCGCAAAGCCTTGCACGAAGTTCGCGCTGCCGAGCTGCGCGCGTACTACGCTGCCGGCCAATTCCCCGCCGGCAGCATGGGCCCCAAGGTCGAGGCTGCGCTCTATTTCTTGGACCACGGCGGCAAGGAATGCGTCATCTGTACGCCCGAATCGCTGCTCGAGGCCTTCGCGGGCCGCGCCGGCACCCGCATCGTCGCTGACTGAACCTGTTCCCCATCAAGGAGAAACTGATCATGACCCCATCCCACGATATCGACCAGTTGTACGGCAAGAGCATGCTCCTGACCCAGGATTGGACGACGGCGCAATTGGAGGCGCTGCTGCAGGTGGCGACGCGCATGGAGCGTCTCGACCTCGACGGCAAGATGCCGGCTTTGCTGCCGAATCAACTGGCGTATGCGATGTTCTTCGACAACTCGACGCGCACCAAGTCGGCGTGGGCGGGCGCGGCGTCGCGGCTGGGCATGCAACCGGTGATCGTCGATGGGTCGTCGACGCAGGTGTCGCACGGCGAAACGGCCGCCGAAACCGGTGCGATGTTGGGCATGAACGCGCATGCCTTGGGGGTGCGCCACGATCTCATCCTCGGCGAAGGCAACAGCTTCATGCGCGATGTCAAGGACGGCATCGACAGCTACCTGGCCGCCACGGGCAACCCGCGCAAAGTGCCGATTGTCAATCTGCAATGCGACATCGATCACCCGACCCAGGCGATGGCGGATTTGATGTGGCTGCGCGAGCATTTCGGCGGTCCACAGAGCCTGCGCGGCAAGAAGATCGCCGTGTCGTGGGCGTATTCTCCCAGCTACGCCAAGCCGCTGAGCGTGCCGCAGGGCCTCATCATGCTGCTGACGCGCTATGGCGCCGATGTCACCCTGGCCCACCCGCAAGGCTACGACTTGCTGCCCATGCCGATGGCGGCGGCGCAGAAGAACTCAGCGGAGTCGGGAGGTTCCTTCCGCGTGACCCACGACATGGACGACGCTTTCCGTGGTGCGGCGGCCGTGTACCCGAAGAGTTGGGGCCCACAGGCGCTGATGTTCGAGCGCGTCGAGGCCAACAAGCGCAAGGACAATGCGGGGATGAAGGACATCGAGCAGCGTGCGCTCGCCCTCAATGCCCAGCACAAGTCGTGGATCTGCGACGAACGGCGCATGGCGCTGACGGCCGGTGGCAAGGCGCTGTATTTGCACTGTCTGCCCGCGGACATCGGCGCCGAGGTCTCGCCGGGCGTCATGGACCTGCACAAGGTCCATGTGGCGCGAGAGGCACAGAAGAAGGTCTACATCATCATGGCGATGCTGGCGGTGGCCAAGGTGCAGGGGCTTGCTGGCAAGATTGGTCTTTAGGATCGGAGGTTTGTCATGCCTGTCTCTCTCGATGCGCGCGTCGCCGAACTCGCCGAGCGCTACCGCCCGCTGGCGCGCGAGATCCTCGCGGAAGTGGTGCGGATTCCTGCTGACTACGTGGATCGTGCGCCGGCCGACGGCGGCGATGCGCGCTGTGGCCTCTCGAACCACGAAGGGCCGCGGCTGACGTACTTGAAGCGCAAGATCGTGGAGATCGGCGCGGTGCGGCGGCCCGGGGACGTCGACTTCGACGCCTTTGGCAACCTCGTCTGGACCGTCGAGGACGAGAGCGACGGCATTGCGAAAAAGGACAAGAAGATCATCTACCTGGATGGTCACTCGGATACGGTGCGCGCGCTGCGGCCGCAGTGGCAAGAGAAGATCGGCGGCGGCATCGATGCCTATGACGGTCTGATCGACGCGCAGAAGGTGGACAAGGCCTTTCTGCAGCGGGAGTTGGGGCACCTGCCGCCCGAGGGCCAGTGGGACCGGCTGCTGTTCGGACGCGGCTCGGCAGACCAGTTGGGCGGCGTGGTGGCTGAGGCCGTCGCGACGAAGATCCTTCTGGAACTCGCGGGAGATGGCGCGCTGCGCGGCGCGATCGTGCGCGCCTATGCGACTGCGGCCGAAGAAGACAACGACGGTGGCGGGCCGATGTACGTCACCAGCCAGGTCTGGCCGGGTGCCGGGCCGGAGCTGATTCCGGATGTCGTGATTCTGACGGAGGGAACCGGCGATTCGCGCAAGGGCGCGCTCGGCATCTACCGCGGCCAGCGCGGCCGAATGCAGATCGAAGTCGCGGTCAAGGGCAAGTCCTGTCACGGCTCCATGCCGTGGGAGGGCAAGAATCCCTTGGAGTTCGGAGGCGCCATCGTCGCCGAGGCTGCGCGCCGTTACGACAACCGCGAGGGCTTTCTCGACCACGCCTTCCTGGGCCATGGCACGCGCACGGCCTCGTGGGCGACGTTGGAAACTCCATCAGATTGCGCAGTTCCAGATCGGTTCGTGTTTCGCTTCGATCGCCGCCTGACCGTCGGCGAGACGCCGCAACAGGCCGTCGCCGACATCGAAGCGCTGGACGCCGTGGCCGTGGCGCGCCAGGCGGGCTTGACCGTCGACATCAGCGTGCCGCGCTACCAGGAGCCGACCTGGCGCGGATACCTGCCAGACAATGCCCAGATCTACATGGGTTGGCTGACACCGGAAGAGCACCCCGCGATCCAGGCCGCCGTGCGCACCTACCAGGGCGTCGTGACGCCGAACGTGCCGGAGGAAGGTGCAAAAGGCGGCAACCTGCGCAAGGCCGCGCGCGTCGACCGCTGGATCTTTTCGACCGACGGTGTCGGCTTTCCGCTGCCCGTCGAGGATGCGACGGTGGCCGTGCCCAAGCAGAAGGCCTGGGTGACATCGGGCGCAGTCAAGCACCCGGCGATGTTCGGCTTTGGGCCCGGCATCGAGCAGAACACGCACAAGATCGGCGAGTGCGTCGATGACCGCGAGTTGCAGCACGCGGTGGCATTCCTGGCACGGTTTCCCAGTGTGTTTGTAGGTATGTAGGCCTTCGACGCTTCAGAGCTTGCAGGGGGAAAGGGCATGACGCAGCCAACGATGGTGCATCCGCTGCGGGCGCAGCTCCGGCTTGCTTCTGAACTCAGCGCATGGCTTGTGGCCACCCTGGGCGTCGTGGTGCTGGCGGGCTGGTTTGCGGACATCGAAGTCCTGAAAAGCCTCTCGCCGCAGTGGGTCTCGATGAAGGCCAACACGGCGCTCGGCCTTTTCCTGTGCGGCAGCGCAATGTTGGCCGTGCAGCAGCGGCATGCCGATCGGCCTTGGCCGCGCGTCGTCGCCCGCGCAGCGGCGGGCCTCCTGGCCCTGCTGGCGTTGGCCGTTCTGGTGCAATTCATGTTCCGTGTGGATCTCCACATCGATCAGATGCTCGTCACCGAACCGGAGGGCACGCCGGGCACGTTCTCGCCGGGCCGCATGGCGGCGAGTACGGCGATTTGTTTTGTGTTACTGGCAGTTGCCATCCTGGGCATCGATCGCAAGGGCAGCGAAGGGCTGCATCTCTCCGAGGGATTGGCCATCGCGATCGCAGCGCTCGCGGGGCAAAACCTGCTCGGCTACGCACTCAAGGCGAACTTCGGCGTGGGCGCAGGGGTCTACACGTACATGGCGCTCCACACTGCCATCGGCTGTTTGCTTGCGGCCACCAGCGTGCTCTGCGCGCGCCCGGACCGCGGCTGGGGTGGCGTGCTCAGCGGCGCCGACACTGCCGGCAAAATGTCGCGCCGCCTGGTTCCGACTGTCTTGATTGCGCCGGTTGTTCTGGAAGTGGTTGCGGTCGTTGGTGTACGTGAAGGTCTGTTCGATGAAGGCTACGGCAGTGGCCTGCACGTCGTCCTGCTGCTGCCGGTGCTGGTGTCGATCATGGTGCTGCTCTCGCGTTCTCTCGGCCGCAGGACCGACCAAGTCGCGCGCCTGGCCGACACGCTGGGTCGCAGCGAGGAGCGGCTGCATGCCACGCTGCGCAGCATCGGCGATGGCGTCATCGCGACCGACGCCGCCTGTCGCATCGAGCTGATGAACCCTGTGGCTGAGCAACTCACGGGTTGGAATCTCGCAGAAGCGCAGGGCAAGCCGCTGGCCGACGTGTTTCACATCGTGCACGAAGAGACCCGCAAGATCGTGGAGAGCCCCGCGGAACGGGTCTTGCGCGAAGGGCACGTCGTCGGCCTCGCCAACCACACCGCGTTGCTGGCGCGAGGTGGCGGCGAGTGCCCCATCGCTGACAGCGGCGCACCCATTCGCGGCAAGGATGGTCAGGTCTCCGGCGTCGTGCTCGTGTTCCGCGACGGCACCGAGGAGCGGCGTTTCGCCGCCGAGCTGATGGAGCGCGAGCGCCGATACCGCCAACTGTTCAACGAGATGCTGGATGGCTTTGCGCTTCACGAGATGATCTGGGACGAGGACGGCCGCGGCATCGATTACCGCTTCATCGCCGTGAATCCGTCGTTCGAGTCAATGACCGGCCTGCGCGCCGAGGCGGTCGTCGGCCAGACTGTGACTTCGGTCCTGCCGGGCATCGAGCCGTCGTGGATCGAGCGGTATGCCGAAGTCACGCGCACGGGCGAGCCCGCCCACTTCGAGATGGCGGCCAGTTCCCTGGGCCGGATCTTCGAGGTGACGGCATTTCGTCCTGCGGTCAACCAGTTTGCCTGCATCTTCACGGACAAGACCGAGCGGCGCCAGATGGCGGCCAAACTCCAAGTCGCCGACCGCATGGTGTCGGTGGGAACACTGGCCGCCGGTGTCGCCCACGAAATCAACAACCCGCTTGCGTACACCGCATCGAATATTGCATTTGCACATAGCGAGTTGCATGCGCTGCTGGCCGCCTCTGCCGCGGGCGACGCCGCGCCTGTACCTGCGTCGGCGCGGGCCCGCGAGGTGCTGGCCGCGCTCGACGAAGCGCGCGAAGGTGCCCACCGCGTCGGCCGCATCGTCAAAGATCTGAAGACCTTTTCCCGCGTCGATGACGTGGAGGCAGCCCAAGCGGACATCGAGGCGGTCCTGGATCTGTCGACACGGCTGACCGGCAATCAGCTTCGCGCGCGCGCCAAAGTCGTGCGACAGGCCGGTGGCGTGCCCAGGGTGCAAGCGTCCGAGTCGCGGCTCGGACAGGTCTTCGTCAATCTGCTCGTCAACGCGGCCCAGGCCATCCGCGCAGGCAACGTCGAAGGCAACGAAGTCCGCATCATCACGACGCTTGCACCCGACGGCATGGTGGCGGTC
>Ga0172370_10007444_pt1 | contig 13413 bp, 11 predicted proteins | sample LakKiv5m_FD_114538 | JGI IMG/M metagenome (GOLD analysis project Ga0172370, IMG submission 114538) | Freshwater microbial communities from Kabuno Bay, South-Kivu, Congo - kab_022012_11.5m | ecosystem: Environmental > Aquatic > Freshwater > Lake | place: Democratic Republic of the Congo...
ATTTCGCTTGACAGTTCCAACGAATCGCTACACAAGCGCGGCTACCGGATGGCACAAGGCGAAGCCCCGTTGAGTGAAGTGTTGGCTGCCGGAATGATTTTACTCACTGGCTGGAATGGAGAGACTACCTTTTACGATCCGATGTGTGGCTCCGGCACCCTGCTTTGCGAAGCAACTATGATTGCCAAAAACATCCCTGCAGGCTTTTTCAGGAGAAATTTTGGTTTTGAAAAATGGAACGATTTCGATAAAAATTTGTTTGAAAAAATTAAAACCGAAGGCCAAAAAAACATCCGGCCAATGGCCTGTAAAATATTCGGTTCCGACCTCAATCTGATGGCGCTGAAATCGGCAAAGAAAAACCTTGCCTCACTGGGTGTTGAAGACGAAATTATAACCTGGCGGAAAGATTTTGAAGAATCTGAACCCCCCGATACCAGCGGCTTTATTATCACCAATCCGCCTTATGGCGAACGATTGCAAAAGGATGATCTAAACGCTTTTTATAAAAAAATTGGCGATACCCTGAAAAAGAATTTCAACGGATGGGAGGCATGGCTCATCACCTCTGATGCTCCGGCATTGAAATCAGTTGGGTTACGAACTTCAAAAAAGATTATCCTGAACAACGGTCCATTGGAGTGCCGGTTTGTGAAGTATGAGATGTATGAGGGGAGCAGGAAGAAGTAGGCAGTGGGCAGTGGGCAGCGGGCAGTAGATTGTATGAACTGAAGACTGCGAACTTAAGACTACGGACTTAAGACTTACGACTTATCACTTACGACTTATCACTTACGACTAAAATTAAATAAACATACTCAGCAGATAGTACATTAATGCAGCGATAATCATCGAAACAGGTATTGTTAAAATCCATGCCCAGATCAAATTTATACTAACACCCCAGCGCACAGCACTCACACGCTTTGTAATTCCAACACCCATAATGGCTCCGGAAATGGTGTGTGTTGTACTAACCGGAATTCCAAAGGCTTCAGTACCAAACAGCATAATAGCTCCGGCACCTTCGGCAGCAACTCCTTCAAAAGAGCTGAGCTTGGTAATCTTACTACCCATCGTTTTTACGATGCGCCAGCCACCAAGCAGCGTTCCCGTACCTATTGCAGCGTGACAACTAAGTACAATCCACAATGGAATCTTTTCAATCTTACCGTTAACCATGTCAATTTGAGCCCAGGAAGGAATGTCAGAATGTGCAATCCCGCCAAAATAAACCAACAAAGCTGCTGTAATAATTCCCATAACTTTTTGAGCGTCATTGCCACCGTGCCCCAAACTAAAAAGGGCTGAAGATAATAGCTGGCCTCGTTTAAACCAGGGCATGAGTTTATTTGGGCTACCATGCCGGGTTAAAAACAAAAGCAATATCGACAGAAAATAGGACATTATCATTCCCAGCAAAGGTGCCAGAAAAATAAATGCAACAATTTTCATAACCTTATCCATGTGTACAACATCTATTCCACCGGCATGGGCAATGGCAGCGCCTGCAAATCCACCCACCAGGGTGTGCGATGAACTTGACGGAATTCCGAGGTACCAGGTAAACAGATTCCAGATGATAGCTGCGATCAACCCTGCAAGAATAACAGTAAGGGTGATTGCGCTTGTATCTACCGTCTTGGCAATGGTATCAGCAATGTGTAGTTTAAAAACAAGAAAAGCTACAAAGTTGAAAAAAGCAGCCCAGATTACAGCCTGAAAAGGTGTCAACACTTTTGTAGAAACCACGGTGGCAATCGAATTGGCAGCATCATGAAAACCATTGATAAGGTCAAATATCAGCGCCATTGCGATGATGACCAGTAAAAGGATAAATTGGAACTCCATTTTTTATGGCTTAAGCGTATTTAACTTGAATTGTGTTCAAAACATCACCCACGTCTTCGCAACGATCCATAGCTTTCTCAAGGGAAGTTAAAATGTCCCTTTTTTTAATTAGCATAATAGCGTTGCTTTCATTATCAAAAATCTCCGAAAGGAAAGAATAATTCAGAGCGTCAGATTCGTTTTCGAGTTCACTGATCTTGATGATGTGATCTTTGAATCCGACCATGTTATGAATACTTTTCAGCCCTTTTACAACAATATCAATTTCTTTTGAAGCCTCAACAAGAAGTACGGCCATCTGATGAAAAACAGGCGGTATTTCGTTGAGTTTGTAAAGCTGGAGTCTTTTGGCTGAAGTATTTACCAGGTCCACCACATTGTCTATCCTGTTAGCCAGTTTCTGTATGTCTTCCCTGTCGAAAGGAGTGAGGAATGTTGAGTTTAATTCCTCAATAATGGCCATGGTAATTTTATCACCAGCTTTTTCAAGCTTCTTAACATTTTTTACTCTTTCCGCTTTCTCTTCATCATTTGCCGAATTGAGCAGGTTTTGAAATTCAAGCGTACATTTTACCAGGTTTTCAGAAGCCTCGATAAAATAGGGAAAGAACTTCTTGTCTTTAGGTACGAGAAACTGAAAAAATTTGTCAAGCTTCATAAGTATATTTTAACTTTTGGTTATCAATCCTTTAAATCCTGAAGACACAATCTCAGGTGCAGAAAAGAGAGGGGCAAAAGTAGGTACTTCATTTCAGGTGAATTCCTGTCAAATATTAAGTAATAGTTAATTTTCACCTGATTTTAAGGGTTTCTTTTAAAAATTTAATACGTAAAAATGTTAAGTGGGGTTGTCCTTAGCGACCGTCACAAATTCTGCGATTATGATACTTTTGCCGATCATTTTAAAAGTTATTAATGATCAATTTTGAGAAATTCACTTTAGACAATGGTTTGCGGGTGATTGTTCACCGCGACGAATCAACCCCAATTGCTGCCATGAACATTATTTACAATGTGGGCGCCCGCGATGAAGACCCTGAAAAAACCGGATTTGCCCATCTTTTTGAGCACCTTATGTTTGGTGGTTCCATCAACATCCCAAAATACGATGAACCCCTCGAAAAAGCAGGTGGCGAAAACAACGCTTTCACAAGCAACGATGTCACCAATTATTATCTCACTATTCCTGAACAAAACCTTGAAACCGGTTTTTGGATTGAATCGGACAGAATGTATCAATTGGCTTTTTCGGAAAAAAGCCTCGATGTGCAGCGAAATGTGGTGACAGAGGAATTCAGGCAAACCCACCTTAACCAGCCTTACGGCGATGTATGGTTGTTGCTGCGACCACTGGCTTACAGGGTTCATCCTTACCAATGGCCAACAATCGGGAAGGAAATCGGCCACATCCAGAATGCGCAGATGGACGATGTGAGGGCTTTTTACGATAAGTATTACAATCCAAATAATGCCATTTTGGTAGTTGCCGGAAATGTGGATACCGGTGAAATTTACAAATTAGCCGAAAAGTGGTTCTCCCCCATCGAAAATACAGGAAAAAATGAACGAAATCTGCCTGTGGAGCCTGTTCAAACCAAGCCCCGGTTTCTCGAAGTGAAAAGAGATGTTCCGGCCAACGCCATTTACAAAGTTTGGCATACATGCAACCGTAATCACCCGGATTATCACGCTACCGATCTTCTTTCTGATATTCTTGGAAATGGCAATTCATCGAGGTTTTACGACCAATTGGTTAAAAACCAAAAACTATTTACCAACCTCGATGCTTACATAATGGGAAGTTTCGACAATGGGCTTTTTGTGGTTTCAGGAAAAATTGCAAACGGCGTGAAAGCAAAAGATGCCGAAAACGCCATCGAAAACGAGTTGAACAAACTTGCGACCAACCTATTAGCAGAACGCGAATTGGACAAAGTGAAAAACAAGGTGGAATCGACCATGGTTTTTGGCAGGATGAATATTCTCGACAAAGCCATGAATCTGGCTTATGCCGAAATTTTAGGAAATGCCGCCAACGTTAATTTTGAAGAGGAAAAATACAGGGCTGTAACAGCACAGAAACTACGCGATACTGCACAAAAAATATTTCAGCCAGGCAATTGTTCGACCCTTCATTATCTGAAAAAAAACTAAAACATGATAATTCAGGATTTCAGGAAAACAGCCCCATTACGTGGTGAAATAAGTTCAGTAAAACTCCCAACGCCTGAGGTTTTCAGCCTCGACAATGGCATTAAAGTTTATTTGCTGAATTCCGGGACTGAAGAGATGATGAAGGTTGATGTTACTTTTGAAGCAGGTGTTGTTTATCAGGAACAACCTCTTGTAGCGCATTTCACCTCCAAATGCCTCATCGAAGGAACCGAAAAACTGAACGCTTCAGAAATTGCCGAACAGGTTGATTTTTACGGCGCTCACCTTGATACGATTAACACAATGGACAATGCCCAGGTTTCGCTTTATTGCCTTAACAAGTATCTTGAGAACCTGTTACCCGTGATGCAGGAGGTAGTACTCAGACCGGTTTTTCCCGAAGAGCAAATCAACACAATCATCGCAAAATCAAGGGAAGAATTTCTGGTAAAAATGGAAAAGGTTGATTTCATTGCCCAACAGGCGTTTCAAACCCTTGCATTCGGCAAAGGTCATCCTTACTCTTCTTCAATTGTCGCTCAGGATTATGATAAAGTGAATTCAGAACTTTTGAGGAATTTTTTCCGGGATCATTATTTCCAGGGTGAAATCAGGCTTTTTGTATCAGGCAAACTGCCAAAAAACACCGATACGCTGCTAAATCAATATTTCGGGGCTCACCCTATTTTTCCGCAAAGCCATCAGGTCATTATTCCAGCTACTCACCATAAACCCGTTGAAGAATTCATTCCAAAAGAAAATGCAATTCAGTCAGCCATTCAGATTGGGAAACTTTTTATTAACAAACTGCATCCCGATTATCATAAAGTAAAAATTATGAACACGTTGCTGGGAGGGTACTTTGGTTCGAGGTTAATGGCAAACATCCGCGAAGACAAGGGTTACACCTACGGCATCCGGTCGATTTTGCTTACAATGTTAAAAGCCGGTATGTTTTTTATCAGCGCCCAGGTAGGGGCTGATATAACCCAGAAAGCTGTGGATGAGGTAATTGTTGAAATTGAAAAATTACGCACCAAACTGGTTGGAAAAGTGGAACTCGACCTGGTAAAAAATTACATCCTGGGCAGTTTCCTTCGCAGCGCCGATGGTCCGTTTGCCATGGCAGAACTGGTAAAGGGCGTGGTTGAGTACGGTCTTGAAATGGACTTTTACAATAATTTTGTTAAAACCATAAAAAACATAACACCAGAAGAAATTAAGCAAATGGCCGTAAAATATTTACAACCAGAATCGTTAATAAAAGTGGTTGTGGGTAAGAAATAAAATCAAAGGCAAATCATGGAAAAAAAAGAAACATCAGGAATCCACAGGATTCTCAAACTAACTTCAAAAAAGTTTCTTCTGACTGTAACTGTTGTTTTGATGTTTTTTTCTGTTTTTGCCCAACAGCCTCAAAAACCGCAAATCGATTCGATCAGCATCATCGACGAACACCCTTTTATAACCTGGTTTCCAAATAATGACAACACAGAAGAGTATATTATTATAAGAAAAGAAGGAAATTCAATCTCCGTTGAAATTGCCACTGTTCCGGGGAATTCATCTACTTTCTATCACGATTTTGAAGTTATGGCCTGTGACAAATGGTACGGTTACAATGTTGTTGCAAGCGATGAAGGACAACCCGATTCACGCTGGTCAGATACTTTAAGAACAATTTTGCTCTACCAACCCCAGTTGAACATCTGTGAAAATTATATTTCCCTGCACTGGACGGATTATGTAAACATGTATTCCAGTCTGGATGGATACCAGGTCTGGGTATCGGAAAATGGCGGAAATTATTATCTGGTAACACAAACACCGCCAAACGTAAAAAGTTACAACCACACCTCACTCTCCCCGAATACCCTTTACACCTACAAGATTATTGCTGTGAATGAAGATGGTTCACGTACTTCCTCGTCCTGCGAAGTTTCAATTACCTCAAAAACATACAGAAAACCCACTTTTTCAAATATACTTTTTGCTTCTGTCGAAAACAACGATCATGTAGCCATATCCTGGGAAACAGACCCTGTTGCTTTCGTCTCTAACTATGTTTTAAAAAGATCAGACGGAATAGATTTCGACATACCCGGAGGTTCAGTGACAGATTTTTCTGATACCTCTGCCGATTTTACCAGCCGGAGTTACGATTATTCTTTAGAGGTTTACGACAGTTGCGGTTTCCAGGCGCTTACTTCCACCAACATCGGACGAACAATTCTCCTGGGTTGGCAGCCAGGACCCGCCAACCTGCAAATTGAACTATTATGGAATGCTTACGCCGATTGGGCAAACGGGGTTCAGCATTACAATATTTACCGGAAAACCGATGGTGCATTTATTTTACTTCACAATACCGGTGCCGGTGATACTTCCTGGGTTGATAATGTTTCAAACCTAACAGACCTTGAAGGCGTATTTACCTATTACGTTGAAGCAGTTGAAAATTCCAGCACTCCACTGACAAGCAAATCAAACCAGATTGTGGTTGAATTGGAAACCAAAGTACTGGTTCCCAATGCTTTCATCCCGGAAGGATTATCGCCGGATAATGAATTTAAACCCAGCCTTACCTTTGTGGATAAGAATTCTTATGAGCTCCTGATTTTCAATAAATGGGGGCAAATGATTTTCAGCACCAGCGATTCAGATGAAGGCTGGGATGGAAAATTCAACGGCGAGTATGTTCCTGCCGATGCTTACGTTTACCGGATCAGGGTAAAATCGCCTGATGGCCGGGATTTTCAAACTCAAGGAACAGTAACTGTGATCCGGTAAAAAGTTCATCATACTAATGACACATTCTTGCAAATACCTGAAAACATGGTAGAAGGGGATTCCTCAATCGTCCCGAAGCGCTTCGCCTGTCTGCCTGCCTTCGTGCCTTTTGCAGGTAGGCCGCCATGCAGGCTTTCGGGACTCCTTCGGAATGACTGGTCGCTGTGGGGATATGGGGAGAGAGGGTCGGGCGGCTTCGCCGCCCGACCCTCTCTCCCCTTCCTCAATAAAACTGACTTGTCATTCCGACCGCAGGGAGGAATCCCCCCCATTGTCATAACACTTTGATTTCCACTTTTTTCGGGAATTATAGCTCGGAATGACCACCCAATGATACCTAAAATAAATCCGCCGGATTTATTTTGAGAAATTCCTGCCAGGGCATGCCCGTTCCTCCCACCAAAAAGATTTTGTGAGGATGGAAAATCTCCGTAAAGGCTTTCATGCCTCCCAGTTGTTGTTTCCTTCCCGATTTTACCTCAAGTCCCACAACCAAACCGTTTTTCTCCAGTACAAAATCAATTTCATCGTTCCTGTGACGCCAGTAAAAAACCTTGAAATTTCCCATCCGGGAGTGGTTGATCAAATGAGCGCCAATGGCCGATTCGACATGCCTTCCCCATTTTTCGGGCTGCATCAGAATATCAGGAAATGTTTCGTTTCGCTGAACGGTCAGAAATGCGTTGTTGTAAACCTGGAATTTGGGAATGGATGCTTTTTGGCGGCAACTAACCTCCGAATATTTCGAAATGCCTGCCACCAGGCCGGCGCTGTCTAACAAATTCAGGTAATGAGCCAGCGTAGTGGTGTTTCCGGCATCCTGCAACTGCCCAATCATTTTGGTCAGCGAAAAAATCTGCCCCGAATAGTACCCCGAAAGCTCGAACAGGTTTTTCAGCAGTGCCGGTTTGTCAATGCGGGTCATCATCAGAATGTCCCTGGAAATGGTGGTTTCGATCAACGAATCTTTCAGGTACTGCCGCCAGCGGTCTTCATCCGCAATCAGCGAAACCGATCCCGGGTAGCCACCGTACCAAACATACTGCTCCGGAGTGAAACCAAACGCCGCCTCCATTTCTGTAAAAGACCAGTGCATCATCAGGTTGATTTCGAACCTGCCTGCCAACGACTCGCTCAACCCTTTCTGAATCAGCAAACTGCTCGAACCCAGCAGCACAACCTTTATCGAAACATCCGTAAATTTATCTTTGTCCCATTGCGCTTTTACATACTCGCTCCAGTTTGTAATTTTCTGAATTTCATCCATTACCAGGATAAAATCGCCGGCCCCGGTTTGTTTTTTAGTCATCCTGGCAATTTCCCATTGCTGCTCAATCCAGGTATTGCTCGAAGCCGGAACACCATCAGCCGAAGCGTAATGCCAGGGAAAGTTCAATTCGGTTAAAAGTTGCTTCACAAGCGTAGTTTTTCCTACCTGCCTGGGGCCAATAATCACCTGGATGAAACTCAACGGCGATTCCAACCGTTGTTTAATCCTTTCATAATGAGGTCGTTTGATCATGTTTTTACATTTTACTCAATATGATGAGTAATTTTACTCAATAATGCATGCAAAAATACAAACCTTTCTCATTATTTTTACTCAAATGACTGAAAAATATTTCTTTACCTGTTTTCTCTGAAAGGGTTTTCTTGTTTTCATTTGCTGAAAAACCGTCAGTAGTCTTCAGATTCAAACTAAAAACTTGTTTTTTACCACTAAAACCTGTCTGTAACTGGCGGGAACATTCCTCCAAAATTCTTCTGTATTATACATTGTTGAGAATGGTTTTTAAAGGTGATGAAAAGTACAGTATTTGGGCTAAAGCCCACGATTTGAATCGATTAAATTGAGGCTGTCTCAAAACCTGGCAAGGTCTGTTTTTGCCACAAAGACCCCAAGACTCTAAGATTCACAAAAATTTTTATATCAACAAGTTACATCTTAGGGAATCTTTGTGACTTCGTAACTTTGTGGCTGAAAATTCTATTTTGAGCTGCCTCAATTGAAAACCAAGTTTGTGACACTTTTCAAAACAAAGCCTTCTCAGGTGTGTCTCATTTTTTCAAATGGACGATAACCTATTTCCCTAAACTTTAAAATACATAAAAAAAACAGGAAAATATTTTTCCTGAACACTGTTTAATATATTCATAATGTGGTTTTTATATGATGTGATTACATTTTACTCAATGTATTGAGTAATTTTACTCAATAAGAAGGAGTGTTGGAAAATATTCATATTCTTCCCCTCAAAATGTGCCTCTTACCCGGAGGGCCTGGCAATTTTTCGATTGTGAAACCCGCATTCTGAAGGTTGCGTTTTACTTCGCCTTTAGCAGAATAAGTCACCAGAATTGCCCCGCTGCAACAGGCAGCAAACACTTTCTGAAACACCTGCAATGTCCACAGCGTGGGCTGAACATCAGGCGAAAAGGCGTCGTAATAAACAAGGTTAAAATGGTTTTCGGGAAGGTGGGCGAATTCAAAAGGCTGGTGGCATTTTTCGATCTCAAAATCCGGGTCAATCGTAACCTGGTGATTCCAGGGGGCATCATGGATTTTTTGGAAAAAATCTCCGGTATTTTCAAATTCAGGCAGGGCGGGGTAATTCAGGGTTTTAATGAGGTTGTTTTCAAGAGGAAGGGCTTCATAAGTTGTGTAACGAATGTGCCGCTTTTCGCGGAACATCCACGAAAGCAGCGCGTTGAGGCCGGTTCCAAAGCCCACTTCAAGAATATTCACTTCTTGCGTTTCAGCCGGAAGACTCATCAATCCTGACTTAATGAAAACATGCAGCGATTCCTGAACCGCGCCAAACGAGGAATGATAATGCTCATTAAGTTCAGGTACAAAAAGAGTGTGTGACCCGTCAGATGTTATTAAAAGTTCTGTTTTCAAAATCTTTTTACATTTACAGGCCAAAATTAAAAATACTCAACATCATGCTCGAAAAGTTGAAACTTGAAGATGTTTTGTTCCTGGACATCGAAACTGTCCCGCAATATCCTGATTTTAATCAGCTTCCGGAAAACTTTAAAACTCTCTGGGCAAGAAAAACTGAACGGCTTCAGCCTAAAGAGGAAAATGATACCGCAGAAACACTCTACCCAAGAGCCGGAATTTATGCTGAGTTTGGGAAAATAATCTGCATCTCGGCAGGATATTTTTCAGGAAAACAATTTCGTGTGAAATCGTTTTACGGAGATGATGAACGGATTTTATTGGAAGACTTTTCAAGGACGCTCAACCGTTCCTTTAACACTCCCGAAAAGCTCCTTTGCGCCCACAATGGCAAGGAATTCGACTTTCCATATATTTCCCGAAGGCTTTTAATCAATGATCTGCCACTTCCAAAAATATTGAACCTGCAAGGCAAAAAACCCTGGGAAGTGCCGCATCTTGATACGATGGAACTATGGCGGTTTGGCGATTACAAACAGTTTACCTCGCTTGCCCTGTTAACGGCCATTTTCGACATTCCAAGCCCGAAAGACGACATTGACGGAAGCCAGGTTTACCACGTTTACTGGAATGATAAAAACCTGGAACGAATTGTGAAATACTGCCAGAAAGATACTGTTTCGGTGGCACAGATTTTAATGCGGTACATGGGATTGCCTTTAATTAAAGAGGAGAACATCGTAGTTGTTTAAATTTTATTAAATCAGGCATCAGGAAATCTTAACATTTGGAAAATTCAGGAATTGACATAAAACATTCACAAAATGGAAAAATCGTTTAAACTAATGGCTGACGAAATCCTCGATAAAGCTATCCTGGCAGGGGCCTTATTTCATCAATTTGACCAGGAGCAAACCGATTTTATTGTAAAAAAGGTTTTTGAAGCAGGATTTGAAAACCGGATCAAACTGGCAAAAATGGCCGCCAACGAAACAGGTTTGGGTGTTTGGCAACACAAGGTTATTAAAAATGCGGTGGCCACCCAATTGGTTTATGAAAGCATTAAAAATGAGAAAACCGTGGGTGTAATTTCAGAAAACATTCGTGATGGTATTGTAGAAATTGCCCAACCCATCGGGCCGGTTTTTGGAATAATTCCGATAACCAACCCAACTTCAACGGTTCTTTTCAAAATCCTCATTTCGTTAAAATCCAGGAACCCGATAATTATTAGTCCACCCCGAAAAGCTATGGAAAGTTGCCGGGAAGCCGTCAGAATATGTTATCAAGCGGCATTAGAGGCCGGTGCACCTGACGATTGCATCCAGATTTTGCCTGAATCGAATCGTGAACTTACCCACGAATTTATGATTCATCCCAGGTTAGCGTTGATATTGGCCACCGGAGGAACCGGACTCGTTCATGCTGCCTACAGTTCAGGAAATCCAGCCCTTGGTGTAGGGCCGGGCAATGTTCCGGTTTTCATTGATGAAAGCGCCGATATTCCATTTGCCATCAGCAGTATCATACGGTCGAAAACATTTGACAACGGAACCATTTGCGCAAGCGAACAAGCGATAATTTGTGAAAAAACAATTGCCCATAAAGTGATGGATGAATTTAAAAAGCAGGATTGCTATTTCTTACCACCCGATGACATCCTCAGGGTTGAAGCGATTGCATTTGATAAGACGAAAGGCTTGATGAACGCAGATATAGTTGGCCAACCGGTCGAAAAAATTGCTTCCATGGCAGGAATTGCTGTTCCTGCAAATACCAGAATTCTCATTGCCCATCAACAAAAAGTAGGCTCTGAACATCCGCTTTCGCAGGAAATTCTGGCTCCCATTCTTGCATTTTACACTTCTGACGATTACAATTCAGCCATTAAATTGTGCATTGATCTGAACTATTTGGGAGGAATTGGTCATACAGCCTGTATTTATGCCAACAATGAAACAAGGATTATGGAATTTTCAAAAATTTTGAATGCAGGCAGGATTTTGGTAAACACTCCTTCTTCACAGGGCGCTGTTGGAGGTATTTATAATATTTTACCTACTTCACTAACTTTAGGGTGTGGCAGTGGTGGAAAAAACATCACTACCGAAAACGTAACAGCCCATCACCTTATTAATATTCAACGGGTGTGTCGCCGCCGTGACAACAGGAAATGGTTTGGTTTTGATAAAGATAAATATTTGGACGAAACAATCTCCGGCGATCAAATCATATCAGAATACGAAAGAAACTTTTAATTTTTTAATAATGGAAACACATCACTATAACCCTTCATCAAACTCCCTTTCATGGGAATTTCACAACCGGCTCGACACAATAGTAAGCAATGAACTCTTCCCGGTGATAAACGATATTGTCATTTCGCATCTTGACTTGATATCCGAAAATCCTCTGAAGGTAATTTTTAATTTTGAAAAAGTTGAATATGTAACTTCGGCATTTATCAGGATTTGTGTTTCGATTTCAAAAAAGGTGGGAAGGTCGAATTTTTCCATTGTAAACACCAATCCTCTGATAAAAAAAACCTTTAAAATCGCCTTACTTGATTCGGAACTGAATGTTGAATAATACAGTGAAACCTCTACTGCTAAATCCTGAAAGCTACGAGCAAGCCACCGGTGATAAACGCCAGCACCCACCAAATATAGGCATACCTTGAGTAAAGGTGCAACCAGTGCGGAATTTCGGAATTCAGGCCGTTTTTCAGCCGCAGCCTCCAGATCATGAGGGTGTCGGCAAACATGCCCAGCAGCGACGAATAGCCCAATACACCATGAAACGTCAGCAAACCTTTTGATGAGCCAAGAATCATAAAGGTTGTAGCGGTGATATCCAAAGCGATACCCAGCGTAAGAAAAATAAGAACCTTTTTAACTACCTGTTTTTTACGTTGTTCGTTGTAAATGAAAATACTGTAACTACTCAACGCAAAAAAAACGATGATGGTTCCGGTTAATACAAGTGAATTCATACAAATTTGGTTTTTGAAACAGGGTTCCGATCCCTTCGAGGGATCGGAACCCTCACATTTTTATCATCTTAAGCGAATGCTTTGCTTACTTCTTCAAACCTTTTTGAAACATCGTTCCAGTTGATCACATTAAAAAATGCATCCACATAATCGCCGCGTTTGCTCTGGTATTTCAAATAATAAGCATGCTCCCAAACATCCAGAACCAGAACCGGGTAGGTAATCCACTGCGATTGATTCTGATGTTTTTCGGCTGACAAAACTACCAATTTATTGGCATGAGGCTGGTAACCCAGAATTCCCCAACCTGAACCTTCCACCGATTTTGAAGCTGCTTTAAAAAGCTTTACAAACCCTTCGTAAGAATCAAAATCCCTGGAAAGTTGAGATTCCAAAGATGCGCTTCTTTTTCCCTGGTCAGGGCTCATGTTGTTCCAGAAAATGACATGCAAAAAATGTCCGCTTCCATGAAACGCCAATTCGCGTTCCCAATGTTTTACAAGCGCAAAATCATCCTTTTCGATGGCCTCTTTCAGCTTCTGAGTCGCATTATTCAAACCTTTCACATAACCCAAATGGTGAACATCGTGATGAAGTTTCATGGTGGCCTCATCGATGTGAGGTTCGAGGGCATTGTAGGCATAAGGCAACGGTGGCAAAATATATTCACCGTTGGCGCCGGTCAAAATATCCTGGCTGTTAAAGTTTCCACTTGCAGGAG
>Ga0172370_10007448_pt1 | contig 13408 bp, 10 predicted proteins | sample LakKiv5m_FD_114538 | JGI IMG/M metagenome (GOLD analysis project Ga0172370, IMG submission 114538) | Freshwater microbial communities from Kabuno Bay, South-Kivu, Congo - kab_022012_11.5m | ecosystem: Environmental > Aquatic > Freshwater > Lake | place: Democratic Republic of the Congo...
CACCCTACCATTCTATCCCACAATTATTTTCATTTGTTGATAAAGGGGAAACTCAGTTTCCCCTTTTAAACCCCTTCGAGATGGTGACCCCGATGCAGAGCATCGGGGAATACTAGATTTAAATTGATTTTTTAACACTGTAGGCGGAGATAATAATGGAGGAAATGAAGTTGATGGGGTGGGGAAAGAGAAAGACCAAAACAAGGCAAATAAAGAGGTTGAGTGGTAGTCCCAGTACCCCATGCCATGAGCCGATAGAGACTAGTAGTGGTGTATGCGTGGAGTTCTGGTTTTTTATACCAGTCATTGGTACGCCAACGATGGGCAAGAGAGAGGCTTGCTTGGTCACAAATCTTTCTTTGAGATAATAATTCTGCCAAGTGGAATCGGACTCTCTTGGTTTAAGACAAGGAAAGAAGCCTTGAGGGTGTAAGACGTTGAGCATAAATTGGCCAGAAGGAATTTTTGGTAATAAATACTCTCCATTTTTATTGGAAAAGAACTTATCAATCTGGTACCAAGCGTTTTGGTTAATTTGTAAGACTGTTAGTTCGGCGAGTCCAAAGGGCGTGTTTTCATCTGGGTTGAAAACACGCCCTTTTTCTTGGCTGCTTGGCCACCAGCCAAGCAGCCAGAGCAACTCCTTCATCTTGTTTAAGTCCGGCCAAATCCCAAGACGCACAAAGAAGTAGAACAAACCAAGAGCAATGGAAATCATGATCCAAATTGGTACTGCAAACAAGCTCAAGCCAGTGGGAGTAGATCTGGTGATAATCCTACTGACGGTTTTGGGCATGGCCATAAGCAGAAGGTTGATTTGGTCTGGTTTGGTAATTGTGGTGGTTGTGGAGGATGGAGCGATGGTGGGAGTGATGAGAATGGCAGGGGTAGGGCTAATCTTAGTTTTGTCTGGCAGCAGCCAGCTAATAATGGGAGGTAAGCTGGAAGTAGTGGGTTGCGTGACAAATTGTACCGGTACTCTTTCTATCACGCTGACGTTGCCGGCTGGATCTTTGGTAATGAATGTCAAGTAAGTTAAAACGCCCTCTTTCAAACCGGGCGATCTCACTTCCCAACTGCCATTTTGATTGATGATAAAGTTTAAGACTGTTGTTTCTTGTCCACCAGCAGTCAGGTAAAGACTGACTTGGCTACCAGCCTCACCAGTACCTTGTAAAAGAGGAGTGACGTTTTGTACAGTGTAAGTTTGGTTAAAAACTTGGTTTTGAGAAGATTTAATCTCTGTTTGATTCTGGTCAATTTTTTTAATGATTAACTCTGGTGAAAGAGTGTCTAGTGAAAAAAGCCAAGTAGCAGAGAAAGCATAATTACCAGCGGTATCTACGGCTTTGACCTGCCAAGAGCGTTGGCCGTCAGCAAGGTTGGTGGTGGGAGTGTAATTAAAAGTGTTGTTTAAGCCAGTAGATGGCTCGATTTTGTTGCTCAAAATCGAGCCATCTACCCAAACCTCATAGTAATCAATGCCTACATTATCACTACTACCTGTCCAGACGAACTTTGGTTTACTGATATTCAGTAACTGGCCGTTTTCTGGTTGAATTAAAACCGGAGGGGTAGGTTTTTCTCTATCAGGAACAGTGGCAGTGATGGCGGTAGAGTCAGAATCTAGCAAGTCATATGCAGTAGTTACTGGAGGGTAAAAAAGAAAACAAAGACAGAAACAAGCAAAACCAAAAGCCAGCCACTTAAGCTTGTTTTTCAAGCTCTTTGATTTTTGACTGTAACTCGCTAATCTGTTTGGTTTGGTCATTTTGACGGTGTCTTAAGTGGCTTTTGATGGCTATTAAAATGGCAATTAAAACTAGTACTAGTAGCAGTATAGCAATTACTAAAGTCAGTGGGAAAAGCCAAAAACCAATTTTGGCTATGGCTACTTTACCAGAGACACCATAATTCATGACCAATGTAGCAGTGTAATGTCCATAACCCCAGATTTGGTTCCATTTACTTTCAAAACCGCGTTCCGTCAGAGGAAAAATATTCTTGCTCTCTAGAGGTAGATCGGCTACTTTCTTGCCTACAAAATCAGTGATCTCCATTCTCAAGTTTGGTTGAATATGGATGTCAGACAAGTTTTCAACATTAAACTCAAAATTGACTGGTCCGTACTCGCTGAAGTTTGGCGAAGTGAAGTTGCGGATGTAGGCTTCCTCATTGATTGGTCCGTTGACAAAAACATAAACCAAAGTGCCCACTTTTTGGCTGACAGCAGAGAGTGAGCCACCACTACTGGTCTTACCGGTATTTGGCTGGTGTGTAATCATAGCGTAATGACCACCGGGCAAAGCATCAGCCGGGACATCTATTACCACTGCCAAAGAAACGGTTTCATTTGGCTCTAGAGTGTGGGTGGCTGGGGCCAAAGAGATCCAGCTAGCCAAACTCCAGCGGGTGGGGGTGGGGTCGGTAATGGGTACTGGAGTAGAGCCATCTTTGTCTATCACAAAATCCTGCGCTTGGGAGAGAATATTGATCTTTGCAGGTGAGGCATTACGCACTCTAATAGTGGTTTGAATAGTTTCGCCTGGATTTGCCTTGAGACTGCCGTCATCACCAATCCTTGGTGGGATAGCAGTTAAAGTAACTTGATTGTCTGTGTTTTCTAGCTGGGCTGAACTGGAGTTGGCGTTAAGCAAAAAGCCGCCTATTAACGCCAATAAAACTAGGAAGTTTGTAGTTTTTTTCAATATGGGGCAGATCATAATTTTCTTTCTTGACTAAAATGTAGCGGTAGCAGTATATGTTAGGTAGTTTTCGTAGTTGCCGGCAGCTTGGGTGGCAGAGATAATAGCACGGTAGCAAACGTAAAGGTTGTCGTTGTCCGCCACGGTAGTATCGCTAAAAATAGTTTTTGGAGTTTCTGCTGCTGCTGCGTCAGCAAATTGTCTGGCTGAAAATGTCCTACTGCTTTCATTGTAAGCGAAAGCTTCTGTAGTAGTAGCGTTTGCGTCGTGAAGCGAGTAAGCAAAACCTTTTTTAGTAGTACTTGTCCATTCGTCGGAAACTGCATTAGTCATAGCGTCTGAATTGCCGGTGGCATCTGGTATGCAGTTGGCTAATCCTGAACCATCAGCACCAGCGCAAGCGATGCCGTCTTTACCCATTTGGTCGTTGGCAGTAGCAGTGACAGTGTAACCATTGACTGCGTTGGTGGAGACAGATAAAGCTTGAGCAGCATTGGTAAAGCTATCAATAGAGAGCTCTCCTAGTGGTACAGAAGCTGGAGTGGTAGAAACGCTGGTGCTGACTCCGCAGGCAGAAGTGCCGTTATTTAAGCCGATAATCCTGAATGTGATCTGTGGAGCCACCTCGGCTGTAACGCGGACTGATTCTACTACGCCAATAGAGACGGTAGTAAAATCCATCACAGAGTAGCTACTGTTTAAGTGTTGGATAATGGGTCTGTAGGTGTCGGCATAGCCAACAGAGTGAGAAGCCTTTTTAGGCGCTGGGTTAATGATGTTGGAAACAACAAAATAGCCGTTTGAAGACCCATCAAAAGCAGTGCCAATAGCTCCTGTTCCCGAATAACTACACTCATATGAATGATAATCCACTCCTCCCACAGTAATAGCCGAGGCAGAAGCGGTACCAGATACGAAATCATAGCCAGTGATATCTGCGGGACAGGTAACTGTGGGAGCAACTGTGCCAAAATCAAAAAATCCACCATCGGCAATGCCATCGGCAGCAGTGGTGTTATTGGTTTCTGCTGGTATAAGGATACGGAAAGCGCCATTGGCAATAGCATTGGCAGTGGTCAATCTTACTGTCAAGGAACCAGAGCTGGTAGCTACCACATCATCACCTGTGTCTGCGTCACCACTGGCCAAAACTGGAGTAACATTGATAGTTGAATCATTTACCACGCTGGTGACGGTATAAGTGCCCAGGCTTTGAGCTTCTCCCACCAAAATCACATCGCCCTCGGCAAGCTGGGCTGATGAAGTGGATGGCCAAGCACCAGCAGTAGTGTTGATAATTACTTGCGATGATCCGGCTGTGTTGCCAGCGGCTAGAGCGCCTTTAAACGAAGGTCTAGAATTGGCTAAAGTGACCGAAACACTAGTCATGTTGGCTGACTTGACAGCTTGACTGTGGCTTAAAAACAGCATGGCAAAAAGAAAAAAAACAACAGCAAAAAAAGATTTAGTCATAGATCGCTCATTTTACGCACCTTTTTTAGATTTTTGCAATAGGGAAATATTTAAATTTAGCCCGATTAAGTGCCAAACCAACAGGCAAAGAGTGGTAGCAAGGCTGATCATCACTAAAGAAAGCGGAAGAGCCACAATCATTTTTGCGTAAGTTTGTTTTTGATTTTGGCTATCATAAAGCTCAATTTCCAGTTTGTATAATCCTAAAAATACTGGTTGGGTACACACAAAAGATTCTGGTTGGATGGTGCTCTGGGTGGTGGTTGGGTCAAAAACTGTTTTACCTTTAGCGCGCAGGACTCTGGTTTCTTGTCCCAACACCGTATCTGGATAAATTTCTGCTTGGTAAAGAGTGTTTCCTTGCCAATTTTTTAAACTGGCGCTTCCAGAAGCCACAATGGCTTGGATACTGGGATTGTTCACTTTTGGTTGAAAGTTAATTGGTCTAAAACTATCTATTACCCCGCCAATGCCAAATTGATCAAGTTTAAGTGACGAGAGTATAGGTTCTTTGGCGATGAGAATGATTAGGTTGCTTCCCACTAAACCGGCTACGCTTGAGCCTGTTTGTTTTTGATCATTAACTAATCTAAAGAAAACTGTCAAGTGATACTCTTGTTGTTTGGAGGTGGTTGACGGATTAATCTTGAGTGTCAGCTGGCTTTTTTGTTTGGGTTGGAGTTTGACCGCCGGAAAACCACCGTCTGGGATCTCAAAATAAGGAAAACTAAAAGTTTCTTGAGGAATAGCAGAACCATTGTTTGGAACAAAGTCTGAAAATTCTGGTTTGATGACTATAGGGTTTGAACCGGTATTTTCCAAAGTAATGGTGTGATAAGCAGTGTTTCCAGGCTTGACTTTAAGGTAAGCAGTGGAAGGAGTGAGAGATAGGTCAAATACACCTTGGGCTTTGGCAGTTTTTGCCACTGGCAAAAACTGCCAAAAAAACACTGACACTAAAAGTAATATGATTTTTTTCATCTGTTTAATACCCAGGTACCGCTACATACACAATACTAGTCTGGTATCTCCCGGCTGCTTCAGATCCTCTCAAGCCAGCCTTGTAGGTGACGTTGGCTACACGATCAAACGAGGCTTTGGGATTGGTCATGATCATTTTCATGCTTTCGCCGGCGGCTTTGTTGGCAAACTGCCTAAAATAGCTACTGCTGATAAAATCGGAGGCGATGTCTTGGCCACTGATGTTAAACCCAAACCCGCCAATATTGGCATTTTGCCAGATTTTGGCGCTACTTTCGTTGCAATCATTATTATCACAAGTGGTGTCGGCTATAGCGTAAGAGCCATCAGGTGTTTGTAAGGGATGCTGCTCGTAAACATAAACGCTATAACCACTAGCTCCCGGGGCGGTGATGCTGATGCTGTGAGCGCCAGTGTTGTGAGCGGAAGCGGTCAGTAGCCCCAGATCAATGTTGGTACTACTTAAAACAAATCTGAAATTGTGCAAAGGATAGATATATTGAAAGCCACTGCCCAAAAAATAGTTGGATACTCCGTACTCGCCGTATGGTCCTACAAAGTTTTGGCCAATGGTATTGGTGAGTGAGTAACCGCTTCCATCTTGTTCACCTGCGCTTGTATTAAAATTGCCGAATTGAATGACATATGAATCAGATTCTAGTGTTTCAGCCATAGCCAGCGGGGTGTTTTTAAGCTGGCTTATGACAAAAATTGCAGAAACCCAAAGACCCAAGGAAAGAATTCTGGCACAGTTGGGTTTTTGTTTTGGGCGGTGATTATTGTTGATCGGAATTTTTGTCATTTTGAGTAGCAAAAGTAATTTTTTGTTCCAGTTCTTGAGCTGTTTTTTCAATTTCTTGATTAATGAGTGGTTCGCAAGTAAAAAATTGTTTTTGCCAAAAGCGTAATTTCATAATAGTTTTTTGCACAGAGCTAGTCAGAATAGACAATTTTTGTTCAAGCTGTTTTTGCAAAGATTGCTGGTAATTGATTAAGTTTTTTTCATCCTCAATCTGTTTTTTTTCTAGCACCACCTCCTCATGTTGTTGCTTGGCAAACATAAAAAAGATCATGACGATGGGCAAAGTAAATAAATGTGCTAGAGTGGAAATATCAATGGTATCGGCAAGACTAAAATGAAAAAGCATAGCTCCAGTCATGACAAAAACTGCCAAGAAAGGCTCTAGACTCATGACTAAAAAAAACAGATGCACATAAGTCAAAGGATAAAAAGGCGAGCCAATATTACCGGTTTTGCCAATGACTAAAAGCAAACTAAAAGTGACAAACACTAGTTCTAAAGAACCGTTATTGGGCAGTACATTGCGCATTTTTTGACTAGTGAGTCTTTTGATCAGAAAGTAAACAAAGGTAGAAACTGATACGGCTTGAATAGCATATCCATTGAGCAGGGGAATTTTGACAAATAGATAGGCCAAAACAATAGCAGAAGAAAGAAAGAAGGCATTAAGGTTTGGGCGCATGCTACTATCATAGCAGAGGTCGTGTTATACTTACTACCTCATGAAAAAAACTATTAAAGCTCTGGAGCTTGCAAGCTATAATCCTCAAATTAAAGAAAACCACTGGCAAAATTTTTGGGAAAAGAACCGGCTGTTTCAATCTTCAGCTCAAAAAGTACTAAACGAAGCTGATAAAAAAAACAAGCTTTATCTTTTATTTGCTTTTGCCTATCCGTCTGGCTCTGGTTTGCATGTGGGTCATGTGGAGAGCAAAACTGCTTTGGATATCTTGGCCAGATACTATCGTATGAAAGGCAAGCAGGTTTTTTTCCCAGTAGGCTGGGATGCTTTTGGTTTGCCAGCAGAGAATTACGCCATTAAAACCGGAATTCACCCGGCTGAAACTACCAAGAATGCTATTGAAACTTTTAAACGGCAAATCAAGCGCCTTGGCATTTCTTATGACTGGGGTAGCGAGATTGCCACTAGCCATCCGGAATATTACAGCTGGACGCAGTGGCTATTTTTAGAGCTTTTTCAAAAAGGCTTGGCTTATCAGAGCGAAGGTAGCGTCAACTGGTGTTCCTCTTGTCAGACAGTTTTAGCCAACGAGCAAGTGGTGGAAGGTAAGTGTGAGCGTTGTAGCACCTTGGTTAGACAGAAAGCTTTAAAGCAGTGGTTCTTTAAAATTACAGCCTATAGAGAAGAACTAATATCTGGTTTGGCTCAAGTAGATTGGCCAAAAACTACCAAACAGCAACAGTTAAACTGGATTGGCAAAAAAGAAGGTATCAATATTGAGTATAAAGTGGTGGATAGTTTAGGTCATGAATGTGGTCAAGTCACTTGTTTTACTACTAGACCAGATACCAATTTTGGTGCCACTTTTATAGTTTTGGCTCCAGAGCATGCTTTGGCAAAAAAAGTAGCACAAACTTTACCCGCAGTGGCTAGTTATATAGAAGAGGCTACTCACAAAACAGAGTTAATCAGACAACAAGAGGGTAGAAAAAAAACCGGAGTTTTTACAGGTCTTTATGCGCTTAATCAATTAAATCAAAAAAAGATGCCGATTTGGGTTTCTGATTTTGTCTTAGGTGGTTTTGGCACAGGAGCGGTAGTGGGGGTGCCGGGTCACGACAGACGCGATTTTGAGTTTGCTCAAGCCTTTGGTCTTGAGTTAATCAGAGTGGTGGTGGGTAACGATGGAGACAAAACACCCATCAGAGATATTAAACAAGTGCAAGAGGAAACAGGAGTAATGACTAACTCTGGTTTTCTTGATGGACTGGAGATTTCTTTGGCTACAGAAAAAATCATGGACTACTTGGAAAGTAAAGGCTGGGGTAAAAGAGTCACTAGTTACAAACTGCGTGATTGGCTAATTTCCCGTCAGCGTTATTGGGGTGCGCCAATTCCCATTGTTTATGATCCACAAGGCCAAGCTCATCCGGTCAAACAAGAGCACTTACCTTGGTTGTTGCCCACAGATGTAGATTTCAACCCCAAGGGAGAGTCGCCTTTGAAATCAAGTAAAGAGTTTATCCAAAGAACAGAAAAGCTTTATGGCAAAGGTTGGCGTCCGGAGTTTGATACTATGGACACTTTTGTTTGTTCTAGCTGGTACTACCTAAGGTTTACGGACGCTCGCAACAAAAAACAGTTTGCAAGTAAAAAACAGTTAGATCAATGGTTGCCGGTGGATTTTTACATGATTGGTCCGGAACATATTGTTTTGCACCTGCTTTACTCAAGGTTTTTTACCAAGTTTTTACGTGATCAAGGTTATCTGGATTTTGATGAGCCTTTTTTGAAAATGAGACATCAGGGCATGATCTTGGGTCCAGACGGCAAAAAGATGAGTAAAAGCAAGGGTAATGTGATCAATCCAGACGAAATTATTGAGAAATTTGGCGCCGATACTTTGCGAGTTTATGAGATGTTTATGGGTCCGATTGAGGCTGATAAACCGTGGGACGTGCGGGCAGTTAATGGAGTTTATAGGTTTCTTAATCGTATTTATGATCTATTCGGCGCCAATTTAAAAACAAAAGACCTGATTGTGGACGATGATGCTTTGGGCGATGGCGCTCTTTCTGTCAAACTGCAACAAACTTTAGTTAAGGTAGATGAAGATATCAAGCAACTTAAGTTTAATACCGCCATCGCCAAACTAATGGAACTGGTTAACCTTTGGGAAAAAACACAAACTGGTTTTACTGGTTATGAACTATCCATTTTGGTCAAGATGATTGCTCCGTTAGCACCGTTTTTAGCTGAAGAATTATTTTTTCTTTTAAAACAAGCAGGGGTGATCTTGGGCGGAAAAATGTCAGTACACTTAGAAGACTGGCCATTGGCCAATCTTGATCTAGCCAAGCAAGCTAGTTTGACACTGCCAGTACAAGTGAATGGCAAGGTGCGTGGTCAACTGGTTATAGATCAGGGTTCATCCAGCAAACAAAATCAAGATAAGATTTTTCAGATGGCCTTAAAATTGCCCACAGTATCCAAGTGGATTAGTGCAAATAAGCTTAAAAAGAGTATCTATGTTGAGTGCAAAATTGTCAGTTTCGTGACTGATTAAGCAAGCTACGTTTGGTTTAAGAATTGCAGTTTAGACTTGGTTTTGTGTTAGAGATCAACCGCTTATTTTTCTCTGGTCGATTGAGTGATAAACAACTGCAATTGTTTGGTGGAGTTTTTTTGTTTTTTGGGCTTGTGAGTATGACCGTTGGTGTGGGTTTTTTGATCTGGAAACGCGAGCTTTATGTCCAAAGCTTGCAGCGTGAGGAGTTGAGCGGCGTTTGTCCCCAGTTGCCAGATCAAAAAACCCAAGTTGTGGTCAATATAAGTGGAGCAGTGATAAAACAAGGTTTGTACACTTTAGATCAAGGCTCTAGATTGGGCGATTTAATTGAGATGTCCGGAGGTTTTTCTTCCAAGGCTGACGCCCAGTATGTGGCTCAAGAGCTTAACCTGGCAAAAAGTCTAACAGATGGAGAAAAAGTTTATATTCCATATTTATCTGAAAGAGGTTTGAGTGGCAATGCAGTTAAAAGCGAAGCAGATAAGAAAGCTGGCTTGGTTTCCTTAAACCAAGCCAGCAAAACAGAGCTTGAGTCACTTAGTGGTGTGGGTGAAAAAAGAGCGGAAAGTATTATTGCAAATAGACCATATCAAACAATCAACGAGCTTGTGGAAAAAAAGGTTATAAGCGAGACTTTGTTTTTGGAGTTAAAAGATTTTTTGATGCTTTAAAACTAGTTTAGTATAGCTGAACTTAAATATATCAAAGAAGCACACAAGTTTTTTAAAGTAATAAATAATTATTATACATACTTTTAAGCATCATAAGTACCTAAGTCCTATAAAAATAATATGCGATCACTAATATATCTTTGGTTATTTTTATCTCTATTTATATTACTGTGTATTTTGCAAATATCACCGAACAAACACAATAAATCCTATAATAGTGAGGTAAGTTTAAGAATTAATATTAAAGAGTACCCGAAAAGTTGCGTGTATTTCCATCAAGGTTTTTGGCTCAAAATCAATGATTGTCAAAGCTATCAAATTGGTACATGGTTGAGAGTTATTGGCAGTCATACCGGCAGTAATGCTAATAATGATCAAATGGGCATTTGGCTTGAAACAAAGCAAGTAATCATTGATCATAGTCAGAATTTCTTTTTAGATTCAGCCATAAGGAACACGCAAAAGACTCTGTTTGCTTTTCGCTTCAAGATTTACTCAAGGATTAGCAAGTATCTTCTCCAACCAGAAGCAGGCTTGTTTTTCTCTCTCATTTTTGGTGGAAACTCGTTTTTAACACCCGAAATTAAGCAACAAGTTCTTCAAGCAGGTGTCACTCACCTTGTGGCCGCATCTGGATCCAACATATCTTTGCTTTTGTTATTGATTAATTATCTATCACGTCAATTTTCTAGAAAAAATAAGCTATTTTTAAATTTGGCGGCGATCTTTGTTTATGCTCATTTGGCCAATTTGGCTATTTCTATCATGAGGGCATCTTTAATGGGGGCATTGCATCTTTTGGCCTCTGGTTTTTATAGAAAATCTCACATTTTGCTAAATTTGGCAGTAACTGCCACGATAATATTATTTTTTGTGGAAGCTGCAGTAAGTGACATAGGTTTTCAGCTGTCATTTATGGCGGTCTTGGGTATTGTTGTAAGCAATATGATTTTAACTCAAAATCTTGAAGGCATCTTTTCCAAACTAGAAACAATTGACCTTTTTGTCATTAGCGATGATAACAGCAGTATTTCTTTTTTAAAAGCAATCTGTAACGCTTTTAAAGAAAGTTTATTTCTTTCTTTAATTGTTAATCTTTGGATCTGGCCAATCACTGTATATCATTTCGGTCAAATTAACCTAGTAGGCGTACTGTCTAGTGTTTGTCTGACATGGCTTATTTTGCCAATTTATCTATATGGTTTAATTTATGTTTGTCTATTATTTATTAACCTATACTTTGAGATATTAAATTTTTTCTACTTGGTTTTTAGTTTACCCCTCCAGGTATTGCTTGACGTGTTTCTCAAGATAGTGGTTTTCTTCAATCAATTTGATTTTTTGATCTTGAAAATAACAAGTGATAATGTGTTTTTATTAGGCAGTTGGTACCCAATGCTTATCACCCTTTTATTTTTATGGCGAAAAATGAAGAACAGTGCTATTTTGAAAAATAATAAATTGATAAATTATGAAAAACTATTTTCTTTTTAGCCTTGCACTGGTTTTTCTTGGCTTTGTATCTTTAGCCAAGCTAATATCACCTCAAGATTTTCAGCTGGTAGTTTGTGATGTAGGGCAAGGTGATGCAATTTTGATTCAATACCTTAATAAACAAGTGCTAGTAGACGGTGGTCCAGATCAGAAAGTTTTAGAATGTCTAGGGCGATACATGCCTTGGTTTGATCGTCAGATCGAGCTAGTTGTGATTAGCCATTTTGACAGCGATCACATTGGTGGACTTAATGATGTATTTTTAAACTACACAGTAAATAACCTGCTTATGTCCAAACAAATCAAGCAAACAGACGATTTTAAGCGCTTAGATGAGCTTATCCAGATTAAAAAAGGTATAGGTATGAAGGTTTTTAGCCCAGAAAATACTTTGGTTTTAACCTTAGCAGAGGGGTTAAAATTCCAGCCAATATTGGCGTTTTCCGAAAACATATTAGAGGACGTTGATGGAGAAAGTAAAAAAAACAAAGTTTCAAGTAATGATGGATCAATAGCTATTTTTTTGAGTTTCAAAAACGCAAAAGCATTGCTAATGGCTGATATAGAGGAGGTAGGTGAACAAGCAATACTTAAGCAAAATTTGCTTATGGATGTAAATTTAATAAAAGTAGGGCATCATGGCTCTAAATCAAGCACCACTTTGCCTCTATTAACTGCGACACAGCCCGAAATAGCAGTTATCTCTGTGGGTAAGCGCAATCAATATGGTCATCCTTCTTCTGAAGTAATCGCTAGACTTAAAAAATTTAATAGTCTGGTGTTCAGAACAGATCTTGAAGGAGATCTGGTTTTTACCTCCAATGGTCAGATTTTTCTATTTCAGAATAAATCAGATTGGCTCAATTAAATGTGCATTGAAGAAAATACTTAACAAATTCAAAATTTCGATCATTTCTTCAGTTAATATACTGACACACTCCATTTAAGTTGTCAATTTTTTTATAAAGCTATTTTTTTGTAGTTTGTATATTAGATATCTTGATACAGAAAAGCTGATAATGGATGATTTATGTTTTTAAATTAAGCAAGTACTTGTATTTAGTAAGTAAGTGAAAAAATCATATAAATGAGTACAAAAATTATATCTGGTAGTAACTAATAATAGTTAGACATTCATTTTACAATTGAACAAAATAATTGTTCAGATAATTGGGGTATTTTTTGGTTGGTGGAGTAGGAAGATTGCTTGAGTTACTTTTTGTGTCAGTTATTTGTTACAATACAAAGCGTAGAGTAAAGTTTTTTTATGCCAAGACAATCAGTTGTAATCTTCCAGCTAAACACTCTTTTAAAAAGAATCGTTAAGCAAGAGTTCAAACTGAATATAGAGCCGGAAGTTAAATTAAGTAAAAGTAAAAATTATGGTGATTTGAGTACTACCTTGGCTTTATCACTTTTGAGTTTGATTAATAAAAAGAAAACAACGTATCGTTCTCCTAAAGAGCTGGCTTGTTACCTTGTGGAGGAGCTGAATAAATTAGTTAACACTCAAGATAACGAAGCTGTTCAACTTAAAAATATTTTTTCCAAGATTGAGGTTATAAACTCTGGCTTTATTAATTTCTGGTTTACGGATAAATATTTACATCAGCATTCTTGCTTTTACACCAAGCAATTCATGAAAAATGCCCTGATAGATAAAACTCAAGGAACACAAAAAGTGATCGTTGAGTTTACCGACCCAAATCCGTTTAAAGAATTTCATATTGGTCATTTATACAGCAATGTGGTGGGTGAGACGATTTCAAGGCTTGAGGAAAGTTTGGGGAGTTTGGTCAAAAGAGTTTGTTATCAGGGGGACGTGGGGATGCATGTGGCCAAGAGTGTTTGGGGCATGAAACGCAAAGCTCAATTGGAGTATCCGGGTATAAGTTTAGAAAATTTTATTCATGAGCTTAAAAATAAAAAACTGGAGGTAAGGATTAAGTTTTTGGGTGAGGCTTATGCGCTTGGGGCTTCTGCTTATGAAAATGAGTTGTCGGCCAAAAAAGAAATGCAAATTATCAATTA
>Ga0172370_10007449_pt1 | contig 13408 bp, 15 predicted proteins | sample LakKiv5m_FD_114538 | JGI IMG/M metagenome (GOLD analysis project Ga0172370, IMG submission 114538) | Freshwater microbial communities from Kabuno Bay, South-Kivu, Congo - kab_022012_11.5m | ecosystem: Environmental > Aquatic > Freshwater > Lake | place: Democratic Republic of the Congo...
AGGGTGCAGGTTGAGGTTACGGTTCCTCCGTCACCTGGTGCATCTTTGTAGGTGTCATTTGATTTGTAAAAGTCGGTTCCGGTTATGTAGAGAGAGCAGTTGCTTTGTATATACGGTGAGTCTCCACCCTGCGTTACACAGTGGTCTGTTGTTGTTACGCTGAATGTTTGTGAGGTGTTGAATGCGCCGCTTGTTGCAAAGTTGATTGTTGTATTTTGGTTTACATCCACGTTTGTTTTTGAATCTCCTCCAGAATATGGGCGAAGCAGTTGTTTCCATGTGGCGCATAAGCTCTGGTTTAGCGTGAAATGAGTGTAATTGTTTCCAAGGACTGAATAAGTTTGCAGGCAGCTTGGCGGAGCATACCACCATGCGCTTGTCGCTGCCATGAGGAGAAGCATGGTGAGAAATGTTGTTTGGAGTTTCATTCTTTCGCCCCTCCTAATTGTAATCCTGTATTGTTCCCTATCATTATGAAGAATGGTATTATCACGTCTATGCAGAGGAATGTCGCCCACAATACGCCGGAGCTTGCCAGTGCCCACCAGCTTCCCGCATCCATGTTCCCGACGATTATTGTGTCCAGCGCGGGCAGGAACGCGGTTGTCAGTGCGGTTCCGATTATGAACACACACGCGCCTTTGACGATGTTCCACAACGAGGCGATTTCCAACACCGCGAGTATTGGCATCCCGACCATCATCAGTATGAAGAAGCCCCACATTGCTACCCTTGCAAGGTAATTCCAGATGGTTCCTGCTGCCGCCATGTTCGTTATCATGGTGTCTGCCGTTGGCATGAACGCCAACAGCGTTCCTATTGCCAATATGAACGCCGCAAGTCCTTTCAACATTGCTACGGGACCGCCGGGAACGTTTGGTAATTCCATAAGCTAGCGCCCGTATGCTCTCTTTCTGAAGCTCCTTGCGTTTGCCACTTCTCGCCGTGCTTCACGGTGCAATCCCATCCTGTGCAGGATTCTTGTTTCTCTGTCCTCGTGCTTTGCGAGGGAAAGCAGTTTTCTCTTCGAATGCTTCTTTGTGCGTCTCATCTTCTCATCTCTAATACTTAGGTTGGTGTAGTAGTTTCAAGAGGTTGGCGCCTCCATGCCCTCTGCTAGGCGCTCTAAACTTATAATCCTTCCTGTGCGATAGCACAGGAGACGGAAGAACCGCGTTCTTCCGAATTGCTTTACTTGTGGTCGTCCAACTCTCGCAAGAGTTGGACGGGAGGTTGAACCCACGGGTCCAACGACTTCTAAACGCTCGCTTGAGCGGGTTTTTCCTCCTTGAACTCATCTTCTCGTTGTAGAACCCTTGCTTGTCCAGCCAGAACTTCTGTGCAAGCGTGTTCGTGTCCGGCACGTTTGTAAAGTCCCATTCCTCTTCCGGTTTCTCCTCCTTCGTCTGTCTCACGCCGAATGATGTCAGTGCGCTTCCGTTTGCCTGCGCCATGCCCGCCGCGATTGCCTCTTTCTCCGTCTTGTATCTCTCTGGCATTGCCACCTTGCCCTTGGTGGTTCTTGCGATGACGAACCAAGCACGACGGGTCTTTCTCTTGTCTTTTGTGTATGGTATGTTTGTGGTAGCCTGTGTCTGAGCTTGTGCTTGAGCTTGTGCTTGAGCTTGTGCCTGAGCTTGTGCCTGTGCTTGTGCTTGAGCTTGTGCCTGAGCTTGTGCCTGTGCTTGTGCTTGAGCTTGAGCTTGTGCCTGTGCTTGTGCTTGAGCTTGTGTCTGAGCTTGTGCTTGAGCTTGTGCCTGTGCTTGTGCTTGAGCTTGTGCTTGTGCTTGTGCTTGTGCTTGTGCTTGTGCTTGTGCTTGAGCTTGTGCCTGTGCTTGTGCTTGAGCTTGTGCCTGTGCTTGTGCTTGAGCTTGTGCCTGAGCTTGTGCCTGTGCTTGTGCTTGAGCTTGTGCCTGAGCTTGTGCCTGTAATTGTGTTTGTGTCTGGCTTTGTGCTTGCATTTGTGTTTGTGATTGAATCTGGCTTTGTGCTTGTATTTGAGCTTGTGCTTGGCTTTGGGAAGTCAATGGCATGCTTCTCTGTTTTTGTGCGGTGGCTTGCCCTTGCTTTGTTTTTTGTCCTCCGCTTCTTTCTGCTTTGCCATCTTCCATTATCTTCTTTATTCTGCGCTGCCTTAAGGCTTCTCTTGCCTTTGCTTCTGCTTTTGTCTGTGCTTTGCCGGAGAGTATGTTTAACCTGTCGTCTATTTGTGCTATTCGCTTGTTTATTCTTGCTATTTCCGGTTCCGTGTAATCTTCTCTAAAGACGGTCTTGTAAAGGTTTAGTGTTCTTTTCTCCCCTTTCAGTGCGTTTCCCTCTTTCAACACTGCATTTCGTGCCTGTGTCTCTGTGTTTATCACAATGCCCGCTTCTTTCATCATCTTGAATTCCGAGGGGCTGACGATGCTTGTTTTTACTGCTGGATTCGGCAAACCATATCTTTCGGATAGGGGTTCGAATGTCTTTCGCAGGATGAATGGTCCTGCTGAGCTTGCTCCGTATGCTAGTGTCGCTCCTCCGAATGCGCCGGCTGCCGCTCTCTCTGTGCTGAACCTTCCTTCGGTATCGAATGCTTGTGATGCTGCGCCTATGCTTGCTCCTCCACCGTATATTGCCGCTTTCTTCGCTTCTTCGGAAACAACACATCGGTTAAGGGCGCCTTCTTCTACCGTTGAGACTGCGACGTTTCTCAATATCGGAACCTTGTTCAACCACGGCGCTATCTTCCAGCCGGTTGCGCCGGCGGTTGCGCTTATTCTCCCAGGTAGGTATATCATCGTTAGGGGGGCGAATGTGGCTTCCACTCCGGCCTTTGATGTGTCCACTATCCCTTCCCATGAGGGGTTGCTTATGGTTTCCGTTCCATACCTCCAAAGCTCAGGAATGGCAAGTCCTGACTTCACAAAGGGATGTGTTGTGTCTGCGCCTACCTGTTTTACTCCCGTTATTGCAAAGTCTATGCCATGTGAGAAATAGTCGCTTCCTTCATTTCTCTTTGAGTATTCTTCCCATGCCTTTTCCCGTGCGGTGTTTCTGAGCTCGTCTAGCATCCAGCTCTGCGCTAGTGCGCGGTTCTTTGGGTATTCTCTTTCTTTTGGTGCTGTTTCAATTCTTGCATCTGCCATTCTTTGTGCGATTAGTCCGGTTCGAGTTTGTGCGTATGGCGCTCGTACGCCTGCATATTCGCTTGCCAAGGTTGCTGTGTTCCATTTTGTTGCTTCTTCATTCTTGGTTGCAATGCGGTTGTAAGCAGCTTCTGTTATCTCCTGTCTATTCGGTCCGTAGTATTTCATTCTCGGTTGGTTCTGTAGCCATAGTCTCTGCGCATCCGCATATCCTGGCGCTTTTCCTGAGAAGTTCGCGCCGGTGTTCCACTGCTTCTGCACGAGCGCGAGTGCGCTGTCGCCAATTCCCAGTTGGGTTGCGACGGAGAGCTGGTCTGCCAGAAGCGCGTCCTTGTATGTTCCATATGGATTGGTTGAAAGATAGGTTCCCGCACGCTTTGCTTGTGCGTTTATATTGTCGGACTTTGATTGGTTGCTTCTTGCTCGGTTCGCTTCTTCTGCCTGTTTCTCTAGTTGTATTGCTGCTAGTCCGGCTTGTATTCCTTTTCGGTATTGGTTCTGTGCCTCTATTGAGTTCTGATTAATGGTGTTGTCTATGATATGCACTTGTGCCCAATCCCCTCTTGCTACCGCCTGTTCTCGGAGGTTTCCGAGATATTCTATGTCGCTTATCTTGTCGCCGGCTTTGGCTTTGTGTGTCGCTGTCCTTGGGGACACGCCCTCTTGGAACACGTCTTTATAAGTGGTATCGCTTGTCCACACGCGCTCGAAGTGTCCCTGTCCCGTTACATTGGTTGGAAGAGGGTTCAGCCTGTTTATCTCTGTCCTTGCTTGATCAACGAGCTTCCCATGCACGAGTGCGAGCTGTGCTTGCATCTCTGCCGTTGTCATCATGTCCGGTGGCGCTATTTCGTTGTTCAGCGCCCTTTTCAGTTGTGTTTCTCTCGCTTTGAGAAGTTGCGGGTCGTTCGTTGTTTCATAAAGTGCGCGGCTTTGCTCTGCTTTTAGCCGTGCTTCGAGCGTTGCTGCGTTCGCTGCTGCTGTCAATGATGGATTGAGGTCGGTTGAGCTTAGTTCCTGCGGTGCGATGTTCGCCGGGGATAGTTCGATTGCCATTCTACATCACAATGGCGTTTGATATGTGCTTCAAATATATAAAACCCCCACATAGCGGTTCTATGTGGGGTGGAAGGAAAGTCCCTTCCTAGGGGATTTGACGCTTCGGTCAACACCCGCAGGTGTTGACCAGGAAGCTGAACCCGCAGGTTCAACAACTTCTAGTAGCGGCGGCGCCTGTGTATTCTCACGAAGCGCCCGAGGCGGTTCCTTCTTCGCCTTGGTCTGCTGTGCCTCACCGCTCTGAAACGTTGTGTTCTACGTGGTCTTCTGCGTTGGTATGCCATGGTTATCACGTTTCCTTATGGGAATTTTACGCGTAGCTCATGACCTGGTTGAGGATTCCGACCACGCCGATGATGCCGATTATGGCAACCACACCGCTGCTGCCGGACTTGAGCCCGAGCAGGTTGTATGCCTGGTAGAACGGGTCCGTTGTGTCAAGGATGTTGATGAGTCCGGTTCCGTCGGCAGGTGCTATGATGTTTATCACCTTGCCTCCCACGAACAGCGCGAGCAGTGTCTTAACTCCGCTCCAAATTACTCTGTTCGTATCAATGTTCTTCCGCATTGCGAACGAGTGTCCGCCTACTTTCCATGCCATTTTCTCACTCCGCCCGGTTCCGTTTTCAACGGAGGAAGGGCGTCTGTTTTCTCTTCGCAGTGTTGCTTTATATATCGTTTTTATGGGGTATAGGAAGTCTTTTAATCTTTCTTATGGTATCCAATACATGGAACTCTATCTTTCTCAGGCGGACATGGACTCCATTGACCACATTATGCGCCGGTTTCACTATAAGTCCCGTCCATGTGTGGTTCGCTGCGCGGTGGCTCTTCTTATTGAAGAGGAGGAACGGAAGCTTAAAGCCAAGAAGAAGAGCTGGACTCTTATTGATGACATTATTGCTGTTCACGGAGAGGTTTAGGCGTGTCTCGCATTTCTGCCAAGTCGGTCAAGGTCTCCAAGCTTTTCTTTCTCGCTACGCAGTACTGCGACTCTGCTGTGTCTGATGCTGAGATTCGCAAGGAGAACGTCACGGCGTCTCTTTTGGAGGAGCTTGAGTATCGCATTTCGCACGGGCATCTTGTCAATATTCAGATTCTCGGGCAGACTACCGATGGCAAGAGCACTCTTATGATTGTTCTTCTCATCTATTGCCTTTCCTTGATGCACAAGCGTTTTTCTCTTTCAAATATCGCTGGCGACCAGGTGGAGTTTCTTCGGCGCATCTCCGAGCCTTCTCTCAATCACACGGTTATTGGTATTGACGAGTGGAACGCCTTGGGCGGCACGGGGCTTAATGCCACTACCGAGGAAACGCAGTTTCAATACTACTCTGACGTTCAGGCACAGCGCTACATCCACAAGATAGCCTGCTCTCCATCTGTTGTTGTTGACCCGAATGCCGATGTCGTTCTTCAGGTTGTTTCGATTGACAAGGTGGCTAAGCGGACTTATTTCACCATTTCCGTTCGTCTTGTCCGCCCCGAAGGGCAGATGTTTCAGCTTGTCGGCATGGGTTCCGTTGATGTTTCCGTTGCGCTTGCGCATCCTGTTTATGCCCAATACCGTAACAAGAAGTTCCTTAAGATGGATTTGGTTACGAAGGAGGGCGTGCGCGATGTGCGTGAGTTGGAGCATGCCTGTATTATCATCTCTGTATGGGATGCTCTTTATCCCCTTGCTGCTTACTCTTCGATTAGTCGTGATGTCTGTGCCAACTATGTTGAGAAGTGCCGCCACGACCAGCGCGAGCTTCTTTCCATTCTTACGATTGACGATATTGTTCGCAAGTCGCATGGTCTTCTTCGTTTGCAACGGGATATTTGCTCCCTTTCTCTGAAGTGTCAGCGTCTTGAATCTAAGTGCAAGGCTGGTGAGCCCCTGCCTGAGTTTCTCTCTGTTATGAAGTCTGGTTTGCTTGGCATGCAAAAGGTTAGGGATGACTCCCTTGGTTATTATCGGCGGATGATTGAGGTCTACGAGAAATATAAGGCGATTTGATGGCGGAGATGACTCTTGATGAAATTGCTCGTCTCTCTTTTGCTGAGGCTTACGAGCTTATGCTCACTCTTGGCCAGGATGATGGCAGCCTTGTGAAGGAGAAGGATAAGCTTGCCATTCGCTTTGGTATCAGGTGCCGTTTTGATATCCATCTTTATCTGAATGGTCTTTTTAACGTCGAGGACAGGCTTGGCTATGTCCGTATCGGTTCGCTTCGCATTCGCATTGAGGACTTTTTTACTGAGGTTGAGGCTCGCCGCGTCCTCGTTCGTCGGATTCTTGTTCGTGGTTTGATAGATAAGAACCCGTTGGGGCCTCGTGACTAGGTTCTTCTTCAATGAACCCCAGTTTCTCTCCGTTTAATGTCCATCCTTCTTTTCCAATTGCTTTGGCGTATTCGTTTATCACTGCCATCTGCATGTCCGAGGGAATTGTGTCTTTCTCCATCGTTAGTGTTTTGCCATCTATTCCCTCCATGGTTATTGCGCCGAAATATTCCATGTCTATTCGTTGCTCTTTATGCACTTTTCCTCCTTGGTCTATGAATGCTATTGGCATTCCATCGCCTCCTTGATTATTGTTGCTTTCTTTGCGTCCATCGGTTCATATTGGTCTATGAACAACTGCTGTTCTTTGACCTCTTCTTGCAGTGTCATTGCCCTTTTCGTTGTGTCTCTAAGGTGAAATGACTTTGATGTGAAGGTTCCTGCTTTTTCGGTGTTCTGCCGAAGCCCTGTCATTTTTGTCTGTGTTATTTTTCCTGTTCTGAAGTTCTCTGTTGTTATTTGGTTCTTCGGCGTTCCCGATAGGCGTATGTTTTCTCCGAAGGAATACGCCTTCTTTCCCCATATTCTCGCAGGCACGTTCTCTGCCGTTATTTTCCACTCTCCCAATCTGGCTCCCGTTTTGAATAGTTTTCGGTGTTTTTCTCCGTTCAGTATCAGCAGGGAGTCAGTGTCTGAGTATAGTCTGTCTTCTGTTGGAATGCGCTTTATTTGCTTCCAAAGCGTCAGTCTGCCTGTTGCTGTTACGTGTGAGGGAAGCAACGGACAGTAGAATCGGCTGTGGTATGTGCCGTTGCTTTTCTTGAATAGTCCCATGTCTTCGAATATGTCTTTCAATTCGAAGCCTGCGCGCTTCATTTCGCGTTCTTCTCCTATGTTCTCGAAGCGGGTTTCTGTCGTCTCGCGTTCTTGTCCGAGTTTTCCAACGATGTTGTTCATCACTAGTTTCCAGAACGCATTCGGAAAGGCCCCTCCTTTCCTCAGTTCGTATTTCTCCTCGAAGAACGCTCTCAACGGGTTCTTGAACGAGGGATATTCCCATCCTTGTAGGCGGTGTATTTTGCATCCTGCGTTCTTGAATTCCCTTAGCTCTTCTAAGGTGTATGTTCCCACAAAGGTTGCTCTTTGCTTTGGGAACACGAGTTGCAGTTTCCTCTCGCTGTTTGCTTTGAATCTTGTTGGTACTCCGTCTATTCCATCAGGTTTCGTGAATATTGCGGATGCTATGCCATACCCGTTTTCTTGTAGGCTCTCCATGTCCGCTTTGGTTGCCTCTTCTCTGAGGTCTGGCAGGTTCATTGTCGAAAGCACGTAAGGATATAAGCTGTTTATGTCAAAGTATGTTGTTCTCTCAAACTCTCCGAGTTGAAATGCTTCCGTTCTTCCTCCTCGGTATGCTCTGCGTGTCATTTTGTTTGCTTCTTCGGAGGTTTCGATGAAGCCGCCTGTTTGTCGGTCTATCCACGCTTCTCTTAGTATGGCATCGCTTTTCACCTGTTTTAGGAAGATGCTTGCTCCGATTTGCCCTGCGCTTATCAGCTTTTTCGGATGCACTCCTTCTTCATCGAGCTTGTTTTTGATGTGTTTTATCAGTCGCATCACGATAAGTGTGTCTTGTGCGCAATATTGCTTTGTTCTGTTCTTCAATTCGAAGTCTGCGTGAAAGTCGTCGTAGGCTATTCCGTCTTTCAATTCTTGTGGTGTTTCTCCCTTCTTTAGCCCTAGCCACGTTGCGCATTCTGATAGCGGCGCTTTTGCTATCGCTACGGTGTCCAGCAGCCACATGTTCCTCCTTCTTGCTATGAATGGCGAGAAGGAAAGATAGCGCACGTCTTTGTCTTTCGTGTTTCCGTATGAATACCAGTCGTATTCGTGGTTATGCGCGTAGACGTGAATACAGTGTCCTCGTTTCTCTTCCTTTTCTGCTTCTTTCACGAGGTAGGCTAGCATTTCTTCTTTATGGTCGAAGAATAGTGGCTTTTCATTATCTTTCATTGCACAGCCCATGAGAAACTTCTGTGCGTTGAGTCCTGAGGTTTCGGTGTCCAAGGCAAGTATGGTCACTACCACCATCTCGCAAAGCTTACGCCTATCCTATATCCGTGCAGGTTGCCGTTCATGCTCCCCGGCGCGCTTTTTACAAGTTCTATTTTCAACGTGCTGCTTTTCTTGATTCCTGGATATAGCCGCATTACTGCTTCTTTCCACCCGTCCGGCGGGGATTCGGGTGGAAGCTCTCTTTTGTCTGCCACGTTCTTCAGCGAGGTTAGCCACGTTGCCACTGCGTCCGGGGATATGTTTCTCAGTGTTATTTCTGCCAGTGCTTCTCCTTGCCTGTTTAGTGGCGTTATCTTGTAGAACAACCCCCTGTCTATTTTGCTCTTGTTTGCGAGTATTAGTTCTTCTACATCTTTCACTGGCAGTGTTTCTGCGAGTTTGTGGTATGTCTTGTTCAGGTCTGCAGGTCCTGCTATTGTCAGGACTATTCCTTCTTTTCTGAACGGCAGGATGGCGCTTAGTTTTTCTCTTCTTTCTGCCCGTCTTGCCAGTGCCTTAAACTCTTTTGATTGTCGTCCCTTTGCTCGTGCCTGTGTCGCTTCGTCTATTTCACGTCGTTTTATTTTCCCTGCTTTGTAGTCTCTTATCGCCTTTCTTGCTTCGTTGAGGAGCAGTGGTGGCGCGCTGTATCTCTCTACTTTTCCGTTTTGCACGAGGATTATCTTGGTTTTGTCTCCTTTGCTTTGTAATATCTCTGTCTTTCTTTTTATGAAAGAAAGCGGGCTCTTCCTTGACTTCGCCTTGAAGCGTGCGACATATGCCGATGTCGGTATGCCTGGTATGGGTTTTACCTTGCTTGTCCTTCCCTTCTCAGTCATTATGAGCACGGCTTCTTTTTTGCCGTGCACCTTGCGAGTTGTTTGTCTTGTTTTCATAAGAAATACCTTTCATTCTGTTGCTTGCTTTATGCTAGTCTTTTCTTCTTCTTCCACAATCATGACATCGGTTGCACATCTGGCATCGGGATTTACAGTGATTTGGGCAATCTTCTTGTTTGTTCATTTGTATCATCTCTTGCTTTCATCTTTGTTATCCATTCTTTTAATGCATTTGGTTCTTGGTAATCCTTTCCAAGCATCCTTTTTATTGTCCATCCCTTCAGGCGTTGAATGTTCTTTGCTTGCCAACTGAATATCGCCATTGATGAGATAACCACGGGTATCCATACTGGCATCTGGTAAAGCAGCCATCCCAGTTCTGTTATGGCTACCATCAGCGCTACGAACCATATTCCGTTCGCAAGCGCAATTCCTGCCCATCCTCTTCGTAATTGCCATCCCATGATTTCTGGTACTCCACAATGGTCTCTCTTGGTCTTTTTATCAGTTTTTCCATCATACGCCCACTGATGTTGTTGCATTTACAGCCGCGCCTACCATGTTCGGGCTTCCTGCAATGAAGTCAAATACTGACCTTCCGTCTCCGAACATTGCGACTATGAGGAACAGAAGCACGAGGATGATTCCTACTGTCCACATCCAGTTCAAGTTTCCACTGTTCTTGTTGGCTTGATAGTTCTTTGCCAGCATAAGGACGTTCATTAGGAGTCCGTATAGCCCTTCTGCGTCATGTTCCACCTCTACGGGATAAGGTACCGCTTCTTTTTCGTATGCCACCCACATGTTGACGTATCCGATGCCCCATTTTACGCCAATTAATTTGTTTGGCTGAAGAAGCAGGTGTGAGCGCACGTGTCCGTGTTTGTCCTTTATTTCTAGAGGTCCGCTCTGTACGTCTTGGAGGATTACGCCGGTTCTGTCCTCCCTGATGAGCAGGAGAAACGGTGGTTTCATCGTGTCGTTTATTTCTTCCTGTGTGCTGAACAGCCATTTCTTTGTCTTTCCGATTATAGGTTCACTTGCTTCTTCGTAGAATTGTGGTTCTGTTTTCTGTTCATTCGGTACTTTCTCCGCTTTGGTTGGTTTTTCCGAGCCAACAGGCGAGGAAAAAGCTGGTCGCGCCGCAGCGCGAGCGGATTCTTCTTTTGTTGGGGTTGAGGTGGTTGTTCTGCTTGGGCATAGGTGTGCTGCGTGGTTCTTTCCGCAGATGGAGCAGGTTTCTCCATGGTCGCCTATCAGATGTGGTTCCTTTATTCCACACGGGAGTGTGCACTTTCTTTCAAGTAGCGCTTTTAGGTGCTTTTTTCTGTTTTCTTCCACGCTTGGTTTCGGCTTTAGGAAGTCTAGCAGTCCGGGTTTCTTTTCTCCCGTGCTTTCATATAGTGAAACCTTCTCTAGCTTTGGTTTTGTCATGTTATTTCCTCCTTGTTCATTGATAGTAGCTTGTCCATAGTCTCGTTGGTTATTGTCATTTCCATGGTTTTGTTTCCAAATGCCACTCTCGCGGTTATGTTTCTTCTGCTTGCTTCTTCCATCAGTTGTGTGCATGTGCTTAGTCTTTCAACTTGGATTCTTGTTTTTATTGTTTCGATGTCTTGTGCTCCTTCTCCTCTTCGCGAGTCTGTTGTCGGACACACGGTGTAAAGCTTGCTTGCCGAACCGCAGAAGGTCATGATTGTGTTCATAAGGAGGGGTGTATCCATCCTTGCTTTTGTATTGTTGAGGTCTTGTCTTTCTAGCAGAAGCGAACCCCACGCTGTTCCGAACACAATCAGCCATAGCAGGCTTTCGAAGGTCAGCTTCGAGGCAAGCCATGTCTTTGTCTTTTCAAAGTATGTTGGGAACATCGAGTTCAACTTCTTTTTCTGGCTCTTGGATTGTTCTCTTTTGTGCTTTTCTTGGTTTTATCGCTCTTTTTTTGGTTGTGTTGCGCTTGCTTGTTGGTGTTTTGTTTATGTCTGGTTTTGCTTCAACCTGTGGTTTTTCTGGTGTTGAAGGCGTTGGTGGTTGGGAAACAGGGCAAAGCTTTGCTATCATGTAATCTAATCTCCCTGTAACTCCGTTCAGCGTCATTATTATTTGCCATCTTTGTTCGGTTTCGTTCAGCTTCTTGAAAAGTTGTTCATCCATCGTATCCCTCTTTGTTTTCTTATCAACTCACGGTGCTTGCAGGTGCTTTGGGTTGTTCATCTATTGTATTCTTCTTTGTTCTGGTACAGTCCGGCTGTTGTAAATACCCAGTTTATGCCGGCTATCCACAGTGTTACGTATAGGTCGCATGCTAAATACACGGTATACAATACTATGTTTATAATGGTTCCTGCGCTTCTTGATATGTTTGTGCGCTGTTCTTTGTTTTTCTCGTTCATTTTCATCCCTCTTCAGACTTCTTCCCGCAGGAAGAAGTATGCATCTTAGAGTCCGCAGACTCTAAGTGTGTTTTCCAGCAGCAGGGCGAGGTGATATATGCGGGAAGGTCCAATTTCCGCAGACGATGAAGGGATTAATTCCATTGTTCCGCCCTGCTGATTCTGGATTTTGTTTTTTTGGCTTCAACATCATTAAGATTTATGGATTTATTTCCATTAGCTTTGTTTGTTCAGGTTCAGATGTCTTCTTCGGATAGATTCTTTCACAGAAGCGCTCGTATGCTTCCATTATCTTTGTGCTTCTGGTTTCTATCATCTCTTCTTGGTATTTGGTTGCCCAATCGCGGTGGGGATAGCAATAATCGGATATGATTTTCTCGCCTATCATGCGTGTTGTGTAGTCTGAGCATGATATTTTCTCGACTTCTTGGATGGCGAGTATTGCGTATCGGTATCTTGTGCCGACGGCTGCGCCCGTCCCCTCGCGATTGGGCCATTTGGAGGTGTCTTGCCATTCTCCGCGTTGGTTCAAATAACCGATTCGGTGCTTTTGACACTCGAAGAGAATGTCATAGTTTTCTACATCGCGTTTTAGTTCCGTCCAAGTTCCGTTTAGGTATTGCCATTTATGGCCTGTGCCGACGGTCATACCTGAATAATATCTTCCTCCGAAGATTTTTAGGTTGTTGAATGTCATATGAATTGCCTTTTTCCGAAAACGGGGTGTTTCCCGTGCGGAGTGATTGCAAGGCGACCAAGTATCGAACCACGCGCGATGCTCCGCAGGGTGATTAAGCCCCGTTTTCGGTTTTTGGCAAGGCTTAGGCCTTGCTTATCTTACCGAGCTTGCCGGCTGAGAGCTGAGTCTGTCCTTTAAAGACAGACACATACCCATTCTCGACTTTCACGGTGTTGCCTTTGGCATACTTGCCAATATCGTCTCCCCACAGAGAAAGGCGACACTCTCCGCTCTTGTCAGCTAAGGTCGTGTCTTGGACGCGCGTTTTCTTGCCGAACTTCGTGATGATGTCACGGGGTTCGCCTACGCTCGTCAGCTCTCCGGTTACTGTTCCTTTTGCGGCGCCGATTTCTAACTCGCTTATTTTTGTCATTTTTTCATTCCTCCAATTTTTTTTATTGCTTGTCCCATTCGTGTTTTGTGCCGTCCCACTCGGTCATCATAATCCGATAATAAGGCGGGTCTGTAATTATACAGTCTATTGAATTGTCAGGGATGTTTTTAAGGTGTTCAATGCAGTCGCCCAATATCAGCTTCGTGGTTGCCATCTATTTCATCTCACGCGCACGACGGTCTTTTCGCAGTTTTATTCAACGTTTCATCTCTTTCACCTCTCACACGGCGGATTGCCCTTTTTTCCCATCCTTCTATTCCATCGCTCCATTCTGTTTTCCTATCCAGTTCCTTTTCCACCGCATCTATTCCTTCGTTTCTGCCTATTTTGCGCTGCACCTTTTGGCACTCGGCGCAGGTCTTCATCACTTCTTCCCTGCCCTCGGCGCGAGCCTTTTCTATCTCGTCGCTGGTTGGAAGGTGAGTTCTCTTTTCTATTCCTGCGCCTTTCCAGTATATCTCAAACTCTTTCGTTTGACATAGGCACTTTGGATTGTCGCACGGAGCATGTTCCTTTGAGAAGAGCTTGCTTAGTTCGTC
>Ga0172370_10007450_pt1 | contig 13407 bp, 10 predicted proteins | sample LakKiv5m_FD_114538 | JGI IMG/M metagenome (GOLD analysis project Ga0172370, IMG submission 114538) | Freshwater microbial communities from Kabuno Bay, South-Kivu, Congo - kab_022012_11.5m | ecosystem: Environmental > Aquatic > Freshwater > Lake | place: Democratic Republic of the Congo...
AGGGCCATAAACATTGAAGTAACGGAAGCCGACGACCTGCGAATCGGCCGCTCCGGCGTTCAGCACGCGGCGGCGCACGACCTGGTCGAACAGGAACTTCGAGTAGCCATAGACGTTGAGCGGTGCCTCGTGCGCGCGCGACTCCTGGAACACCCGGCCGCCGCCATACACTGCGGCGCTGGAGGCATAGAGGAACTGTACCTCGTGGTCGAGACAGAAATCGAGCAGCAGCGAGGAGTAGCGGAAGTTGTTCTCCATCATGTAGCGGCCGTCGGTCTCCATGGTGTCCGAACAGGCCCCCTCGTGGAAGATCGCCTCGACGGCGCCGTCGAAGTGGCCGGCCTGCACCTGCTCGATGAACTCGTGCTTGTCGAGATAGTCGGCGATCTCGCAGTCGACGAGGTTCCGGAACTTGTCGGCCTTGGTGAGGTTGTCGACGGCGATGATGTCGGTGATGCCACGCTCGTTGAGGGCCTTGACGAGGTTGGCGCCGATAAATCCGGCCGCGCCGGTGACTATGAAGTACATGCCATGCCTTTCAATTCATCGAGCGAACAGGTTGCGGTACCGAGCTTGCCGACGACGATGCCGGCGGCGCAGTTCGCCCAGCGCATCGCCTCGGGCAGCGCCAAGCCGCTGGCCATCATCACCGCCAGGGTGGCAATCACCGTGTCGCCGGCGCCGCTGACATCATAGACCTCGCGCGCGCGGGCCGGTTCGTGCGTCACCCCGTCGGCGGCGAACAGTGACATGCCGTCCTCCGAGCGTGTCAGCAACAGGGCATCGAGCCTGAGCTTGGCGCGCAGCCGGGTGACGCGCGCCGCAAGGTCGGTTTCATCCGTCCAGCGACCGACCACCACGCGCAGCTCGGCGCGGTTCGGCGTCAGCAGCGTCGCGCCGGCATAGCGCGCGTAGTCGTCGCCTTTCGGGTCGACCAGCACCGGTTTGCCCTGGGCGCGCGCGAAACGGATCATCTCGGCGATGTGGGCGAGGCCGCCCTTGCCGTAATCGGACAGGATCACCACGTCGCAGGCAGCAACGCGCTGGCGAAATTCGGCCAGCTTGGTCTGCAGTACCTCGTGGGCCGGCGCATTCTCGAAGTCGATGCGCAGCAGCTGCTGCTGGCGGCCGAGCACGCGCAACTTGACGGTGGTGGACAGCTGCGGATCCTCGTGCAGGCTCGCGTCGATGTTCGCCTGAACAAGCAGGCGCGCCAGCGCAGCTCCGGCCTCGTCGGCGCCGACGACCGACAGCAGCGCAACCTGCGCGCCAAGCGCGGCGACGTTGCGCGCGACGTTCGCCGCGCCGCCGGGACGTTCCTCGATCCTGCCGACCTTGACGACCGGCACCGGTGCCTCCGGCGAGATGCGCTCGACATCGCCGAACCAGTAGCGGTCGAGCATGACGTCGCCGACGATCAGGATGCGGGCCTGGGAGGTGTCGGGGGGATCGGGTAGTTTCATGGCGTCAGGTCGAATTCCTCGGTGCGGCGCGGCGGGAAGGTCTCCCAACCGCCACAGGCCGGGCAGCGCCAGTGGAACTGGCGCGCCTTGAAGCCGCAGTCGTCGCAGCGGTAGCGCGCCACGCGGCGGGTGTGCGCGTGGACGAGATTACGGACCAGCTCGAGGTCGGCACGCCGCTCGACGGGGGCCAGCAGGATCTGCGCCTCAAGCAGCTTGTCAAGGCCAAGCAAAGTCGGATTGCGCCTGAGCTCGTCGCGCACCAGCGCGTAGGCGGCCACCGGGCCGTGTTCGGCCAGTTCGGCACGGAACACCGCATCGAGCAGATCGAGCGAGGCATGGCGTTCAAGATAGCCGCGCAGCAGCGTGATGCCGTCAGCGGCGCGGCCGAGGCTCTGATAGGCCGCCATGAGCTTGTCGGCGGCCAGCGCCAGGTATTGTGGATCCTGCTGTTCGATGCCCTGCCAGGCGTCGATCGCCGCCGCGGCGTCCGCCGCCGTCCCGTCGGCGCCGACTTTCGCCAGCAGCTCGCCGCGCATCAACGTCGCGCGCACACAGCGGCGATGCCCCGCAAGCGCGGCGGCCAGGCGTTCGCGCGCCGCCGCATGGCGTCCGTTAGCCAGATCGGCCGCCGCTAGCTCGCAGTGGAATTCGGCGATCTGTTTTTGCCACAGGGGTCCGGCGTGATCGGGCAGCTCGGCGGCCAGCGTGATCGCCTTCTCCCATTCGCGCTCCTGCTGGTAGATCTCGAGCAGGTTGCGCAACGCCTCCTCGTCGCGCGCCGTGCCGCGCAGATTGAGGAAGATTTCCTCGGCGCGGTCGAGCAGCCCGGCCTTCAGATAATCGAGGCCGAGTTCGGCATGGGCCTGCAGGCGCTGCTCCGCCGACAGGCGTGCCAGCGAGTCCTGCTGGTCGAGCAGATACTTGTGCACCCGAATGGCGCGGTCGGTCTCGCCGCGGCGGCGGAACAGGCTGCCGAGCGCGAAGTGCATCTCGATGGTTTCCGGATCGATTTTCGCGGCTTCGAGGAAGGCCTCGATGGCTTTGTCCGGCTGCTCGTTGAGCAGGAAATTGAGGCCGGCGAAATAGGACTGCGGCAGCGCGCGCGAGGCACTCAGCAGATGGCGAATGTCGATGCGCGCCGCCAGCCAGCCGAGCGCAAAAAACACCGGCAGGGCGAGCAGCCACCAGAGTTCAATTTCCATAACGTTCACCCGCCCGCCGCTTGCGGGCGCGCATCCTGTCGGGAGCGCTGGCGTTCGAGACGATCGAGACTGCGGCGTTGCCGCAGCAGCCGGGGCAGAAAAGCCAGCATGCCGAGCAGCGCGCCGCAGATCAGCGCGACGAGAATCACCAGCACCAGCGGTGCCTGCCAGTGAGCATCGAAGAAGAAGTGCAGCTCGACCGGCCCGCTATTCTTGAGCGCCAGCCCAAGCAGGATGGCGAACAGCACCCCGCGCAGGAGCCAGATCAGGAGCCGCATCGCAGCGCCGGCCCGCCGTCATGCCGCGGGGCGCTGATCAACGCGCTCGCGGAGCTCCTTGCCGGCCTTGAAATGCGGCACGTATTTGGCCGGCACTTCGACCTTGAAGCCCGACTTCGGATTGCGCCCGATGCGCGGCGGGCGATAGTTGAGCGAAAAGCTGCCAAAGCCGCGGATCTCGATGCGGTCGCCCCTCGACAGCGTGTCGGCGAGCGCATCAAGGATCACCTTGACGGCCAAGTCGGCATCCTTGGCCACCAGTTGGGGAAAGCGTTGCGCGAGGTGGGCGATCAGTTCCGATTTCGTCATGACGCCGCCTCCGGCGCACGGACCAGGGAATGCGGCCGCCCCCCGCGGGGGGACGGCCGGACGCAGTTGCCAGCGGGGAAGGCTTGCATGGTCTTGCCGCCCCGGATCACTTCTGGTTGAGCTTGGCTTTCAGCAGGGCGCCCAGGTTGGTGGTACCGGTCGCCGCCGCGGCGGAATCCGCCGAGAACTTCTGCATCGCTTCGGCCTGCTCGACCTGATCCTTGGCCTTGATCGACAGGTTGAGCGAACGCGACTTGCGATCCACGTTGATGATCAACGCCTCGACGCGGTCGCCCACCTTGAGATGCTGAGAGAGATCCTCGATGCGCTCGCGCGAAAACTCGGAGACGCGCAGGTAGCCCTCGACGTCACCTTCCAGATCGATCACCGCACCGCGCGCATCGACGTTCTTCACGATACCCGAAACGAGGCTGTTCTTGTCGTGCGTGGCAATGTAGCTGGTGTAGGGATCGCCGTCGAGTTGCTTGATGCCCAGCGAGATGCGTTCCTTGTCCACATCGATGGACAGCACCACCGCCTCGACCTCGTCGCCCTTCTTGTAGTTCTGCTTGGCTTCCTCGCCACCGAGCGACCAGGACAGGTCGGACAGATGCACCAGGCCGTCGATGCCGCCGGGCAGGCCGATGAAAATGCCAAAGTCGGTAATCGACTTGATGGCGCCCTTCACCTTGTCGCCCTTCTTGTGATTCATGGCGAAGTCTTCCCACGGGTTCGGCTTGCACTGCTTCATGCCGAGGGAGATGCGGCGACGGTCCTCGTCGATTTCGAGGATCATCACTTCGATTTCATCGCCGAGCTGGACGACCTTGGACGGGTGGATGTTCTTATTGGTCCAGTCCATTTCAGAGACGTGCACCAGACCTTCGATGCCCTGCTCGATCTCGACGAAGGCGCCGTAGTCGGTGAGGTTGGTGACCTTGCCGAACAAGCGCGTGCCGGACGGATAGCGGCGGCCGATGCCGACCCACGGATCCTCGCCGAGCTGCTTCATGCCGAGGCTGACGCGGTTCTTTTCCTGGTCGAACTTGAGCACCTTGGCGGTGATCTCGTCGCCGACGTTGAGCACCTCGGAGGGATGCCGCACGCGGCGCCAGGCCAGGTCGGTGATGTGCAGCAGGCCGTCGATGCCACCGAGATCGACGAAGGCGCCGTATTCGGTGATGTTCTTGACGATGCCCTTGACGACGGTGCCCTCCTGGAGGGTTTCGAGCAACTTCTGGCGTTCCTCGCCCATGTTGGCCTCGAGCACCGCACGCCGCGACACGACGACGTTGTTGCGCTTGCGGTCGAGCTTGATGACCTTGAATTCGTATTCCTTGCCCTCGTAGGGGGTGGTGTCCTTGACCGGCCGGGTGTCGACCAGCGAGCCGGGCAGGAAGGCGCGAATGCCGTTCGTCATGACGGTCAGGCCGCCCTTCACCTTGCCGGTGACAACGCCCTTGACGAGGATATTGTCGTTGAGCGCCTTGTCGAGGTCGTTCCAGGCGGCGATGCGCTTGGCCTTGTCGCGGGAAAGACGGGTTTCGCCATAGCCATCTTCGAGCATCTCGATGGCGACCTGGACGAATTGGCCGGGGGTGGCTTCGACTTCGCCGCGGTCGTTCTTGAACTCATCGACCGCGATAAAGGATTCGGACTTGAGTCCCGCATTGACAACAACGAAGTTCTGATCGACGCGCACGACTTCGGCGGTGATCACCTCGCCGGCGCGCATTTCCTGGCGCGCAAGGCTTTCCTCGAAGAGGGCGGCAAAGGATTCGCTTGACTGGGGAGCGGGAGCAGCGGTAGCAGACATTGAAATTTCCAAAATAACCGTCGGTCAGGACGGGTTAGTTGATGAACGGCAGCTTGCGATGGATGCTGTCCATCACCGCTGCCACGACTTCGCCGATGCCCAACGTGGTGGTATCCACCCTGTTGGCATCGGCGCATTGCTTCAGGGGCGCGGCGCTCCGCGCGGCATCGCGCGCATCGCGGTCTCGCAGATCCTGCACAATGTCCTGCAAAAGGGGACGCATGTTAGCAGGCATTCCCTTGTCGATCAACTGCTTATAACGTCTTTCGGCGCGCGCCTCGGCCGACGCCGTCAGGAATACCTTGACCGGAGCGTCGGGGAAGACAACCGAGCCCATGTCGCGTCCGTCGGCGACCAGGCCGGGGAAGCGTCTAAAGGCGCGCTGGCGATCCAGCAAGGCAGCCCGCACGGCCGGCAAGGCGGCAATTTTCGAAGCGCCGTTGCCCACAGCCTCGGCGCGAATCGCCTCGGTAACGTCCTCTCCAGAAAGAAGAATCTTGTCGTCAGCGAACTCGGCGGGCAGGTTCGCCGCCACAGACGCCAGCGCAGATTCGTCGTCCAGCGCGACATTGGCCTTCAGCGCCGCCAACGCGGTCAGGCGATACAGAGCACCGCTGTCAAGGAAATGGAATCCAAGCGACTGCGCTACGCGCTGCGCCACCGTGCCCTTGCCGGAGGCTGACGGGCCGTCGATGGCAATGACCGGCGCGGCGATTTGCGCAAAGGCGACGAAGTAATGCGGGAAGGTCTTGGCGACGCACTGCGGGTCGTTGATGCGCACCGGCACGCCAGCCAGCGCAGCAAGCGAGAAACACATCGCGACACGATGATCGTCGTAGGTGTCGATGCCCACGTTGGCATGCAAAGTCGGCGCTGGCAGGACGGCAATCCAGTCGGTTCCTGCTTCAACCGTCGCGCCTAGCTTGCGCAGTTCGGTCGCCATTGCGACGATGCGGTCGGTCTCTTTCACCCGCCACGAGGCAATGTTGCGCAGCGTGCATCGGCCGTCGGCGAACAGTGCGGCGACCGCCAGCGTCATTGCGGCATCGGGAATGTGGTTGAGGTCGAGGTCGAAGGCTTTCAACTGGCCGCTTTCGGGCGCACGGGCTTCGATCCAGTTATCGCCCCAGGTGATGCGCGCGCCCATCGTCGCCAACGCATCGGCGAACTTCACATCGCCCTGGATGCTCTGTCGACCGACGCCCTCCACACGCACGGGGCCGCCGCCGATGGCCCCCGCCGCAAGAAAATAGGACGCCGACGAAGCATCCCCTTCGACATAAACCACGCCGGGGCTGCGATAGCCCTGCCCACCCGGAATCGTGAAGCGCGACCAGCCTTCGCGGTCAACCTGCACGCCGAAGCGCGCCATCAGGTTGAGCGTGATCTCGATGTAGGGCTTGGAGATCAGTTCCGTCGTCAGTTCGATCACTGCCGTTTTGCCCGAATGTTGGCAAACGAGCGGCAAGCACATCAGCAAGGCCGTGAGGAATTGCGAAGAAACATCGCCGCGCACCCGGATCGGCCCGGTGAGCTTGAGGTCGGCCGGAAAGAGTTCCAGCGGCGGGAAACCGTCATTGCCGGTGTAGCGGATATCACAGCCGATCTGGCGCAGGCCGTCGACGAGATCACCGATCGGGCGCTCATGCATGCGCGCCACGCCGCCAATCTTGTAATGACCGCCCGAGAGTGCCAGCGCTGCCGTCAGCGGCCGGATCGCGGTGCCGGCATTGCCCATGAACAGGTCGCCCTGCTTGACCGGAAAGACGCCGCCTGCACCGCGCACGCGCCAGGCATGTACTCCAGCAGCTTCGAGGCCGATTCCCAGCGCGGCCAGTGCATCAAGCATCACGCGCGTATCGGCGGAATCGAGCAGTTCGCGAATCTCCGTCGTACCCTTGGCCAGCCCGGCCAGCAGCAGCAGGCGATTGGAGATGCTTTTCGATCCGGGCAGCTTCACGGTGCCGGCGGCACGGCGCAACGGCGGAAGCTGAATGAAATTCATCGTTCGAAAAAATCAGAGGGTTTCGAGCCAGGCGTCGCGGCGTGCGCGCGCGGCCGCGAACATCGCTTCCAGACCGGCACTGTCGGCGCTGGCCAGCAGCACGCGCGTCTTCAGCAGTTCCATCATGAAGGCATCGACTTCCTTGAGGAGCGCATTGCGGTTGGCGATGCAGATGTCGCGCCACATTTCCGGGTGACTGCTGGCGATGCGTGTGAAATCGCGGAAACCGCTGGCGGCGAAGCCGAACAGCTGGTCGGCATTGTCGCGCACGGCAAGATCATGCACCAGCGCGAAAGCCAGGAGGTGCGGCAGGTGGCTCACCGCCGCGAAAACGCGGTCGTGGTCCGCGGGCGCCAGTTCGGAAATCCGCGCGCCGCAAAGTTCCCACAGTTTGCGGATCGCCTGTACGTCTGCCGGCCGGTTTTCCGGCAGCGGGGTGAGTACCACGCGCTTGCCGACGAAAAGGTCCGCCTGGGCGGCTGCAACGCCGCTCTTTTCGGCGCCGGCGATCGGGTGGCCGGGAATGAACTGGCCGATGCGGTCGCCGAATACCGACAGCGCCGCCGCGACAACATCGCTCTTGGTGCTGCCGCCATCGGTCACCAGGGTCTGCGGTTCGAGATGCGGCAGCATGGCCTGCATCACGGGCGCCATCTGGCCGACCGGCATGCCGAGCAACACGAGGTCGGCATCCTTGAGTGCGCTCGCCCAGTCGCTGCCGATTTCGTCGATGACGCCGCGTGCGAGGGCCGCTTCGAGGGGAGCACGCGTGCGGCCCATGCCGACGATGTGCGGACGCCGTCCCGCCAGCGCCGACTTGATGGCTAGCGCGAACGAGCCGCCAATCAGGCCAACACCACAGACGACGAGCTTTCCAGCCATCAGAGCGACTGTTCCAGCGCGTCGAGGAAGCGCGCGTTCTCGGTTTCGAGACCGATGGTGACGCGCAGGTGATTCGGCAGGCCGTAACCGCCAATCGGCCGGACGATGACGCCCTGCTTGAGCAGCTTCTGGTTGACCGCCGCGCCCTCGGCCACTGCGAAGGTGACGAAGTTGCCATGCGAGGGGATGTGCTCCAGCCCCAGCCGCTTGAGGCCGGCAACGACCTGCTCCATGCCGCGTCGATTGAGTTCGTAGCTCTCGGCGACGAACAGAGCGTCGTCGAGCGCGGCGCAGGCCGCGGCGATGGCCAGGTTGTTGACGTTGAACGGCTGGCGCACGCGGTTCATCAGGTCGGCGATTGTCGGCGCGGCGACCGCATAACCGACCCGCAAGCCGGCCAGCCCATAGACTTTCGAGAAGGTGCGCGTCAGGACCAGGTTGGGAAAATCCTTCAGCCAGGCGACGGTATCGACGCGATCGGCCGGCGGCAGATAGTCGTTGTAGGCCTCGTCGAGCACCACCGCGACGTCGGCCGGCACGGCTGCCAGAAAGGCGCGCACCTCGGCATAGGGCAGGAAGTTGCCGGTCGGATTGTTCGGGTTGGCGATCCACACCACGCGCGTGTCCGGGCGGATCGCGGCCTTCATGGCGGCGAGATCGTGGCCGTAGTGCTTTGCCGGCGCGACGAGACATTCGGCGCCGGTGCTCATCGTCGCCAGCGGATAGACGGCGAAGGCGTGCTGCGAAAACACCGCCGAGCGGCCCGGCGCGAGGAAGACGCGCGCGGCGAGATCGAGCACGTCGTTCGAGCCGTTGCCGAGCACGATCTGGTTTTGCCCGACGCCGAGACGATCCGCCAGAGCAGCGATCAGCTCGAATTGGTCGGGATAGCGCTCGATACCATCAATGGCCTTCTGTACGGCGGCGCGCGCCTTCGGACTCATGCCACGCGGGTTTTCGTTGGAAGCGAGCTTGACGATCCTGTCGGCCGGCAGGCCCATCTCGCGGGCGAGCTGGGTAATCGGCTTGCCCGGCACATAGGGCGAAATCCTGCGGACGTAACTGAGCGCCTGATCGGTGATGCTCATGGTCATTTCTCGGCGCGCGGGTAGGAACCGAGTTCCTTGAGGAAACCGACACAACCGCGCAGATCGTCGAGCGCTGCGCGCAGCTTCGCCTCGCTGCGATGGCCCTCGACGTCGATGAAGAACACATATTCCCAGCGCGAGTTGCCGAGGCCGCGCGCCGGGCGCGATTCGAAACGCGACATCGAGACGCCGTGCTGCTTGAGCGGCGTCAGTAGGTCATGCACGGCGCCGGGCTTGTTCTGTGCCGAGCAGACGAACGAAGTCTTGTCGCGGTCCGACGGGCCGGCATCGTGCCCCGCCAGCACGACGAAGCGCGTCGTGTTGTTGGGGTCGTCCTCGATGTTGGCGGCGAGGATGTTCAGCTCGTAGAGCCGCGCCGCTGCCTCGCCGGCAATCGCGCAGGCTGCGGGATCCTGCGCAGCCATGCGCGCCGCCTCGGCGTTGCTGGCCACCGGGATGCGCGCCAGGTTCGGCAGGTTGCGATTGAGCCATTCGTGGCACTGCGCCAGCGACTGGGCATGCGAGTAGAGCTTGTTGACGCCGTCGAGCGCTGTCGCCCGCGTCATGAGGTTCTGATGAATGCGCAAATTGACCTCGCCGCAGATCATCAGCGGTGAGGTCAGCAGCTGGTCGAGCGTGCGGCCGACGGAACCCTCGGTGGAATTCTCGATCGGCACCACGCCGTAGTCGACCTGGCCCGACTCGACGGCACGGAACACGTCGTCGATGGTGAGATACGGCGTGAAGGTTGGCGCCGAGCCGAAATGCTTCTTCGCCGCGGATTCGGTAAAGGTGCCGGCCGGGCCGAAATAGGCGATCCTGAGCGGCTGTTCGAGTGCCAGGCAGGCCGACATGACCTCGCGGAAGATGGTGCGCACCGCCGCGTCGGGCAGCGGGCCGGGATTCGTCGCGGCGATGCGGCGCAGCACCTGGGCCTCGCGCTCGGGCCGGTAGATGTTGCCGTGCTTGATCTCGCCGACGCGGTGCGCCAGCTTCGCGCGCTCGGACAACAGCCGCAGCATCTCGCCGTCAATCGCGTCGATGCCTTCGCGCAGTTGGCCGAGTTCCTCTTCCTGGCTAGCCATGGGTGCGCTCGAACTCCTTCATGAAGGCAACCAGCGCCTGCACACCCGCCAGCGGCATCGCGTTGTAGATCGAGGCGCGCATGCCGCCGACCGACTTGTGGCCCTTGAGCTGCAGCAGGCCGGCGTCACGCGCGCCGGCGAGGAAGCCTTCGTTGAGCGTTTCGTCGCGCAGGAAGAAAGGCACGTTCATGTGCGAGCGGAACGGCTTCTCGACACGGGTCAGATAGAAATCGGTGGCATCCAGATAGCCATAGAGCAGTTCGGCCTTGGCGATATTGCACCGCTCGATTTCCGCCAGTCCGCCCTGCCGCTTGAGCCACTGGAACACCAGACCGGCGATGTAGATGCCGTAGGTCGGCGGCGTGTTGTACATCGAGCCGTTGGCCGCGACGGTCCGGTATTCGAAGGCCGAGGGACACAATGGCGATGCACGGTCGAGCAGGTCGTCGCGCACGATGACCAGCGTCAGGCCCGCCGGGCCGATGTTCTTCTGCGCGCCGCCAAAGATCAGGCCATAGCGTGCAATGTCGATGCGCCGCGACAGGATGTTCGACGACATGTCGGCGACGATCGGCACACCGGCCGGCGTGTCCGGCAACTCCTGAAACTCGACGCCGTCGATGGTTTCGTTGCTGCACAGAAACAGGTAGGCCGGATCGGCCGAGAAGCGAAAAGTCGGCGCCGGTGGGACGGCGAGATAAGGCCCGGACAGCCCGCCGGCGGCCAGCTGCGGCGTGCAGTATTTCTGCGCTTCCCTGAACGACTTGGCCGACCAGGTGCCCGTCACGATGTAATCGGCGGTCTTTTTCCCGCCGAGCAGGTTGAGCGGAATGATCGCGTTCTCGGCGATGGCGCCACCCTGCATGAAGAGGATCTTGTAGTTCGCCGGCACCGCCAGCAGTTCGCGCAGGTCGGCTTCGGCCTGCGCGGCGATCTGTGTGAATTCCTTGCCGCGATGGCTCATCTCCATCACCGACATGCCGGAACCATGCCAGTCGAGCATCTCCTCTGCCGCCTGCCGCAACACCTCTTCGGGCAAAGCGGCCGGGCCGGCGCTGAAATTGTAGGGGCGGGCCATGCTTATTCCCCCGCCTCGTCTGCGTCGGATTCTTCCGTCTCGATGACCTTCTCGATGCCGGCCAGCGTCGTGCCGTCGTCGAGGTTTATGAGCCGCACGCCCTGGGCCGAGCGACCGGTCTCGCGCACCTGGTCGACCTTGCTGCGGATCAGCACGCCGCCGGTGGAAATCAGCATCACCTCGTCGTTTTCCTCGACCAGCACCGCGCCGACCACAGCGCCATTGCGTTCGGAGGTCTGGATCGCAATCATGCCCTTGGTACCGCGGCCGTGCTTGGTGTATTCGGCAATCGGCGTGCGCTTGCCATAGCCGTTCTCGGTCGCGGTCAGGACGTTGAGCCGCTCGTCCTGCGCCACCAGCATGCAGATGACCTTCTGACCGTCTTCGAGCATCATGCCGCGCACGCCGCGCGCCGCCCGGCCCATCGGCCGCACGTCGTCCTCGGCAAAGCGTACCGCCTTGCCGGCATCGGAGAACAGCATCACGTCGCAAGCGCCATCGGTGATCGCCACGCCAATCAGGTAGTCGCCATCGTCGAGATTGACGGCGATGATGCCGGCCTTGCGCGGATTGGCAAAATCGCTGAGCGGCGTCTTCTTGACCGTGCCCATCGCCGTCGCCATGAAGACGAAGTGCGCCTCGTCAAAAGTCGGCGTTGGCAGGACGGCGGTGATCTTCTCGCCCTCCTCCAGCGGGAACAGGTTGACGATCGGCTTGCCGCGCGAGGTGCGCGTGCCCTCCGGCACCTCATAAACCTTGAGCCAATACACCCGGCCGCGGTTCGAGAAGCACAGGATGTGGTCGTGCGTGTTGGCGATGAACAGGCTATCGACGAAATCGTCATCCTTGATGTCGGCGGCCTTCTTGCCGCGCCCGCCGCGCTTCTGCGTGCGGTAGTCGTCGAGGCTCTGGCGCTTGACGTAGCCGCCGTGCGACAGCGTGACCACCATGTCCTCGCGCGCGATCAGGTCTTCGAGATTGATGTCGGCCGTCTGCAAAACGATCTCGGAGCGGCGTGGGTCGCCAAACTGCGCCCTTATTGCGCCAAGCTCGTCGGCGATGATCTGCGTAATGCGTTCGGGCCGCGCCAGGATGTCGAGCAGGTCGGCGATCTGCTCCATCACCTCGCGGTACTCGGCGAGAATCTTGTCCTGTTCGAGTCCGGTGAGACGCTGCAGGCGCAGTTCGAGGATCGCCTGCGCCTGGGCATCGGACAGGAAATAGCCGCGCCGCGACAGGCCGAACTCGGGCGCCAGCCCTTCGGGCCGCGAGGCCTCGGCGGCGGCGCGTGTCAGCATCTCCTCCACCAGCGTCGATTTCCAGGCACGCGCCATCAGCCCGCGCTTGGCCTCGGCCGGCGTCGGCGCCGCCTTGATCAGCGCGATTACCTCATCGACATTGGAGAGCGCGACGGCCAGTCCTTCGAGCACATGGCCGCGTTCGCGCGCCTTGCGCAGTTCGAACACCGTGCGCCGCGTCACCACTTCGCGGCGATGCGCCAGGAAGCATGTCAGCAATTGTTTCAGGTTCAGCAGCTGCGGGCGGCCGTCGACGAGCGCCACCATGTTCATGCCGAAGGTATCCTGCAGCTGGGTCTGCTTGTAGAGGTTGTTGAGCACCACCTCGGGCACTTCGCCACGCTTGAGCTCGATCACCACGCGCATGCCGGACTTGTCGGACTCGTCCTGGAGATGGGCGATCTCCTCGATCTTCTTTTCCTTGACCAGCTCGGCGATCTTTTCCAGCAGGGCCTTCTTGTTCACCTGGTAGGGCAGTTCATCGACGATGATCGCCAGCCGGCCACCCTTTTCGAGCTCCTCGAAATGGGTGCGCGCACGCATGATCACACGGCCGCGACCGGTCAGGTAGCCTTCCCGGACGCCGGCAACGCCGTAGATCAGGCCGGCGGTCGGAAAATCCGGCGCCGGCACGATCTTGATGAGTTCCTCGATGCCGATCGCCGGATCGTCGAGTAGTGCGAGACAGGCGTCGATGACCTCGGCGAGGTTGTGCGGCGGGATGTTGGTGGCCATGCCGACCGCGATGCCCGCGCTGCCGTTGATCAGCAGGTTGGGGATGCGCGTCGGCAGGATTAGCGGTTCCATCTCCGAGCCGTCGTAGTTCGGCCCGAAGTCGACGGTCTCTTTCTCGATGTCCAGCAGCAGTTCGTGGCCGATCTTCGCCATGCGCACTTCGGTGTA
>Ga0172370_10007451_pt1 | contig 13406 bp, 14 predicted proteins | sample LakKiv5m_FD_114538 | JGI IMG/M metagenome (GOLD analysis project Ga0172370, IMG submission 114538) | Freshwater microbial communities from Kabuno Bay, South-Kivu, Congo - kab_022012_11.5m | ecosystem: Environmental > Aquatic > Freshwater > Lake | place: Democratic Republic of the Congo...
GTTTTCTAATATTTTCTTTAAAATGGTTTTGGCAAATCTGGACAACAGCCTTGGGATAGACCTTAAGACATGCGTCTCTGATATTTGGGTTGTCGTCGCATACAAGAGCTTGCAGAGGGTAGTTTAAAAGCCTTACATGGGTAAAGAAATCAAGACAGGAAAGGTAGTTCTCAGAAGGGGCGAGCGTGTATGTTGGAATATCGTGAGTTAGATAATCAATGCCGTAGATAACAGGAATCTTCTTTTCAAAGCCTTTAACTTTAACAAACTTACCATCAACAACTAAAATCCCACAAAACTTGGTGCAAAAAAGCCTTGTTATATCCGCGCAGTGGGGAAGGACCTTTAAAGCCTGAAAGGTCTTATTAAAGGCAGTGCCTAAAGATATGTCAGAGTGGAGAGCAAGCTTTCTTAGAGGCATTCCGGACAGATATTGATCCAAAAGTTTTGAGGGTTTAAGTGGCTTTGATCTGTCAACGAAAAACCATTTAGAGCAGCTTAAACACCTATATCTTATTTTCCCATTACGAAGACCTCTACGAACAGTTCTTACGCTAAAACATTCTTTGCATTTTGGATTTTTTTAACCATTTAAGGATCTTACTCTTTGTTACTAAGTGAAAACAGTATCTTTGCTTACCACGACAATTCTATCTCCCAAAAAAAGCGCCAGATTTTGAACGGTCTCATTTCAAAATTTCAGAGTTTTCTTGATTTAACAGCTTATCTTCCAGTTCGATCCTTATCAATTCCTTGTTTACAAATTCATATCTTCTTTAAAACAGCAATAAAAAGTAAAAATTGAAGAAACCGTACTAATGGTACTAGAAATATTAACTGGTCTTAATACAGAACAGCTGGAAGTTCTAGATTATCTGAACAAGACGTGGTTTGCTGACATAAGTTAAATAATATGCCTAAGATTATTTAATTGACTGAATATTTTTATAAGTTTACTATTTTAGTCATACGCCTTTTGAAAGCATGTAGAGAGAGAGAAAAATCAATGTCAATAAAGACCTTCTCGCTATTTTTTTTATTATAGTTATTCATATCCTGTTTTTTTTACGTTGCTAAAACCGAATAAATTTTTTTGGGACAGCGATGCCGAGATTAAACACTACCCAACACGAGAATATTTATACCGAAGTATAAGGTTGGATAAAACATTTCCCTTTTGGACAAAAAAAGTCCTTTTTGTCCACGCACTATATGCAGACATGGAAAACGCATATTTTAATCCAGTAAATGTTTTATCAATTGTACTGTTTGGTCCCGTCGTTTCGTATAAAATTATCCACTTTTTATCTGTTTTTGTGGGAGCAGTAGCCTTATACGCTTTCTTAAAAAAGAAAGGGTTTAGGCTTAACACCTTTTTTTGTAGCGTACTTAATTTATTTTTACAATTTTTTCCATCTCAACCACACGATCCATTTCAATATTCTTCCTGTATCTTTGCTTTTTCCATTAAATATTCTTTTGGCAGATTACTTTGTCCACACATCGAAAAAGAAGTATTTAATTTACCAATCTATTTTGCTTGGCTATGGATTTTTATGGGGTCACCCCCAAACATCGCTTCTGATATTTCTTGGGCTAGCTCTTTACATACTTATTGCAGGAAATCAACTTAAAATAAAGCAAAAAGCTCTCTATTTGTTCTTTACTTTATTTTTATCTTTAGGAATAGCATTACCCCAAATTATTCCGTCAATCAAAGCATATGTTAACAGTCACAGAAGTGAAAAAACTTATTTCGGCCTTACAGGGATCATTAACTCCCGAGCTGTCACTTTCCTATATATTTCCGTATATTTACAGTACAAACGCCTATTATTACGGCGAAGACGTGCTTGAAGAATACTCTTATACCGAATTGTATACTTATGTGGGAATAACGGCACTTGTGCTTTTTGGAATATTTATTTTACACGGCAAAAAGGACAGATTTTTTTATTATATTTACTCACTTCTGGTAGCATTTCTAATCTTAGGGTACTTAAGATACATTCCATTTATACATCTTGAAAATTTACCCGTTTTATCGTCTTTTCGCTACTGGACTCGGTCAATTTTTTTGTTTGATTTTTCTTTGGCACTGGGCGGAGCTTTTGTACTTCAGAACGTTAATTTTACAAAAGTTACTATAAGCAAGAAATCAGTGTTGTTGCTAGTACCGATTTTGTACCTTGTTTTGCTAACTTTGGTAAATACATCTAATCCCATGCATCAGTCGGTATTAGCAAGTTTAATCAATTGCAAACTAAACGTACTTCAAAAAAAAGACATTTTGATTTGGGCAGCCCTTCCATTGTGTGTTAGTTTTTTAATTTTAGTAAGAAGCAAAACTACTAAAACCTATATAATATCAGTCGCTACCAGCATCTTAGTTTTAGTAATAGTGTTTGATTACAGATACTATGCCGCGGATGTTCTGAATCTAAGAATTAAAAACTGGAGCCGTGAATCAGAGCTAACTTTTCCCGTGTACTACAACTATCACAGAATAATTGACGAAAGCATGCATGTTCGAGGTATGAAACCGCTTCTTCGTCTTGCCTATACACCGTATGGTTATACCCAATTTGTAGACAAAGGCTATTGGGAATTCTTTAACAAATACAGCCTTGGAAAATCACCTAAAACTTCTTATGCCAATGATTTTATAAGGAACGAACTGAAAGCATCAATACTGAAAAATTTCGGTATTTCATACATTAGGGCCGGTAAAACAAAATTCGCAGTAAGGAATGCCCAACAACCATATTTCTTAAAAGACGATGCAGCTTCGGAAGTATTCGAATCCTCGGAAGGTAATATCACGGTCAAGGTTGTTAATAATTCTGACAGTATTTACACAACTTTAAAAAACGACAGCAATTGGACAGTTAAAGTAAACGGCAAGTATATAAAACCGGATATTTGGGAATCGGTTTTTATGAAAATTCCTGCGCCATCCGGAGAAAATATACTTGAGCTAAGGTATATTCCTAAGGACTTTTATCTCGGAGTGGTTTTGGGCGTGTTAGTTATTATAGCTACCATGCACCTTATCAAGAAAGCAAACCTTGATTCTATCAATTAACAAATAAAATATAATTTTGCCAAACTGCCTACAACTTACGTGGTCACAACAAACTTCATTGGGTCAGTTAAATTAAGTCTGCATCTGAGGTATACTAACAACATGAGTGATACTTACAACTGGTATTCAACTCTGATTAAACCCTCGTGGGCTCCTCCGGGCTGGCTTTTTGGGCCCGTGTGGACTGTTTTATACATTATTATTGCTTTAACTTTTGGTTCGGTTTTCTATAAAGTATTAAAAAAGGAGCTTCCTTGGTATGTAATTATACCGTTTGCACTAAATCTGTTGTTCAATTTTGCATTCACCCCCATACAGTTTGGTCTTAAAAATAATTTGCTTGCAGCCTTCGACATTGCGATGGTACTAACTACTTTAACATGGGCTTTGGTTTCTATTTTTCCTTACGTGCGATGGATAACCTTTGCTAACATTCCGTATTTTGTTTGGGTACTTTTCGCAACAATCTTACAATTTACTATTACGTATTTGAACAGGCGATAGCTATGCGCACCAGATTTTCCTTATTTGCCATTTAATAACTTTGGTAGTAATTTAACAGTTGAAGATCCATATGACTAATACACATAATTTTATGGTCTTTGCCTTCATTTTTACTTTGTGTACTTTTTTCCCCATTTCGCTTGCTGCCGACTCTACGTGCACGTGTTCGTGTGAGAAAAATGAAGCTGTGGTTGCGGGAATGGCGACACCCGACAGTACTAAGAAGTCGCCGCTTATTCGCAACATCGGCGCATTGGTTGGAATGGGAGCTTTGGCTCTCTTTTTTTATAAATATAACTCTAGCAAATCATTTTGGGCCGATAAAGTACGATAAGCTGGTGGGTGACTACAATTCAGGCATTAATCCACACATATTACCTGTGTCTTGCCGTTTACCATAATTCCACGACAACCAAGCTCTACAACCCAAACCGAGCACTGTCCGTATTTTTTATCAGTGGTAATTTTACCCCGCATGCCCTCACTTAGTTCTTCTTTGGTAAGTTCAACCTGGCACATGCCCTGGCACTCGCTGTTATCGTGACAGACGTTACCTCTATCCGTCGCCTTGATATTGCACGTTTCATACGGTTCAGGACCTTGCTTCTTCCATATTCCACCAATTCCCAAACACTCACTTTCTGTTCTTGGAAGCGTTACCTTTTTACCGCACGGGTTTTCAGGTTTTGGATAAAACGGTTTTCCGTGAGCGACCCATTGATTATTCTGGCAAATCCAACTATCTTCCGGGCCATCTATAACAAAGCGAGTTATTAACAACATTCCAAGAAATGATACGAGAAATAATAATAGTATGTATTTTCGTTTCGTAAACTAATTATATAGCGTATTACAAACTTATAATATAGTAACACCGGTGCACAGAGGAATTTTATTCAAAATAAGGTAAAATTAACATATGCGGTTTGCTCGATTTTACACAAAACCAAAGCCCGGGGTGTTATTAGAAATATTTATTATCTCAGCTATTTTTATTCTTGCGTATTTTGTTAACAGCAGCAATTACGCAATACCAAGCAGTATGAAAAAACAGATATGGGCAACGAGTGGGTTGTTGCCAAGGATATGCGGGATGGCGTCAATCCCTATGAAAAAACGCTGGGCGGCAATCTTCTTGAAAATAACAAATACGCAACCCAGTTTCCACTTTACTATTACTTTATTTCACTTGTTTCGTTACCCTCCGGTACGCGTTTTGACCCGTTTGTCGCCAATTACCGAGTTATCATGCAGATTTTTGAGTACGTCGCCTTTATTTTTCTCTATTTAATATTCAAACAAAGAAATCAAAAGGTGTTTGGTATACTTGCCGCATCGTTTTTCATTTTTAACAGATGGACAGTACTAAGCATTTCAACTTTAAAACAAGATATGGTTGCGATGACCTTTCTATTAGCGGCGTTGTATTTTTTTGACAAAAAAATTAGGTCGTCGTATTTGCTATACGGTCTATCACTTGGAATTAAACACCTGGGTATTTTTGTACTACCAATATTTATTATGCCGATTATATACAAGAAACGCACCCCGAAGGCATTTTTCATAGACATTTCCCTATTACTTGCGCCAATTGTTCTACCGGCTATTTACTTTTTATTTGATAATTTTAAAGCATTTTACTATTCAATGTTATTTAGCTTTACTAGAAAACCGGCAAGTTCTTGTGGCGCTTCCCCCACGGGGTATGAGAAGTTATTAGTAAACTACGACACCTTGGGAACCGGATTTGCAATGTTTTATCTTATGTTACCAAGGTTACCCTTAGCCGTATTTACTTTGTACAACACAGTTTTGTTTTTTGTGAAAAAAGTTAAACCTGCAACATATTTATTATTAGCTTATGTAATATTTGCCGCACTAAACCCAGTGTATTTTGATCAGTACATCACGTGGATCATTCCGTTTGCTATGTTAACGGCAGCTAAGGATTTTTTGATTGTAGGTGACAATACTGTAAATTTGTAGTTATCAGATAATCAGGTACACGCAAATTACATCCCAAGATCTCGATAAACCTTCATTTGAGTATTAATTTCATTTAGTATTTTCGCACTTAAATATACCGATATTAGTATTGAGATGACGGTTAAAACCACGGCGGCTATACCAATTGTTTTAAACTTTTTATCGGTGCTTTTTAAGTATTTCCAAGCGGGCCAAAGGCCTAAAGGAGGCAAAAAGAAACTAACAAGGTAAATAAACAGTTGTTTTGACCAAGCAACTGACAGGGGTTTTTCCTTCAATTGTTTTCCGCAGGCGGGACAAAAAAAATCAGTTTCTGAGATATTGGCTTTGCAATTTGAACATGCAGTTTGTGGTTCCACACCATAATAGTACTCCATGCATTGGATGATACAATCACTTACGAAACCTAATTTATGACTAATTTTTGGACTAAACTTAATAAACCTTTTACTGCCCTTGCCCCTATGGAAGACGTTACAGAATTTGTATTTAGAGAGATACTTTCCGATATAGCGAAACCGGATGTACTGTTTACGGAGTTTACCTGTACCGACGCTTTGTTTACCAAAGGCCACGATGCAGCGGCGAGAAGGTTGTTATTTTCACAGAAGCAAAAGCCAATTGTTGCACAAATCTGGGGAGCAACACCGGAACACTTTACACAAGCTGCTGAGTTTATTGCACAGCTGGGGTTTGATGGAATTGATATAAACATGGGGTGTCCGGCCAAGGATGTAATTAGGAAAAAGTCCGGTGCTGCACTGATTAAACACATAAACTTAGCCGATCAGCTAATCAAAACTACACTCAAAGGCGCCCCTAACATACCTGTAAGTGTTAAAACAAGGCTTGGCAAAGATCGCGAGGAAACTACAGAGTGGGTATCTTTTCTTTTGACAAGTGGTGTTACAGCACTTACTATTCACGGTCGCGACACAAAGTCTATGTCAAAGGGCAGTGCAAATTGGGATGAAATCGGTTACGCAGTTGAACTTAAAAACAAAATTAACCCACAAGTACTAATAATTGGTAACGGCGATGTTGCAAGCTACCAAGAAGTTCTAGACAAACACGATAAATACAAAGTAGACGGCGTTATGATAGGCAGGGGCGTATTTAAAAACCCGTGGGTATTTGACAAAAACCCAATTTCAATAAATCACTCGCGGGAAGAGTACGTAGGCCTTTTACTGAAACATACAAAGTTGTTCTGTGACACGTGGGGCACAAACAAAAACTTTGAAACATTGAAGAAATTTTTTAAGGTATACATCAAGGATTTTAAGGGCGCTGACACCCTGCGCACAAAACTAATGAGCACACAGAGTTACACCGAAGTAAAACGTCAGCTCGGAAAATTTAAATATAGGATTTAGTTACGTAAGGTCTATACCAACGTCATTGCGATGCCTTTTTTTCCTGCCCGGCCTGTTCTGCCTATTCTATGAATATAGTCGTCGTAGGTTTCCGGCATATCATAGTTTATTACGTGGGTGATATCTTCGATATCAAGTCCTCGTGAAGCAACGTCAGTTGCCAACAGAACTTTTATTTCGTTCTTTTTAAACTGTTTTAACACTAGATTTCGCTGACTTTGGCTTTTGTTACCGTGAATTGCTCCCGCCCTGTGTCCCATTGTAACAAGCATGTCACTTAGTTTCTGAACGCCCCATTTTGTTGTACCAAAGACAAGTGCCTTTTGACACTCTTGATCAATTAAAATTTTATTCAACGCATCTAGTTTTCTCTCTCCGGTTGTCAGTCTAACTATTCTTTGCGAAACATTTTTTGCAGTATCTTGTTTCTTTACACTTACTTTCACGGGATCTCTAACAAAAGACAGTAAGATTTCCTCTACTTTAGGAGGTACTGTTGCAGAAAAAAATAGTGATTGTCTGTTTTTGGGAAACAAAGAAATGAAATATTTAATGTCATTAATGAAACCAATATCTACCATACAGTCTGTTTCATCCAATACAACCGCACTAAAATCAGATAGTCTTATGGCACGTTGTTTTATCAAATCTTTGAGTCTGCCGGGTGTTGCAATAACAAAGGAAGGTTGTTTACGAAGCTCTAGTTTTTGTCTTTCTACACTCGCACCGCCTATCAGAACTGCAGTAAAAATATGCATGTCTTGACTAAAGTCGCGAAATTCGTTGTAAATTTGCATTGCTAATTCCCTTGTTGGAGTAAGAATTAGAGTTTTGCGTGATTTGTTTCTGTTCGCAAGCTCTATTAACGGAATTAAAAAGGCTGCTGTTTTACCCGTGCCTGTATTTGCAATACCGATAACATCTTTACCGTTTATAATAGCCGGAATAACTTTGTCCTGAATTGGGGTTGGATCTTTGTAACCCTTAGATAATATGTTTGCTTTTAGTAAAGTTGATACTTCAAAGTCGGTAAAACTGTGTTTGGGGAGATAGACCATCTCTTCTGCTGAAACTGCAGTTTCCTCTTGCGTTGTTCGCACAATACGCTCAAGCTCACTAACCGGCCAACCTTTAACACGGCGCGAACTTTTAGTTCCACCGTAACCGTATTGTCTTTGTTGGTCGCCGCTGCCGTATGTGGATTTGCTGCCAAATCCTCTACGTTTGCCTCCAAATGAACTAAATCTACTACTTTTGCTTCTACTGCTATAAGAATACATATTATGTGCCTTTGGAGGCTGTGAGCTATTAAAATGAGAAGGATTTGTATGGGAAAGTTGCTTATCTAAAAGGTACTATTTCCAATTCAAACGCGTCTTCGAGCTACTGCCTCAAATTATTTGACTCTGACAACCTTAACAGATATCGACGAAAAAAGCAAATTACACAGGCTGAGAAACATAGGTTACACATTAGATACAATGTTATAGAATATACATATGGATGAATTACTAATGAAAGCTAAAGCTCACTTTTGGAGTCTTTTTGACGCAAATAAATCAAAGTATCCCTGGTTTAACAAACATATTCCGTGTGTTGAAAATATTGCTAAGCATATACTTAGGATTTACCGCGACGCAAACGCAGATGTAGTTTTGATGTCTGTGTGGCTTTATAACATCGGTATTCTTACCAAAGGTTTTGAGGTGGACTATGCTGTGAGTTCAGAAGCAGAAGCCCGCAAGTTTTTATCCGAAAATAGCGCGGACTCAAAATTTATTGACGCTGTAGCTCACTGCATAAGATCTCACAGACGAAAAGACATTCAACCCGAAACCATAGAAGCTAAAATACTTGCTGTTGCAGATGCGGCCAGTCATACAGTTGAGCCAACCTACGCAGACATGGCCTCGAGAGGTGATATAACACAGGCGGCAGAACTGTTGGAACAAGATTTGCAGGCAATTGCACTTTTACCCGGTGTTCAGGCGGAAATGACATATGTTTTCGATGCTTGGAAGAAGCTTTTGGAAGTGTTTCCCAAATAGCTTATTCGTAAATTAAACGGCCCTCAATTCTACGACCTATGTTTTGATTTGTCCTCATATATTCTTCCAATACCTCTAAAGCTGATGTAGATATCACTTTGGACTTACCGTTTATGAGCATTTGTTCCTGAGAAACACTTAGAAAATCTGCACAGTTAGTAAAGTGGTAGCCCTGCATTGCTATCGTATAAAACTTTTCAGAATTAATATTTGCGCCGTTTAGCGTAATGGACGTTAGTTTGTGCAATTTATCAGAATACGTAGCTTTAATACCCGAGCTAATTTGATAACATTCACCCTCACCGTCACGATTTTCAGTGCGCATTATATGGTTAAATATTTTTCTCAACTGCTCGCCTGTTACAGTTACCCTAGTAATGCTGTCGTTGTAGGGGAAACACTCTTTAATATTTTTAAGTGTAACAAGCGGTCCTAATGACTTGGATCTGATAGAACCGCTACCAACAAACATTACATCACACTCTGCGGCGTCTCTAAACAGATCGGCAATCAAATTGCCAAGTTCGGTTTCTACAGTCCGCATCTGGTGCGTATGTTCGTGAGCTAGCTTGCATAAAATTACGTTGTATTTTTTATCAACATTTGTTTTAAATTGTTCTATGTATTCTTCCATTTTTTTATCGGGCTCACATATTGCATTTGTTATAGGTATTAATTGCCATTTCCAATCAACAATGCTGTTGGTATCGTCATCAACGACAATATCAAATCTTCCCACCTGATTAGTGCCAACACCGGCCTGTGCAATAAGCACGTTATTAATTTTTTCGGGTTTGTCTAAAACTGTGTGGGAATGTCCGCCTATTATCATATCAACACCCCAGTCGGGGTTGAGCAGAGAAGCAAGTTCTTTATCCGACTCAAAGCCAATGTGAGTTAAAAGTATTGTTAAGTCTATGTCATCGTTTTTGTAGGCATTGCATATTTTACCAACTTCGTTAGATGCTTCCTCAAGAGTAACAAAGCTTCCCACTAAAGGATCTGCCGTAAGCGCGTCCATTATCTTTTCCGTGATTATTCCGGTAAATAATATCGAAAAACCAGCTTTTTCTAATACTACGTACGGTTTCATCAAACGCCTGTTTGGACCCTTGATATATATGTTTGCATTAACAATGGGAAAGTTGGCAAATTTCTCCAGGAACAACAAGTGCTGAAGGCCGTAATCAAGCTCGTGGTTGCCAAGTGTCACAACATCCGGACACAAATAGTTCATGACTTCCATGGTGGATATGCCCTTATACTCTGTGTCAATAATGTTGCCCTGAAGCATATCTCCGGCAATAACAAAAAGTACATTTTCTTCTTCGGATCTAACCTTATTTATGTACCCGGATAAAAGTGACAGACCGCCAATTAATTTTGACTTATCATCTGAGTTTTCGGAAAAAAAATCCCCGTGCATATCGTTAGAATGAAGAATTGTAAATTTCTTTGTATTCATGCAAACATTTTATCATGTAACGCGAGTAGTAATTTTAAGTATTTTGTACAGCTGTTTTGTAAATTTTAAACATGTTATAGTTAAATCACCTGCATTATGAGTTTAAAAAGCTGTACACATTCACTAATCAGAGAATCAAAGAGAGCATTTAACCTTTTGTTTATTCTATTTCGTTTGCGGGTTGTCAAACTATTTTTGTTAGTAACATTGATTGTAGCCATTTATCCACTTATACTTTTTTATTTTCTTAAACCAAAACAAGCACTTCATATAAACTACGGCATTACCTTTAGTCAGAAATATGCGTCGAGTCTTGGCTTAAATTGGCAAGACTCCTATATCAAAATGCTTGATGAACTTAATGTGAGACATTTTCGACTTGTCGCTTACTGGGATGACATTGAACCTACAAAAGGCAAACTTAATTTTGACGATATCAGGTGGCAACTTACCGAAGCCGGCAAGAGGAATGCCAAAGTAATAATGACTATTGGACGCAAAGTCCCTCGATACCCCGAGTGTTTTGAGCCAATTTGGTGGAAGGACATCAGGAACAAAGACGAGAAAGAACAGGAACTTATCAACTATGTACAACGCGCAATTACTGAATTGAAGGGTTATGACAGCATTGTTATGTGGCAAGTTGAGAACGAACCGCAATTTCCGTTTGGAGTTTGCGACCCGATTGATATTAGTGTTTTTCCCAAGGAGATTCAGGCTGCAAAAAAGCTTGATTCTAGGCCTGTGATTACTCAAGACAGCGGTGAGGGCGGGCTGTGGATCCCATATTATAAACTGGGCGATTACTTGGGCATTTCCATGTATAGAAAAGTCTGGTTTGACTACTGGGGACTAGTTGCGGGAAAAAATACATACGTAAAATATCCAATCGCAAACTGGGCTTATAAAATTAAGGCAGATTTGTTAGGAATTCCGGAGGAGAAAATATTTGTAACAGAACTTCAGACCGAACCGTGGGGTAATAAACCGTTAAACAAAATGTCAAAGGCAGAGAAAGATTTAACCCTTTCCGCCCTGGATTTTACCGATACACTAAGGTATGCACAGGGATCCGGATTTACTGACATTTATCTTTGGGGTGCCGAGTGGTGGCTTTGGGAAAAGCAATATAATAACAATTCGTTTTTCTGGGATACCGCTACTGCTTTATTTAATAGCAAATTGTAGACTCCCGCTCTTGGGGTTGCGGCACTGAGTAATTTATCGGCTTGTGGCAGAATTAAAAAATTATGATAACCTTATTACGATCCGGATCTGATTATAAACAGATGTTAAAAAAAATTTGCGGTTGTGACTTTTCTGCATCTGATATTCTGAACAAAATACCTGCCAAAACCAAATGAAGAATTCTTTTTATGCTATTACTATAACTGTTAGTGTAGTAACGATACTGTATTTTGTCAGTTATATACTTAGTTCAAGTTCAAGTAACTACACAAAGTTTTTTAGACCTCAGAATAATCCGCAAACAGAAACTACTGAGATACCAAAGGAAAGCTCGCCCTCTGTTTATATGCCAAAACTTGCCGTTCAACAAATAAATGAAGATCTAAAGCTTATAAAGGAATCCTCGCCATCTGCCACTTACTTTAAACCTCGTTACTACAATATTGGTCAAATAAATTCAGGGTCCTACGCCGGATTTGCTCTAATAGTAGTAATTAAAGACTATCCTCTAATAAGCGATCCGCTGATATCTATTTTGGCAACAAAAGACAACAGGATTTACCTTACGGAAGATAAATTAACAAAGGAACGCTATGACGAAACTAAAGTTAAAGTTGTTGATAATCTGGGTTCTTCCCACCCAAAATATATAAAACTAAACGACACATTTACTCTTTTTAGAGAGGACTTGTTTACTGACTTTGTTAATACTGAAAACAAGGACACGGACGGGTCTTTAATTTTTCAAACACAGATATCCGGCGATCTTTCAGGAACACGTAACCTCGGTAAACTTGGGGAGCTTGATATTTACGAATTTCCCGCGTCCTCGCATAAACTTTTATCTGATGAAGGCGGTGTTACGTACATCTATTATTTAGGCCTTTCAAATAAACTTAATATCCCAAAAACTACACTTGCTAGATCAGAGATAAAGGTTACAAACTCCGTACCTCTGTACAATTCATACGGGGTAGCTGTTCCGGCGGACTGTTCGAAAAACCTGCATACTAAGGTAGTAGATAACGCAGATAAAAATAAGCTGATAAGATTTGGTACGCTTGGTGAAAGCGATTTATACATCTACACCGACGAGCAGTTTTATATGAACCACGATTCGTATGAAGTTAAAATTGCAACACAACTCTTTGGCAATGATGTTGAATTTGAGAAACAAAATAATAGATCAAGACCGAATTTTGAAGCTTACGCAAAGAACAATCCCATTATTTACATGTACGACTACTGGGGGAACTTACTAGCTCTTGGTGAAGAAGAGTACAAGTTACTAAATAAGTGTCAGTAAGTTATCTAAGGCTTGTTGCAGCGTGTTGTAAATAGTTTTCAATCTGCTGCCAAAAAAGCTCAACACCATTACTAAGTGTTTCAAGAGATTTGGTTCTATTGGTTTTACTGTGATTATGCATATTTAGCAACAATTCGTTTTCAAAACACCACCATATAAAAGCAGCGGCTTTATGCGGATTAGTCGGAATTTCTAAGCCACGAATACTATCGCGTAACCCAAATAAATGCTCTGTATCGTACTTTGTGAGTTTAGCTCCGCGTTCAAATTTAGCCATAAGTTCTCTTGTTTCGTGTTTTGGGAATATAAGATTGTGTCGACGCATAAAATCTAAATTATCATATTCCTGTCGACCTACAGGCTGTGAAAAAAGGATGACCGAACCGCCTACTTGTTTTGATGAATACAAGGACTTAAATGCCTGTTCGCTTGGTTTTGTTATTTCCAA
>Ga0172370_10007453_pt1 | contig 13405 bp, 11 predicted proteins | sample LakKiv5m_FD_114538 | JGI IMG/M metagenome (GOLD analysis project Ga0172370, IMG submission 114538) | Freshwater microbial communities from Kabuno Bay, South-Kivu, Congo - kab_022012_11.5m | ecosystem: Environmental > Aquatic > Freshwater > Lake | place: Democratic Republic of the Congo...
ACATAATGCAAATTTATTACTTTTTTTGCCTTGCGTCACCCAAATCGGTGACGCAAAAATTACATCTGCTTGATTTATAACAACTTAAAAATTAGGGTCTTGAAAAGTGTCGAAGTCAGGAGATTCCTGAAATAGGCAAAATCATTTTTAAATAAAATTAACATCTTTATAGGAGTCATAAATTATGAATATTGTTGTTTTTCTTAAAATGGTTCCCGATGTTGTAGAAGAATTAAAAATTTCAGATGATGGTAAAAATCTCGACAGCGATTGGCTGAGGATGAAATTGAACGAATGTGACGAACATGCAATCGAAGAAGCCATAATTCTGAAAGAAAAATTCGGCGGAACCGTAACAGTAGTCGGTCTCGATGCTCCCGAAATTGACGAAGCCTTTTTTATTGCCCTGGCAAAAGGAGCAGACAAAGTGGTCAGAATTTCCTGTGAATGGGCTGAAACACGCTCTCCCGGTATTGCATTATTGTACTCCCGCTATTTAAAAGATTTCTTTGTTATGGATAACCAGACCCTTATTCTTTCAGGTTCACAAGCTATTGATGATTTAGAAGGAGAAATGGTCTATTATTTAGCTGAAATTTTAAATCTTCCGGTCTTTGGCGTAATAACACACGTTGAATTTGATAGTGCAAAGAATTCAGTTTCATTGGTTAAAGAATTTTCGGGAGGCATTCGGGGCGAATTTGAAACCGAACTGCCCGCCGTGCTAGGCATACAAGCAGCAGAACATCCGCCGAGATACATCCCGATAGCAAAAATACGTAATATAATGAAAACTGCCTCTATTGAGGAAATTGAAATCCCACCCGACGGTGTACCTTCAGGAATTGAAATTTCAGGATTGTTCGAACCCGAAGCATTAGGCAAGGCTGAGATGATTGAAGGGTCGAACGATGAAATTACTCAGAGAATAATTGACATTTTTACTGAAAAAGGAATAATATAAGGAGATATGAAAATGAAAAATTCTATTTTAGTATTGGTCGAGCATTTTCAGGGAGCTGTTGCCGATATTACTTACGAAATGTTAGGAGCAGGAAGAAAAATTGCCGACAGCCTTAATGTTCCTTTGCACGCAGTTGTTCTTGGTAAGGGATTGAATGAGTTTTATTCCCGTTTCGGAATTGCCGATTCAATAGTTACTGTCGAGGACGACAGGCTGAACATGGCAGCACCGGGCATGACCGCCGACGTGATAAAAAATATATTTTTGCTGAAAGAGGCATCGTATATCTTTCTTGGTGGTACGAACATTACTTCCGGAGTTGGTCCATCCTTATCGGCAAGATTATCATTGCCCCTTGTGAACTTTTGTAAAAATCTTCGTATTGAAGAAGGCAAACTTGTTGTAACAAGTCAGCTATTTGGTGGTAAAATTCTATCCGACACTATACTATCCGATGGAAAAGGAATAATAAGTGTCTATCCGGGTTCTTTCCCCGCAGAAAACGGAAAGGTAGTCAAGACTCCTGTTATTGAAGATACGACAATGCCTGCTCTTCAATACAAATCGAGTTTTATCAAGTTTATTGAACCTGAACCGGGTGATGTGGATATTACAAAAGAAAATATTCTTATATCAGTCGGAAGAGGGATTGAAACCAGCGATAACATCGGTATAGCCGAAGATTTAATGGAAGTTATCGGAGGAGCAATTGCCGCATCAAGACCGGTTATTGACCAGGGTTGGCTTCCCTTGAGCCGTCAGGTCGGAAAATCGGGAATGATAGTAAAACCCAAACTTTATTTTGCTCTTGGTATAAGCGGAGCACCCGAACACGTGGAGGGTATGAAAGATTCGGAACTGATTATTGCAATCAACAAAGATTCTACAGCTCCGATATTCAATATTGCTCACTACGGTATTTGTGCAGATTTGCAGGATATAATTCCATTGCTGACTGACAAATTAAAATTGAAAAAGTAAGAATATTTTTTTATTCTGAAGATAATAAATAAATTAAAGGATAACAAAATGGATCCGGTTAATATTCAGATTTGGGGGATTCAAGGCTTTTATTTTCTTTGGTTTTTTACAATTATTTCGATGTTCTTTTTCTTGCGGCGTGTTTTTAAAATACTGTTAGTATTTAGAAAAGCAAAGCCGGAGAACCGGTTAGATGACCTCAAAGACAAGGTCTTCAATTTCATTCAGTATGTTTTGGGACAGCGACGGCTATTTAATGAGCGAAGCATCGGATTACCTCATTTTTTCTTTTTCTGGGGATTCGTATTCTATGCACTTTCGTTTTGGTGGAACTTATTCAGAGGTTTGCTGCCCTTTATTAAAATTCCTTATTCCGATGAAATTGGTATTATCGGTTTGATGCTGGAAGTAATGGGAGTATTGGTTCTTGTTTCAATTATCGTAGCGGTTGTCCGACGCGTTTTCTTCCCACCAAAGCATCTGCAGCAGTCGTATGATGCAGCTATAATTCTATCGCTAATCACAATACTAATGGTAACGTTAATTCTTGGTCAAGCATTCAAATCGGCTGTCGAAACATCATCATGGAGTCCTGTTGGAAAAATTGTTGCGGCATCTTTTTCAGGAATGTCGTTGCAGAACTCACATAATATGTTTATAGTTATGTGGTGGCTGCACATGATAACGGTTTTGTTTTTCCTTGGCTATATACCATATTCCAAGCATATGCACTTGCTTGCTTCGCCGGTTAACGTACTTTTCAGTGATAATAAGCAGCCATCTGATTTAACTATTAAAGGTAGCGAGGAAGATAGTCTGAATGGAGCTTCGAAATGGGATGAATTTACCTGGAAAGATTTGCTGAATGCACTATCCTGTGCCGAATGCGGCAGATGCGACAGAGCTTGCCCTTCGTTAAATTCGGGCTTGGAACTCTCACCCAGATTGATTCTTCATGGTATTAAGGAACATCTTTATGAATCCGGTTTTAAAGGAAACGGAGGAAGTGCTGTCTTGCTTGGTGAAAAAATCAAAACCGATGTTGTTTGGCAGTGTACGAGTTGTTCTTCATGTATGCAGCAGTGTCCTGTCTTGAACGAACATATTCCTGTGATTGTTTCAATGAGACGTTATCTCGTAAACCAGGGAGAAGTAGAGCAAACTGTTCAGGATGTTTTGCAGAAACTTACAAGGTACGGTAACTCTTTTGGTCAATCTGACAGGGTAAGAGCCAAATGGACAGCCGGTCTTGACTTTCAGATAAAAGATGCAAGAAAGGAAGAAGTTGAATATCTGTGGCTTACAGGTGATTATGCGGCGTTCGATGCCAGACTTCAAAATATCACTCAAAAAACAGCTCAGATTTTCAATCAGGCTGGGTTAGATTTCGGAATTTTGTACGAAGCTGAGAAAAATTCAGGTAATGACGTTCGTAGAATTGGTGAAGAAGGACTATTTGAGACATTGAGGGATAAAAATATAGCCTCATTCGATAAAGCCAATTTCAAAAAAATTATTACTACCGACCCGCATACCTACAACACCTTAAAGAATGAATATCATTACCATAAGAACGGCAACGGCAGCGGAGCTCTGCATGATGTGGAAGTTTACCACTACACTGAAATAATTAATGAGTTGCTCAAAAATAATAAAATAACTTTGAATAAAAAACTTGCAATAACGGCAACTTATCACGACCCGTGCTATCTTGGCAGGTATAACGGAGTTTATAATCCGCCCAGGCAGATTCTCAAATCCGTAGGAGTAAAACTGCTGGAAATGCCCCGGAATAAAGATAAAAGCTATTGTTGTGGTGCCGGTGGAGGAAGAATCTGGATGGAGGATAAAACTCCCGTCAAAGAGCGTCCCTCCGAAAGCAGAATTCGCGAGGCAATGACTCTGCCCGGTGTGGAGACTTTGGTTGTTGCTTGTCCTAAAGACATTGTAATGTTTCTTGATGCAGTCAAAACAACAGGAAACGAAGGAAAAATAGCTGTAAAAGATATTTCCGAGCTTGTCTGGGAAGCATCTTTATCATAAAATATTTAGAGGAGATTAACATATGATTGTGGATATTGATTCGATTAGAGGAGTTACTTTAGATACCATATACAACACTCCCGAAGGAAAGTTGATTCAGACATGTCTCCAATGCGGAACATGTTCGGGAACTTGCCCTTTCGGTGAATATATGGAATACCCGCCACGAAGAATTATAAAATTACTTCAGTTAGGATTGATAGATAAAGCTTTCGATACGGATAGTATGCTGAAATGCGTTAATTGCTATGCTTGTATGGCAAAATGCCCCCGTGAAATTCATCTGACTGAAGTCCTTTTGCAGTTAGTCAAGGAGCAAACCGTTATTAGACTTCCTGCTTTGCCGGTTGAATTGCAGAAAGCTTTGGAAAACAACTATCGCTATGGAAATCCAATGGGAGAATCAGGGCGTAAGAGAGCCAACTGGGTTTCTACTTCACCTTACCCTGTCAGGATATTAAGCACAGAACCCGAACCGGTTGATATTCTCTGGTTCGTGGAAAGCTATCCTGCTTATCATCCACGAGGACAAGATACTTGCAGGGCAATAGCGAAAATTCTGAACGCATTAGAGGTTGATTTTGCAATATTAGGCAACGAAGAAAAAAGTGCCGGTGAATGTGGGTTGCTATCTTGGGAATCAGGGCTTGCAGAAGCTTTGGTTGATTATAATATGGCGATTATGACCAAATACAAATTCAACAGACTGATTACATCAGACCCACACGCATTGGACGCATTTAATTTCAGATATAAAATGTACGGATTTTACAAGGAAATCACGCATGTAGTACCTTTTATCACTGAATATTTTGATAAGCTTAGACCTATGCTTACAAAGAAGTTGGGATATTCGGTCACTTATCACGATTCCTGCTGTTTGGGACGGCATAACGGATATTACGAACAACCCAGGGAACTGCTTAAAGCCATACCGGGCATAAAATTAGTAGAAATGGTACATAACAGAGTAAATACTATCTGCTGTGGCGGCGGTGGCGGCGGAATGTGGCTTGATACTTACTTCAAATCGCAGGATATGGAACGTCTTTCCGAACGCAGAATCCAGGAAGCTATAGATACAGGTTCCGATATTCTGGCAGTAGCCTGTCCTTATGAAATTCCCCGTTTTGAAGATGCTTTGAAGGTAGCCGGCTACGAGAAGAAAATGGTCGTTAAGGATATTGTGGAACTAATATCTGAATCAATGGAGGGTTAAGTTATGTCACATACAAATGGTAATATAAGAATCGGTTTCTACATCTGCCACTGCGGCTCAAACATTGCCGGTGTTGTGGATGTGGAAAAAGTTACGGAATACGCTGCCAAACTTCCCGGAGTCGTCGTATCCAAGCATTATAAATATATGTGCTCGGACCCGGGTCAGGAAATGATTCAGAAGGATATTCATGAATTCAATCTTAACCGAATCGTAGTTGCTGCCTGCTCTCCGTTTCTTCACGAAAAAACTTTCAGAAACGCTGCTTTCCAGGCAGGTTTGAACCAGTTTTATTTTCAAATGGTCAATACCCGTGAGCAAAATGCGTGGGTTCATCTTGACCACGACGCCTCTACGGATAAAGCCATTGACCTGGTTCGTTCTGCTATAAACCGTGTTACACTTCATAAACCTTTAGAGCAGAAAAAGGTGCCCATTCATCCTGACGTACTCGTCGTAGGAGGTGGGATTGCAGGTATTCATGCTGCTTTAACGCTTGCAGATGCGGGTAAAAAAGTATATTTGGTTGAAAAAGAACCGACTATCGGCGGACATATGGCTATGTTCGACAAAACATTTCCAACTCTCGACTGTGCCGCATGTATTCTCACTCCAAAGATGTCGGCAGTTAAAAATCATAAAAATATAACTTTATGGACTTATTCTGAAGTAGCTAATGTTGAAGGGTATGTCGGTAATTTCAAAGTGAAAGTCAAAAAGAAACCACGCTATATAATTGATGATTTATGTGTCGGCTGCTTAGATTGCATCGAAGCATGCGTTTACAAAGAGCCGCGATTTTATGATGAATTCAATCAGGGTCTCGCTAAACGCAAACCTGTTTACATCTCTTTTCCTCAGGCAACGCCGCAACTTGTAGTGATTGACCCCGAAACCTGCATTTATTTCAAATCGGGTAAATGCAAACAAACATGTGTGGATATTTGTGAACGTCAGGCTGTGGACTTGAACCAGCAGGAAAAATTTGAAGAAATTGATGTTGGAACGATTATAGTCGCAACGGGCTTCAAACCGTTTGATGCCAAAAATGTATATTATTATGGCTATGGTACTTTCCCAAATGTTTATACATCATTGGAAGTGGAAAGGCTAATCAATGCTTCCGGTCCCACTTCAGGCGAAGTTGTAATGCGGGACGGCAGCACACCGAAAAAAATCGCAATCGTACATTGCGTTGGTTCACGTGACAAAAACACTAATCTTTGGTGTTCGAGAGTTTGCTGCCTTTACTCCATCAAGCTGGCTCATTTGCTGAAAGAGCATACAAACGCAGAGATTTATAACTTTTATATTGATATTCGAACGCCCGGAAAATTGATGGATGAATTCTTCACGAGAATATCCGAAGAAGGGGTAAAATTTATTAGAGGCAGAGTTGCTGATATTTATCCCGACCCATCGGATGATACTCGCCGAAGACTGATAGTAAAAGCCGAAGATACATTAATCAGGGAAATCACTAAGGTTCCTGTGGATATGGTTGTGCTTTCGGTCGGATTGGAACCCAGGGAAGATGCCCAAGATGTCCGCAGAATGTTCAACATTACATGCTCAACCGAAGGATTCTTCATTGAGCGTCATCCCAAGCTGGCACCGGTGAATACATTTACCGACGGTATATTCCTTGCCGGCTGCTGCCAGGGACCCAAAGACATCCCCGACACCGTAGCGAAAGCAGGTGCTGCCGCAGCAGAGGCTTTGGCTCTGATAGACAAAGGATTTATCGAACTTGAACCAAATACTGCTTTCATAATGGAAGAAGAATGTTCGGGCTGTAAATCTTGCGTTCCGCTTTGTCCATATTCGGCAATATCTTATTCTGAGGAAATTAAAAAAGCCTCTATCAATGAAGCACTTTGCAAAGGATGCGGAACCTGCGTTGCTTCCTGCCCGTCCGGCTCTATCAAGCAAAATATGTTTGTAGATGAAGAAATCTACAGTGAAATTGACGGAATATTGAACTATAAAATATTTGAGGAGGCTGTATGCTAAACGAACAAAATTTGGAGCATAACACCTCAAAGGAATGGCAGCCCAAAATTGTTGCTTTCTTTTGCAACTGGTGTACCTACACTGCGGCTGACCTTGCAGGCGTTTCGAGAATCAAGCACGCACCGAACATTCGAGTCATTCGGGTGATGTGTTCCGGCAGGGTTGACCCCCAATTTATTCTCGATTCTTTCGCAAAAGGAGCAGACGGAGTATTAATCGGAGGCTGCCATCCAGGAGACTGCCATTATCAGGAAGGAAATTATAAATGCCTGAGACGCTTTGAATTGCTCAGAAGGGTAGTTGAATCATTCGGCATTGACGCAGACAGACTACGGTTAGAATGGATTTCAGCATCCGAGGGTGACCGTGTCCGACTTGTTGTTAATGATATGGCTTCAAAAGTGAAAGCTTTAGGACCACTTGCATTCCCAAAGAAACAAATAGAATGGGCTCAGGAAATGTTCATCGAAGAAGAGGAATTCGCCGGAAAGGAGGTTGAATATGTCTGATAAACCTAAACTCGCATTTTACTGGTGTGCCGCTTGCGGAGGCTGCGAAGAATCAGTAGTTGACCTGGCTGAAGATATTCTCTTTGTCGTTGATAATGTGGATATTATCTTTTGGCCCGTTGGTATGGACTTCAAGAGAGCAGACGTTGAGAAATATCAGGACGGTGAAATCACTGTTTCGTTAATCAATGGAGCAATTCGAAGCTCAGAACAATTGGAGATGGCTAATCTTCTTCGCAGGAAAAGTAAAGTAATGATTGCTTATGGAGCTTGTGCCCAATTAGGTGGTATCCCCGGGCTGGCAAATGAATTCCGGCTTGAGCAGATTTTGAAATATGTTTACGAAGAAGCTCCCTCCGTTGTAAATGAAATGAAAACCAGACCTATGCTGAAATACAAGGAAAATGGTTTCGAACCTCATTTGCCACAGCTTTGGGAGACAGTCAGACTGCTTGATAAAGTCATTGATGTTGACTATTATCTACCGGGATGTCCCCCTTCGTCAAAACTTCTGAAAGAAGCAGTTGTTGCTCTTCTGAGAGGGAACATGCCTCCGAAAGGGACGGTACTAGCACCGGATATAGCACTATGCGACGAATGTCCGAGAAAAGACAGTAAACCGGTTGACTTGGCATTCGAAGAGTTTAAAAGACCTCATCTGAATATAATTGACGCGGAAAAGTGTATTCTTTCCCAAGGTTTTATCTGTATGGGTCCTGCAACCCGAAGCGGTTGCGGGGGACTCTGCATCGAGGGAAATATGCCCTGCACAGGCTGCTACGGACCTACTTCAAGAGTAAAAGACCAGAGTGCTAAGATTCTTTCTTCAATTTCCTCGAATATTGCGGCAAAAGAAGAAAAGGATATTAACAAGGTTCTTAATGGAATCCCCGACCCGGTTGGTACATTTTACAGATACAGCCTTGCAAAATCTTTGTTAGGTAGAAAATTGAATATTTGAAATTAAAAATAATGGTGAATACTATGGAAGAAACAATCGCAAAAAATTTTAATGAAGCCATGCTCAAAGCCGATGATTCTTACATGAGCAAACGAAGAATTGTAATTGACCCAATCACAAGGCTGGAAGGACACGGCAAGATAGATATTTTTCTGAATGACAAAGGTGATGTGGACAAAGCTTATTTTCAGGTGCCCGAATTGCGTGGATTTGAAATATTCAGTCTTGGCAGACCCGCCGAGGATATGCCGCAGATTACCAGCCGTATTTGCGGGGTTTGCCCAACTGCTCACCACATGGCAGCAACCAAAGCTCTTGATGATTTATACAAGGTGGAACCACCGCCGACCGCAAAGAAAATCAGGGAACTTGTGTATAACATTTTTACTTTGGAAGACCATGCCTTGCATGTTTACATCTTGGGAGGTCCTGACTTTATTGTTGGTCCCGATGCTCCAAAGGAACTCAGAAATGTGGTTGGTGTAATTCAAAAGGTCGGTATTGACATCGGTAAACGAGTAATTTCCACACGCCGTCAGTTGAGAGAACTAATAACTTATCTTGGCGGAAAGGTGATACATCCTGTTCTCGGATTGCCGGGCGGAGTCGCTAAAGGACTGCCAAAAGACGAATTGCCAAGATTTCAGGCTATAGCAAAGGAAGGACTGGATTTTGCATTATTTACGCTTCAGGTTTTCAAAGACCTGGTTTTGAAAAATGATGAATATGTTAAACTGATTACCTCCGATGCTTACACTCACAAGACGTACTACATGGGATTAGTTGATGGCAATAATCATGTCAATTTCTATGATGGACTTATCCGGGTTGTAGATACTGAAGGTCAAGAATATGCAAAATTTCCCGTTCAGCAGTATCTGGATTACATAGCCGAGCATGTAGAACCATGGAGTTATATCAAATTTAACTATTTGAAGCCGCTTGGGTGGCACGGTTTTACGGATGGTCCCGGAACGAGCATATATTCGGTTGCACCACTTGCAAGACTTAATTCTGCCCACGGTATGGCAACAGAACTTGCTCAGAACGCTTATGCAGAATTTTACTCCACTTTGGTTGGCAAACCGGTTCATCATACATTGGCTAATCATTGGGCGAGAGTCGTCGAAATGGTTTATGCAGCCGAAAGAATTAATGAACTTCTGTCTGACCCTGATATTACGGGAACCGAAATAAGGAAAATTCCCGAAAACGAACCTACTGTAGGAATCGGAGTTGTTGAGGCACCCAGAGGAACATTGATTCATCATTATGAAACAGATGAAAGGGGTCTTATCCGCAAAGCTAATTTAATAGTTGCGACCCAGAACAATTCATCAAGAATTGCCATGAGTGTGGAAAAGAGTGCTAAGGCATTGATTCATAACGGACATGTTACCGATGGTCTGCTGAATATGATTGAAATGGCATTCCGGGCTTATGACCCATGCCATGGATGTGCAACTCATTCACTTCCGGGTAATATGCCTTTAATAGCAAGAATATATGATAAAGACAAAAATTTGATTGATGAAATAAGACATTAAAAAGATATTCAACCACACCCTTAAGGGTGTGGTTGTTTTTCTGTAATTATCCCTTACAATCTTTAGACTTTAGGAACATAAAGCGAGAAAAGAGGGGGTAGTAAGAATATGGACATGATAGTTTATGCCAAAGAAAGAGTCAATATTTACGCTGATTCCCGAACGGTTGAATTACAGCCGCTTGCTTCTTTCTATTCATAAAAGGAATAAATGGTTAATCATTCTGCGTTATTGGGCTATCGGCTTTCTGACCGTCACAATCATTTTTACTTATTTTCTGAAATTTTTCAGTCTCAGCCACACGCCTCTTTGGACAATCAATATTTGTATATTAGTTTATAATGTGATTTTTCATAAACTTTGGTATCATGTTTCGGATTGGTACGAAAAATATCCATCGCTGAATACACTTCATTTTTCATTACTTCAAATATCATTCGATTATATAGCTCTGATGTTTTTCATTTATTATAGCGGGGGTATTGAAACGCCTTTGTATTCGTTGTTCATACTGCATGTAATTATCGGAAGTCTGTTACTGCCGAGAGCAACAATGACAATGATGATTCTGCTTATTTTAACAATAACCGCAACCGGAGCAGTATTAGAGTGCAGGGGAGTGATACCGCATTATTGTATTGCAGGTGTTTTAGGTGTTCATCTTTGCAATCATCATAATTATATAATGTTTCATTTTATTGTTTATGGGATTGTTCTGACAACGAGCAATTATTTTGCAAATTCAATATCAATGGAGCTATACTTACGCGAAAGGTCCCTGGTTGATGCTTATAACAAAATCGGAGATGCGGAAAAATCGAAATCAAGATATGTTATGTCGGTCGTACATGACCTGAAAACGCCTATATCAGCGGCAATTACTTATCTGAATCTCCTGCTGGAGGGGACATTAGGCAAATTGAAGATTGAGCAGCTAAGACCGATAGACAGGTCGAAGAAAAGATTGGGAGATGCGATTTCAACAATTAACGATATACTTCAAATTTCGCAATTAAAAATAGAAGCCGGAAGCGAAAAAATTATTCAGGTTAATCTTTACAAGGTTTTTGACGAAATATATAATGACATGATGATAATGTTAATTTCGAAAAATCTTGAATACTCTTTTGAAACCGACTCAAAGGAAGATGTATTTATTCAGAGTAATCCGAGATTGATGAAGCTTGCACTTGCAAATTTGATAACGAATGCTTATAAATACACAGAGCCCGGCGGTCAAATTAACGTTGAAATTTCGGATAGTAAGGAAGATGTTGTAATTTCTGTAGCTGATAGCGGCATCGGTATTCCTGATTCGGAAAAAGCTAACATATTCCATGATTTTTACAGAACAACGATTTCGAAAAAGAAGGGCATCGAAGGTTCCGGGCTTGGAATGTCGGTTGTTCTGCATTTTGTTAATAGGATGAACGGAAGTATTGAAGTAATCTCACCATCTCGTTTGAAAATGAGTGAGGAAAGACCTGGGAGTGATTTTAGAATCACTTTACCTAAAAAATTTAAGGAAAACGGTCTGAATTCTACGATTATTGACTCGTTCGAGATTCCATGGATTTAACAGACCGAAATGAAAGAATTTTATGCATGAAGTATCAATAGCACAGGAAATACTAACAATTGTGGAAAGTTGTCTTCCCGAAGGGAACCGTTTCAAAGTTAATTGGGTAAAAATTGAGCTTGGGGAATTTAGCAATATTCTTCCTGAACCTTTAGAATTCGGTTTTGAGGTGCTTTCCAAAGAAACGAGATTATCCGGTGCAAGGCTGCTTATTGAAAAAATTCCACTTACGGTGAAATGTAGTGTCTGCGGAATTATTACAACTCTTACGGAACCATTTTTCTATTGTCCGCTTTGTGATAGTCCGAATGTTGAGATTCTTACCGGAACAGAAATGAAAGTAATTGAAATTGAAATAAATGAAAAGGATGATGCAAAATGAGCCTAATAACATTAGAAAGAAAAATTCTTGAAAAAAATGATGAAATAGCAGACGAAAATCGTAAATTATTCTCTGAAATGGGAATTTTGGCTCTAAACCTTGTTAGTTCTCCGGGTTCGGGAAAGACGAGTGTGATTGAAGAGACAATTAAGATGCTAAAGCAAAAAATTAAAATTGCCGTAATTGAAGGCGACTGTCAGACAAATCTTGATGCCGAAAGGATAGACGCATTGGGGATACCCGTTGTTCAAATAGTTACTAACGGCTCCTGCCATCTTGATGCTATGCTTGTAAGGGATGCTTTTGAAAAAATGGATATTGATAACAGCACTCTTCTTTTTATAGAAAATGTAGGTAACTTGGTCTGTCCGGCAGCTTACGACCTTGGCGAAGCAATGAAGGTTGTAATAATTAGTACTACCGAAGGTGACGACAAACCATTGAAATATCCTGCCATGTTTCGCAATTCGGAAGTGCTAATTATAAATAAAATTGACTTACTGCCATATATTAAAAGTAACGTAAAAGAAATAATAAAAAATTCTCATTTAATTAATCCGAATCTGAAGGTATTCACAACTTCATGCACTTCGCTTGAAGGATTAAACGAATGGTGTGACTATTTACTTGATAAATTGAAAATATGATAAGCAGGGTAAAGATAGTGATTAGGGGTGCTGTTCAGGGGGTGGGTTTTCGTCCCTTTATTTACCGGTTAGCAACCGGTATGAATATCAAGGGAAATGTAATGAACACTTCCAATGGTGTATATATTGATGCGGAAAGCAGCAAAGAAACTCTTGAACTGTTTATTAAAAAAATTAATGAGGATAAACCGTCTCTTGCATATATCTCCGGTCTTGAATATTTTTATCTTGATGCTATAAATTTTAAAACTTTCGAAATAATTGAGAGTACTGAAGAAAGGGAAATATCTGCCTTTATTCTTCCTGATATTGCCGTTTGTCCCGATTGCGTTCGGGAAATGAATGACCCCACCGACAGAAGATTTCGCTATCCGTTTATAAATTGCACAAACTGTGGTCCCCGCTTTTCAATCATAAAGGCAATTCCATACGATAGGAAAAACACTGCAATGAGTGATTTTATTATGTGCGACAAATGCAGGGAAGAATATGAAAATCCATCCGACAGAAGATACCATGCACAGCCAATTGCTTGTCCGGAGTGCGGACCTCATGTAGAA